>Ga0224555_1004321_pt1 | contig 13186 bp, 11 predicted proteins | sample 714S23034metaG_FD_180687 | JGI IMG/M metagenome (GOLD analysis project Ga0224555, IMG submission 180687) | Peat soil microbial communities from Stordalen Mire, Sweden - 717 S2 30-34 | ecosystem: Environmental > Terrestrial > Soil > Wetlands > Peat | place: Sweden: Norrbotten County, Stordalen...
CCTCCTCGAAGACCACGCCTCCGTCCAGCTCGTTACCACCCAGGTCATCCACGGCCTCCTCACTCTCAAAATGGAGCCCGACCGCGCCCGCACCATCCTCTACGCCCTTTCGATCGTCGCCTCCACCCTTCCCCGGCCCGCCCGCCTCCCGGCCCCCAATCTTCCTTCCGCCCCGGCCCCGCAGCCCGGTGCCCGGCACCCGGAGCCCGACCACACCCAGGTCCATACCCTCACCCTCGATGAATACGGACCCATCTCCGCCGACGGCGACCAGCCCGCTCCCAACGCTCACTGGGCTCGCCCCGCATCCGGCGTCGATCCTCTCGCCGTCCTCGACGCCGCGCCCAACACCTCCCGCCCCGACCCGCTCCCTGCCACCGAGCCCCTCACCCACTGCGAGTGCCCCACCTGCCGCCAGCTGTTCCTCCATGGCATCGATCCCACCCTCCATCCCCACCTCCAGCCCATCCAGAACCCCCACTGCTCCTTCAACCACCCTCACTGTCAGGGACCGGAATCCGACACGCATTGCCCGGCCTGCGAAACCATGCGCAAGCTCATGCCCCGTCGCCGCCGTAAACAGCACCCGAAACCGAGCACTCCAGATACGCAGCCCCACGACACCCAGGACGACCACTGGGAACCCTTCGACTACCAGGCCTCAGCCGCCGAGCCGTCGATCCTGAGTGCCCGGACCCTGCCCCGACATCCGGTGCCCGGTGCCCGGATCCCGGCGCCCGTCTCGCAACCGGCTGCCCCGAGAGGGTAATACCCCAACCCTGGTACCCAGCAACCCCAGCAGAATCAAATACCGGACAAATGGCATCACCCCCAGGGGGTACCCCACACCCGGACCCGCAACCTGTAACCTGTGACCGCCTGTACCCCGCACCCTGTACCCTGTAACCTGAACTCCCATGCTGCTCGAACTTCGAGCCGAGAATTACGCGGTCATCGATCACGCCATCGCCGGCTTCGGGCCGGGCCTGAACCTGCTCACCGGTGAAACCGGCGCCGGAAAATCCATCCTGGTGGACGCCCTCGCCCTGCTCATGGGCCAGAAGGCTTCCTCAGGAATCATCCGGCACGGCGCCGATCGCGCCGTTCTCTCCTGCGTCTTCCAGTCGACGGCCGGCGCTGAGCTGATCCTCGAAGCCAACGGTATCGACGTGGACGGTGACGAAATCATCCTCCGTCGCGAAATTTTGGCCGACGGCAAAGGCCGCGTTTATGTCAACAATCAGCCTGCAACCGTTGCGGTTTTGCGCGCGCTCGCGCCTGAACTCGCTCTCGTCCACGCGCAGTCGGAAACGCTTTCCGGCTTCGATCCCGCGCAGCAGCGCCTGCTCCTCGATCGCTTCGGCGGAGTTTCGCACGAGCCCGTTGCCGAAGCCTTCGCGCGCTGGCGCGAAATCCAGGATCGACTCACCGAACTGGAGAAAGACGAGCAGGATCGACTTCGCCTCGCCGATCTCTGGAGCTTCCAGGCGCGCGAGATTCAGTCCGTCGCGCCTGAAGCCGGAGAAGATTCCGCGCTCGAAACCGAGCGCCGCGTTCTCATGAACGCCGAGAAACTGCACGCAGCAGCAACCGCGGTCACGAACGCGCTCTACGAAGAGGACGCTTCGGCTGAATCCACCTTGCAGGCCGCGCAGAAGAACCTCGAGGAACTCGCTCGCTACGACGCCTCCTTCACCGAATCCGTCCAGCAGATCGTTTCCGCTCGCGCCATGGTTGAAGACGTCAGCGCGACCGTGCGCGATTACGCCGAGCGCATCGACGCGAGTCCCGAACGTCTGGCCGAGATCGAAGACCGTCTTGCGCTGCTCGATCGCCTCAAGCGTAAGTACGGATCGACGCTCGCCGAAGTCATCGCCTTTGGCGAGGAAGCTGCGCGCAGGCTCGCCGAGATCGAGAACCGCGACGAGATCCTCAGGACTCTCCGCGCCGATCTGGCCAAAGCTGCCGAAGCGTATCGAACCGCCGCTCGCGCGCTGACCGCCGAACGCGCCGCGGCAGCGAAGAAGCTCGAGAAGCTGGCCGAATCCCAGATCAACGACCTCGCCATGAAGGCTCGCTTCTCCATCGCCGTCACCGCGACCGAAGATCCGTCCGTCTGGACCGCTCATGGCTGGGACGCAGTCGAGTGCCGCATCGCCACCAATCCAGGCGAACCGATGCAGCCGCTCGACCAGATCGCTTCCGGCGGCGAAATGTCGCGCGTCCTGCTCGCGCTCAAGGTCAGCGTGGAAGAAGGCGCAAGCCGCGGCCGGGCGAAGAAGACCCAGGTTCCGCGAACTCTGGTCTTCGACGAGATCGACATCGGCATCGGCGGACGAGCCGCCGAAGCCGTCGGCCAGAAGCTCAAAGCCCTCTCGCGCGCGCAGCAGGTGCTCTGCATCACGCACCTGCCGCAGATCGCCGCCTTCGCCGACCAGCATCTCCTCATCGAGAAGCAGGAGAAGCAGCGGCGAACACAGACCTCGATCCGTCTGCTGACCTCGCAGGAGCGCGCCGAGGAAATCGCGCGCATGATCTCGGGCGCGACGGTGACGGAAACCTCGCTGCGCCACGCCGAGCAGATGCTCAAGTCGAGCGCGGCGGTCTGAGTGTGGATAATCTCCCTATGACAGAACCGATCAGAGTAGGAGTTATTGGATTTGGGCTCGCCGGACGCATCTTTCACACCGCGGTGATTCAGGCGACTCCCGGTTTGGAACTCGCCGCCGTCGTCCAGCGCAGCGGCGACGACGCGAAGAAGGAATATCCGGAAGCGCGCCAGGCGCGCAGCATCGAGGAGTTGCTGGCCGATCCAGGCATTCGCCTGGTGGTGATTGCGACGCCGAGCTACTCGCACTACGAGCTGGCGAAGCAGTGCCTGCGCGAACAGCGAAATGTGGTCATCGACAAGCCCTTCACCCTGAAATCGGAGGAGGCGGCGGAACTGATCCGGACGGCGCGGCACCGCAAGCTGCTGCTGACGGCGTATCAGAATCGTCGCTGGGACGGCCACTTCAGAACCTTGCGGAGCGTGATCAAGGGCGGGGAACTGGGTCGCCTGGTGAGCTTCGAGTCCCACTTCGACCGTTTCCGGCCCGCGCCGCGCCGCGACGTGTGGCGCGAGAGCGGCGGTCCCGGCGGAGGAACGCTCTTCGATCTGGGGCCGCATCTGATCGACGAGGCGCTGACGTTGTTTGGCGCGCCGGACACGATCACCGCGAGTGTGCGCGTGGAGCGCGAGCACGCAGCCGTGGATGACGCGTGGGACATTCTTCTGGAGTACGAGCATCCGTATCGCTTCACGGCGGCGCTGCGGGCGACGCTGACCGCCTGCGCGCCCGGGCCGCGGTACGTGGTGCACGGCACGAAGGGAAGCTTTACGAAGTGGGGTTTCGATCCGCAGGAAGATCAGCTGAAGGCGGGAATGCGGCCCGACGCGCCGGGTTTCGGCGAGGAGCCGGAATCGGCGTGGGGCGAGCTGAAGTTGTGCAGTGAGTCAGGTCCCGCGATCCGGCGTGTGAAGACGGAGCGCGGCGATTATCGCGGGTTCTACGAGAACGTTCGTGACGTGCTGCTGGGCAACGCGGAGCTGGAGGTCAAGCCCGAGCAGGCGTGGCGAACGACGCGGCTAATCGAGCTGGCGCGTGAGAGCAGCGGCCAGGGCAGACGGCTGAAGGTGGATTTCAGTGCTCAGCCATGAAGACTGAGCACATTGTCTGGACCGTCCTTTATTCGTTGCGCAGCACGGCCATCGGATCGACCTGAGCGGCGCGACGCGCGGGAATCAGTGTAGCCAGCAGAGCCGCCACGACGAGCAGGACAATGCTGACCGTGATGGCGGCTGGATCGGCGGCGCTGGTTTCGTAGAGCAGGCTGCGAACATAACGAGTCGCGGCAAAAGCAAGCGCGAGACCGGCGATTATGCCTCCGGCAACCGGGAACGCGGCCTGGCGGGCGACCAGACGCATCAGCGTGAGCTTGTCGCAGCCAAGTGCGATGCGGATCCCGAATTCCTGCTGGCGCAGCGAAACGGAGTACGCGAGCACGCCGTAAATCCCGAGCAGCGCAAGCAGCAGCGCAGCGGCGCCAAAGCTGGAGAGGAGCATCGTCTGAAAGCGCTCCGAGGACACCGAGTCGGAAACCTGCTCGTCGAGGGATTTGAGCATCGGGATCGCGACCTGCGGATCGACGCTCCAGATGGCGCGACGCATAGAGGTTGCCAGCGCCGAGGCTGACTGCGGGCTGCGCACCAGGAAGGTAACGCGCCACCACGGACTCTGCCAATAAGGGATGTAAATCATCGGCGCGGTGTGATCGAGCTGGTTAATGCGTGCGTCCGCCAGAACGCCCACGACGGTGAAGTCCGTCTTGTCGTTGAGGTGCAGGATGTGGCCGATCGGGTTCGTATCCGGGAAGATGGTGCGCGCGGCGTCCTGCGAGATGAGAACGTTGGTCGGATGGTTCTTATCGTCGGCCGTGAGATCGCGTCCGGCAACGAGTGGGATGCGGAGCGTGGAGGCATAACCGGGGCTGATCCAGCGGATGTTCGCGTCGGGCTCGTGGCCGGCCGGCACGGGATGGTCGGGCCGGGTGACGCTGTCGATCCATACATCGCCGGCGAGAGGAAGCTCGGAGGTGGAAGCAACCGACTGCACGCCGGGAATCTGGCCGAGAGCGGCGAGGGCGCGTTCGATGAAGGCGCCACGCGCGGTCCCGTTCTTATCGACGGAGTCTCCATACTGAGGCGCGTACAGGAAAGCCCGCGCGAGCGTGATCCGGCTGGAGTCGAAGTCGCGGTTCTGTCCGAGGAGTGTGGAGAAGCTGCGCACGAGCAGTCCGGTGACGATCAGCAGCGCGACCGTGCAGGCGACCTCGGCAGCAACGAGGAGATGGCGAGTGCGCTGGCTCTCCCGCCCGCTGGAGACGCGAGTGGTACTGGTTTGCAGCGCCGACTGCGGATCGACTCGCATGGAGCGCAGCGCGGGAAGCAGCCCGAAGAACAGCGCGGTGAGGATGGAGAGTCCGGCGGCGGCGGCGAGGACGGGCAAGGAAACATGTACCGCGCTGATACGCGGCAGGCTCTTGGGAGCGGCGGCGATGAAGAGTTGCACGCCGGCGAAGGAAAGCAGGATGCCGAGTGTGCCGCCGATGAATGCGAGAACGAGCGAGTCGGTGAGAGCGGAACTGACGAGACGATCGCGCGCAGCGCCCAGAGCCGCGCGGACGGCGAGTTCCCGCTCGCGGGAAACGGCGCGCGCCAGCTGCAGGTTGGCAAGGTTGACGCAGCCGATGAGCAGGACGGCTCCCACAGCAGCCAGCAACAGCCAGAGCCCGGTGCTGATTTGGCCGGCCACTTCGGTGATGAGTGGGAAGACGAGGACGGTGGGATTGGTCGAGAGGTGGTGAGCCTTGTTGAAGGCGGACTGCAGCGTGGCCAACTCCGTTTGTGCCTGCTGGGCGGAGATGCCGGTGCGAAGACGGCCGAGGACCATGAAGTTGTAATCGCCCTCATCGTCGCGCTGGTCGATGGAGAGGACGAGCGGGTGGAACAGCTCATAGGCCGGAGCCGCGCTCTGCGAGACGCTGGTGAACATTTCGCTGACGCGCGGAAAAGCGAATCCCTGGGGCAGAACGCCGATGACAGTTTGCGGTTCGCCGCCGTCGCGAAGGGTCTGGCCGATGGCTTGCGGATCGCCATGGAAATAGCGCTGCCAGGCACTCCAGGACAGGACGACAACCTTGTCGTTGCCTTTCGCGCCTTCGCCGGGACGAAAGCCACGGCCGAGAAAAGGATGAACGCCGAGCACGTCAAGGAAGTTCGGTTCGACGCTGAGGCCGCTCACCAGTTCGGGGTGATCGGTGCCGACCGAGATGCTGGAGTTGCTGTTGTTAATGATGCAGAGACCGGAGAAAGTCTTCGTCTGGTTCTGCCAGTTGAGGAAGTGGTTGGGGTTATCGGGCAGAGGGCTGGAGGCCAGGTCGGGCAGGTACTCGTGCAGCATCACCAGGCGATCGGGACTGGCGAAAGCGAAGGGCTTGAGCAGGACCGAGTCGACGACCGAGAAGATGGAGGTGACCGCACCGATACCAAGGGCGAGCGTGAGGATCGCGGTGAGGGCGAAGCCGGGCGATTTGCGGAGGGTGCGAGCGCTGAAGCGCAGGTCCTGGAAGAAGTTTTGCATGCGACTCCTCAGTGGATGTCAGCAGGGTATCGAGCCCATGATCTACCAGAAAATACGCCTGCGCCAGGGGTTTGTTCACTGAATGTGACGGGCGGACGCGGAGCAGGAAGCAGGAACGGTTAAGATGGCTGGCCTATGGACAAGCAGCATTTCTTTTTTAGGCTAATTCCGCCTCGGACCACGTTTCCCGGTGATGCAAGTGCCGAGGAGTTGGCCCTGATGAAGAAGCACGCCGATTATTTCGCGGGGCTGTTTGCGGCGGGGAAGGTGCTGCTGTACGGTCCGGTTTTGTCGCCGGCGGGGACGTTCGGAATCGGCATTCTGGAGGTCGAAAACGAGGCGCAGGCACAGGAGATCGCCGAGAACGACCCTTCGGTGCTGAGCGGACTGAACCGATCTGAAGTGGCTCCGATGCGAGTGTCGGCGGCGCGGGCGAAGGGCTGAATCGGGCTCAAGGTACGAAGACGAGGCGGGCCTCCTCTTTGGAGTTCCAGAGTTTTTCGACGTCGCGCAGAGGCGCGGTGGTCAGCTTGAGCTGGAAGGGCTGTTCGGCGGTGGCGGCGAGGATGGCACGCAGCGAGGTGAAGATCTTATCCATGGAGACGCTGCCGAATCCGCTGCCGAGGAGTTCGAGGCCGGAGCTGCGCAGGACGGCGGCCAGGAGCGAGATGTTCGGTCCGGCGCTGTTGCCGATCTGGATGTAGCGCACGCGCGCAGCATCGTGGTCGAGCCCTTTCTGGACGACCGCGGCGAGAAGAGCTTCAGCGGGCGCGCCCCAGAGGTAGTCGAGAACGACGTCGATTTTGTTGGCCAACTCGGCGCGGAAGGCGGCGACGAGCGCGTCGTGGTCCTGACTGAGCGAGATGGTGGCGTCGGCGCCGAGGGACTTGGTTTCTTCGAGAGCCTCGGGATTGCGGCCGACGGCGACGATGCGTTTTGCGCCGAAACGGCGAGCAATCTGCACAGCCATGTGGCCGGCCGAACCCGTTGCACCGAGGATGAGAACGCTCTCGCCGGCGGCGAAATGCGCGCGATGCTCGAGTGCGGCCCAGGCGGACATGCCGGGATTCATCATGGCGGCGACGGTGGCGTCGTCGAGGGCGCCAGAGATGGGCGTGCAGAAGGCGGACCTGGCGAGGCTGCGCTCGGCGAAGGTTCCATAGGGCGGGCGCGCAGAGCCGAAGAGGACGCGAGTGCCATCGGGCTTGCGGCCGACGCCGTCGACGCCGGGGATGAACGGAAGCTGCCCGGTGCTGCCGTAGTGGGCGCCTTTGGCGAGTGACTTCACGATGGGGTGCAGGCCGGCGGCGGTGACGGTGATGAGGATTTCATCGGCGGCGGGCGTGGGGTCGGCGAAGGTGGTGTAGCGGGGCGAGCGATCGAAGGACTCGACGACGGCGGCGTTCATGGCGTCTCCTCGGAGATTTTCGCTCATTTAGATTCCGGAGGTGAGGAAAGGGCGCAGATCGCATGATATGGTGCTGCGTACATTTTGAGGAGGGACGGCGATGGACGCGAAAACGGCGGCGCGGGAGCGGTTCAGCACAAGCCAGGATGCATTGATTGGGCTGAGTCATCGGATTCACGGGCATCCGGAGCTGGGGTTTGAGGAGGAGAAGTCGTCGGAGTGGCTGTGCGAGGCGCTGGACGCGGCCGGGTTCGCGGTGGAGAAGGGAGTCTGCGATCTGCCGACGGCGTTTCGCGCGAAGGCGGGATCGGGGCCGCTGCACATCGGGATCTGCGCGGAGTACGACTCGCTGCCGGGGATCGGGCATGCGTGCGGGCACAACATCATCGCGGCGTCGGCGGTGGGCGCGGCGATGGCGGCGGCGAAGGTGGCCGATGAGGTGGGGTTGACGATCAGCGTGATCGGGACGCCGGCCGAGGAAGTTGGAAACGCGAGCGGGAAGATTTTGATGCTGGAGCGCGGCGGGTTCGATGGGATTCATGCGTCGATGATGGTGCATCCGGCGCCGTTCGACATGGTCAAGGCGAAGATCATCGCCGCTTCGATGTTCGAAGTGTGCTGTACGGGCAAGGAATCGCACGCGTCGGCATTTCCGGAACTGGGTGTGAATGCGGCGGATGCGCTGACGATTGCGCAGACAGCGCTGGGACTGCTGCGACAGCATATCCGGTCGACGGACCGGATTCACGGGATTATTACGGAAGGCGGCGTGGCTCCGAATGTGGTGCCGGCGCATACGCGGGCGAAGTACATCGTCCGGTCGGAGACGCTGGAGCAGCTGAAGGAATTGCGGCCGAAGGTGTATCGGTGTTTTGAGGCAGGCGGTCTGGCGACGGGCGCGAAGGTGGAGATCAGCGGCGGCGACAAGCCGTATGCGGAGATGCTGCACGACAATGAAATGGCGCTGCTGTACCGCGCGAACTCCGAGGCGCTGGGGCGGAAGTATCCGAACATGGGCGAGTGGGAGACACGGCCCACGGGATCGACGGACATGGGGAATGTCTCGCTGGCGATGCCGTCGATTCATCCCATGATCGGCATCAACTCGCTGCCCGCGGTGAATCATCAGCCGGAGTTCGCGGCGCATTGTGTGACGGCGGACGCGGACAAGGCGGTGATCGACGGTGCGTTGGCGATGGCGTGGACGTGCGTAGACATGGCGACGAACGCGGCGATGCGGGAGCGGCTGATGGCAGCGCGCTGAGATCTACGCGGGTTTGCGATACGACGCGGCTGTGGCGCGGATGCCTTCGTCGTAAGGCGTGCCAGAGAAGCCGAAGGCGCGCGCGTATTTCGACGAGTCGAAAACGTAGGGCGAGTCGTTTTGGTAGAGCATCTCGTAAATCTCGCCGACGACGGGATTGAACCAGCCGAATAGGCGGACCATGAGCGGCGAGAGGACGCGGTATTTGGGATCGCGGTTCATCGCCTGGGCCGCGGCTGTGATGAATTCGCGACCCGTGGGCGGATTGGGCGTAGTGGGCAGATGCCAGGTTTGATTCCAGGCGGATTCGGATTCGGATTCGGCGAGGGTGAGGACGGCGCGTGCGGCGTCGGGCGTGTAGATCAGCGAGTGCGGAACGGAGTCGTTGACGAGCCAGGAGGCCTTCTGGTTTTTGGCCCACGCGTCGAAGACGAGGACGTTGGCGACGCCGGTGGGGCTGGCGGGGCCATAGAAGTCGGCGGCGCGGGCGATTATCGCAGTGAGCGAACCGGCCTGGATCTCGTTGAGCAGAGTGGTGGCGATCTGCGCGCGAATTTCGCCCTTGCGGCTGCAGGGGTTGAATGGGGTCTCTTCTGTCATCGTGCCGTTGACGCGGCCGTACATGTAGACATTGTCGAAGAAAACGAGCCTGGCGCCCGCGCGCTTGCAGGCTTCGATGGTGTTGGCCATGATGCGCGGCCACTGCTCGGCCCAGACCTTGCGGTCGTACTTGAGGCCGACGAGGAGCAGGACGACGCTGGAGCCCGCGACGGCTCGAATCGTCTGATCGCGATCCGTGATGTCGGCGGCAACGACTTCGGTGGCGCCGGGAGTGGGACGCGCGGTGCGGCTGACGACGCGGAAGGGCTTATTTTGCGCGGCAAGGAGCGGAACGAGGTGATTGGAGATGACGCCGCCTGCGCCGAGGATGGTGATCATGGCAGGTCCTCCCAACGTGCAGTGTAGTTCAACGAGTTTGTTGGATCGGAGTGCAGTGGGTTGCGATTCAATGTTTGAGAAGCGTCATTCGCACGGCGATTGTGGCGTTTCACTGAGGGTGGAGTTGCACTGCCGGAAGCACTGTGATATCTAATGAGTATTCAAGTTTGCTCTCACGAGCGAGCCTGAATTTCATGCAGAGTGGCTGAGGGACGGGCCCTGTGACGCCACGACAACCGGCTCGAGCAATTCGGGATCACGGTGTCAACTCTCGCCCGCTGTAAAAAGCGGGGTACATGAGATTCGGGGTGCAGCTGTAGCGCATCTCGCGAATTCCCAGGTAGTGAGTCAACGCAAGTACGTCGTCACGCGTGCCCGTATCTGTATTCCGACGCCGCTCTCGAATACGAGGGAGCGATGGCTGCTGCTTACGAATTGCGTTGTCGGGAATGTGGGAAGCGTTATGAGAACGCTCCGCTGAGCATCTGCGACGAGTGTTTTTCTCCACTGGAAGTTTTTGTCGATCTGGACGAGGCGCGGCGCACGGTAACGCGCGCGACGATCGCCGCGGGTCCCACAAGCATGTGGCGCTACCAGGCGCTGCTGCCGGTGCCGGACGATGCGACGCCGGTGACGCCGGCCGGATGGACGCCGCTGCTGCGTGCGCCACGGCTCGCCGCACACATTGGCGCGAAGAATCTGTGGATCAAGAATGACGCAGTGTGTCTGCCGACGCTGAGCTTCAAGGATCGCGTGGTGTCCGTTGCGCTGGAGAATGCGAAACGGTTCGGGTTCGACACGGTCGGCTGCTCGTCGACGGGGAACCTGGCGAATGCGGTGGCGGCGCAGGCGGCGCGGATGGGTCTCAAAACCTACATTCTCGTGCCGGCGGATCTGGAAGCAGCCAAGATTCTGAACACGCAGGTGTACGGCGCGACGCTGGTGCGGATCGACGGCAACTACGATCACGTGAACCGGCTGTGCTCGCAGATTGCGGATCGCTACAACTGGGGATTCGTGAACGTGAACCTGCGGCCGTATTACGCGGAAGGGTCGAAGACGGTCGGGTTTGAGATCGCGGAGCAGCTGGGATGGCGGCTGCCCGACAACGTGGTGGTGCCGATGGCCGGCGGTGCGCTGATCGTGAAGATCCGCAAGGCGTTCAGGGAACTGGTCGCGCTGGGGCTGGTGGAAGACAAGCCGGTGCGCTTCTTTGGCGCACAGGCTACGGGCTGCTCGCCGATTTCGACGGCAGTGAAGACGGGCGCCGATCACATCGAGCCGCAGCGGCCTTCGACCATTGCGCGGTCGCTGGCGATTGGGAATCCGGCGGACGGGGTTTACGCGACGCGGGCGATTCGCGAGAGCGGCGGATGGGCCGAGGATGTTTCGGACGTGGAGATTGTGTCGGCGATCCAGGAACTGGCGGAGACCGAAGGCATATTTACCGAGACGGCGGGCGGCGTGACGACGGCGGTGACGGCGCGGCTCTACGCGCACGGCAGGATTCATCCCGACGATCTGACGGTGACCTGCATTACGGGGAATGGGCTGAAGACGACCGATGTCCTGCAGGGCGCCTACGAGCAGCATGCGGCGATTCGCCCGCGGCTCGGGGATTTTGAGGAGTATCTCGCAGAGAAGACCGAAGAGCATGAACTGGAACTGGGAGGGGCTTATGTCGGTTAGGGTTTTGCTGCCGAATGCGTTTCAGAAGCACACGAACGGCGCGCGGGAGATCACGTCGAGCGCGGGGAATCTGCCGGCGCTGATCACGGAGATCGAGACGACGTTCCCGGCGCTGAAGACGCATCTGCGGGACGAGTCGGGGCAGGTGCGCAAGTTCATCAACTTCTATGTGAACGAGGAAGACATCCGGTTCCTCGGCAACGAGAAGTACGCGTTTCGGGATGGGGATGAGGTCCTGGTGATCCCCTCCATCGCCGGGGGGTCCTGGCCGGACGGGCGGACGGCCTTCGGGCAGGAACAAAACCAAGAGCGCGGTGTGTGTTCTTGCTGTTCGTATTGCGGGCAGGAAAACTGCATCTGCGGCGACTAGCTGTCCAGGCAGACGCTGAGCGCGGGCGGTGGTAAGATTCGCGCGAGATGAATTCTCGAGTTCACTTAAGGCTGCGGGGCGTTTGCATTGTCGGGGCTTTATTGCTGCTTTGTCCGCTGGTTGCGCGGGCCGATGCGGGCATTCCAATGCTGCCAATTGCATATCCGGTGGTCTTGTTATTTCTGGTACCGGTGGTTGCGATCGAAGCAGTGTATCTGCGAATGAGATTGCAAACGCACTGGTGGACCACGATCAAGGCTGCATCAGTTGTGAATGCAGTGACACTCGTGCTGGGTTATCCCCTGGCCTGGGTCGTGTCATTCTTGGTGGAGTTATTACTAGTTCTTGTTGTTTTTCTGATGGAGAAGGCCGGTTTACGCCATGTGTTCGGAGACAGGATTTTCTGGATAGGCTCACTCTCTCCGGCCTGGCTTGGACCTGTGGACAGACTTTGGCCCATTGTGGTGGCATTCGCTGTGCTGCTCGTGCCCGCCTTCCTGCTTTCGGGATACGTCGAGGGTTGGATGGTGGAGCGGTACGGATTGCTCGACGGGCAGGGCCAAAGCGAGGAGGCTTTTCCGACCCGATTGTTTTCGTCCGAGGAACGTTTCAACGATGCCGGACGGAACAGGAGCCGCGCGATTTGGCAGGCCAATTTACTTTCTTACCTTTTCCTGGCAGCGGCGGGGTGCCTGACCCTCTATTTCCGGTATCGCCACGTCAACTTTGGGCTTTAGGACAGCAGGGGAAAATTCTGCCGCTAAGTGGCGCGTGTCGTTACTAAGCGGATTCCCCACGTCGGTGGTATACGGCGGGGTTTGGTTCTCATCTTGCCACTTCCTTCGCGGACGATGCCCGTTCTCTCACGTGCTTCCAATTTTTCCTGGAGCACGAGAGGGGCAGTGTCGTCGGAACGGAGGAAGACCAATATGATGATGCTGCTGCTGGTGTTTGTGTCGTCGTTTGCGGGGTTGGCCATTTTCGGCGCAGCGATCGCCTGGGCGATTCAGGCGCGCGCCGAGCTGAAGACCTGGAAAGAGAAGCACAGCCGCTTCATCGCAAGAGAGAACGATGCTGCCTGGCGAGCAAACCGCGAGATGATCGTCTACTAACGCGCTATGCGCCGGCGCCGTCGTCGGACGGGTAGTCGCGATTGAAGGGAAAAACAAGCTGCTCGACCGAGGCGACGTTGTTGCCGTTGAGAGTGGCCGGGTGGAAGCGCCAGGCCTTCACGGTCCGCAGGACGACGTCGTCCAGGCTGTTGCCGAGGCCCTGCACAAGCTTCTCGTCGGTGACGTCGCCATCGGCGCTGATGGTGACGTCGACGATGATCT
>Ga0224555_1004322_pt1 | contig 13174 bp, 13 predicted proteins | sample 714S23034metaG_FD_180687 | JGI IMG/M metagenome (GOLD analysis project Ga0224555, IMG submission 180687) | Peat soil microbial communities from Stordalen Mire, Sweden - 717 S2 30-34 | ecosystem: Environmental > Terrestrial > Soil > Wetlands > Peat | place: Sweden: Norrbotten County, Stordalen...
TGCGGGGCGAACGGCTCGGGGCGAGGCGGGGCGTCCGGCATGGGACTCACCGTACAGGCCGCGCCGCGCTACCCCGCGAACGTGTTGAGCAGGCGCCCAAGCCAGCCGCCGGCATACCCGAAGCGCACCGCCTGGGCGGTCGTCGCCGGCACTCTGTGCGTAACGTGTGATGCCTGGACGCCCCTTGTTGTGACGCCGATGCAAGCCGTCAGCACAGGTCCTAGACGTGCCCCCAGGTCGATCCTGCCGCCCGCCCCTTCCTCTTGCCGCAATCGTGCCTCACGCGCAGGCTAACGGCAGACGCCGGAGGAGACGATGGACGCGATCCCAGGGGATGCCAGGGGCCGATCAGATCAGGGAACCTCTTGGAGACACCGTCAGGGAATGATCGCTCAACCCTCTTCCGCCTAGATTCGGACTCGACATACCCGCGGACCCGGTGAACGAGCTGAGCCATGACGACATCAGCGTAGGCGTAGGTTGCGCGGGCGATCGGCCTGGGTCGCACTTCCCAGGTTCGATCTATGCCAGCCTCACGACAGCCCACTTCGAGGGGATAAGAGAGAGGGACCGTTAGAACCGGTACACCTGAGAGCCAGCCAGGACGGTGTCGGAGCCAGCCAGAGAGTGAGCGAGCCAGCCAGGACGGTGGGTGGGGGGGCGAGCCAGCGCGCCCGCCGGCCAAGAGTGGGGCTCAGTACGTGCGACCCGGGCTCATCTTTTCTGGCGTCCTCGCGTTGATTCACGGAGAGATTCCCTCAGTCGCGGCCGTACCATTCGGGCGTGCGGCGCCGGTCACGGGAGTCCCGGGAGCCGGGGGTCAAGGGAAGCCCAGGGGCTAAGAAATCGCCAGCACTCCGGCAACCAGCTTGTAGCAGCGACCGGTCGTCGGCCAAACAGCTCCCAAGCTCATCGTCAGGAAGAATCGTCTCGCCCCGAGCTGGCCATCCACATCCCTGGCGTAGGTTCCTTCCGACTTTCCGCTGAGCAGCGCTTCGATGATTGGGTCGGTCACCGGCAGGTCATACGTGTGACCGGCGTGATCGAAGGTGGCGCGATGGTGAATGGCCCCGTTGTCCCAGCGTTCGACCTTCCACGACAATTGCTCCGGCTCGATCACAAGGAGCGAGTGATGGATTGGGTCACTCTCCATCTCTGAGAGCACGCGATATCTTGACGTGTCACCGAAAATGTCTGGGTCGTGATAGCAGACCTCGTCGAGGAGCTCCTCGGCCTTGGTCGAGTCGAGGTGCCCCTTGTATCTCCACGGCTCGCCGGAGATGACCCAGTTTTCTGGTTGATCAGGCCGCACTTGTGGCGCGGTGACAGGCACGACGATCCTGTCGAGGAGCCGAGGATCGCGTCCGATGTCCAAGCGGCATTCGTTGATCGACAGTTCGCCCTGAGTTTTCGAGCTGACCGGACGGACCCAATCGCCCTCGTTGTCCACGCCGGCTACACAGCGGCCGCCCTCTCGTCGCGCATTGGCCAGGCAGACGAGCGTGATCTCGTGCGACATGTACCGGGAGTCTAGAGGTGCGTTACCTCGACATCTCCCCAGTGATCTCGGAGATACTCGGCTACCAGCCGGCGGTGGCAGTGATCAGCGGTGGGTTCGCTGCAAAGCAGCACTGCACGACCGTCGAAGAGGGCTCGCGGAATACGATCTTCGATCCGCCGTTCCGCCATAAGACTCAAGAAGGATCGCTCATACTCGGACCAGGGGACGCGGTGCTTTTTGTAGTCGTCGAGAAGATGCTGCGTCGGCGCAAGCATCAACTCGTGAACGTAGTCGACACCGCAGATCTCTTTGAGAAAGTAAGCAAGATCATCTCGCTTCGTGAACCCCGCTAGCTGCGACACATTGTTTAGGCGAACGTCAACCAAACGCGTTACCCGCGCCGCCTTCAGCGCATCGAAGAACGAGCGTGCGCTCCTCTTGGTGAAACCGAGCGTAAGGATCTCCATCCTGAGTTCTCCGATACGAATAGGTTCATGACGCCGTCGTCACGCATGCCTGGCGGACGAGGAAGTGTGCCGTCGGGCTCCACTCGCCCGTCGTGGCGGATGTGACCGACTTCAACGCCTCTCATTGCCAGCACTACTCCTATCAGGAGATGGCGATGACAGTTGGCAGGGTTCTCTTCGCTGCAGAGCATGGCGATCCGAAAGCGGGCAACTCCGGCCAGCAGCCTCTCGAGGCCCACGGCGAAGAAATCTGCCTCTGCCAGCCGATCGTAGCGAACGTGGCCATCCGGATCGTAGAAAGACTCGCCTTGTGGGCGCCCTCCGAGCTGCTGTCCAAGCGCCACATAGTCGATCCCGTGCGCTCGCAAGCCCTGTTGAAGCGGCAGCGCGTCAAAGTGAGGAACATATCGTGAGCGAGGGTAGCTTCGAATATCCGCGACCACGTCCACGTCGTTCGTCCCGAGCAGTTGGAGAATGTCGTCGAGGGAAGCGTTTGAATGACCTATCGAGAGCAATGCAAACTGCTCTCCGGTCGGCGGGTCAGCCGGCACGCCAGTCCCTCTGGAATCGATGGCGTTCTTTCTGACCTCACCCATAGCACGCGCCAGTCTGATCGGGCACGCCTGTGGAGGGGAAGAGGATGACACGAGAACTTCGGTGGATATCACAGCCCCTGCTGTAGACAACCTGTAGTCAGCCGCCTCAGCAAACATATGTTCGAATTCTAGCGTCGCTTCGATTCGACATCCAGCAATTGCACGCGACCGGATGCCGCGGACGAGGCAAACTGCAGGCTAGGCGGCCCGATTTCGGTGTCGGTACTCCTGCCAGAGTTCGGTGAGATCAGTCGTCGGCAGAGCGTCTCGCAGGCGCGAGTACGCGTTGTCGGAGAACATTCGATGGCGCTGCGAGCCGAACACGAAGTCGTGCGTGCAGCTGGGATCGTTGTCAATACCCAGCTTCCATCGCAGAGCCCGCGTCTTGGCGGTCGTAAGTTCTAGCTTTGTAGCGAGACTCTTTGCCGTCCACGGGAACCTCTTCTGTAGGTCTACCTCCCGAATCGCAGCGGCGTCGCCGGGGTCGTCGGCGCCGACGAACCGTACAGGGAGTACTGCCTCGGTCGCGTTTCGCACAAACCGCACCGCCACATGGATCCCTTCTCCGGTGATCTCGGTCCCAACGTCACTGAGCCGTGGGAACACCTCAGGCAGGGTCCTGCCTGCTCGGATTCCTTTCTGGACGCGATCAACGTCGCGTTTGCTGACGCGAACGTTCTCCGCTACGTGAGCTTCCATCGCAAGCAAGGTGCGGATCCGCGCGCACGCCTCGGGCCTGCGTCGACGCCCTGGTTTGAGAAGTTCCGCAATCTGCGTGAATTCCTCGTCAATCAGTAATTGGATGTCCTTCGGCGGCTCCGAGGAGATCGGGAGGACTCGGTGAGGAAGATGGCTCACTAGACTCTCGCCGAACGCCCGCTGCAGGAGATCATCGAACAACGTGACAGAGGCGCGGGCGTGGGAGTACAGAAGTCCTTCGCTTACCTCGTTGTACCAATGCTGCGCCTCGTCTCGAAGAGCGTCGATAGCCCGCAGAGTTCCTGCCTCGTCCGCTGTTAAACCGAGGTGCTGGCGAGCGAGGTTGACACATTTCTCAAATCCAATCGACTGAGACAGTTGCTTGTCGAATACCCCGACCTGCTCTTGTACCAGACCTGCTTTGAGCAACATCTCAAAGGCGTGCTGCAGCTTCAGGAGAACTTCGGTCGCCCGGCCGTCGTCTTCGTAGGAGTTGAAAGCTGCCAGGGCACGTCGCAGCGAGGAAAGGGCCTTACCCTTCAGGATGCTCGCTTCCCGGCGAAGCTTCATGCCAACATGATCGCGCGTTCTTCGGTCCCCAAGTAGAGGTCAAGTATCCCAGTACTCGGCTTCAGTTCGGGCGAGACTACGTGTCATGGTTTTGAAAGTGCATTCTGGGCATGACGCTGACGCCCTCACGGCCGTTGACGCTGTTGAAGCGGCGTTGAGCGACGCTGATCACACGCGGTTGCCGTCCTGGCTCGTGGCTCGGATTGCCGTGGATGCAGCCACGCCATCCCTGGAGACAGAGTTCAATGACCGAGTGACCGGGCCGCTACGGGACGAGCTTGAGAAGCTTCGATCTGAAGTTCGGCGGCTTTCGGCTCGCGACCGAATTCGATTGGCCCGATAACAACAGCCTTTGTCGCCTTGCTGGCCACAGGCAGGCGGCCCGTGTTCCTGCGGCTGGAGAGTTATCAGTCGCTTGGCCGAATTTCGGTAGCGACCCATCTCGTGACCGTATTTGTCAGTAGCGTCTTCGTGCTCGCGTGGGGTAACGCCCGGCCGTTAAGGCGGTCGGCAACTTGGCTGAGCGCTAGACCAGTCTCTCTGTGGACGCGCCTGATGCCGATGGCGCGGCCGACGGGGAGGACAATGCATTCCCACGCATGATCGCCGTAGTCGACCAGCACCTCGGCCGGGTCGATAGCTTCCCCGGTAGCTACCTCCTCGAGCCTGTTCCCTCCTTGCCCACCAGGTGTACGGCCGCTACCCGAACCGGCCGCGGCGCGAGCAGACCCTTGGTCCCTGCCCTGCACATGTTTCCCTCCGGCCCGAGCATCTCCGACTCGGGATGGAGCACCAGCCGGACTAGCTCCTTTCCGTACGAAGCGATCTCGTCAGCTCGTGAGGCGCCTCCTCCTTGTCGCTAACCTGGCGTAGCCACCACGGTCGGCATCCCGGAAGGGACCTCGAGCCATCGCGCGGCAACCGGGTAGTCGCTTGGCGCCCATGGCGGGATCCTGACTCGCCGAGCGAGCGCACCTTGGCGAGCGTGCCCATTGGCAGGGCCGTGGTCGCGGGGAGCGGACACAACTCCACAGCTACCGGGTTCTCGTCGAGCAGGTGAGAGAAGGCCAGCCTACGAGTAGTAGCCGGAATGCGTATTGACTTCGATGAACCTCGTGAGGGCCGCTCGTGCCACTAGGACACGCCGGCCAGTCCGCACATGTTCGATCTCACCTGTGCGAATCAGCTCGTACATGGACCGACTTGAGAAACCCAGAAGCTTGCCTGCAGCGTTTACCTAGAGAAGAGGTGGCCCTTCGGCCGGCACGCCATCAAGCACCGCGCCAACCCTGCTCTCGGAGCTGACGACCTCGAGTTCGAGAGTTTTAGTCTCCCATCGACCAAAGAAGCTGTAGGGCTTTGCCAGATCTTCTTGGTTTTTCCGAATGGCGTCTTCCTCGTCGGTGGCTCTGACTACCTTCTCAGCTGTCTCCACTCGGATGGCGCGAACCCTGTACCTCATGGCAATCGACCTTCTGCCGCGTAGCGACGAAATGGGAGTCTGACAGTTAGTAACGCTTGAGCCTGGATCTCGCTATTCTTCCTTAACCTCCAGCCAGGTCCACTCCTGTGGCTGCCGATTAGGCGCTTCGACGTTGATCCTCAAGACCCGTCTGTGAACGGTCCGCGCCCGTGCGGACTCTTCTTGTCCGGTCGACCGTCACCGCGAAGACCCGGCTCATCACCACCATCAGAGTAAGAACCAGGTATATCCCAAGAGCTATACCAATCGACGAGCTAACTCGCAGCGCCCAATGACTTGTCGTACTAGCCACGACGAACGCGACGGCTGCAGCGATGCTGAGCATCGAAGCGAAACCGGCACTGGCCGCTAGCTCCACAAGGTACTGCGCGTGGTCGCTGGTGGCCTTGCCGGGCACCGGTGCCGTGTCCGACCAGTTCTCCGCGCGATCGCTGACCTGAATCATCAGACCGAAGAGGAAGGCGCTGAGCAGACCCGCCACTGTAAGAAGACCGGCGCTAGCCGTCGATCCCAACATCACGTTGAACGCCAGACACAGACCGCCGGCCGCGAGAGGAGGCAGGTCGAGCTCGATGAGGTCCCGATGTCGAAGCTTCCCGGTCGCAAGGTTCCGGTACGTGGCGCGGTGGGTAGCAATGATGCCAGCGATTCCCAGCTTGCTCTCTCCCACCCTCACAATGTCCGATCGTACGCCGAGGGTGCCTCAGTCGGTCAGCTCGTCCAGCATGGATGCCAGGGCAGCGAAGATGGTTACAGCGGTGGGCGCGCCATCCGAGTCGAATTCGAGGCCGAACAGGTCTTCGGTGAGCGGATGACCACTATCCGGCTTCTCGATATTGAAGGTCCGGTGCGTGCCGTTCTCCAGTTGAACCTCGACTTTGGCCTGGTCAAAGGTCATGCCATCGAACTCGACGATGCTGTTCCAGACTGATGTCTGCCCGTTGAGATACTGCCTCAAGAGGTCCGGGATGACCCTGCCACCCCGACTGCTGATATCCAGTTCGAGTCGCCCAGCGACGCCCTGACGGACCCACTTGTCGCCACCACGCGCTCGCGCTGCGCTGTCGCCGACCTGCATGACGCGAAGAAGCTTCACCTTGTCCACCCTGTCCTCGTCTACGGCGGCCTTGAGAACGGAGCCGAGCTGACATGCCTCTACTTCAAGGATGAGCTTCGGGAAGTCGTCCCTAAACCTGCGAAGTATGCCATCGGCCAACAGGGTCTTGATGCCGCGGTTGTTGTTGATGTGTACTGCAAGCCAGCCAAGCGTTGCCGCCTGGGGCAGACGAAACAACGCTCCACAAGTCACCCGGAGGGTATCTACCGATTGGACCGTCGCCTTCGTTGTACCCGCCGGATCCACGAGCGGCCCAGCAACGCCGCGCTGACCGTGCGTGAGAATGACTTGAAGGTCTTCTCCGACAGTGTTGGCGTTGGCGCCAGTGAGGTCCTTCGAACCGTCACCCGTCTCGGCCTTCAGCTCGGGGATGTACCCCGCGATGGCCGCAACGAGCGACGCACCCTCATTGTTGATATCGCCGAACGGTCTGAAATCATCCCTCTTGCCACGCCCGGCACCGCGGACTCGAACGGTATAGACAGCTGCCGTGTGCGACACGAATCTGCCTCCTTACTGTGCTCGCGGAACTCCGCGCGCCAATCTGGTCAATGCACCAGATGGCGCTGAGTTGCAATACCGGCGCCTGGAAAGAACGGCCTCGACCACGCGGAGACGACGTTCGATCCCCTCGACGCTCAGTGAAACAGGGGGCATCGCCATCTCCTCGGGCCTCCTGAGAATACGCCACTCGGAACCTGGTCACATCGGTCGTTGTGACCGATTTGTGACTAGCGGCCGCAACATTACAGGGCTATAACCCAACTGAGCAGGACAAATGTTGGTGTCGTAGGGGGACTTGAACTCTCACCGCTGCGGTGTGATGACAAGTCCGGGTCCGTGATCGTCGGTCTTTTTCATGGGCCAATTCTGGTGTTCGGTAACCGCTGTCGGTGATGCCAGGTCCGGGCTGGTTATGAAGAGTCTGTGACCACCGTTGTGACCAGGGCCAACCCGCGACCAGTCAGGCTGGTTAGAAGGCCTCGGCGCGGGTGGCGGCGGTCGCGAGACGACGAGTTACGTCACTTCTCTCGAGTAGTGCTAGCTCGAGGTCGTCGCAAGTTCTCATCAACTCGTCGACCGTTGCAACGATCCGCTCTTGTTCGCTTTCAGGTGGCAGCAGGAGTTCGATGTCTTCGACGTCGGCCCTACCGATACCGGGAATCGCAATGCCGACTTGAGCTGCTCGAAGGTCTTCTCTGATCGACTCGAGCACGAGAGCTAGAAAGTCGCGATGAAGGCCTACCGCTCGCACAGCCATGAGTTGTCGACTGATGGCGGCCTCCTCGAACTTCAGGATGTTTGTCTTACCAATACCCGCGCCCTTAACCGTCAACAGGAGGTCGCCCTGCAAAGCCACCGCCTTCCGTTCCGTGGTCCACCGGGTCGCAATCGGCCCGTCACTCGAAAAGTCGGCCGGACCCGTAAGATACGGAAGGCCCTCACCGTTGGTGTTGTAGCTTTCGGGCTTCAAGTGTTGACCTGAGATCAGCTCGATGACGTTGCCCAATCGACAGGGATTCCAAGTCGCCACAGAGGCCTCTAAGGGCATCTCCTTGGCTCCAGACGGAGCGTCAGAGGATTCAGTCTGACGAGTTCCAGCACTTCTCCCAGTGACAAGTCTCCCTCGAACCGCCAGATCTCGAACGGTTTGCCGAAGCTCGCTAATAGCTTCCGGACTCTCGGCCATGATGGCCCAGTTCGTCCGAATCCGCGCCCACGCCGCGGCAAAATCATCCGTCGCCTGAGCCTGACGCAAGGAGTTCAACGCTGATGCCCGAGCCCTGGTCGCCACCACTTCTCTGGCCCGCTGGCGAGCCTCGAGGTCGTCGCAGAGGGCCATCAGTTCATCGACCTTCGCCACGATTCGAGTTTGCTCGGCTAGCGGCGGAAGCGCCACGGGGAAGGTGATGAACGGACCTCGATTGATGTGCTTCATCGCAAGTCCGTGTGCCGCTTCGCTCCCGGCGAGATGACGGATCGAGTGACGAAGCAAGTGGAATAAGAACTTGCCGTCTACGAGTGCCTCGTTTGGGATGACCTTGAAGATGTGCTGATTAAGTACCCCCGGACCCCTGTCCCAGAGGAAGGCCTCGAGCGTTGCCGACCAGGACACGAGGATGTCCCCGTTCGAAACTAAGTGGTCATGGGGGAACTCGCCGCTCGCGAAGTTGAACTCCGCCAAGAGATTGGTCAGGTTCTGGATTCGGATGATGGGCAGACCTTCGTCACTCCAAGTCGATTGGCTGAACGCCAGTCCGTTGACGTACTCCGCGAGGTCATCCAACCTCGCCCACTCCCAACCAGCCGGGACGGCGAACCCCGTTTCCGACTTGTCGGGAGTCCGAGGGACCCTTCGCCCGCCCGGAACCTTGGTCTTGATGAATGGACCCCTACTAATGCGCGCCTGAGTCAACGCACGAAGGACGGGCTGTTCGGAGGCATCCTGGGTAACCAGTCGACCGGCTACCGCGAGGTCCAACACGAGGTCTCTGACTCGTTCGATTCCCCCTGGGGCTTCGCTAATGGTCCCGAGGTTGGCAAGGAAGGTCTGTACGTCCATCAGCGGCGCTCTAGAGACTCTGCCAGGCCGGCCCTCAACGCATTCTGGGCTGCAGCGACTGCTGTGACTACCTCTACATACTGAGTTAGCAATTCGTCGGGGTCCTCGTGGTCCGCGACGATGGTATTCGGGTTCTTGATGTCGAAGTTGTACCCAGAGGCCACGATGTCCTCGATCGGGACGCACCACGCCTGCTCGGACTCGGCGCGGTTCTCCCACCAGGCCCTCTCTGGCTCGAACTCTTCGAGCAGCATGGGCTTGGTCTTCGAATAGCTCTTGTAGCCCTCGGGGTAAGGGTGTTCGTAGTACCAAATCTCCCTGGTCGGCTCGCCCTTCACAAAGAAGAGGATGTTCGTCTTGATCGACGTATAAGGGGCGAAGACTCCGTTGGGAAGCCTCACAATGGTGTGGAGGTTGCACTCGTCGACGAGGCGCTTCTTGATCCGCGTCTTGATTCCCTCTCCGAAGAGAGTCCCATCCGGTAGGACGATAGCGGCCCGCCCACCTGGCTTTAGCAACTCCATCACCAGGACCAAGAACAAATCAGCTGTCTCGCGCGTGCGGAACTCTGCGGGGAAGTTGTTCTCGATCCCGTCCTCCTCCATGCCACCGAAGGGTGGGTTGGTGAGGACAACGTCGACCTGGTCGCGCGCACCGTAGTCACGAAGCGGTCGGGCGAGGGTGTTGCCATGTCGGATCGTAGAGGGAACCTCGACGCCATGGATCATCATGTTGGTCACGCACAGCAGATGCGGCAGCGCCTTCTTCTCCACCCCGTGGATGTTGTTCTTCACCAGAGCCAGTTCCTCTGTCGTCGTGACCTGCTTGCGTATGTGCTCGAAGGCCCCCGTCAGGAAGCCTCCGGTCCCGCACGCCGGGTCGAGGACCTTCTCACCGATTTGTGGGTTGGTCATTTCGACTGCAAACTGTGTGGCCGCGCGCGGCGTGTAGAACTCGCCGGCATTTCCCGCGCCCTGCAGGTCCCGGAGGATGGTCTCATAGATGTCGCCGAACAGGTGGCGAGTTGTGGCCTGGTTGAAGTCGATGTCCCGGTTGACCTTGCTGATCACCTGGCGCAAGAGCGTGCCGGACTTCATGTAGTTGTAGGCGTCCTCAAAGACGGACCTGAGCAGTGCGCCGCGTTCGCGGGCGACCCCGCCCAGGGAATCAAGGTCTAGCTCCTTCAGCTGAGGGAAAAGCCGATCGTCGACGAGGTCAAGTAGGTCGTCGCCGGTGGGAGCGTCCTTGCCGAGCCGCTGGTCGTCAGCCCAGTCCTCCCAGCGCAGCCCGGCTGGCACTGGTGAGACGTAGGTGGGGTCCTCAAGCTCAGTCTCGAGCTCGAGGTCGCTGTAGATCTTGAAGAAGAGAAGCCAGGCGAGCTGACCAATGCGCTGGGCGTCGCCGTCAATACCGGCGTCTTTGCGCATGACGTCCTGGAGGGACTTGACGGTAGTTGAGAGAGACACTGTTCTTCTCCTGGATCAGGCGTTCTTGTAGAGCTCAGCACTGAGCTCGGTGACAGCGTCGACGTACTGCTGGCGACCCCCAAAGGATCGGACGAGCTCGACGGGCGTGCCGAGCTCGGGGAACGGCTCGAGCTTCAGGATCTCGATCTCGCCGAGTGCGTCGACGCCTTGGTCCGCATACTTGTCAAGGAGTGCCTCGAGGACCGCTCTTGCCTGACCGCCGTAGCGGGTAAAGACATCACGCTTCTTCACGTTCTCGGCCCGTTCGCGGCGCGTCAGGGGTGGCTGATCGAAAGCCACATAGCAGATGAGGTCGAAGGGGTCGAGGTCTCGTCCGGCGTTGTCAGCAAGCGCCTCTAGAAGCACGCCGTGCTCCAAGAGCTCCTCGACGATGGCCTGCTTGCGGTCGGCCTCGTTCCAGCGCCGGAGGAAGTCGTCGAGCGAGGCAAACTCCTCGTGAACGGCACGGCGGGTGTAGTCCCGAAGCGACTCGGTGGTCAGATTGCCATTCTTGTCGTAGTACTGGACCCGCTCAGCAATGACGGTGAACTTCGTTCCACTCACGACGTAGACGACCCGCTGCCCCTCGTCCTCATCGCCGCTGTGGTCGATAATCTCGTCGCCGGGATTGAGGATCTCGCCGTAATCCTCGGGGCCGTACTCCTCACCGGCGTCGTTGGGCACCTTCACGTCCTCGTCGTGTTCGGGTTGTTCGTAGATCTGGATGGCGGGGCCATCCCAGTTTGGGTCGGCGAACAGCTCCGTCGCCCCGCGGAAGTCGAGGATGGTGAAGAAGTACTTCCCGTAATCGATGCGCAGCCGTGTACCCCGGCCGATGATCTGCTTGAAGTCACTCAGCGACTTGATGCGTTGGTCGAGCACGATTACGTGGCAGGTCTGGGCGTCGACACCGGTGCTCAGGAGTTTGGACGTAGTGGCGATTACCGGAAACTGGCGCTTGGGGTCGATGAAGTTGTCGAGTTGAGCCTTGCCTTCAGGGCTGTCACCGGTCATCCGCATTACGTACCGGTTGTCCTGTTGAACAAGGTCCCTGTTGGCCGGGTCGTTGACGAGGGCCTGCCGCATCCGCTCGGCATGGTTGATGTTCTGGCAAAAGACAATCGTCTTGTTCATCGGATCGGTCTCGTGGAGGAACGAGCTGATCCTCCTCGCCACTACGCGGTCACGATCGGTAAAGACGATGTTCACGTCGATGTCTGTCTGGTTGTAGAGGCGATCCTCGATCTCCTCACCTTGGTCGTCCACCTCGCCCGCCTCGGGCCGCCAGCCAAAGACGTCGTAGTCGAGCGCAATGCGGACGACCTTGAAGGGAGCCAGGAACCCGTCGTCGATACCTTGCTTGAGGGAATAGGAGTAGATGGGTTCCCCGAAGTAGTCGATGTTCGAGACGTACTTGGTCTCCTTGGGAGTCGCGGTTAGGCCGAGCTGGATCGCCGAATCGAAGTAATCGAGGATCTCGCGCCACACCGAGTCGGCGTCCGCACTTCCCCGGTGGCACTCGTCGATGACAACGAGGTCGAAGAAGTCGCGCGGAAACTTGTCGTAGATGGGCTCGTTGGTTTCATTGCCCATGATTGCTTGATAGAGAGTCAGGTAGATCTGGAACGACGTGTTGATCTGGCCAGAGTCCTTGTCCACGAGGCTCCGGTCGAGCTTGGCCATTACGTCGCCGAACGGTGCGAAGTCGTTGATCTTGGCCTGGTCCACCAGGATGTTGCGGTCCGCCAGGAACAACACTCGCTTGACCTTGCCGTTCTTCCAGAGACGCCAGATGATCTGGAATGCGGTGTAGGTCTTACCCGTCCCGGTCGCCATGGCGAGCAGCAGTCGACGCTGGCCTCGCGACACCGCCTCGATGGTCCTGTTGATTGCCAGCTGTTGGTAGTAGCGCGGGATTTTGCCCTCGACATCAGGGTAATTGGGGCTTGTCACGAGCGCCTCGTCTACCGACTCAAGGTCCCTCCAGCGCCGGTAATAAGCCCAAAGCGTCTCGGGACTGGGGAACTCGTCAAGCGAGAGGTGCTGTTCTACCGTTGGAAACATGCCCGTGCGGTCGTGGAACAGGAAGCCGTCGCCGTTTGAGGAGAAGGCGAACGGGACGTCGAGGATTGAGGCATACCCAAGTGCCTGCTGCATACCGGCGCCGACCGAGTGGTTGTTGTCCTTCGCCTCGATCAAGGCGATGGGCAGGTTGGGCTTATAGAAGAGCAGATAATCGGCTCGCTTTCGCTTCCCACGGGCTACAAGCTTGCCCCGCACAATGATCCGCCCATCGGTGAAGTCGAACTCCCGACGCCAGCGGTGCGTAGCCCACCCGCTTGCCTGGACGGCTGGCGAGATGTAGCGGTCGCAAATGTCAGATTCGGAGAGCCCCTTCTTGTTCACATCACTATCCCAGCCTCACGACAGCCGCTCCTAGTGGTCAAGTTGTCGTCGCAACAGCGTTCCAGCGCTCGGCCTGAAAGCCTACGTCAGGGACGTGCAGTACTAAACCATCGTGTTCCTGGAGGCTAGTTAGCAGTCAGCCCTCCCTTGCCTTCTGCATCAACGGCCAAGCCGTCAGACCGCAAGAGCTGAAGTGCAAAGAGTTCCATTTTCAGCATGAAATTGCCTACAGAATTTTCCTGGTCGGCGGGCTCTGCACCCCCCGGCACGCTTCTTCGGAGGCCTAGAACGACCTTAGGCGTGCGC
>Ga0224555_1004323_pt1 | contig 13173 bp, 13 predicted proteins | sample 714S23034metaG_FD_180687 | JGI IMG/M metagenome (GOLD analysis project Ga0224555, IMG submission 180687) | Peat soil microbial communities from Stordalen Mire, Sweden - 717 S2 30-34 | ecosystem: Environmental > Terrestrial > Soil > Wetlands > Peat | place: Sweden: Norrbotten County, Stordalen...
GCATGAATGTTCCTGGATGGAATCTGCACCCCCTCAAGGGGGATTTGATCGATCATTGGTCGGTCAAGGTGAATGGAAACTGGAGAATGACCTTCACCTTCAACGGAGAAGACGCAATTCTCGTGGACTACCAGGATTACCACGGTCGATAGGAGGCTCCCTATGCCCATGATGTATAACCCGCCCCACCCCGGCGAATTACTGCGCGAATATCTCGGCGAAGTGCAGGTAGGAGTGGCGGCAAAGAAGCTGCGCGTGGCGCGGTCCACGCTTTCGCGCCTTCTGAATGGGCGAGCGTCGTTCACGGCGGCGATGGCGCTGCGATTGGCCGATGCTTTTGGCACGGAGCCGGGCATGTGGCTCGACCTTCAGCAGCAGTATGATTTATGGCATGCCGCGCAGCGCAAGCGACCCAAAGTGGAGAAGTTCTTCGAAGCGGCGTAGAAGCTTAAGGGCTCAGAAACCTGACTTGGGCCAGCTTGTCGTTACTTAGCCACAACGCTCTCCACCACGGACGGAACCACCACCCGCAGCACCTCAGGCACCACCAACCAGGCCACGTAGGCGGCGAATGCCCCAATCGGCAGGCCGAACACTGAGGCAAGGAGAATTCTGAAACGGTTGTGCCGGTCGATCATGGGAAGACCTCCTGCAATTCCCCTACGTTCCCCGCACGAGCGTAGTTCCAAAGAATCGCGCCGCTCATCATCAACGAATCCCGCCAGCCACCATCCCCACCGCCTCAACCGCGTTCCCAGCCACCAACAGCAGCTCCCGGTTCTTCACCTTCAAAAACCCTGCCGCCACCGCCGTATCCAGAAACATCAGCAGCCCATCCCAATACCCGGCCGTGTTCACCAGAATGATTGGCTTGGCATGCATCCGGAGTTGCGCCCAGGTCACCACTTCCAGCAGCTCCTCAAGCGTCCCATATCCGCCCGGCAGCACCACAAACGCGTCGGCCAGCTCCGCCATGCGCGCCTTGCGCTCGTGCATTGTGGAAACAAGTTCCAGCCTCGTCAGCGCCGCGTGCGCAATCTCTTTTCCGGCCAGCACATCCGGCAGCACGCCGATCACCTCGGCCCCTCCCGCCAGCGCCGCGTCGGCCACCGCGCCCATCAACCCCACGCTGGCCCCGCCATAAACCAGCCCCAACTCGGCCGCGGCAAGCGCCGCGCCCAGCGCCCGCGCTTCCCTAAGGAAAGCAGGGTCATTGCCGTTGGCCGATCCGCAGTAAACCGCAACGCGCCGCGCAGGCTTGCTCTTCGATGTCATGATGCTCTCAGGATAAATCCGAGACGGCGAAGACTATTTCAAATTAAGGTAATCCGCCGGCGTAAGAATTGCGATTCCGCGAAACGGATGTAGTTCCAGCAAATCGCTGTCTCCGGTTACAATCGCATCGACCCGCCCATCGACCGCCAGTTCAAGGAACATGTCATCTTTCGGGTCGCGGCAGGCACGAATGGAGTAGAAAATCTCGATCCTCTCGCAGGTCCTCATGTACTCCGCGAGCAATCGCTGCCGAATGCCCGTTTCCAAATAACGGTCAAACTTGGCGCGGCCGAATACCTCAACCAATTCGAGCAGAGTTGCATCCGACGCCAAAATGGTGGCTTTCTGCGCCTTGAGCAAGGCGTGGCTAGATGTCGATCCAGGAAACAGCAGACCGCTCAACACCACGTTCGTGTCCAAAACCAGCCGTTCGGCTTTGCTCATTTTTCAGTCAGGATCTCGGCCAGAATCTCCTCAGTCAGGCCATTTGCCTTGGCCTGTTCGGACGCAATCGCGGAAAGGCGGTTGAATTCAGCCCAAGGGTCCTGGCGTAAGCGGTCGTATTCCGTCGCTGAGATAACCACAGCAATGTCTCGCGCATGGCGCTGAATCTTCACCGGTTCCCGTTGAGCGGCATCGAGGACGGCTGCAAAGTTCTGGCTCGCTTTTGTGGCGGAGATCTTCTGCATGCAGGTATTCTACATAATTTCTAAATTATCTGTAAAATTCAGATTTTCCTGAGAGCGTGTGCGAAGCCCCTTGAATCCAATCGCCGTCAGCCATGCCCGGCCCGCCACACCTGAACCCGCTACACCCGAACCCGCTACACTAGACACAGGAACCTTCCCGCCGGATGCCGCCTTGCAGTCGCTCACCGAAAGCCTGAACCCCGAACAGCGCGCCGCCGTTGAGGCCACCGAAGGCCCCCTGCTCATTCTGGCCGGCGCCGGCTCCGGCAAAACCCGCGTCATCACCAGCCGCATCGCCTGGCTCATTCGCGAAAAGGGCGTCGCGCCCGACTCCATTCTGGCCGTCACCTTCACCAACAAGGCAGCTACTGAAATGGCCGCCCGCGTCGACCGTCTGCTCGGCCACTCGTCGTTGGCCAAGCCGCTCATCGCCACCTTCCACTCCATGTGCGTGCGCATGCTGAGGCGCGACATTGAAGCGCTGAAAGTCAACGGCCAAGGCCTGACCCGCTCCTTCGCCATCTACGACGAAAACGACCAGCAGGGCATTGTCAAGCAGGTCATGCGCCGCATGGGCCTCGACACCAAGCAACTCACCCCCCGCACTGTCCTGGGCCGCATTTCCTGGGCCAAGAACCACATGGTCGATCCGCAGGAGTACTACCTGGGCAGCAAGGACCCCAACAGCGAGCGCATCGCCCACATCTACCAGAGCTACAAGGCTGAATTGCGCAAGAACAACGCGCTCGATTTCGACGACCTGCTGCTTGAAGCCGTCCGCCTGCTCAAGGTTTCCGGCGAAGTGCGCGAGCGCTACCAACGCCGCTATCGCTATCTTCTCGTCGACGAGTACCAGGACACCAATCGTCCCCAATACGAGATCATGAAGCTGCTGGCCGGCGAGGCAAAAAACGTCTGCGCCGTGGGCGACGAAGATCAGAGCATTTACTCCTGGCGCGGCGCCGATATCCGCAACATTCTCGAGTTTGAGAAGGATTTCCCCAACGCCAGAATCGTCCGCTTGGAGCAGAACTACCGCTCCACGCAGAACATTCTTGAGGCAGCCGGCGCCGTGGTCGCCAACAACCTGAAACGCAAAGGCAAGAAGCTCTGGACCGACCGCCAGGGTGGCTCGCTGATCGGCTACTACGAAGCCCCCGACGGCGAAAACGAAGCCCTCTTCATCGCCGACCGCATTCAGACCTTTCTGCGGCAGACAAGCTCGTCCGAAACGCAAGAGCCCGGAAGGGCCGCCGTCCTCTACCGCACCAACTCGCAGTCCCGCCTGGTCGAGGAAGCGCTGCGCCGCTACAACATCCGCTACACCATGGTTGGCGGTTTCAGCTTCTACGAGCGCGCCGAGATCAAGGACCTGCTCGGCTACCTGCGCCTGGTTCGCAACCCGCACGACTCGATGGCCCTCAACCGCGTCATCAACACCCCTGTGCGCGGCATCGGCAAAACAACGCTCGAAACTCTGGAACGCCTGGCGCTTGAAACCGGGCAGTCCACCTGGGACGCGCTCTCGTCCGCCATCGCCAACCGCCTCATCCCCAACCGCGCGCTCACGGCCCTCGAATCCTTCCGCCAGCTGATTCTCGATGCGCAGGCCATGATGGACCCCGACTTCGCCGGCAAGCTCTCCGCCGACGTAGCTGCCGGCGCGGAATCGGCAGACGCCGACACCGGTTTCGAATTCGGCGCGGCAGAATCGGCCAGCGCGGACTCCGCAACCGCATTCGAATTCGGAGGCAATGAAGACCAGCTCACATTGCTTGACCCCGCCAGCTTCAATCCCTTCGCCGAAGTCCCCAAACGGCCGTTCCTGAAAATGCCAAAGCAGGCCACCTCACCGGATCGGCCGGAACCCGATCCTGGCGCAGAAACTGCGCCTGCCGAGGGCTCCGACGAAAAAACAGCGTTCCGAAGCCCCGGCGACGCCGCAACACTCCCCGAGCTGATCCGTTTCCTCATCGACCGCACCGGCTACATCAAGGCCCTTGAGACAGAAGGCTCCCCTGAAGCCTTCAGCCGCATTGAAAACCTCAAGGAACTGGCCAACGCCGCACACGACGCGGAAACCCGCGGCGAAACCCTTGCCGAATTCCTCGACCACGCCGCCCTCGCCTCCGACACCGATCAGTTCGACCCCGAAGCCCGCGTCACCCTCATGACCCTCCACGCCGCCAAGGGCCTCGAATTCCCGCTCGTTTTCCTCGCCGGCCTTGAGGAGGGTCTCTTCCCGCACTCGCGCACTCTCAACAACCCCGACGAGCTCGAAGAAGAGCGCCGTCTCTGCTACGTCGGCATGACTCGCGCCATGAACACACTGATCCTCACCCGCGCGCACTATCGCAGACGCTACGGGAACGACGCGCCGGAAGTCAGCATGCCCTCGCGCTTTCTTGAAGAAGTCCCGAACCAGCTGGTTGAAAGCCTCAGTGAACGCCCGCAAAACGCCGCGAGGTACACTCCCGGCTACCCCAACACCTATGGCTCAAGATTTGGTGCATCCCGCCGCCCCGCCCACTCCAGCGAATTCGCTGACCGGCACTACAACTACGAAGACGAGAGCCAGGAGGCACACAACCTCGCCGGCGGCAACAAGGGCTCCAGCAGCAAGAGCTCCCCAGACAAGCCCTTTGTCGGTTCATGGATGACCGCCAAGGCGCCTCCGTCCAACGCGGGATCGAGTCCAACAGGAAAAGCCGCGGAGGCGAGCGTCGATGCCAAGCCCGATTCAATCGACAACATCGCCCGCTTCTTCGCAGGAAATGCCGGTCACGGCAAGCCCGGAGCCTTCGCTCGTCCGTCCATGGACATCCCCGAACCCACCGGCGCGGCCAATCTAAAAAAAGGCCAGCGCGTCCGCCACTCCAAATACGGTGAAGGCACCATCCTGATGCGCGAGGGCGACGGGGAAGACGCCAAGCTCACCGTCATGTTCACCCGCCACGGCATGAAAAAGCTGATGGAGAAGTTCGCCAATCTGCAGAAAGTCTAGCGGCCGGCGCTCAGCCGTTCGAGCCTGGCTTCCAACCTTACTCCAGGCCAATGACCAGGCGTCCGGTATCCGCAGCGGGTTGTCCCTCCACACGGCCGTCTTCCCACAGCCGTTTTGCCTTCTCCTGCCCGGTCAGCACGCGAAAAACTCCCTCGGCCAAAGCTTGTAGCTCGTCCTCTCCGGGATAAACCCGAATCGCCGCAATCCACTCCAGATAACCGCGCAACTTCTCAACCACTCTTTCGGAATAGGCCATCCCGCCGGTAAGCAGCAGTGCATCCACCCTGCCCTCAAGTACCGCCGCCATCGCCCCGGCTTCTTTCGCAATCTGGTAGACCATCGCATCGAATACCTGGGCTGCCTTCCCTTCGCCCGCATCGATCCGCCGCTCCACCTCCCGCAAATCCCGTGTCCCCAGGTACGCGAACAGGCCGCCGTCTCCAAACACCATGCGATCCATTTCTTTCTGCGCAAACCTGCCGCTGTAGCACAGTTTGATCAGTTCTCGCACCGGCAAGCCTCCGGACCGGTCGGGACCGAACGGGCCCTCCTCGATGGTATTGCTGTCGATGGTCCGCCCATCCCGGTGCGCCGAGACTGTTATACCGCTGCCCATGTGGACCACAATCAGGCGCAGCGCCTCGTATGCGCGGCCCTGTTCCAGCGCAAACCGCCGCGCCACCGCCTTGGTGTTCAGGGCATGGCCGATGCAGAACCGCGCAACAAGGGGCGAACCAGTGACGCGCGCACAGGTCTGCCACTCATCCACCGTCACCGGGTCCACAATGTAGGCGTTCACCCCCGCCGCCGCGGCAAAGCGCAGCGCCAGAAGCGCCCCCAGGTTGCACGCATGTTCTCCATGGCGCGCCAGCCGGAGTTCTTCCACCATCGCGTCATCGACAAGGTAGGTACCGCATTGCATGGGCGGCAGCAGTCCGCCCCGGCCCGCAACCGCGGCAAAGCGTTCCCCGCCACACCCAGCCTGGTTGTAACCGGCCTCGTCCATCGCGTCCCGGATCAGGCCCGCGCGATAGCCCAGGCGCGCCAGCATCGGCCGCCCGCGGAACCGATTCAATTCCTCGTCCCCGTGTGCAATCGTACCGACCCACTCGGCTCCGCGCGGGGTATAGACCCCCAGCTTGGTCGATGTCGATCCAGGATTCAAGACAAGCACCCTGCTGCATTCGTTGCTCCCCGATTCTTTGCTCAAGGACCGGTCCTCCCAGCGCCAGAAAGAGTCTATTCCATCCGCCGTCGGACTGGAATTTCCCGGTTTGCACGCAAAGAACCTGTGTCCCAAAACGGGCCAATCCGTTCCGGCGGGGGTGGTGAGATCGCTTTCATCCCAAGCCGATTTGCCAATTCGTGCTACACTCTATTCAATCGTAGAATTCGATCTGAAGTTCTTGCCTGTTCCGGTTACCGCCTACTCGCAAACTTCCACATCGCGTTGGGACGGTAATTCAGTAATGAGGAGCAACACACCATGGAACAAGGCACAGTCAAGTGGTTTAACGACGCCAAGGGATTTGGATTTTTGAGCCGCGAAAACGGCGAGGACGTCTTCGTCCATCACACCGCCATCCAGTCGAACGGTTTCCGTTCGCTTCAGGAAGGCCAGCGCGTTCAGTTCAACGTCACCAAGGGCCCCAAGGGCTGGCAGGCTGAGAACGTTCAGGTTGTCTAAGTTCGCCTGAGCAATCTGCTCGGAATCAACAGAAGAGGGACGGCAAACCTGCCGTCCCTCTTCTGCGTTTAGCTTCAAATTCCGGTCTTTCAATCAGCGCCATATAGCCAGAAGCGGCGATACCCGACTGATCTCTGAACTCTGACCCCTGTCTTTACGCCGCCGGCTTGAGGCTCTTCACGCTGACCTGCGGAATCGCCGGGTGCAGGTTATCCATCCGTGTCTCGTGCGTGCCTATATATTGCAAAACATCGTTGATTGAATCTTCAAAGCGCGAACCAGTCTTGTGGGTGGCTTTCACACCCTTTGAAACAAGCTGGCAAACTTCAAAACGGTTCATTCCCTGCGCAAGCGCGCGGTGAATCTTGTCGGAACGCATGACGGACTCCGGTCAACCTGGTGCTGGTGATTGTCGCGTGGGGTGCGGGGCTCGTCTGAAGCGGTGGAACGGCCGGAGCCGAGCAGGCGGGGTCTATTTCTGATCTATATCCATTGTACCTTGGAAACAGCTGTGACGCCGTGAATGCCGCCGGACGCCCCGTGACCTTGTGGATGCCGTCAAGGAATAGTGCGCGGCCACGCCTCTTCGCCGCGGCTGCCGCTTTCGCCGCAGCCAAATCCCTGTTACCATTAACGGTACATCAACCCGATGGTCGGGAAACTTGAAGAGATTGCAACGAAAGAGGTTATACGTGGCAGACACCACCAAAGTCGAAGATAAGCTGGAACGGAAGAAGTTGAAGCGCACCGCCCGCAAGAAGGCCGCACCCAAGGCGAAGCGGACTGGTCCGCGCGGAGAAAACAAGAAAAAGTTGAAGAAACTGGCACGCGGCGTTTCAAAGCGGTAATCCGCTCAACGGATGGAGCCGGACTAAGTTGCCGTTCGGCTCCATCCGCCAATCGCTTCGGGGCACCCCATGAGCTATCTGTTTTTCCTGGATGAGAGCGGGCATGATCACAAGAACTGTCCCTACGAGGTCCGGGGTGGAATTGTTTTGCACGCCAGCAAGCTTTGGCGCTTCGTTCAAGACTTCGCAACTTTAGAAGAGTCTTGCTTTGGGGTTCGCCTTCCAAAGTTCAACGTCGAAGTCAAGGGAAGCTTCTTGCTTGACAGGAAGAAGTTTCGCTGGGCAAATCAGGGCGAGTTACTAGACGACGAAGCCCGGAGAAAACACTGCATCGGCTTCTTAAATAAGGGGTTGCAGCACACCTCTCCTTCCGAGATCGAGTTCCGTGCGTTCGGGCAGGCGTGCATAGTTATGGCACGGTCGATTTTCGCGCTGCTCAGGACGCATGAAGCCCGGATTTTCGCTTCCGTCGTGCCCTCGACAGTTGAAAAGCCCACCACACTTGAGGCCGAGGACTTCCTGAGAAAGGATTTGGTTTTCCTGCTGGAGCGCTATTTTAATTTCATCGCGCCGAAAAACGAGACCGGCTTGTTGATCTTCGACGAAACAGACGCCTCGGCCGACCGGAATTTTATCCGGCAGATCGAGCGATATTTTACGCGAACCCAGAGAGGCAGATTTCGAGCAAACTCAATCGTGCCAGTGCCCCTGTTCGTGGAATCGGGCCTTACTCGGGCAGTTCAAGCTGCTGACGTTTGTATATACGCGATAAACTGGGGATTCCGGCTCCCCAGCCAAGGGATGGATGCAGATGTACGGATGGAAATCGCGGATGAATTTGGACCCTGGATAGTGAGCGCCCAAGCCGATGGTCTTTCAACCGACGTCGGCGGCTCTCATCCTTGGTACAGCATCGTGTTCGTACCAGAGCCGTACGGAGGGGAGTAAGCGCTGCAAAAAAGAAGAAGGCAAAGCAGTCGAGACCGTCCCGTAAGGAACAACCTCTCAGCAGAGCCTCCACTGATAGTGTATCACCAGAACAGGATTTGGCGACACGACTTTCGCCAAACCTCCTGATCAGCTAAACTCACGAGACTATCGCGGTATAGGAGATCTTGTTGGCGGATCATTCCGAAGTGCCACCTCGGCGCACAGGGGACCAGCCCCGGTCCCAACTGCTTGCCCGCAAGTCGATCGATAAGCTGATCCGGGACTCGGAAGAACCCGAGCACAGGCTCAAGAAGACTCTCGGCCCGTGGTCGCTGACCGCGCTCGGCATCGGCGCCGTCATCGGCTCCGGCATCTTCACCGTCATCGGCACCGCCATCTCCGGCGAGAAGTTTGACACCTCCAGCGTGCTCAACACACCGCTGGCGGACTACATCATTACCCACACCGCCCTTGACGGCCGCCCCGGCGCCGGTCCCGCCATCGCGATTTCCCTCGTCCTGGTCGCGTTTGTCTGTGCGCTCACCGGCCTCTGTTATGCCGAACTCGCTTCCATGATTCCCATCGCCGGCTCGGCCTACACCTACACCTACGCCACCATGGGCGAACTCATCGCCTGGATCATCGGCTGGGATCTGATCCTTGAGTATGCCGGCTCCAACATGACTGTGAGCGTCGGCTTTGCCGCCCACATTGTCGATCTGCTCGACTGGTTCGGCCTCCATCCCGCCGCCACCTGGATATCGCCCGCTTATCTCCCCGAGGGCCTGCAGGACCTGGCCGGCAACTGGCTCTACCAACCCGGCTGGCACTTCGGCTTCAACATCCCCGCCTTCCTGGTCGTACTCCTGCTCACCGTTGTTCTCGTCCGCGGCATTCGCGAGTCAGCCCGTACCAACAACATGATGGTGGGCGTCAAGCTCATCGCCATCCTGATCTTCGTCTTCGCCGCCATCAGCTTCATCCATCCCAGCTACTACCATCCCTTCGTGCCCAACGGGTTCAGCGGCATCCTGACCGGCGGCTCCATCATCTTCTTCACCTACATCGGCTTCGACTCGGTCTCGACCGCGGCCGAAGAATGCAAGAACCCGCAGCGCGACCTGCCCATCGGCATCATCGCCACGCTGGTGGTCTGTACTGTGCTTTATGTCGCGGTTGCCGTCTGCCTCACCGGCCTGGTGCCCTGGCAATCCATGGTGGGCGACGCCGCTCCCGTGGTCAACGCCCTCAAGAAACTCTCGCTGCAGCCCGGCGGCCACTCGCTCCACTGGATCAGGCTTGTCGTTCTCTTCGGCGCGCTGATGGGCATGCTCTCCAGCCTGCTCGTCTACCAGCTCGGCCAGTCCCGCGTCTGGTTTTCCATGTCCCGCGATGGCCTGTTGCCCAAGGTCTTTTCCGACGTCCATCCCATCTTCCGCACGCCGGCCTTCTCAACCTGGGTTGCGGGATTCGTAGTCGCCATTCCCTCCGGCCTGTTCGACATCGGCACCCTCGCAGATCTCTCCAATATCGGCACCCTGTTCGCCTTCGTCCTGGTCTCCATCGGCGTCATCGTGCTGCGCTTCCGCGAGCCGGAGCGCCACCGCGGCTTCCGCGTTCCCGGCGGCCCCATCATTCCAGCGCTCAGCGTGATCTTCTGCTTCCTGCTCATGGCCGGACTGCCCATCATCACCTGGATGCGCTTCCTGGTGTGGCTGGTCATCGGCCTCGCCATCTACTTTCTCTACAGCCGCCACCGGTCCGAGTTCGCCAAGCCGCGCTAATCCCATTCCGGCATGCTGGTCCAGGGCATCGCGTTCGCGGCTCTCCACATCTCACCTTCCGTGAGCGCGGTGTTTGCTCTCGGCCAACGGAAGCCATCGAATGTGCAATTTGAATCACTTTAGGCGCCGGTTCGTCCGTAAGATGGTTCGACGCTGACCATGAAGAGAACGCCTGAGCCCAACGCATCGATCGAGAGTAAAGCTCCACCCTCGCAGCAAACCTTGCGCGGCCTCGACTGGCTCAATTTTCTCCTCGCCGACGTGCAAACGGGCGTGGGGCCGTTCCTCGCAATCTATCTCGCCGGCTACAAATGGAACGAAGAGAGCGTGGGCCTCGCCCTGACCGTGGGCGGGATCGCGGGAATCCTGACACAAACACCCGCCGGCGGACTCGTTGATTACCTGCGCGCCAAGCGTGCATTGGTCGGCATCGGCGTGACTGCGCTGGCAGCGGGTGCGCTGCTCATTGCCCTGTTTCCCTCGTTCTGGCCAGTCATGGGCGCGCAGGTCCTTATCGGCGGCACGTCCAGTGTCTTCGGGCCGGCCATCTGCGCCATGTCTCTCGGCATCGTCGGACGTGCGGCATTCGACACGCGCCAGGGCCGCAACCAGACATTCAACTCGGCGGGAAACGTGATTGCCGCGGTATCGATGGGCCTGCTCGGCTACTACGTTTCCAACCGCAGCATCTTCTTTTTCGTGGCGGCGTTCGCCCTCCCGACAATTCTCGTGCTCCGCCTGATCCGGCCCGCCGAGATTGACTACGAACTGGCCCGCGGCGCGCGGGACGGCGGGAAACGGGGCAAAGCGGAAAGTGTCTGGCAGCTCTTCCGCGACCGCACCCTGGTCCTCTTCCTTGTATGCGCGGTAATGTTTCACTTCGCCAACGCGGCCATGTTGCCCCTGCTCGGCGAGATGCTGGCAAAGGGACGGGGACGAAGCTCGATGCTCTTCATGTCGGCATGCGTCATCACAACCCAGGTGGTGGTCACGCTGCTTGCGTCCTGGTCGGGCAGGAAAGCCGGAGTCTGGGGACGAAAGCCGTTGATGTTGATCGCCTTCGGCATCCTCCCGCTTCGGGCCGTTCTTTATACCCTCACCGCCAACACGGCATTGCTGGTGGCGATCCAGGTGATGGACGGGATAGCCGCGGCCATCTTCGGCGTGGTTTCAGTGCTGGTAATTGCCGACCTGACTCGCGGCACCGGCCGGTTCAACCTGACACTCGGAGCCATCAATACCGCGGTCGGCATCGGTGCGGCCCTCAGCCAGGTTATCGCCGGCGCCATCGTTCACCACGCGGGCTTTCGCGCCGGCTTCCTGTTCCTCGCGGGGGTGGCGCTGGCGGCGTTCGCTATCCTGTATCTGCTGATGCCCGAGACCCACAACACGCGTTTGGACTCAGCATGACAGGCACGGCACGCATGGTAGTAACGCTGGGCGTCTTCGCGGCCATGCTGGTCCTGATGCTGCTGCGCCCGCGCCGCCGGAGCGAGGCGTGGTGGACGATGCTTGCGGCCATCGCGATGCTGGCTCTGGGCCTGGTCACTCCGCACCAGGCGCTCGCAGTCGTTCTTTCTGGAAAGAACACTCTCCTTTTTCTGCTCTCGCTTCTCGCACTTTCCCAACTGATCGGCAAGAGCGGCTTCTTCGATTGGGCCGCCATTCGATGCGCGGGCATTGCCAGGGGAGACGGACACTCGCTCTACCGCAACGCATTCGTGGTTGGCGCAATCATCACCGCAATCCTCTCGCTTGACACAACGGCGGTAATGCTTACGCCCGTGATGCTGGCCCTGGTAAAGAGGCTCAAGGTTCCCGCGGCTCCCTACGTCTTGCTCTGCGCCTTCGTCGCCAATGTCGGATCGCTGCTGCTCCCCATCAGCAATCTCACCAACCTGCTCTTCGCGGACGCCTTTCATCAGACCTTCGCCGCCTTCGCGGCAAGAATGATCCTGCCTCAAATAGTCGCGCTCGTCACCACATACGCCATTCTCCGTTGGCACTTTCGCCGCGATCTGCCCAGCGTCTTCAGCACCAAGTCGCTCCCCGACCCGGCCAGCGTGGTTCCAAATCACCCCTACTTTCTTGTTTGCATCACCGTCCTTGTCGCAGTCCTCGTTGGTTACTTTCTGGCCCCGCTCCTTGGGCTCGAACCCTACGTCTTCGCCTTTGCGGCCTGCGCTGTGCTGCTGTTTGCCGGCATGGCGAATGGGCGCGTACACATTCGATTCGTCCGCGAAATCGCATGGGATTTATTCCCGTTCGTCATTGGGCTTTTCATTGCCGTGCAGGGGCTTGAGAATCTGGGCATCGTCGGCGTTGCATCCAGGTGGCTTGCGGAGATGAGCCCCGGAACGCCTCAAATGCTTCTCGCCACAGCGGGCGCCACGGCTTTCGCCTCGAATATCGTCAACAACCTTCCCGCCGCGCTGATTGCCCGCAGCGTCCTCTTGAGCGCGCACGCCCATACGGGCACGGTGCTTGCCGCGCTCATCGGTTCCAACGCAGGCCCTATGATCACGACCTTCGGATCACTGGCAACCATGCTGGTCCTCGCTCTAGCGCGGCGCGATGGGGAAGAAGTGCATACTGGCCAGTTGGTCCTCCTCGGCCTGTGGGCAGTGCCGGTCATCGTTGTACTGACCGCGCTCTCCCTGTCCCTCACCTTCGCAATGGTTCAGTGACCATTTCTTGTCGCGACCGTCGCCTCGTCAGCGATGATTGGCAGGCGACACGAACGGCAAACAGCGGGATCGCTCGGCTGATCCCGAATCGGCCGGCAGTGCAAGCAAACGGCTCAGTTGGCGATACGGCTGCCCGAATCATTAAGCGGGCGGGTGGGCCACATCTCAACGAATCGTAAAGATGGGGTGCCCCAGAGCCTGCCCTGAGCTTGTCGAAAGATCCCGCCACTGAGACCTGGGATCGCGTGACTCCTTCGCAACCACAGATT
>Ga0224555_1004325_pt1 | contig 13171 bp, 13 predicted proteins | sample 714S23034metaG_FD_180687 | JGI IMG/M metagenome (GOLD analysis project Ga0224555, IMG submission 180687) | Peat soil microbial communities from Stordalen Mire, Sweden - 717 S2 30-34 | ecosystem: Environmental > Terrestrial > Soil > Wetlands > Peat | place: Sweden: Norrbotten County, Stordalen...
ACCGAGCGACTTCGCCTTCTTCAATTGCTCTGCGTTCATTCGTTCGGATGCGAATCAAAATCCTGCAAAGCAAACCGCAACCACAGATCGCTGTCGAGGTTGAAAGTGCAGAGGACACCACGGCTATTCCAGCAGCCCTTTTCGGGCTTGTGCCGGCCAGGTCCGGCTGATGACGCGGGTTTTTCCATTCTCCCACAATGCCACTTCCGCCTTGGGCTGGTTGGTGTTTGAACTTTGAATGGCAATGTAGCAGAGCTCGGTGGCCGATCGCCAGCAAGGGATGCTCTTCAGGTCGGTACCGGTTGCATCCTGGACCAATTCAACATTCCCGCTGGCCAGCGTGAACACCGCCACGCTGCTCTTGTCGCCGCCGACAGCAACGCGTTTCTCGTCCGGACTGACCTCGAAGCTTGACAGGCTGGGGGGAAGCATCTCTTGCGTGCCGCGCGGCACCAACGGGGTCAGCGTGGATTGCCGCTCCGGATCCAGGGCAAACAACTGCTGGCGCTGCGGCAGGTCATTCGTGGTGACTGGCAACCGCCATTCTTCCGACGCAAACAGGATGCGCCCGTCCCGAAGGCATCTTACCCGCGCTTGCTCATTGAACAGCAAACCAGCCAGATCGTCTTTCGCGCTCTGAATCTCCACCTGCCCGCGTTCGTTCAGGACGCGCCGCCGCGTCAACACTCCCAATTTGATGTCGTCCGTCGAGTTGGTCGTCGTTGTCGTGATGTAAACGAGGGAATTCCCGTCCGGCGACCAATCCGGGTAGTCTGCGGCCATCCCGGCCACCAACCGGGGCGGCTCGCCGCCGCCGACGGCGACAACGGACAAACCGTCTTCCGCCGTATAAGCCAGCGCAGCGCTGTTCGGGGAAATGCGGATTTCCACAATAGCCCCGATCTCGGCGGTGAGGATCGGCCCAACGTCAAGGACTCCATTGCTCACCTGCGCCACCGCCAGCGTGCTTACATCCACTTTCAAGTCCTTTAACTCCTTCGCCCCTTCCAACAGCTTGAGCGCGGCGTCGCCGCCTTCATCGCGCAAATACAGGAGACGGGCGAAAAGCGGCTTCTCTTCGGATCGGTGTTCCGCTTCCAGAACCTGGTCGCGGTTTCCCTTCTGCAGTTTTGCCAGCAACTCGGTCGCCGCACGCCTTATGTTTTCCTGGCTCTGCGGATTGAGGACTGCTGCCAGACCATGCCAATTCGTGCAGGACTGGCTTCGATCGACCGCCAGTCGCCGCGAGTCCTTGAACCAGGCGACCGTGACCACATCGGGCAGCAACAAGCCCGAGATCGTTCCGTCGGCATCACATAAATACAAACCTTCGTCGGTGAGGACTGCGGCTTGTTTGCCGTCAGGCGACCAGACAATCCGTTGCGTCACGCAGCCTGCCAGGACCAAAAACAGGGTGGAGACAAGCATGTAGGCGCCGAACCGCGCGCGAAGACGTCGGGACAAGATTGGACATTTCATATTCAGTTGTTCGCTTGGGAGTTTTGCAGAAACGATTTCCACGTGACACGCGGGCCGCGGGTTGAAGCCGTTTTCGGTTCCATGCGCGCGAGTCGTTGCACCGACCAGAACGCGTTGGACGATCCGGAATCGACCGTTTCGATGGGAACAGTCGCCGCGGCCGTTTCGACCTTGACCCGTGCGGGTTCGCCTGGCCGGAACGCGAGGAAACCGAGTCCGATGCCCAGGACAAGGGCGGCGGCCAATTCCGCGGGCCACCAGGCGCGGCGGGGCCGGCGTTCCGCCGGGGGCCGTTCCCGCAACGGCAGCAATTTCAACGGCGGCAGTTGGATTGCAGGCCCGGACCTCAGAGCCAGTTTGGCCAACCGCACCGATTCCTCGATCTCCCCGGCCACTTCCGAATGATCCGGTTCCCGTTCAAGATAACCATCGAGCAACGCGGTCACGTCGGGGGCAAGGGCGCCGAGCGATCGATCGATGAGCAAACGATTTAAGATTTCCTGCGTCATAATTGTTCCTTTTCAGAAATGGAATTGCCCTGCGGCTGCCGCAACAGGCGCCGGAGTTGATTCACCGCATGGTGAAGCCGCGAGCGCACCGTGCCAACCGGCACGTCCAGCGCTTCCGCGATTTCGTCGTAAGACAGTTCGTGTTTTAATCGCATCTCCAGCGCTTCCCTGAACTCGGGTTTCAACCGCGCGATCCCGTCCCGCATCAAATCCAGTCTCGGGTCCGGCGGCGATTCTTCGTCAGCCGCCAGGTTCCAGAATACCGGCTCCGCTTCACGCGCTGCCCGCCGGGACGCCGTCGCTGCCAGGTTTCGGGCGATGCCGAACAGGTAAGCGCGGGCGGATGACGACGCTCGAAGCCGTTCCGGATGGCGCAGCGCCGCGGCGAACGTTTCCTGCAACAGATCTTCAGCGACCGCGCAGCCGACCCGCTGGGAAAGGTACGTCAGCAGTTGACGTCCCGTTTCACGGTACAAGGCTTCAATCCATCGCGTCGCATCATCCATCCCTGGAAGATCATTGCTCACGTCCGATGTATACCTCTTGCGGCCGGGCAGAAAAGTTCAAAGAAAATGCGGAAAGGGCCGTTTAATGGTTCGGAAGCGCAGAGGTCAATCGCTTCGTCTCTGCCGGATCAGTTCCGTCCCAGGGGATCGCGCGCGTCTCGCGTGCAGTGGTTGGCGTCTCGCCAACCACTTCTGGGCCATGCGGCAAGTCGCGATTTCGTGATTGCATTGCGCCCTCATCCGACCGGCGAGACGCCGGTCGGAACACGCGGGGACGCGTGTGCTCCCCACTTCCAACTGCATTGTTCCGGTGTGGGGATGCTCCCGCTCAAGACCGCGGCGCCAATTTCTTCTCGATCATCACGTGTTCCAGCGTCACGTATTTCGGCAAACCGCCTTCGAGCGGGAACTTGACCTCTCCTTCGATCAGCGGCCGGGCGTATTCGACAAATTTCTCGTTCGGCAGAAATCCGTCTTCCGTGATCCAGTCGCGCGGGATGAAGTGCTCGACGTTGGCGATGTCGCCCAGCGGCTGCAAGCCGGTGCTCCATTGCGTGGACCCGTTCGATGCGGCGCCCCGCACGATTTTGACCATGAAACCGCTGCGGCCCTCGAGGGCCGCCTTGACGGCGGCGACGCCGCAGGCATGAGCGTTGTTCGCGTCCGTGAAGCTGGCAAAATGCGCGGCCGCGCGCTGTGCGTAGCCGAGTTTCACCGTGCGGGTCTTGGTGCCGAGCTTGCCTTCCACGATCTCGGCAAGCGCTTCCGCCGCCCCGGAGAGCACCGGGTGGCCGAAGGCATCCACACGCGTCTCGTCCGCCCCCAACTCCTCGCCGGCTTCGTTCTTCAGCCCCTCGCCCACGACCACGATGCAACAGCCGGAGGCTTCAACCACTTCCTTCACGCGCGCCAGGAACCTGTCCTGCTTGAAAGGCACTTCGGGCAGGAGAATGATGTGCGGCGGCGCGGCCTCGGAATTCCTGGCGAGCACGGTGCCCGCGGCGATCCATCCGGCCGAGCGGCCCATCACCTCAACGATGCAGCAGGAACCGTCGTCGGTGGCCATGCTGCCGACGTCGAGGCCGATCTCCATCACCGTCGCCGCGTTGTATTTGATGACCGAACCGTAGCCGGGGCAACTGTCCGTGTGCGGCAGATCGTTGTCGATTGTCTTGGGCACGCCGATGACGCGCATGTCCCAGTTCCGCTTGAGCGCTTCGAGATGGATTTTGTGGGACGTGTCCTGTGAATCGTTGCCGCCGATGTAAAAGAAGTAGCGGATGTTGTGCGCCTGGAAGACCTCGAAGAGCCGGTCCATATCGCGGGCGGCCTGTTCCGGCTTCTTTTTGAAGTCGATTTTATAGCGGCAGGTGCCGAGCGCGGCCGCCGGGGTGTATTTCAAGCCCTCGATCGTTTTCGCCTTCTGATCGTTGATATCGATCAGTTCCTCGTTCAGGATGCCGAGGATGCCGTTGGATCCGCCGTAGATTTCTTCGATGCACTCGAAACGGCCCGCTTCCTGCACCACGCCGGCGAGGCTGGCATTGATCACAGCGGTGGGTCCGCCGGATTGCGCCACCAACAAGTTTCCAACCAGTTCAGCCATAAATCATTCTGCGTTTCATTCGCGGCCGGACCTCGCCGGCCGTGTTCTTTACCAGAGCCCCGCGCCCTGTCCTGAAGCGGAGCGGAACCTTGCCAACCGGTGGATCAACTGTCAAAGCGGAATTCTCATGCGGAACTCTCATGTTGAATATTTTCATTTCTCGGGAAGGTTCTCTCCGGCATTGTTGTGGCATGGGTAAAAGACGTGAAGCGCGGGAGCGCGCCGTGCAGTTTTTGTTTCAGCACGACCTGAATCCGCCGGAGAACCTGGACGCGGCGCTGGCGCAGTTCTGGGAATCCCAGCGGACCGCGGCGATCGCCCAGGAAAAGGGCGCGGCCAACTGGGGACAACCGGTGGAATTGCCCCCGCCGACCGCCGGGGAAGCGGAGTCGCGCCTGTTTGCCGAACCGCTGATCCGCGGGACCATCGAGCATCGCGATGTCATCGACGCCCAGATCACGAAGCACGCCATCAACTGGGAATTGCACCGCATCGCCACGGTGGACCGGAACATCCTCCGGCTGGCAATCTACGAGATGTTGTATCGCGAAGATATTCCTCCCGTCGTCAGCATCAACGAAGCCGTGGACATCGCGAAGAAATTTTCGACGCAGGACAGCGGCAAGTTCGTGAACGGCATCCTGGACAAGGTGAAGAGCGAATTGATGCGCCCGGCGAGGATTGTCAAATGAATCAGGAGGCCCGAGGTCAAAGCTCCGGAGCCCGAGACCCGGGTCCGACGGAATCTCCGTCCCCGGACCTCCCGCCTCCGGCCTCCGGTTTTGCCGATTTGCACCTTCATTCGAGTTTTTCCGACGGAACCTATTCGCCGGAGGAACTGGTGTCGCATGCCGCGCGCCATGGGCTGGCGGCAATCGCGTTGACCGACCACGACACGGTGGAAGGCTGTGAGCGGGCCGGACTGGCCTGCAAGGCGGCCGGGCTGGAGTTTATCTCCGGCACCGAGCTGACGGCCGAGCAGAACGGGAACGAGCTTCACATTCTGGGTTACTTCGTCGATATCCGAAACTCCAGGCTGCTGTCCGATCTCGCCGAATTCCAGGCCGTCCGGCACAAGCGCATCCATGAGATGGTCGCCCGCCTGAACGAGTTGAACGTGCCGCTGGAGGCCGAGGCGGTGTTCGCGCTGGCCAACTGCCGCTCTCCCGGACGCCCGCACGTGGCGCGCGCACTGGTCAACGCCGGCGTGTGCGGCAGCATGGACGAGGCATTCGATCGCTTCTTGAAAAAGAACCGTCCCGCGTGGGCGCCCAAGATGAAGATCTCGGCCCAGGTCGCCATCGATCTGATCCATCGGGCCGGTGGCCTGGCAGTCATGGCGCACCCGGGGTTGAATCGCTCCGATCACGAGATTCCCGGACTGGTCAAGGCCGGCCTGGACGGCATCGAATGTTTTCACACCAAACATTCTTCTTCGACGTCGGAACATTATCTGCAACTGGCCGCACAATTTCATCTGCTCGTGACCGGCGGTTCGGATTGTCACGGTCTCAGCAAGGGCAAACCGCTCATCGGCACCGTCAAGCTGCCCTACGAAAACGTCGCCAGGCTCAAGGCGAGGGTCGCGAGCCGGGGATCCAGGACACCTCCCGCCGTCGGCGGCGACTAGTCATTGTTCCTCCCTTCGCAACACCCTATGCTTGCGTCCATGGCACGTTTGATACCCGGCACCCGCCTTCCGCCTTTCCATTGACCTATGGGTCTATTCCAAAAATTCAAGGCCGGCCTTCAGAAAACCCATAGCAAACTGGCCCATGAAATCAAACGGATCGTCAGCCGCTCGCCCAAACTGGATGCCGCGACGCTCGACGACCTGGAAACCGCTCTCATCGCCGCGGATTTGGGCATGGCCGTGACCAGCCAGATCGTCGGAGCGGTCAAACGAATTTACGAAACACAGGGCGGCGCGGGCCTGGATGTCTTCGCCATTGCACGTCAGGAAGTGCAGCAGAGCCTGGCTTCAAACACTGCGGCCTTAAAGCAAGCCCCGGGTGGATTGACGGTGGTGTCCATCGTCGGCGTCAACGGCACCGGCAAGACGACGACAGCAGCGAAGCTTGCATGGCTGATTCAGTCGCAAAAGAAGACCGCGCTGCTCGCGGCGTGCGACACCTTCCGCGCCGCCGCCATCGAGCAGCTCAAACTCTGGGGGATGCGACTTAAAGTCGAGGTCATCGCCGGCGCTTACGGTGCGGACCCGGCGGCTGTCGCACACGACGCCGTGACCGCCGCGCACTCGCGCAAGGCCGATTACCTCTTCATTGACACAGCGGGCCGCCTGCACACCAAGCACAATCTGATGCAGGAATTGCAGAAGCTGCACCGTGTCATCGGCAAGCTGTTGCCCGGCGCGCCACACGAAGTCCTGCTCGTGCTTGACGCGATGACCGGCATGAACGCGCTGAATCAGGCGCGCGAGTTCAACAAGGCCGTGCCGCTCACCGGCCTGGTGGTGACCAAGCTCGACGGCACCAGCAAAGGCGGCATGGTGGTGGCCATCCAGAAGGAACTCGGCCTGCCCATCAAATTCATCGGCCTCGGCGAGCAGCCGGACGACCTGCAGCCCTTCGACGCGAAACAATTCGCGCAGGCGTTGTTTGAGGAATAAATTCAATTCAACGTAAAGACGAACTGTGTTATTATTCGGTTGCGGATCGGTTAGTAACAGGTTTCGACTTCAGCCAAAATGTTTTAAGGCACCGGCCTTACCCGACGCAGTCACTGCACGACTTCCCCGAATCCCAATGGGATTCAATCACTCAGCCCAGGGTTGCGAGGAACGAGCTACCCTGGGTCAACCGTCCAAAGTTCATCAACCCTGAATGGGTTGAATCAAATCCCTCCTTCGTGCATCCTGCCGTCATGCCACAATCGCTCGCGAAGATTCTGGTTCACACCGTCTTCTCCACCAAAGCCCGACGGCCATTCCTGCGCGATCAGGCGTTGCGCGAGGAATTGCATCGATACCTCGGTGGCATTTTGGCCCATCTCGATTGCCAGCCGATCATTGCGGGTGGCGTGGAAGACCACGTTCATCTTCTCTGTGCGTTGTCCCGCACCTGCAACGCAGCGGACATGGTCAAGGAAGTGAAACGCGGCTCTTCGCTGTGGCTCAAAACAAAAGGCCCGGATTTGCGGGATTTTGCGTGGCAGAACGGCTACGGAATTTTCTCTGTTGGCTTTTCACAAGTTGGAACGGTGAAAGAATACATTGCCGGACAAGAGGAGCATCATCGCAAGATTTCGTTTCAGGACGAGTTCCGGCAGCTATTGAAGCGCTACGAAATCGAATTCGATGAACGGTATGTTTGGGATTGAACCCGTGCGTCGAACTGATTCAACCCATTCAGGGTTGAAATGGCTGGTGACGTTCTCCCAGGGTAGCTCGTGATTCGCAACCCTGGGCTGAATGATGAAATCCCTTTGGGATTTTTCGTCAGCGGCTGCGATGGGCGGTGATGTCTGGCGCCTATTTCACGCGTCTTTCTCCCACCTTGCCCCGCGCGGTTACGGCACGACTTCGCCGAATCCCTTTGGGATTGTTTCCGTCAACAGCTACGATGCGCGGCGATGTCTGACGCCGAATTCATGCGCCTCGCCCTCCGGCTCGCCCGGCGCGGCTACGGTTCAACTTCGCCGAATCCGATGGTCGGCGCCGTTCTGGCGAAGAGTGGCAAGGTCATCGGCCGCGGCGGGCATCGGCGGGCGGGCGGGCCCCACGCGGAGATCGAAGCCTTTGGGGACGCGCAAAAACGTGGTCACAATCTCAAAGGCGCGACGCTCTACGTAACCCTTGAACCTTGCAGCACTCATGGCCGAACACCACCCTGCACGGAAGCCATCATCACCGCCGGGATCAGGCGGGTAGTGGTTGGGACGCTTGATCCCAATCCAAAACATGCCGGCCGGGCTTTTAAACTTCTTCGGCGGGCGGGGATTTCAGTGGATATGATCACTGCCAATCGCGGGTGGGGCGAGGCTCCTGACGAGCCTTCCGTTGGCTCGCGAGAACGCTCGCCCCACCCGCCGCAAACCGGCAAAGTTCTGGCGGATGCGTGCGCTCAACTCAACGAAGCGTTCAATCACTGGATCGTCCGTCGAACACCGTGGGTCATCGTCAAGGCCGCCATGACACTCGACGGCAAGATTGCCACGGCGGACGGCGAGTCGAAGTGGATCACCGGCGGGGAAGCCCGGGCTCACGCGATGAATTTGCGCCTGGGCAGTGATGCGATTCTCGTGGGCGTGAATACGGTTTTGAGCGACGACCCGTCGTTGACGGTTCGCCAGCCTGGCAATTTCAAGGGAAACATCCAACATCCAACATCCAACGCCCAACACTCAAAGCTGCGGCGCATTGTTCTGGATTCGATGGCGCGGACGCCGTTGGATGCCAGGGTGGTGAGCGATGAATTTTTGGCGTTGACGACCGTCGTGGTGAGCAAGCGGGCGCCGAAGAAGCGCGTTGCGGCGCTCGCCGAGCGCGTGGATGTTGTTTTCGCGCCGTCGAGCAATTCAAAATTGGATTTGCGCTGGCTCTTGAAAAAGCTGGGTTCGCAAAATGTGACGAGTCTGCTGGTCGAAGGAGGCGGTGAAGTGAATGCGTCCTTTTTGCTCGGGGGCTTCGCGCATCGGATCGTGTTTTTTTACGCGCCCAGGATCCTGGGCGGCCGCGCTTCCCGGCCCGCGGTGGGCGGCGATGGGGCCGCCGGCTGGAAGGACATTCTCAACCTGGAAGGCATTCGCTGGGGGCGGCTCGGACCGGATTTGGTATTGACGGCGCGAGTCGTGTAACCGCAGCTTGCGGGTTGCGTTCGCAAACCGAGGTTTGCGGCTGCCATCATCATGTTCACTGGTATCATCGAAGAAACCGGCACCGTCGAGCGCGTCAAGCTGACGCCCAAATCCATCGAGTTGACGATCCGGGCGAAGATTTGCGCGCGCGGTTTGAAACCGGGCGGCAGCCTCGCGGTCAATGGCTGTTGCCTGACCGCGGTCGGTTTGGCGTCGCGCGGAGGCGGCAAGCTGGCCCGATTCGATCTGCTCCGGGAAACCTGGCATCGCACCAACCTTCAGTTTGTCAAACCCGGTTCGCTCGTGAACCTGGAACGCCCGCTGCGCGCCGGCGGCGAATTCGGCGGCCATTTCGTCACCGGCCACATCGACGGGCTGGGGAAGATCCTCCGCTGGGAACGGTCGGGGCAGGATCACGTGCTCGATATTGCGCCCACGCCCGAGATCATGCGTTACATCCTGTTCAAAGGATCGGTCGCCGTGGACGGGATCAGCCTGACGGTGGCGGAGGTGCGCAAGACCCGCTTTCGCATCTGGATCATCCCGCATACCTATGAAGTGACGGCGCTGCGGGAGCGGAAGGTGGGAGACGCGGTGAATCTCGAGGCCGATTTGCTCGGCAAATACGTCGAGAAATTTGTCGGCGCCTGGTCCCGAATCAGTTAATTGAACCGGCTGGGGCCCGGTGTCCCGGCCTTTTCCTCCTCCAACCGCTCGCGGACAAGCAACAGCGAGGTGTGAATCATGTTGCGCATCGCTTCGTCGCGGGTCTCCAATTGCTTCTCGAGTTCGGCGATGCGCGTTTCATAGGCGCGGATGCGTTCCTGCAACGGGAGGTGAAGCGACGCGAGCCGCGCCTCGAGCTCGGCGAGTTCCGCGTGCGCGCGCTGCTGGGTTTCGAGCAGTTTGGCCCGCTGCGTGTAAAGACCCTGCACAAGGCTTTGTTTCGCAAACTCCGCAAGCTCCGCCGCCATTGCTCCACGCGGCGTTTGGACCCGTGGATCGCCCAGGCCATCGAGGGCCCCCTGTTCTCCCCCCGCCGCATCGGATGGTTGGCCGGCCGGAAGGCCGATCTGCGGCACAGCAGCTCCAGGCATCAGGACCAGCGCCCGCGACGCGCCCAGTCCGCTTCGACGGAGCATCACGATGAGCCATGCCAGGAGGGCGCTGATGAGGACCAGGGCGCCGGCGATGCACCAGGCCGCGGCACTCCAACCGCTCCCGGCTTCATGGGCCGGCAGCGCAACCGCGACCCCATTCGTCCTCGGGGAGATCACCGCGGCAGCCGGATTCGCGTTGATCTGGATATCATCCACATAAAAGCCATTGGTCCTGCCGCCCGGGGTCATTTGAATCCAGAAGCCCGAGACATTGGTCTTCTGGTCCACACCCAGGGCAGCCAGCGGAATCGTGATCTGTTCCCACGCGTCCGGCGCCAGGGTGAACCGGTAATAGACGTCGGCGGGAGGATTGGCTTTGCCCAGCAACCCCTGAACCTGCAGCCGCTGCCCGCCGGCGGGCCCGCCGTTCACCCAGAAACTCAGGCTGACATAAGGCGTGCTGTCGAAATCGGCATGATGAAGGTAAAGGCCCTCCCAGGTTTTCTCCGGGGCCACGCTAATGGAATAGGCGCCTGAATGGACTGGCGACGGGTTGGTCAGGGTGTGAGATCCCCAATATCGATCCTCGAAGCCGTTGAGCAGAACATCGCCATATACGGGCAAATCCGTTTCGGCCCTGCTGGCGAAGCTCGCCAAAAACAACGCCATCAAAAGAATTGGCCGGGCTCGCAGTCGCATTTCCGGCATTGTGACGGCTGAGAACCCCGGTTGCAATCGGAAGTTTGCCGTCCGCCCACGCGTCACCCGGAAGGTTGACTTTGCGGGGCGGGGTCCACAGCCTCGCGCATGCCCTTCGATCGCGCACAGTTGAAACAACGGGCCGGCGCGCTCGCGCAACAGGGTGTTCGTGTCGGAACGTCGTCCTGGAAATACCCGGGCTGGTGCGCGACGCTCTACGATTCCGCCCGCTACGAGTGGAGGGGAAAGTTCGCCCGGAGCCGGTTCGAGAGGAATTGCCTGGCCGAATATGCGGAAGTATTCAAAACGGTCTGCGTGGACGCAGCCTATTACTCCTTTCCAACACAACAATTCCTGGAGCAACTCGCCTCGCAAGTCCCGTCGGATTTCCTGTTCGGGTTCAAAGTGACGGACGAGATCACCGTAAAAACATTCCCGAACCTCGACCGTTTCGGCGCGCGGGCGAGCAAAGCCAATCCCCATTTCCTCAATGCCGACCTCTTCGGGTCATCGTTTCTCGAGCCGTGCAACGGCCTCCGCCGGCACGTGGGGGTGTTGATCTTTGAGTTCACGCGCTTTCAGCCCCACGACTATGCTCACGGGCGCGACTTCATCGCGGACCTGGACGTCTTTCTTGCCGGATTGCCCCGGGGTTGGCCTTATGCCGTCGAGCTCCGCAACCCGCATTGGTTGCAGCCGGACTACTTCTCCTGTCTGGCAAAGCACGAGGTGACGCATGTGTTCAACTCCTGGCAGGCCATGCCGCCCGTGAGCGAACAGATGTCCCTCGCCGGCAGCCGCACCAACCCCCGTCTCGTCACGGCGCGTTTCCTCCTGAAACCAGGCCGCCGTTACGAGGACGCAGTCAAATTGTTCCAGCCTTACGATCGAACGCGCGAGGTGAACGAGGAAGCGCGCCAGGCCGGCCGGAGCCTGATCCGGGAAGGCGCGAAAGCCGGACCGGATCGCAAGACGTTCATTTACGTGAACAACCGCCTCGAAGGGAACGCACTCGAAACCATCGCGGCGCTGACTGAACCGGACGGGACGGAGACTTGACAGCCCCCATCCCGCAGTCGCCATGCTGGCGTATGCGCGCCTGGCTCCTCGACGATTTAACCGGCATCGGCGGACTGCGGTTGGCCGACGTGCCGGATCCGGTCCCGCGGGAAGGCGAGGTCATTCTGGAAGTTCACTACGCGGCATTGAATCCGGCGGATCGTTACCTGGCCGATCGTCAATATCCCGCCAAGCCCTCCCTGCCCCATATCCTCGGACGCGATGGCATGGGCACAGTCATGCAGTTGGGCGCCGGCGTGACAGACCTTAAGATCGGAGACCGCCGGGCCATCCTTCGCGGCGACGTCGGCGGCGACCGCCCGGGCGCCTTCGCCCAACGCGTGGCCGTGCCCGCGAAGAGCCTTGTTGAGATTCCATCGGACTGGACCGAACAGGAAGCTGCCGGCGCGGCACTGGTTTATCTGACGGCCTACCAGGCCTTGACGATGTGGGGGCCACTGCCCCCGAACTCCGTGGTACTGGTCACGGGTGCATCCGGCGGAGTGGGTGTCGCCGCCGTTCACCTGGCGTCTGCGATGGGATATTCGGTTGTGGCCCTGTCACGCAGCCCGGAGAAAAGCCTCCGGCTTCGCCAAATCGGCGCGGCCCTGACGTTCGACCCCGGACAACCCGATTGGCGCCAGGCCGCCAAAGCGGCGTTGGCTCCGCGCCGTGTGGACTTGGCCATCGACAACGTCGGAGGCAAACTTTTGCCCGAAGTCATTGACACGCTCGGGAACCTTGGCAAGGTGAGCATCGTCGGACGTCTTGCGGGCCCTGTTCCGAATTTCAACACGGCTACGTTGTTCTTCCGCCGCATTCGCCTGGGCGGCGTCGCCGCAGGCGCCTGCACCAACTCCGAGAGCCGGGAAGCATGGCGGGAGGTGTTGGCTCTGCTGTCGCGCTCAGGAGCCCGGCCGCAGGTGGACCGTGTATTCCCCTTTGAAGAGCTGCCTCAAGCCTTCGAACACCTGGCGCAGGGCCCGATGGGCAAGGTGCTGCTGAAAGTGGTTTAGAACGTTTGCCAAAAGTAATTTCCGTATCGCCTGCGCCTCCAGGCCGCTGCGGCTCACAGAGCGCTCCGGCGCGCAGGTCTGTGACCTGCAGCGTGCTCGCAGTTCTCTCGATCCGGAAATCCATTTCGGCATTTTTGGATTAAGGGCTTCCCACGAACCGCCAGAAGGGTCCACCGATCGTGTTCCGCTCCGACGCTTTTTCTGACCCGAAATCAGTCAATTTCACAGTTTTTGGACAGGGCATCAGGACAGACGTGCTGAGTTGCAAGGGATTGTATTGGTGGTACATCCGAGGCTTGAAAGGAGGACGGCGAGCAGCTTTAAGTGGCCACAATTCCGCATACATCGGCAGTCGGCCCGAGCCAGACTCTCAGAACTGCGC
>Ga0224555_1004326_pt1 | contig 13169 bp, 7 predicted proteins | sample 714S23034metaG_FD_180687 | JGI IMG/M metagenome (GOLD analysis project Ga0224555, IMG submission 180687) | Peat soil microbial communities from Stordalen Mire, Sweden - 717 S2 30-34 | ecosystem: Environmental > Terrestrial > Soil > Wetlands > Peat | place: Sweden: Norrbotten County, Stordalen...
GTTGCGGATTTTTCCATGGACAAATCGTCTGGCGAGCGAAAGGCACATCGCCTCATCTCGCGCCAGCCGAAATTGCTCCATCCGCAAGAACACATTCTTCAACGAGTGCCCACGCGTGATGCCGTAAAACCAGCCGCCCATCGAAAAGTATGTGATCGGGATTTCCTGGTCGCACAGCGATTGGATGGCCTGGGTTGAGATCTGGATGTTTCCGAACAGCGCCACATGCGAAAGATCGCGCATCCGGACTTCCTCGACGAGCCTGTCCTTTTCTTTGACCGTCAACACCTCGTCCTTGCATCCGACACGATAACCCTGGGTGTTCAGATACAGGGGGCGGGTATCGTCGCGGGCGGCGATCAATCTCCGGGGAGGCTTGCCCGCCACAGTGGATTTGTCGTCTGGCGTGGACGAATTCTCCAGCAAAGCCGCCTCAATATCCGGGGGAGTTTGCGCCAGCATCCGCGTTTCGTCCGGCAGGCAAACCGGCGCAAGCGAACACCGCACGCATTTTGGTGAATTGACCAATGGCGCCGGGATTGGCCCGGTCACAATCCGCTTGGCTTCCTGAATGCTCTGCAAAATCCAGCTTTCCAGATCGGGCGTGATCGGCAGGCGCACACGCTGCTTCGTCGCGCGATAATAGATAATGCCTTCATGACAGGTGTAACCATTGTCGCGCAGGATCAGCGCCTGCAATCCAAGCTGCATTTTGTCCGTGTCCCACAGTTCGTTTGCCTCTTCCCCTTCTTTGGGCGCGCCTGCCTTGTAATCCACCGGACAGACTTCCAACGCGGTGAGCAAATCCCCTTTTTCCGCTTTGGTTTCAACGAGATCCATCTTCGCCACGACGCCCAACCGCTCTGATCCCATTTGGACGGAACGCGAATGAATTGTCTCAGGCTCGGCATTCTTGGTTTCAGCCTCCTGGCTGATGGCCTCAGTCGCCGCTGATGTCTCCTTTTCCGCACTTGGCTTGACGGCGTCCGCCTTCCGCTTGGCCTTTGGCAGGGCGCCGCTGCCCGAATCAACGCGCTGGTGGATCGCGCCTCCCCGCAACGTGTCCGCGCTTTCGACGAAAACCCCCTCGACGAATTCGTAATAAAACAGCCTCTGGCAATAAACGAACTCGTTCAGCATCCGCGCCGGAATTTGCTGCGGCTCAGACTCTTGGCGGGAAGGCAAGGGCGGAGACTGAGAGATTGCGGGCGGCGGAGTTTCAACCTGAGCTTGCGCAAGACTGGCCAATTGAGCTTCAACCGCCTCCACCCGCAAAGTAATTTTCATCGGCTGCGGCTCGTCGGACTGGCGACGCAGCCCTGCCTGGTCGCTGGTTCTTGCGCCGCCTGCTCCGGGAGAAATGCCTCTTGGCGCCATGGTTATTTCCGGTTCTGTCGAACGTGATCCTGCGAGCATTGGTTTTTTTTCGTCCATATTTCACCTTCCAGCCGCCACACAGGAGTCGTGCCATGCCCTGATGCCCTTGATCACGCGCCGGTGTTTAACAGCCTTGATTGTTCGATTAAGCCGCAACGCAATTTCCTGGTCCGGCCCCGTCCCCAGCAGGGCGTCTTCATCGGGCCGCCAGGCGGGTGCCACCCTCCGCACACTCAGAATGCCCCTTTTGCCCCGGGCGCGACGGACGGCGGCCAAAGAATGTCCCGTGCGGCGGACAATTTCCTCATCCGGAAACTTGCCCAGTAATGACAATTCGCCGGGTTTCCAGATTTCGTAGTGGGGATTGCAAAACGGGATGCCCAGCGTGAGCCGCTTATCACGCACATTGGCAAGCGACCGGTTGACCAGCTTGCCCACTTCTCGGTCTGGCCGGGTGCCAAGCAACGCAATCTCCTCCTTCGTCCAATGCCGGTTATTGGGATTGTTGTTCGGCAACCCGAGCAACCACCGCCGCCGGCGGACCCTCGACAGGGAATAGCCCAGCTTGCGCGCCACTTCTTCGTCTGTGAACTTGCCCAGCAACGCGTCCTCTTCCTCCGTCCAAGTGATATAACGTGCCCCCGGTTTGGCATGGACGCCGTTCACTGGTTTCCTTCCACGACCATCAGGCGCCACGAGCTTGACGATTTTGAACACAGCATCCGGCTTGGGCCGGCCCAATGCACAGCGGCGCGCTTCCACCGCTTGAAACGTGCGCCCAAACGCGAACGCCAGCTCCTTGTCCGGCTTCGAGCCGAGTAATGCTTCCTCCTCCGGCGTCCACGGACGGGACCTGTATTTGGGCGGGATGCCCAGCTTTTTGCGCCGCCAACCCACATTCGTCAGGCTGCGGCCAAGCAGCATTGCCACCTCACGATCGTTGCGCATTCCGAGAATCCTGTCGTCCTCCGGGCGCCAATCCTTTTTCACCCGGATGCGCTTCTTCCAACGGCGATGGCGCACCGTGCTGACCGGACGGCCAAATTTCCGGGCCAGTACCTTGTCCGGCTGCGTTCCCAGCAACCGATCCTCCGCCTGCGTCCAGTCCGGCTGCTTTTTCCTCACCTTGCCGCCGGCCAACTGGAGTCGCATTTTGCAAACCCGTTCGTGATTCCAGCCGAGGATGGCGCGCAGTTCCCGGTTTGATTTCGTGGCGAACAAATGCGAGTAATGATCGTGCGGCTCGCGTTCTGTGCGAAAGGGCTGCGGCGCATGTCCAACCGCTCGTTTTCCGAGCAATTGGCGACGGTCCCGCACGCCAAGCAACGTGCGATGCAGCTTTTCCGTCACTTCGCGGTCGGTCAATTTGCCGAGCAACGCATCCTCCTCCTTTGTCCACGGAAACTGCCGCGTCGAACGAAGCCCCTCTTCCTGGCCGATTTTCCGCTGCGGACGGGGTGGAGGCGGGGCTTTCATACAGGTAGACTCGTTGATGTTAGCCCTGGCGCTGATCCGCCTTGCGCGCGCTTGAACATATGATAATGACGGCGAAGACGGTCAATATAGGCGCGATCCTCGAGGAGAATTTGGCGAAACACCTCAAGCAGCGCCGGAGACAGTTTGGACTGCGGATTCAACGGATCCAGACTGGCGCTCGCCAGTTCGCGCGCACTCTCGCGGTCGTCGTGCAGCCATTGAGCGTAAAAATCCTCGCTCTCCCAGCCGTAATTGATCGTGGCCAGAACTTTATTGGGCCGGTCGGCCCGGCAGACCTGAAAGAGGACGCGCCGGCAGTCGCAAGTAGGCTCATTGCAATACAATTCCAGAAACCCGTATTCGCCGGCGGGCAACGCGGCGTAGGGTTCCAGGAGCCTGATGGTGCGCGTCTCGTGCGCCGCCAACTCTGGGAAACGCGAAAAAAAAGGGGCCATGTGTGCCAGAGGCTTCATAGTAACTCACTCGCAAAACAACCGACGAAACAACTCTTCGGACAGTTGCCGGCCCTCCTGAGACAGCGCCACCGATTTGGCCTTTTTTTTCGGATCAGAGATCAGGCCCTTTTTGTGGAGGCGGTCCAGAGCCTCCCAATCGTGTCCCTTCCACGCCCGGGTAAGCGCCAATTCGCCCTTCCCCTCGGTGAAGCTGGTCAAATAAAGCAACGCCAGCACCGCATCATCAATTTTGTCGAGTTTGGGTTTCATAGATCATCTGTCGCCCTCCGGCGCAACTGGCACGAACAGACCGAGGCCGAAATGGCTGGAAGCTCCGACCGAAATCGGCCCTTTCACTGGCTCGCAGAAAGTGAGTTTTACCGTATAGCCCAGCTTGTCATTGTTTGTCCGGCCGTCTCGTTCCGACTTATTGCGATGGATTTTCACCCACTCATGATCCGTGACGGCTGCGATAAGCCTGCCGACCGGGAATCCCCGGTCTTCGAGTTCACCGCTCAATTGCTCCGCCACTGAGCAGCCTGGTTTCTCTTTGCCCGAGCGTCCATAAACGTGACGCGGCGGGACGTATGGGGTGAGGCTTTTCCACGCGTGGTGGGTCGTAGCATCCAAGCCCGGAGGCGCAGGAACGAGTCTGTCCAACGGCACGAGGTTAAGTGTCCACGGATCATCTCTGTAGTTCAGCGGCAGTGGTGTGCTCGCGGCGCAGAGTATGGCTCGTTGCTCGGAATCTGTAAATGGTTCGGCGCGCCAAACACAGAGGCGCGACGGGGAATCAGGCGTTCCGCACAGGAAAAAGGAAGCGTGACGGTGGCTGATAGCCGGATTGCCGTTGGAATCTCTGCCGGAGAGCAAGAGTGCCTGTTCTCGGATTTCGGTCGTCGCTTCACTCCATTTCATCCTGTGATTGCCGGTCAAAATCTTCGTGAAGCAACCCAGCACTCGGTTCCGAAACCGCTCGATGATGAGCACGGTATCTTTGAAACGCGGGGCGACCTTAAAACCGATGGCAAATTGGATGAGCGACACGGGCGAGAGTGCAGGCTTGGAGCGCGGCTTGGGTTTGATAACGGGACGCGCGGGGCGCTCCGCGAACATCCAGCGCGAGCCAGGTGGAATGTTGGTATCCTTCACACTGGGCGCGTCGGTCGTGGCTTCAAGTTGGGCGAGGCTGGCGTCCGGCTTCAATGCGAGGACGGGGACGGCGTTGCCTATGCGGCTCGGGTGCAATGTGACAATCGGCGGGCCGTCAACGGGTGGGGTCGGAAGTCGGCGGATTTCGGTGATGGATTCGGCGCGGCCAAAGTAAGTCATCCGGGCGAGGCAGGCGTCGAGGTGCGATAGCAACGCGTCAGTCCATTCTGGCCCATCGAACAACCATACGACCGGCGTGTTGTCGCCGTTGGACGTGACCCAGAAGTTGTCCAGCACCTTGGTGGTGTTGTAGCTCCGCCCGTCCGGGGGATAGCGTTTGAGTTTTTTCGGCTTTGGCGATTTGGCTTCGGCGAGTTTTTTCAATGTGTTTGTTTGCTCGCCGCTCACGTTGCGAAAGCCAAGTGAGTGCAATTTGGCGTCGAACACTTCAACTGTGTCGGACCGCTTTTTATCTTGGAGCGCATAAGGCCCGCCAAAAACCCCGGCCAATTCTGCCGACAAGGTGATGAGCGTCTTTTTGGCTGGTTGAGCATACCCCCAGTCAAACTCCGCAGGCTGGTATTGGCGCAGGCCGGGGCCGCGCCATGAGGAAGCTGGGAGTTGCCATGAGACTTCGCTGGTGGCGAAGGCACTCACCAATGCTTCCCGCAGAGTCGCGTGGCTGGCGGTAGAGTCAGCGATTTCACGGTCGAGTTGGAACGAGCGGGACAGCACGGCGCGGACGAGTCGCCACGGGCTGGGCGGCCACTCGCCGTGCGGGTCATCGTAGGGAAAGGCTTTCCACGGAGTCGCGTGGAAGCGCCCCAGCGGGAAAGACTGCTCAAGGACGAGTTGCATGGCTTATTCGCCGGCGTTGGAATTTGCGTCACTTTCTTCATCTTCGTTTTCCATACCCTTCTTCCCTTTGTCTTCCTCATCTCGCGCGGGCTTGAAGAGTTTTTCGGAAGGCCAATAGACCTTGGTGATGCGGTCGCTAATGGGGATAACTGTTTTACTCTTATCTTTCTCGTCAGGCTTTAACCAGATTGATCTGTTATCTGCCTCTTCCCCTTTATCGCCCTTGGAGATTAAAGCCTTCAATCCGGAACCGAGATCGGGAACTGAAATCGCAGGAGAGTTCGCGTCTCCAACCCTCACTAATTTCAAACACTTGAGGTCACAGCCGCTTCGGAAGGCATAGGGTTCAGCCAGCAGCCGCTGGATTTTCCAAAGAGCAAGTTCGAGCAGGAATCTTTTCTGATCGTCGTTTAGTCCCTGTTCGCCACAACCAAACGAACGGATGAGCGAAAGGTCGATGACGAACGTCGCACGAATCTCGCGAGCAGTTTCCCTGTCATTTGCAAAAATCGACTGGCGGGAATCGGTTTTTTCAAGTTTATCAAACTTCACGCCGGAAAAGCCAACGCGATCTGCGCCGAAGGCCTCGTGATGCACGGTAAGCACTCGGGAGAGCTTGATACCCATCGCGGGGAAGAGAATGCCGTGGACGAGCGAGTTCGGGTCGTAGCGGAAAATGGTGCGGAAGACATTCCACCAGTCGCCGGGCAAAGGGTGCGTTTTCTTGCCAAGGTCTTCAACGCCGAAACTCTTGCGAAGCACTTCACCAAACACGCGGCTTGAAATCACATCTTCCTCTTTCTCGACATCAACGCCATTCTCTTTCCTTTTCACCGTTTTCTTTTGTGACTCAAATTTTCCATCCGCATTGAGTGTGAACCCTTCAAGGAAATAGGTGGACGCGAGACGGTGTGCTTCGGAAAGTGTCGTCAGGACTAGCCGGGTGGGTTTTTTGTCTTTGGCGGTTTCAGGACCATCGGTGAGGCACTGCACATAGGGCATCCCTTCGAGGTCGGAATGCAAGTCGAGTGTTCGGGCCTTGCGGTCGGCATGCATGGCTGCTTCAAGATGGTTCGCCATGCTGGCGGCACTGTCCACGATGCAGACTTTTTCTTTGCTCCACTGCGGATTGCCGAGGGCGTCCTTGGCTTGAACCGGCTGCTTATCTTTGCCTTCACCCTTTTCTTCCATGATGGGACGTGGCGCGTCGTAGATGACATGACCGATGTCGGGAAATCCGGCAGGCTGAAACAAGTCGCCCGTGACGGGGACGAATGTGGCTTGAAGGACAAGGCGGTGGATTTTGGCGTCAGCCAACAATGTGGTGGTATCGAGTGTATTGCTCATGAGTTGTGGTTATTGTTTTTGTGTGGTGAAAGCCAGCGGAGGCAAAGTTCCGTGAGTCTGCCGCCCTGCGCAGGGATGAGCAACGCGGCAAGGAGGCGTTGTGGGCCGGCGCAGGCGAATTCTTGGGAGGGCAGCATGGCCGGTTCGATGCCTGCGGCACGATAGGCATTCCGCGCCAACCGGATGGCAGCGGAGAGGTCGCCGTGTGCGAGTTGGGCGACGATGCCGGGCAGGGGACCTACTTTGGCGGCTTCGCGCCCGCTGCTTTTGGGGAGCAGCGCGTTGAGCAGCGTGCGCTGAAACAGCGGCTTGAGCAGGGCGAAGAGCGCGAGTTCTGCCGACTGTGAATTGGGCGGGCTGGCGTGGCCGAGGCGGCTGGCAACAGCGGCGACGTTCTCCCTTTTCCAATCGAATAGGCTGAAGCGCATTGCCCATCGCTCCACTTCCGCGTCATCCACTGCGCCCATGAGCCAGGCTTCAATGTCCCCGAGCGCGACGCGATGCCATGCACCGAACGGTGGTTCGGCGTAAGGTTCTTCCTCAATCAATCGGCGATGCAGCACGGCGGCGAGGTTGGCCGTCAACGTGCCCGCGCCCCACACACGGCGGAATGGCACCTCTTCAGGCATGGCGCAAAACGGTCCCTTCATCTGCACGCCGAGCCAGTAGGGCAGGAACAGCGCAGACCCTTCTTCCTCCGCGTTATTCGTGCGCTTTCCAGAAAAGAGAGTGGCCAGCGCCAGCCCGATGCGGGCCTCGGGGAAGGCATCTCCACCTTTAGCATCAAGCAGTGAAGCAGCCCACGCTCCGGGGAGTTGTTGGAATCTGATAGGAGATCGAGGAGGATTTGCTGATTTGCTCCGGCGGTGTCCACGATTCCTGTCCGCCTTCCGCAATGCACCAATCATCGCATCCACAGTTGCACGGGCGCTTTCGGGCGAAGGATTTTCCGCAAAGGTTACGAGTGCTTCGTCGAGTGGCCCACGCAGACCGGCGTAAATCCAACGTTTTCCTTTCCCTATCCGATCTCCCGGCAACGCATCTCGCAGTGCCACGATGCGAGACAGTGCCGCTCCAGTCAACGGACTATCGAACCGCTTGGCCGGAATCACCGATTGCAAGCGTGTCTCGAATGATTTCGCACTCGTGGTTTCAAACAACGCGAATCTCCGAAACTCGGTAAGTCCGGCATCTGTCCCGCCATCAAGAATGGCACCAGAGATGGCAGCGGCGGTGATGGCTCCTTTTCCATTCAAAGCTACCCGTCCGCGCGCGAACAGCCCGCGAAGTTCTTCGACGCTCAGGACGCGGTTCCAGATGGGAGCCCAGAACTCTGCGAGAGACTTTCCACATAGGTTTTCGCTGGATGGAGCCTGCGACTCCACTACGAACGGGAAACCAGCCATCGGGCGGCTGCGCAAAGACAGCCTTCTCGAAGAACTGCCTGCGAAGAATTCAAAGCCCTCACACGCACACGTCATCTCCCAAGGACTCACTTTACCCTCGTTGTAGGAAACAGACGGGGAGTGGTTGTAAATCTTGTTGGCCGCAGAAAACCACGAACCAGCGTTGAACTGTGCTCCTTCAATCTTCAGGCGTTCTCCAGCAAGTAACTCGCTCAACGCAGAAGTGGTGGCCTCACGGTTTTCTTTGAGCATGCCTTGAATCTTGGCGATGGCTTCCTTTAGGCCCTTGTAGAAGATTCGCTTGCCTCCACGGGAATCGAGAAGCGGGTTCGTCTTCCTTCTTTTTTCTTCCACGACAAGGTGAGCATCGAAAGCAAGCAGAGTTTCTTCGGAAGCGCGCGAACGCCAGCTTCTTAAGACGCCTAAGCCTTCCTTCTGACTCCGTTTGGCAGCATCCTTCCACTCTGGATCAAGCGGGCGCCACGATTTGCCTTCGGCAAACTGCACTGTCGCTTTGGCGACTTCACTGAGGTTCTGTGGCCCGTTGACGAAGACGAACACACCGTTGCGCCAGCAGCTTCGCATCGCTGGCCAGCGGCGGGAGGCGATGGAGAATATGCCCAACGCAAAGAGGTAGCTGCCCAAGGTGTCGTTGGCGATTCCCGCCAACGGGACGACAGGCCACTTGAAGTTGTTGGATGAATCAGACATGGCGCAGATCACTTGGTTTTTGGCTCGCGTGGATGTCGGCGGCACAGATGAGCGATTCGAGGTAGGCCAGCTTGAACGGTCCAAGCAGGCGCGGTTCGCCGGCGGCCTGAAGGGTAAGCGGGGATGGGGCTTCGCTAGGGCGCTTCTCCCATCCGCCAAGGAGGTCGGCGACCAAGCCAGTCCAACTGGGCGAGGACGGAGTGAAAAAGAGGCCGTCGTTGGAGAACTGACCGCCGGTGCCAACGGCAGCACAGCAAAATTCCATCGGCAGCCCATCGGCCCACGGTAATGAGCCGGGTTGTTTTGGCACGCCGCAGACATCCTCGCCATCTTCGCCACGGGCGTAGAGGACAGTACGGACTTTACCGTGATGACACGCGATGAGAAATAGAGTGAGGCCAGGCCATGCGGCATTGCCTTTGAAATACTGCGACCATTTGGCGAGCGCTGAAGCGGCTTCGTGGCGGATACAGGGTTGATTCCAACCGGAGGGACGCGGAAGAAAGGGATGCATCCAGCCGTCGAGACCCGGGGATTGCGCTTCGATTTCAGAAAGCAAACTACAGGAGCGGGTGTCCCGGATTTTGTCGCTAACCCTCCAAAGCTGGCGCGGTATTTTGTGCTTCACCTCTTCGCGATGAAACGTCGTCTCCACACCTGCGGCAGCTAGAATGCGCTCCGTGCTGTCGCGGAAGTCGGCCGAGTTTTTGCCGGTCAAGACGAAGACACGTGGGGCTTTGGCCCAAAGGGTTTTCGCTGTGCCGTCAACATGCGGCAGGGCGTTTTGCCAGATGGGATGCGCTTTGCCGATGTCGTGTAGTTCCGCAGCAGTGATGAATGCCGTGCGATATGCGCCTTCGAGTGCCAAAGTGTCCGCAATGTGCGTGGCGGCAGACTTCGCATCAGCAAGATGGGCAGCGAGCGGCACCCAACCGGCGTTTTCGGACTCTGCATCTTCTTCAAAGGTGTCGCTAAACCGGCCCGGCGTCGGTGTCTCAGTTGGTTTATCCTCCGCTTGCCCCGTCCAGCCGAGCTGCTCTGAGTAGCCGCCTGCCGAGCGCGGCAGTATTACAACCATGCCGGGGCGGAGGTCATCAGGCCGCACCGATTGCCATTGCTCGTTGCGTTCGTCCCAGACATGAGCGCGAGCTTTGTCCAGAAACTCGCGGAAGCGATGGATGGCGACGGCACAGCCTTCCGAAGAGTCGAAGGCAGGGCCGGTGAGACCTTCGGTTTTGCCTGGGCCTTTCTTGCCGTCAAACTCGCGCCAAAACACGGTGACATCCGCATTCTTGTCCGCGCCACGCACCCATGGGCTTACGTCAGTGAAGCCGCCGAAAACATCCGGTTCAGTGGAGAACAATCCGTGGACATCCATGGCTCGGGGGAACTCGTCGTCTTTGGGCTTGAGCGCTGCGTCCATGTCCGCAGTGTGCGATGCGCGGAGTTTATCCATCGCATCTTTGGCGCCGAGCTTCGGTTCCGCTTCATAGATGGCGGCGAGTTTTGTAAGGAGCTTCAGCGAGGCTTCGACATCCTTTGTTTCGTAGGGGCCGATGGTTTGAGCTTTGCCTTTTTTGCCATCTTGCGGCCATTCAAAGACGAAGGCTTTGGCGTTGCCATCGCCGCTGCCATCGCGATTCAGCCTCCCGAGCCGTTGCAGCGCGGACGGCCACGGCGCGATCTCCATCCACAGCCGACGGGCGGAAATGTCCACGCCAGCCTCGACGATTTGGGTCGAAATGCAGATAAGTCCCGTTGAACCAGGAATTGTGTCGTCCTTAGGATCCTGTTTTGCGATCGTTTTACGTTTCTCTTCAAAGGCGAGAAGACGCTTCGTGTGCTCGTCGCGATCACCACGTCGGAAGCGCGAAGTCAGAAGGATTGCGTTCTCGCGGCCAAGGGCGCGATAAAGTTCCTGTGCGGCTCTGACAGAATTGCACACCACGAGCGTCAGCGTGCCTGGCGCGTGCTTGGCGCGAATCGCCGAAGTCAAATTGTCGCAGAAATTCGGAGCATCTTTATTTTTTGCCTTCGGCTTTGAGGCAGTGTCCTTCCAGAAGCTGAGCGGCCTTGTAGGGTTAAGGCGTGAGAACGCGGCCGCATCATCGCCAACTTCGACTACAGTCATCGTGGTCGCGTTATCCTTTCGGCGGTCCGGCGTGTCGAGGAACATTGGGCTGGGTGTGGCGCTCATCCACCAAGTGAAGCATGGTTTCAAAACGCCAAAGCGAGACTGCCGCATCCAATCCAATTGCCCCGAAGTCCAAAGCCCCGGCCCCATCAACTGCGTCTCATCCATCACCCACAGACAGTCGTTGTTGAGCAATCCGAAGTGCATCGGCCAGCGGTAGCGGCTCATGCCGTAGCCGCGATTGAGTGCGCGCGAAAGAAGCATGTCTTGGGTGCCGATGAGAATGGCATTCTCTTCTGGATAAATATCCCAAGGATTTTCTTCCCGTTCTTCGCCGCCCATCAAAATATGAAGTCCAACTTTATCTTTGTGAGAATTCACCCTGTCCCATTCAAGATTGTCGAGGTTCTGCAACCACCCGCGAACATTGTCTCGCGTCTGCTCCACCAGCGTCCGCATCGGCAGACAATACACGAGACGGCGCGGCCAGTCTGATTTTTGAAGCTGTGCTCGATTCCACAGCCAAGCAAGCACGACGGCGGCAGTTTTGCCCAAGCCGGTCGGAATGTTAATGAGTTGAGAACGACAATCAGTGCCATCAGCCAGCCACTCAGTCTCGCCGCGCCCGTTGCGTGGGCCATGTGCAAGCCGACTTTGGTAGTCGAATGGCGCATGGCCTGTCGCGCCATTGGAGGCTGTCGCGCCATTAAAAAAACGGTCGAAGCCCGGCGAGTTCATCGCTCACCGCCTTCCCCGACTTCACTCTCAAGATGTCCGATCCTGAATTGCATGAAATCACCTCAATCGCGCCAAAGTGGGACCCGCATTGGGCCATTCCCGGCGTGGCTTTATTCTTGTATCAGAACGACTTGTGGAATGCGAGCACGAAAATCGCGGTTTGCAGCATAGTCAAGTAACGCTGATTTGCCGCCCAATTCGTGGATCGTTCAGGCGATTGGATTTGGGGTGTTGGTGGGCGGGGAACTGCTCAGAGCCATCGTTTATCGCAATCAGCGCAATTCGCGCTTTGGATGTCCCGAATGTGCCAGCCCATACCGGATGCATCCTTCCAGAGGCGGCGCTTGCCGTTCGTGGCCATAAGTTTCAAAATCAGTGCGCGGTGCAAAATACAGCCACACCACTGCCGGAGAGCCTTTCGGGGCTGATCGAGCGCGTCACGTTTTTCGACGAGGACGCCGGATTCGGCGTGCTCAAGGTCAAAGCTCAGGGGCACCGCGACCTGGTGACTGTGGTCGGCTCCCTGCCGTCCGTCAGCGCCGGGGAATGGCTCACTGCCCAGGGCCGCTGGGTTCAGGACCGGGAATACGGCCAGCAGTTCCAGGCCGAGATGCTGACCAGCACGCCGCCGACCAGCAAGGAAGGCATTGAGAAATACCTGGGCAGCGGCATGGTTAAGGGCATCGGGCCCGTTTACGCCAAGAAGCTCGTGGACAGATTTGGCGAGGGTGTTTTTGACATTATCGAGAAGGCGTCCGCCCGACTGGAGGAGGTGGATGGTATCGGCCCAAAGCGCCGGAAACGAATCAAAGCGGCCTGGGACGAACAAAAGGTCGTCCGGGACATCATGCTTTTCCTCCACTCCAACGGCGTCAGTACCAGCCGGGCCGTGCGCATTTACAGGACGTATGGCGAGAGCGCGATTGAAAAGGTCCGCAACGACCCGTACCGACTGGCCAAGGACATTCACGGCATTGGTTTCAAGACTGCCGACCAGATTGCCCGGAAGATCGGCATCCCGGTAGATTCGCTGGTCCGCGCCTGCGCCGGATTAAACCACGTTTTGTTGGAGGCCACCGGTGACGGCCATTGTGCCCTGCCGGTGGAATTGCTCAAGGACGAGGCCGGAAAGCTCCTGTTGGTGGAGGAGAGAATTGTGACGGACGCTTTGGAGCGCACGGTGGCCAGCAAAGATCTGGTCAAGGAAACGATCAATGGGCAGGAGTTGGTTTTCCTGCCGCACCTGAAACGGGCGGAGGAAATAGTCGCGGACAGGATCAGGAGTCTCGCCAGATCGCCTTCATCCTTCCCACCAATTGACTTCGAGAAGGCGATCGTGTGGTGTCAGCAGAAAACCGGCAAGGAACTGGCACCCAGCCAGCGGGATGCGCTCAAGCTGGCCCTGTCGAGTCGGGCCTTGGTCATTACGGGCGGGCCGGGGACTGGCAAAACGACCCTCCTTAACTCCATTCTGCTGATTCTGCAGGCAAAGAAAGTGAGGTGTTTGCTCTGCGC
>Ga0224555_1004328_pt1 | contig 13163 bp, 11 predicted proteins | sample 714S23034metaG_FD_180687 | JGI IMG/M metagenome (GOLD analysis project Ga0224555, IMG submission 180687) | Peat soil microbial communities from Stordalen Mire, Sweden - 717 S2 30-34 | ecosystem: Environmental > Terrestrial > Soil > Wetlands > Peat | place: Sweden: Norrbotten County, Stordalen...
AGGAGATCACCATGAAGAAGTTTCTATTCCTGCTCATCCTGAGCGCGATTCCCGTGTACGCGCAAGCTCAGAACGACGGTGTTTGGGAAGGCTACGACGGAGAGTTGACGCATGTGACCAAACAGCCGATCGAGCTGGCGGAAGCGACTCCGGCCGACAAGTTTGCATGGCGTCCCGCGCCTGGGGTGCGCTCGACGAGCGGGGTGTATATGCACATCGCGATCGCCAACTTTTATCTGTTGAGCGTTACAGGGCTGAAGGAGCCGGAAGTGACCAACAAACTCGAAAAGACGGTGACGTCGAAGGCGGATGTTATTGACTGGCTGAAACGCTCGCTTGAGGCAGTGAAGGCAGCACGCGCGCAGTTGAAACCAGGCGATCTGGAGCGCAAAGTGAAGATCGGCAATAAAGTTGTGACCGTCGATGGGATGTACCTGCGCATCATCATTCACAACAACGAACACATGGGGCAGTTGGTCGCATATGCGCGCATGAACGGGATCGTTCCGCCGTGGTCGCAGCCGGGTGCAAACTGAGAACATGGGACGAAACAGATTCAATCAAGGGAGCTCTCGATGCGGCGAAGGAAATGGATTCAGTGGGTGGTGGTGGCTGCCCTTCTGATCGCAGCGCTCATTGTGCGAATCAAGGGCGGCATACCCGTGCATATCCAGAATTCTGGACTGGGCGACTCGCCGCTGGCTCGGTGGCAAGTTATGGCCGCAGCCACGCCCTGGGTGATCTTTAGCCTTTACTGGGAAATCGCGGCCAAAAACGCGGCCGCGGCAAAGAGCTCGGAAACGAGCTTGTCGCGTGGCGTTCACCTCACGCTGACCAACCTGGCCCTGTTGCTGGAGATCGTTCAGTTCCGGTTCCTGGGACGATTCCTTCCGGTCTCCATTTTGACCATCGTTGCGGGCGTTGCCATCGAGTTGACGGGGTTGTTTGTGGCAATCTGGGCGCGACGTCACCTCGGCCGCAACTGGAGCGGCGAGATCACCATCAAAGTGGAACATGAGTTGATCCGGAGCGGGCCGTACAAGCGGCTGCGACATCCAATTTACACCGGCATTCTCATCATGTATGCCGGGACGGCTGTGGTGACGGGCACCTGGCTTGCACTGGTTGGCTTGTTAATGGCCGTGCTGGCGTATTGGCGCAAAATTCGCCTGGAAGAGGCGAACCTGCGTGTAGCATTCGGCCCGGCCTACAACGCGTATTGCCGCGAATCGTGGGCGCTGGCGCCGTGGCTGTTTTGATTGAGGATCAGGCCGGATCAAAGGCGACGAAGGGTCGGGCACGCGCCGGGAGTCCATCCGGGTGCTTCACTGCCCGCCGTCCGCATGATCTCCGTAGGTCGGATAAGGCGGCGGTTCCGCGCTCGTCGGCATCGGCCCGAGCGTCACCAGATCGGCCTGCACCTGCGCCCACTGTTGCGAATCCTTTTTTGTTGTAATGGGCGCATCGGGGTTGGCGTAATAGGCCTGGATGTCCGCCTTAATTCCGGGCGGAATCGGCTCATTGGGTTGCCGCGTCAACGAGTGCAACAGGCGGGCGTAGGTGGCATCGGTGAGTGAGTATCCGCCCGGTTGCACGACGCGTCCCGTGTCCAGATCGCGATTCGGCAGCGGATGAAGCGGATCCGACAGCGCCTGGTTGGCCTGTCCCGCGGTAGCTGCCCGCGCAACCAGATTAGCGCCCCCGGGCCGGGTCGCAGACGGCGGGGTAAATCGCTCCAGGCTCCTGCGCAATTCCGCCGTTGAGAGCGCCACGCTGTGGATGTATGCCGCTTCCGTCGCCTCCGTGGGACCCTTCACATCCACCATCTTAAGCGGGCCGATTTTGGGGAGTACAAACAGCAGACCGGCCAACATGTAGGTCCCAATACCCGCTTTTCGCCGGTAGGCTTGCCAATCGTTCTCAGTAGCGACTCTGTCCGCCTCTTTCTCCATTTGCAAAGCTTCCGGCGTATTCGGGTCGGCGGGCTCGCGACGGCGTTTCAGGAGGGTAACTGCATAGGCAAGACGCGGAATGAATTCGCGCACCGCGAAACGATATGCATTTACGTTGACACGGCGTCCGCGTCTCGCCGTAAAGTCCTCGTTCAGGCCGTACGTCTGGTAAAACGCGAGAGCAAGCAACTGCACCGGCACCTCCAGCCCGATATGCCGCAGGTAGTGGACCGGCGCCATGCGGTGATGCGCAATTTCGTTGATGTCAAACGCAAATTCCGTTTGCACATGCTGCCGCTCGCCCTGGGCGTAATTCACTACCGGACCATATCGCGCGCGAAGTTTGGGAAATTCGACGGGAACCGCGAGGTTGATCGCCTCCGCATGTCCAACCGAGTCGCCAATGTAGTGCGAAAGCGCCCCCACCGCGAAGGCGAGTTCATTCGCATTTCGCGCATCGCGCAACAGGTTCACGACGAAATCCCCGGAGCGCACGTAGTGGGTAAGGTCGGAGTAAGCGACATCGCCAAAAGGGTAATATCCAATGTCCTGGATTACGCACCCGCCATACGCGTAGGCCCGCGCACGCTCCAGGTCAGCGGGCGTCAACCCCGGATAGTGGCTCAGCAGCAGCGGAACAATGGAGTCATGCCATGTAAGGTCGATCAACTGCTCATGCGTCAACAATGAATATGCGCTGGCCTTGCCGCCCCAGGGCAATAAGAGCACCAGCAATACCAAAGCGATCGTCCGCAATCTCTGCAATGGGCCGAATCCTCCCAATTAACTTTGATGCAAACCATTTTTCGGTGCCTCACCCATTAAAATAGGCCTATGCAGTTCCTCTCGGTTTCCCGCCGCCGCACCGACCAGTTCCCACCCGAGGCCTTCGCCCCCGAACTCACCGCCCGGGAGGGCCAGCGCGTCAAGGCGCTCTATGCATCCGACCTGCTCCGCCAGATCTGGATGCGCGGCGACATCCCCGGCGCGGCTATCCTCTGGGAGGCCCCGAGCGAGGCGGAAGTCCGAGCCGCCCTCGCCAGCCTGCCCATCTTCCAGGCCGGCATGCTTGAGATTCTGCTGGTGGTCCCGCTTGAACCCTACCCTGGTTTTGGCCCTGCGCAATGACTTTGCTTTAATGCGCCAGGTCTTCACCCTGTGCAACCGTCATTTTTCCCTCATGCTCCCCAGGTCGTACACTAGGGAGTCGAGTTCCAAAATTCTTTAAACGAGGAGCCTGCTCGCCCATGGCCTACCCAACCAACTACCGCTACACCCGCGAACATGAGTGGATTTCGCTCGACGGCTCCGTCGGAACCGTCGGCATCACCGACTACGCCCAAAACTCCCTCGGGGACATCGTCTATGTGGATGCGCCCAAGGTCGGCGACACGGTCACTGCCAACGCTACTTTCGGGTCTGTCGAGAGCGTCAAGGCCGTCAGCGACCTCTACTCGCCTGTCACCGGCACCGTGACCGCGGTGAACGAGGAGCTGAAAAACTCTCCGGACAAGATCAATGAGGCGCCCCACGAGGCCTGGATCATCAAAGTCGAGCTATCCGATCCCGCCGAGTTTGAGAAACTCCTGGACGCCGCGGCGTACGAGACGTTTATTTCAGAAGAGACGGGAAACTAGGAGCTAGCTTTCAGTCGTCAGCTTTCAGCTCTCAGCTTGCTTTTCGGAGCTATGGGGCTGGATTGACTCACCCGGAACTTTTGTAAATCTAATGCAACGTAATCCAAGCAAAGGGCTTTTAGCTGAAGGCTAGAAGCTAGGAGCTGAAAGCTGAAATGCGCTACCTGCCCAAATCGCCTGCTGAACGTGAACAGATGCTTGCCGAGATCGGCGCTGCCTCGATTGACGACCTGTTCGCCGTCATCCCCGCCGAGTATCGGCTTGACCGCGACCTTGACGTGCCGCGCCAGATGGCGGAGAGCGAGATCATCGACTACTTCAAAGCCGCCGCGGACAAAAATGCAACGGGCTTCGCCAGCTTCCTCGGCGCGGGCGCCTATCGTCATTACCGGCCGGTGATTATCGATACCTTGGTCCAGCGCGGCGAGTTTCTCACCAGCTACACGCCCTACCAGCCCGAAATCACTCAGGGTACACTGCAGGCCATCTTCGAGTTCCAGACCATGATTGCCGAGCTCACCGGCATGGACGTGGCCAACGCCAGCATGTACGACGGTTCAACCGGCGCAGCGGAGGCCGTGATGATGGCCGTGCGCGTCACCGGACGGCACAAGGCCGTGGTGGCAAAGACCGTCCATCCCGAGTATCGCGAAGTGCTGGCCACCTACGCAAAACACCAGGGACTGCCATCGACGCTGGTGGGCTATGACCCAAAGACTGGGCGCATTGACCTGGCGCAACTTGAAGAGAAAGTTACCGCAGAGACTGCTGCCGTGCTCGTCCAGAGCCCCAACTTCTTTGGCATCATTGAGGACATTCCAGCGATCGCGGCGATTGCGCATGCAAAGGGTGCGCTGCTGATTGTGTCGATTGCGGAAGCGGTTTCACTGGGCGTGGTGCGGCCTCCGGCTGAGGCGGACATTGTGAGCATGGAGGCGCAGTCGTTTGGCGTGGCGCTCAGCTATGGCGGGCCGTTCTGCGGAGTGATTGCAGCGAAAGAGCAGTACCTGCGCCAGATGCCAGGACGCCTTGTTGGCCAGACTGTCGACTCGAACGGATTTCGCGGATTTGTGCTGACGCTGTCGACGCGCGAGCAGCATATACGGCGCGAGAAGGCGACCTCGAATATCTGTACCAATCAGGCGCTCGTGGCGCTGATGGCGACCATCTTCCTGACCGTGTATGGCAAGGAAGGCATCCGCGAGTTAGCCGAGCATAACCTGGCCAAGGCAGCCTACGCGGCAGAGGCGCTTGCTTCGCAGGCGGGCGCAAAGTTGTTGTTTAGCGGCGCGCCGCGCTTCCACGAGTTTGTGCTGGGCACTGTTGAATCACCATCTGTATGGAATCCGCGATTACTCGACGAGAAAATCATCGGCGGCCTCGACTTATCCAAGTGGTATCCCGAGTTAGGCAATGCAACGTTATGGTGTGCGACCGAATTAATTACTCGCGAACAGATTGACACTGCCGCGAAGGTGCTGGCGGCTGGGCTGGTGGAGGCATAAATGACAAGTAACGGAACCGGTCCCAGGACGCTCGGCAAAGTCCGCCCGCACCAGACACAGAATGAATCTCTGGTGTTTGAGAAGTCGTCGCCGGGAAAGAAGGCTTATAAATTGCCGCCGCTCGACGTGCCCGCGGTTGATCCCGCGGCGCTGCTGGGCGATTCGCATCGCAAGACTGCCGGCTTGCTCCCCGAGCTGAGCGAGATTGAGATCATTCGCCACTTCACGCGGCTTTCGACCTGGAACTATGCCATCGACCTGGGTATGTATCCGCTGGGGTCATGCACCATGAAGTACAACCCGCGCGTGAATGAGTTTGTCTCGCGCATCGAGGGGCTGGCCGAGGCGCATCCTTACCGGCCAGACTCGCTCTCGCAGGGCATTCTCGACATCATTGCGCTGTTGCAGCGCTGCCTGATCGAAATCACCGGCATGGACGCGATCACGCTGCAGCCGGCGGCGGGCGCGCATGGCGAATTCACCGGCATCCTGCTGGTGCGCGCGTGGCACGAGTCGCAGGGCAATGCGCGCAAGAAGATTCTGATTCCTGATTCGGCGCACGGCACCAACCCCGCCACTGCGGCCATCTGCGGTTATACGGTCGAGAACCTCAAGTCCAACGCCGAGGGCGGCATCGACCTTGACGCCCTTGCGCGGCAGGTGGATGAAGAGACTGCGGCTCTGATGCTCACCAACCCGTCGACCATCGGCGTGTTTGAGAGCCAGATTCACAAGATCGCCGACATCTTGCACGCCAAGGGCGCGCTGCTCTACATGGACGGCGCCAACATGAACGCGCTGGTGGGCAAAGCGCGTCCCGGCGACTTCGGCGTGGACGTGATGCACCTGAATCTGCACAAAACATTTTCAACACCGCACGGCGGCGGTGGTCCAGGCTCCGGCCCTGTTGCCTGCAAGGCATTCCTTGAGCCGTTCTTACCAACACCTGTGCTGGTTCAAAACGAGAACGGGACGAAGCACTGGAACTATGACCGGCCACAATCTGTCGGTCGTGTGCGCGCGTTTTATGGCAACACCGGCATGTTCATTCGCGCGCTGGCATATACGCTGGCCAACGGGCCGGACGGGCTGCGCCAGACCACCGAAGACGCCGTGCTCAACGCCAACTACATTCGCGCCAAGCTCGAAGACCTGTACGAACTGCCGTACAAGACCGCGTCGATGCACGAGGTGGTTTTCTCCGACAAGCGCCAGGCGGCCAAAGGCGTGAAGACGGGCGACATTGCCAAGCGGCTCATCGACTACGGTTTCCACCCTTATACGGTCAGCTTTCCGCTGATCGTGCATGGGGCGCTGATGATCGAGCCCACCGAGAGCGAGTCGCTGGAGGAATTGGACCTGTTCATCGCCGCCATGCGATCGATTGCCAAGGAAGTGGACGAGACTCCGGAGCTGGTGAAGACCGCGCCGCATTCGACGCGGGTTTCACGACTCGACGAAGTGCAGGCGGCGAGGAAGCCGATTCTGCGGTGGAAACCTTAAGAGCAGCTATTAGCCCTCAGCTTTTAGCTTTCAGCTTCCCAGGTCCCAAATACGGGACCTGAGCCACCCTTGCGGCGCTGGCGGTTACGCAGGATCACAGGGCCACAGTTTCTGTGATTCTGTGGGAGTCCGTTTCCTAAGTTGATGATTCTGTTTGGTTTGAATAGGGCCTCACAGTTTCACAGCTCAAAATCGGGGCTTTTTGAGGGAGGGGTTCGTGAGACCATCTGGATTCATCAAGATATTTGTTTTGAGATGTTTGCGCATGCTTCCCTCGATTGAAACGTGTGGGTATAGGAGGACGTTTTCCTTCAATTCAGGTGTGGTGGACGGGGTGGTAGAGGTTAACTCGACGGCTGGAAAGGCCTATTTCGATGCGCTGCATGCCGGGCAGGATTTCGAGCAGCAAGCGGGCGACGGCGGAGGCCGATGTGTCGCGGCGGGAGGAATTGAGGGCGTCGAGGACCTGGGCACGGGCGATCTGGATGGCGCTGCGGTCTTCGAGGACGCCGAGCCTGAGGTTCCCGTCCACTTCGATGGGCGGCGCGGCGGTGAACTTGTGGAGGCGGGTGGGGTATTAGCCATAGGGCTTGGCGCACAGAGCCGGTGCGTGGCACTTGGCTCCGTTGGGCATGATGGGCCGGCATAGGTTAACCATTGCGATACTCCCCCCTCCCCCCCCCGTCTCTGCAAGCAAGCGGCTTGTTTTTCAGCGAGATAGGGCATGGGCTGCGCTGTAAGTGGTTGATTGCAATGGAGTTCTTTGCAGATAATAGACAGCAAAGGGGTTACGGGCGTTTGCCCGGCGGCCCTGGGATTTAATTGGTGCTATGAAACGATTGTGCGCCAATGGTGGGAAATTATCGGCAAACTTTCTGCACAAAAATAAGGCGCAGATTTGGCCGCGGACAAGGGTCTGTTTTTGAGCGCACCAAAAAAGGAAGAGTTTGGGGCTGAAGCCCCATCTCTCTCATTTCAAATCGCTTGCGGCACGACTGAAGTCGTGCCCTTTCGCACATCTGCATCAAGGTGGTTTTTTCCGGCAAGCTGAGATGCAGGTTGCAGTAGTGCAACGAAGGACTTCGGTCAGCGCATTCTTTCAAGGAATGTAGGCGCAGTGGGGCGGACGGGCACCAATCAGGCCAGTATTTGTTCGGCTCGGTTATTGTTGATGTATGATGATTGATGCGTGATGCTCTAAAGGGGAAACGGAATGCGTACAACGCTTGCCATCGACGATGACGTGCTTGCTGCTGCCAAGGAGTTGGCTGCTACGGAGCGGAGGAGCGTCGGCGAGGTGATTTCGGCGTTGGTGCGCCATGCGCTGCGCCCGACTCCTTCAAATAGCGCCACGCGGAACGGTGTTCCACTGCTTCCGGTTCGTCCTGGCGTGCCGAGGGTGACTTCGGAGCTGGTTCGGCAGTTGCAGGAAGAGTTGCCGTGACCCGGTACCTGCTGGACGTCAACGTGTTGATTGCATTGATCGATCCAGCGCATGTGCAGCACGACCGCGCGCATGACTGGTTCGCCGCCACAGGGATACACGGCTGGGCCACCTGCCCTCTTACAGAAAATGGCGTGCTGCGGATCGTGGGGCACGCCCGCTATCCGAACTCGCCGGGAACGCCGGCGGCAGTTGCGGAGATTATGGCGATTCTGCGCGGGTTGGGTGGGCACGAGTTCTGGCCGGACGACGTCACGCTCTTTGACCGCCAACTCGTTGATACTGCGCGGCTGCTCGATTCGGCCCAGGTTACCGATACCTATCTACTCGCGCTTGCCTGCGCTCACGGTGCGAAGTTTGCCACTTTCGACCGTCGCCTGGTTACCGATGCGGTGGTGAACGGGGACTCGGCGCTGCATTTGATCGTTTGAGTTTCGCCTGCACGAACGACCTTCTCACGTGAGAAGACTCTCGAGGAACTCTTCCAGAGTCTCCGAAATCGCGCGGCTTCTGCAGACCCCCATCCTTCGCGGGCGACTGGCAGAACTAGCGGGTGTAAACTCTGGTTGCCTCTGAAGAGACGGTTTTGCATGCGCTGTTTCGGCTCTGGCCAGCCTGGAGATGAACCATGAAGTTTATTCTTTTCGGCAAGTTATCTCTTTTTGCGGCCCTTGTGGTCATGTTTTGCAATGGTGCTTCGCAGGCCTGGGGTGCTGCGGCGGCAACCAACACTGAGCTGACGATTGCCTCTGGGGGCAACACAGTCGCATCGGGCGGATCAGTGGCGTCCGGCAGCGAAGTGACGCTGACAGCAGCGGTTACTGCCGGCTCCACGCAAGTGACCACCGGGCAGGTTAACTTCTGCGACGCTTCCACCGCGCACTGCACAGACATCCATCTGCTGGGAACGGCGCAGCTCACGAGCGCAGGAACGGCGGTGTTTCGGTTCGTCCCCGGCATCGGGAGCCACAGCTATAAGGCCGTCTTTGTGGGGACGCCAAATCGCGCAGCGGCCTACGCGGGCAGCACGTCCGCCCCTGCGGCGCTGACGGTTACCGGCACATTCCCCACCACCACGGCCATCGCATCCAGCGGAAGCGTGGGGAACTACACGCTTACGGCGACGGTGACTGGTTCGGTGAATTCGCCGAGTGTCGCCGCGCCCGCATCTTCAATCAATTTCGTCGACACATCCAGCAGCAACACGGTGCTGGCGACCGCCAACCTGGGCGGTGCAGTATATGCAACGGGCTTGGTCAACGTTGACAATCCGCAAACCGGCAATGAGCCCGGCGCGGTCGTGGTGGGCGACTTTAACGGGGATGGAATTCCGGATCTGGCGGTAGCTCTAAATGAAACCAGTCAATCAGTAGGTATCCTTCTGGGCGATGGGACTGGGAATTTCACGCCTGTGACGAAGAGCCCGATCACCGCCGCAGGGAGCCCCATAGTTGTGCAAGACCTCAATGGAGACGGGATTCCGGACATTGTCCTCTCCTCGGCTTCTGACGATTCCCTCACGGTCCTGCTGGGCAATGGTGACGGGACGTTCAAGGTAGCGCCAGGTAGCCCCACATCAACCAATTACGGGGCGTATCCGATTGTAGTGGCAGATGTGAACGGGGACGGGATTCCCGATTTAGTCGCAGGCGGTGGTTACTACCTGGTCACCTTGCTGGGCAACGGGGATGGGTCATTCACCGAAATGCCGATAACCGCCTCGACATACTCTGAAGCGACCTTCAGCTCGATGGTGGTGGGAGATTTCAACGGCGATGGGATTCCCGATCTCGCGACTTTGGACCTGGCTGGCCAGCACATCGTGATTCTGTTCGGCAATGGTGATGGGACCTTCAAGACGGGGCCAACAACGACGACGAGCACGATGAGCGCCGGCTCGCCGCTGTCGCTGACGGCCGGCGACTTCAACGGGGATGGCAAACTGGATTTGGCTGTTCCCATTTACGGCAGTAGCGGCTCACTTGCAGTTCTGCTCGGCAACGGGGATGGCACGTTTCAAGCAGCTCCTGGAAGTCCAGTCTCTGTGGAGGATTGGCCCAGCATGGTCTATGTCGGAGATTTCAACGGGGACGGCATCGCCGATATTCTGGTTGCCGCTCAGACCAGCGGCACAACAATCAACATCCTGCTGGGGAAAGGCGATGGAACCTTCAGCCAGATGCAGACGGGATCTCCCCAGCTTGAGTGCTGCTCCAATACCGCCCTGGGAGACTTCAACGGCGACGGGGTCACTGACATCGTCTCGTCCAGTTTCTACAATGGCAATGCGGAGGTGCTTTTAACGCAGCTTACCCAGACAACCACGGCCACGACTACGGGGATCTCGCCCGTCGGCACCGGAACCCACCAGGTGGACGCCAACTATCTCGGAAACAGCGTCTATAGTGCCAGCGTCTCCAGCACTGTCGGACTCACCGCAGTCACGCCGCCGAGCTTCGCGATCGCCGGGACAGGGGTCACTGTTACCGCAGGCGCGACGACGGGAAATACTTCCACCATCACCATCACGCCCGCCGGCGGCTTCACGGGTAGCGTCGCGCTGACGGCGGCGTTAACTTCAAGCCCGAATAATGCTGTCGATGCGCCCACCTTCACATTCGGCGCCACCACTCCGGTCAGCATCACCGGAGTTGCGGCGGGGACGGCTACGCTTACAATCGCTACCACTGCGAGGGCTACTGGATCTGGATCATGCACTGCGTCCAATTCGACGCCGCGCAACATCCCGTGGTACGCCGGAGGAGGCGCGGTTCTGGCCTGCGTCTTCCTTTTGGGCATTCCGGCGCGCCGTCGGAGATTGCGGAACGTGATCGGGATGTTGGCGATGCTGGTGGCGATAGCCGGCGGTTTGCTGGCCTGTGGCGGCAGCAGTGGAGGCGGTTGCACGGTGCCCGTCTCACCGTTCACCACGCCGGGGAACTATACCATCACCGTAACCGGCACGTCCGGCACGCTCACCGAGGCGGGGACGGTTTCTCTTACAGTGCAGTAAGGCAGGGTCCAATCCGGGGTTAACGGGCGCCGGGCGACTGCTGGTGCCGGGTCGTAGGCAGAGGACGATCAGCTCTTTGCTGTCGCCTTGAGCCGTGGGCGGAGTGGTGCGGACTGTTGCCCGGTTTTCCCCATAAATCCCCTGATCCCCACAGCTAAAATTGGCGGGTTTTCCAGTCCAAAACAACCTAAACTTGTCTTTATGGCCACCATCCCCGATCTTCGCCTTGACGCCGGCCTGCCCGCCAACGTCGATGCCGAAAAAACCATTCTTGGCGCGATCCTGCTGGACAACGCCGCTCATGCCGAAGCCGCTGAAAAGCTGGAAGCCGGCGATTTTTCACTCGAATCGCACAGCCGCATCTTTTTGCGCATGACGGAGTTGATGGACGCGCAGCGTGCCGTGGATATTGTTACGCTGGCCAACGAGCTGTCGCGCTACAAGGAGGTCGAGTCGGTGGGCGGCGTGGCCTACCTGGCAAGTTTGACGGAGGGTTTGCCGCGGCGTCCGGTGATCGAGGAGTACATCCGGATCGTCAAGGACAAGAGCCTGTTGCGGAAGCTGATGGGCATCTGCTCCATGGCCATCGCGCGGGCGGCGGACCAGAGCGAGTCGGCGCTGGAAGTGCTGGGGGTGGCCGAAGCGGAGCTGATGAAGGTCACCGAGAAGGGGCTGACCGGCGGCTTCCAGTCTCTCGACCAGATCGTCCAGCACTCTTTTGGCACCATCGACAATTTGTATAAGCAGAGCCGTGAAGTCACCGGCCTGGCTACGGGATTCAGGCAGTTGGACATTATGACCAGCGGGCTGCAGAAGGGCGAGCTGATCATCATTGCAGCGCGCCCCTCGATGGGCAAGACCGCGCTGGCGATCAACATAGCGGAGAATGCGGCGGTTACCAGCAAGGCGACGGTGGCCGTCTTCAGCCTGGAAATGAGCAAGGAGTCGCTGCTGCGCCGCATGCTGGCCTCGCAGGCGTGGGTGGACCAGCGCAAGCTTCAGACCGGCTTTCTGCTCAAAGAGGACCAGGTCAAGCTGCAACGCGCGCTGGAGCAACTGGTCGAGTCGCGGCTGTTCATCGACGACACGGCGGGTATTTCGCTGGCGGAGATGCGCGCCAAGTCGCGCCGTCTGAAGCAGACGGCCGGCGGCCTCGATTTGATCGTGGTGGACTACCTGCAACTGATGTCGGCTACGCTGTCGGGCGGGAAGAAGGGCTTCGAGAACCGGACACAGGAGGTGTCTGCCATTTCGCGCGGGCTGAAGGCTTTGTCGAAGGAGTTGGAGGTACCGGTGGTGGCGCTGTCGCAGCTCTCCCGCGCCAGCGAGCGCCGGGGCGATGACAAGCGACCTATGCTGAGCGACCTGCGCGAGTCGGGCTCGATTGAGCAAGACGCCGATGTGGTGGCTTTCATTCACCGCGATTCCTACTACAACCGCACCGAGGAACTGTCGGAGGACGAGAGGGCCAAGTCGGAGATCATTCTTGCCAAGCAGCGCAACGGGCCGACCGGGACGGTGCATTTGAACTTTGTGTCGCGGTTTACGCGGTTCGACGATCCGGATACGACGCACGCGGCGTAGGGAGGCAGCCCAATACAACGAAACGCCGGTGTCTGGAACAACGTTTCGCGGCTGTCGGGTCGGTCTTCAGTACACTGCTGAACTGGCACCAGATACATGCGGACTTCGGCATCTTCGTGGTGATGATCGACTCGTAGTCTCCGGATTGGCGGGCATCCAACCGGGACTCCCTAAACCAGGCATCGTTGGGGCTGTCAATAGCGCTTAAGTGATTGCGATGCATCGTTAAGCCGCTTGACAATTGTTCTGGAAGTCTCCCATACTTTCAATGGCCTCAGCGCCAGAAGGATCGTGCATTTTCTATGGGCTCTTTCAAATCAGGACCGCTGTCTTCACTACTGCTGATCGGGCTATTGGCCTGGATTGCAGTTGTGTTGATTGCGCCTCAGGTTGATCTGCCCGATGCCGCCTTTCAAGGAAATGGTTCCCCTCTTGGAATTCACGCACTAACGCGCGAGGTTCCGCAGAGGGACGCGAATATTGGCGCACCCGAGATTGCGCTCCCACCATCTGATGCCTCCGACC
>Ga0224555_1004329_pt1 | contig 13163 bp, 13 predicted proteins | sample 714S23034metaG_FD_180687 | JGI IMG/M metagenome (GOLD analysis project Ga0224555, IMG submission 180687) | Peat soil microbial communities from Stordalen Mire, Sweden - 717 S2 30-34 | ecosystem: Environmental > Terrestrial > Soil > Wetlands > Peat | place: Sweden: Norrbotten County, Stordalen...
CTAGCGATGACGGATGCGGTGATGGGCACTTGGAACTTCACCTACGACGACATGAACCGGTTGACCAGCGGCACGGCGACGTCCGGCGTGGATGACGGGCTGGTGCTGGGATGGACTTATGACCGCTATGGCAATCGCTGGGAGCAGAATGTCACCGGCACGGGCAACGCGTCGGCGGTCTCGCCGCAGTTGTCCTTCACCGGCAACAACAACCGCATCGACGGCTGGTTCTACGACGCCGCGGGCAACCTGCTCTACGACTACATTCATCATTACACTTACGACGCGGAGAATCGCGTCGCCACGCTCGATGGCGTGCCCACTTACCTCTACGACGCCGAGGGCACGCGGGTGGCCAAGTACGGCTCCGGGGGCGCGCTGACGGCGAGTTATGTCCTGGGTCGGGGCGGAGAGCAGGTATCGGAGGTGAACGGCGCGGGCGTGTGGGCGCACAGCAACGTCTTTGTGGGCGGAAGGCTGATGGCCACCTACGAAGGGCCGGGCGGAACGGCCCACTTGGGCTATCACTATCATCTGACCGACTGGCTGAGCACGCAGCGGATGCAGACCACGGCCAGCGGCAAGCCGGAAGAGATTTGCTACAGCTACCCCTTCGGCGACGGCTTGTCCTGCACCGGCACGGATGCCACCGAACACCACTTCACCGGCAAAGAACGGGATACCGAGTCCGGCCTCGATTACTTCGGCGCTCGATACCTCTCCTCCAACCTGGGTAGGTTCATGACTCCCGACTGGGCGGCAGGACCGATCACTGTTCCCTACGCCAGCTTCGGCGATCCGCAAAGCTTGAATCTCTATGCCTATGTCAGAAACGACCCTAATACTGGGATTGATCTGGATGGACACGACTATCCGGGCGATGGCATGACCCAGTACGGTACGGCTTCCAGTGGCTTCACACAGATTTGGGCAGGCGGATTTGAGGAAGCTGCGCAACAAGGGATAAATGCCATCGGCGCGATGGACGATTATGAGGCATCGAACAGCTACACAATAACGACGCATACGACGGTCTCAGTCTCATTGCCTCCCTTGCCCGCGCCCAACGACCCCGCAGTAACGCTGATTCTCGGAGGTATTGTAGTGGATGTAAAGTACACTTTCGGTGCGATTTTCACGAACTATCAGGGCGGGATGGAAATCACTGCTACTGCTAACAGCTGCGCCGGTTGCGCATGGGCGCAAGTGTACCAGCGAACCGGTTCGGACACAGATGGGCCCAAAAAAGATGGCGAGGATATTGGACCTTTATACGGCGATGAAGGTGGGGGATACAACCAATTTTATGACACACCGGCTAGTTCGCCTGGCGCTGTTGATACATTCTCCGCTGTAGCGATCCTCGCTCGTGCAAACGTGACTAGTAAGAGCTTCACTGCCATAGGTGCAATGACATATGCATACAGCATTGACGGGCATGGAGGCGTCACCATGGCAACTGCTCCAAGGGTTTCTACAACTCACGAGCGCAGTAAAGCGATCCAGGTACTGCAGAACCATAGCCCTGATTGGCAGATCAGGTGAGCTACTTGCAAGGGAGGAACGATGAAAGTCCCGTATCGAATTGCTCGAACTTGTTGGGCGCTCGTGATAGCGCTCATTGGTACCTCATTGAGCTTCAGCCAAGCCACTGAGGGGCATGATTCTCTCACTCTACCAGCGGATAAAAGCACTATCGTTCGTTTTTTTTACCTGCCCGCCGAGGACTATCTACATCCCGCATTGATTTTTCGCGTCGCCAGGGAGAAGGATCCGCAGCTGAATACAGCCCCAATTAATCGCTTGGGTAGGACGCCGTATATTTCGCTTGCGGAGATGCAGGATCTCCTTCAGAGGTTGGCTCACTCAGGCCTGTCCTGGCATGAGTCCAGGAGAGTGGAGGTTCCTGGGAGGATTGAGCCTCGTGAGATGACAGATAAAGTCGAGATTAAGATATTTTCTTCTGAAGGGACGGCTTTGACACTCTCTGATCCCAAGAAACTCTGCGAGACTCTTGCGCCTTTGGATGCCGCGTTAAAGCAGCCCCGTGCCTTATGGGAGTTTCAATTATTTCGCGTAGATTATAATTGCGTAGTTCCAGGGTTCGACCGCAACGCCTTTCCCGAGCACGAGGAGGGGATGCGATAATCAAGGAGTCAGGGCCGGGCGGCACGAGCGTCGCCGGCGTCTACGATTCGGGCACGGTCTCATTGACCATCAACGGGACAGAGGTCGTTTCGACCGCCTACGGAGCGGGTTCCACGCCCGCCAGCATCGCCAGCGGGCTGGTCGCATCCGGCAGCAAAAACGGCCTGGTCACTTTGAAGGCCACCGGCAGCAACTTGACCATGACCGCCATCGACGACGGCGCGATGTGGGACTACTCCTACTCCATCAACGTGGCCTCCAACTCACAGGTCTTTGCCGACGTTCCGTCGTTCGCTGCCTCCCCGGCTTCCGGGTCTCTGGTAGGCGGGGGGAGCGCGCCGCTCTATAATTGGGCCATCTCCAGCTATGCTCCCGACGGGAATGTGCTGACGATGACGGACAAGGTCATGGGTGGCTGGAGTTACACCTACGACGACATGAACCGGCTGACCAGCGGCACGGCCACGGGCGGCCAGGACGAGGGGCTGTTGCTTACCTGGCAGTATGACCGCTACGGCAATCGCTGGAACCAGACGGCCTCCACGGCCCCCGGCTACAACCCGCCCAGCGGCGACGTGAGCGCCGTGCAGCCGCAACTGACCTTCACAGGCAACAACAACCGCATCGACGGCTGGCTCTACGACGCCGCGGGCAACCTGCTCTACGACTACATTCATCATTACACTTACGACGCGGAGAATCGCGTCGCCACCATCGACAGCGCGGCGGCGTATATTTACGACGCCGAGGGCACGCGGGTGGCCAAGTACGGCTCCGGGGGCGCGCTGACGGCGAGCTACGTGCTGGGGCTGGGCGGCGAGCAGATTTCGGAGGTGAACGGCGCGGGCGCGTGGATGCACAGCAATGTCTTTGTCGGCGGAAGGCTGATGGCGACCTATGAAGGGCCGGGCGGAACGGCCCACTTGGGCTATCACTATCATCTAACCGACTGGCTGGGCACCAAGCGGATGCAGACCAACGCCAGCGGCAATCAGGAAGAGATTTGCTACAGCTACCCCTTCGGCGACGGCTTGTCCTGCACCGGCACGGATGCCACCGAACACCACTTCACCGGCAAAGAACGGGATACCGAATCAGGCCTCGACTACTTCGGTGCCAGATACCTCTCGTCCAACCTGGGAAGGTTCATGACTCCCGACTGGGCGGCAGGACCGACGGATGTGCCCTACGCCAGCTTCGGCGATCCGCAAAGCTTGAATCTCTATGCCTACGTCCATAACAATCCCAATACGGGGATTGATTTGGATGGACACATGAACGGGAACGGGAATGTCGGCGAAGAGGGTTACTACTGGGGAGAGGGCCCAATAGCAGGTCCCCCTCCGCCGAGTTCGGCGCCAACTGCCGGCAACAGTGGGCCGGGATCTGGTCCTTCGGCCGGGGGGGCTTCAGGCACCGCGCCTCTGCCTACGGCCCCTAACCCTCCGGTTAAGAATCCAGACCCACAAGACCAAGTAAAAAGCGCCGGCCTCGGATTGAAGAATCTGGCCGCCTGCACAACCGAATTCTTCGGGTCAGGCTTCAACTTCACACTAGCCAACTTGCCAAACATTGACGCAACACAAAATCTCAAAGGGGCGGCAATAGGAGAAACAAGAGCGAGCATGGTCCCGGAGGAAGGGCGCGCAACGATCCTTATAGACAAAGGAAGCTATTCCTCGATGAGCCCATCGAGTTTGGCCGTTACTTACATGCATGAAGCGGCGAATGCTAGAGCAATTCAGCAGTTCACCCAGTGGTCCGGGCCTGGTTTTGTTAACGGTGGATTGTCCCGTAATGATAGGGCGCGTCTCGGTCCTATGGGGAATTGGCCCTCCAAGGGTCAACAACATGCTTCGAGCGGCGATCATGACATTGGCAACCAGTTTGAAAGGTGTTTGAACGGCAGCCCACTCGAGTAGGAGGAGAAAATGAGAAGCGGAACTGTGTCAATCTTAATAGCGAGTGCTCTCATCATTATTTTGTGGCTAAGCTCGCCGACTCTTCAATCTGCGCAATCCAGGCCTTCAAAGGTAAGGATAGAAATTGTGCAAATCGAGAGGGTAGACAGTAGCGAGGTTCAATTTCGACTGAAGTTGGTAAATGAATCGGACAAGGCTGTATTTGTAGAAGGCAGCACGTTTGATTCGCCTGTTCCAGAACCTCTGTATATTGAGCAGTGGGAGGCGGAGAAGGGATGGCATATTGTTGTTCCCTGCGTCGATACTGCACCTGGCGACGTGATCAAACTGAGATCGGCCGAGTCGTTAGCTATAGAGTCGAAGCTTGCAACTCCTCTACCATCGGTATGCAAAGAACGCAATCCTCAGTTTGATGGCAAGTTCCGGTTCCGATTGGACTTCTTTACAAACGAGAAGGCAGCTAGAATCCATGAACAAAACTTTTTCACGACAGACCACAAGCCAGAACACGTTGCGGTGTCGGAGACTTTCGAAATTCCGCCACTAAAGAAATAGAACAAGGCCCAACGGCAGACTGCACAAGGTCTCGCTGGTCAGATTCCAGGGCAAGTAAAGACGGCAATCATGAATTCGGTGAATGCCAGCAATGCTCCGAGCGGTACTGATACGACGGGAGGGTTCCACGAAGAAGGTGGAATCGCAGGCACGAATACAAATGGTGGGTTAGTCATTTCGTCTGCCACGCCAGGCGCTTATAGTCCCTCTGGCGACGTATCTACCAGCCTTACGCCATCGGAGTCGATGGGAAGATCACGGTAGCCGACCGGCCCCTGGCGAAGTAGCAGCCCACTGTTCCGTGCCTAAGCCAGCATCCCGAAAAGCAACGCCGCTAAAGCGTCGGGAGTATAGGGACACGACACCTCCGCCGCCCATCAAAGCGCACATCTCTGCGCGAATCAAAGCGCAATAGCCATCGCAATCAATCGCTAATCGGCGAGTGTTTGCCAGCGCATTGATTAGCCGAATGGAGTCCATGCTTTGCATGGTGTCTATTTACGACACTCCATCCCTCGGAGGGTCATGCAAGGAACCCTGGGGCCACCCTGAATCCGAGTGAGCGGCGTCTATGAGTTAGGGCGCGTGGGGTTCCGAGGGGAAACCCAGGGAACCCCACGGAAATCAGGCTCCAAAGGGGTGTGAAACGTTGGCGATCCTTGACGAAGCGAACCTTGCGGCAGAGGCGGCGAAGCGGGCGACGTACCGCGTGAATCACGTTGGGACGAAGCTGAACGAGATCGAGTTGCGGGCCTTCGAGGCTCTGGCGGCGAAGCGCAACCAGACGCAAGGCGAGCTGATTCGCGGGCTGATTCTGGATGAACAAGCGCGGGATACCGGAGGCGTTCAAGCGAGCTGTCCTGGCCTTCGTGCCGGAAGAGCAGCGCGTTCAGTACTCCACTCAGAACATCTTGGTAGCCGCCAAAGCGCATGGGCTGGGCGCGTGCTGGGTCGCTGGCGACAACAAGGAATACGCCGACGAAATCTGTCGTGAAGTTGGCGCTCCGAAAGGATACAAGCTGGTCAGCATGATTTCTATCGGCCACCCGGCAGAGCAGCCGCGTATGATGAAGCGGCCTCTTCACGAGCTTATTCACTGGGGCAAGTTCTAGCTGAACTCGTATCGCGGGTGCTGCGGACTCGACTTGGCTGACCAGATTGACTGGGTGGCGAGTCGCCTCGGGGACGGCCTCGGTCACGACATCGTATCGTTCGATGAGAACGGCGATGTATTGTACTTGGAGGTCAAGACCACGAACGCCGGGATACTGACCCCTTTCTTCATTAGTCCGAACGAGCTTGCTGTGGCGGAACGGATAGGCGCGGCAGCCGGGCGAAACCAATCTGGACGACGGAGGGGGTTGAGAGAGGGGTGTCTGAGAAATCGCTTCGGAATGGGGAAAATCACGGCTTTGTGTCCCAGAGACGGCCCTTTCCGGTCTGCCCGAGCCTTTGGGATGGAAACAGATGCAAGAAACGGCTCGGCGGAGGCAACTGCTAGTATACTGGATCGTGTCGTGAACCCAAAATGGAAATTCCGGATAAAGTGTGCTATGATTCTCCGCAATGAGTTTGTCCTTCCCGAGGTTTAACTAACACTCCGGGGGTCCAACGAATGCGGTGTATTTCGGAGGAAATAATGGTCCGACTGAAGCTGTTGTTCGGATTTACTCCCTTCATATTGTCACTTCTCGTCTTTACATGCAATGGGTTCGCCCAAGAGCAAGCAAACTCGATTCGTGTTGAAGGGTACAAGGGTACGGCGAGTATCCTGTCCAATGCCGAGCGCAAGGAAACTACTATTGCTTTCACATTAAACCTCCGCCCTGACGACAAGTCAGGACAAATCGTCTTTCACATTCAAGAGACGACAGGCAACCTGCCTCCCGCATGGAGTGGGCAGGCAGTGGCGTTAGTTGGAGACGGATTACTCGCGATTATTCCTGCAGATAAGACCCGCGCGCTGCTCTTCAAGTTTCCGGAGACTCAACTCCCCGCATCTCTTGGCCAAATGAGCTTTGACGAGTACGCAGTATTCGGCATTGCCCGCTTCGGCGAGAAAACGCCTCTCACCCACGACCAAATTCTAGAACTCAACCAAACAGGACGGATTGCTTCGATTCAAGTAACTCCCGGTACGGATGGATTAACACTTACCCCTCGTAAGAATTCTTTGGTTTCGCAGATTGCGGCCCTTGGACCTGCGCCTGAAGATGGGTGTGTGGCGGGCGGCAAAGGTTCTACCTCATGCGGAGCCGGAGGGTGTACAGTGACCTGCGGAAGTGGATACTACGCATGCTGCGAAGCCGGAACCTGTCTGTGTCAGGTCAACTATCCCCCTCAATAGCATGTATCAGAGCCTTATACGGCAGATGGGACGCGCCATTCTGGTTCATATGCCCCTGAAGCCGGGATGCGCAGTGACCTCCAAGTATGGCCTCGCCTATTCGCTTGCGATTGGTTGTTGTGTCATATCCGTAGGCATGATTGCATCTAACAGCGGCTTGCAGGAGAGCCAAGCATTTGCTATGTGGTCTAAGATTTCGGGCGTTCGCACCACCGGACATCTGTCGTACGGGAACGTCGCACCGTAGGCCAATTGGATGTTTGAGCGCCGATTGGCGATGACTTCATAAGCTGTGCTCGTCGCTCGGGAACGACCGCACCAGTTCGGCATAGAGGTTGAGTTCACCTTCCTCTCCAAACTGTTCGCCGGACTTTTTCTCCAATTGCCTATTAAGGTCATCTACCTTGCTTTGCAGTCGGCTCGTCTCCACCGTGTGTCTTAACTGTTCCTTTTCTCTTGCGTCCTCAGCGGCCTCTCTTTTGGCCTTGGCGACCTCGGCATTTCTCTTCGTCTCAGCCTCTCTCAGCTTCTTATTGAGGTCATCAATTTGACCCTTCACCATCCGCCCAGCCTCGACGATTCCAGCCCTCCTTGCATCGTCAACCTGCTTAGCTGTGCTCCGCTCAGTGGTCTCAAGCTTCTTTCTCTTGTCGCGCAAGTCTGATTTCGGCTTGCTTTTGGGCAGTCTGCGTTGCAGCGGTGAGTCGAACCTTAAACTCTTCTTCGAGTTCTTTCCGTGCAGCCTCAGTCGCTGCCTGAACGGCGGCGGACTTCATCTTGTCTAGTTTTTCGTGGAGTTCTTGCTCGTCCATCGCCGCTGGCAGGACTTGTCCACAAAGAGGACACGTATTTGTCATATCGCCTCCGCATGAAAGCTGGTTAGCAAGTATTCTGAACCTGTCGCCGGAGACATGCAACTGGTTTCGTCTCTGGCGATTTCAGAATCAAGGGGTGAGGCTCTGTTGGGCTGTTCTGCGCTCAGTGCGTCTTGCTCAATGCACCAGCCGTTCGCCACGACCAGTGCGACGAGTGCCCCATGCAGGGGAGTCTAACCGGGGTTGTCTACCAAACCGCAGGAGACGTCCAGCGGGTGGTTTACAAGGTCATGGCGAGGCTGTGATTCGCTAGGGAATCCATCCGCCCATCCCCGCCCTCCCGACCGCTCTCAGGGGCTTTGGGGCGATTTCGTGCCGGGTGGCCGTGAGGGTGGACGGAACCGCCCTGAGCAGTTTCCAGTTGACGCCGGAGCGGCAGGGTGAGTTTTGCCGCCTGTCACTCCAAATTGAGCCATCCCGGTTACAGGCTCGGCATCCCAGCAGCGAGAGTGCGGTTTTGGGGTTTATTTGCGATTTGATTCGCACGTCGCTCTTGCAGCAGACGGCTCCGGAGATGGTTGTTAGTGGTCGTGGTAGTCTTCGCCGCATCGCCGGTCGCCGCATGGGGCATGATGGCGGTGGCGGGCTTCTATAGAAACTTCGATTGGAAATTGAACATGTTTGATGCCTCCTGTAAATGCATCGGGTAGCGGGCAAACTTCCGAAACTTTTTTGGAGGCTTTGTGGCCGGAACCGCCGAAACATTCTCCTGAAGCCGAAGGAGCGGCAGGGTCACTTTTGCCGTTTTTTAGCCCCAAAATGTGGCCTTGGTGAGTCTGGCACAGCGGCCACGGCCAGGTCAGGCACCGAATCTCATTCGGAGAGCCACTTTTGCGGTTGTTTGCCCCAAAACGCGGCCTTCCGACCTTCAGCTGCCAGCCTAAGCTCCCGAATGCGCGATAAGCCACAAACGGAATTGCTCGAACGACTCAGGTTGCTCAGCTTGCCACCGCGTGAATGCCTGACCCAACTCAAAAGTGGCGGCGTTGTAAGCGTCAAGGTGGTTCTTGCGAGGCTCAGACTGGTAGGCGTGCCTTGCCGCGCACCAAGCTAAAATCGCTGTTTCATGGCTGGGTACGAGGCACACGTTTGACTTCAGTTCGGTTTGCTGTTTGGCTTTCGTTCTCATTGAATAAACTCCTTGCTCTGTTCTCGTAGAGCGTTGGGTCGGGCAGTGCGGCGAACATCAGGATAAAAGACTGAATCATCTGCTTCATCCCGAAGCTCGTAGTTGACGGGCTTCACGGTGCCGTCCTGCTGCACTTCGATGATGTTTGGAACCCTGTAATCTATATTCTCTTCGCTGATAGGCGGCGACAGTGACAGGCGCACAGAACCGTCCAACTCTAAATCGACTCCGAGGCCGAATCGGTCTGCGAGGCAGCGCAAAAACACCATCCTCGACTTAGGTGATTTCAGCATTTGCTCGAATTTTTCACTTGTGCGGCACGCCGCCAGACACACGTTTGCTTGCAGCGGCTCGACTCGTTCCCGGTGTGGCAATTCGTGTTGGAGGCCGAAAAATTCAACATGTTCGAGTACCAACCTGTCCGCAGTCGCACGGGGGATTTTGTGTTGGCTTAGCCATTTACTCCATCCGCCGTTTCGCCCAAGACGGCTCAACCGTTTCTTTTGCTCATACAATAAACCAGAAAGCACGCCGTCCATTCTTGAAAGCTCCGCTTGTTGGCCGGACATCTCCCGTTGGAGGGACTTGCGGTTGAACCACTGAAAGATGATTTCCCCGGCCAAGTAGTCGTCGTTGCCGGGGGAATAGAAGCTGCATTGCGATTGGACGTAGGCTCGGTAGGAGTCCAACATTTCGTTATCCATGTACATTCACCTCTAATTAAATTGCGCGGGGGTGGGCATGAACGCCCTTTGTAAATATTTCTCATAGTGTTTTTTTGTTTGACTGGCGGTATTGAGGGTATTTGTGCCAGTTGTTGGGGGCTTCAGCGCGTCACAGGTCGGATACTTCCGAGCCAAGCGGGGAAAGTGGGGAATCATTCTCTCTATATCTGTTCATGAGCGAAGAAATCGTCTCAGTGTTCTATCCGCACCAACTTCATCCCCATTTTCCCCATTTATATATCTTCCTTATATAGAGAGTAATAAATACAATAACTTAGCTTGGCTCGGGTATGGGGAAAGAAGTGGGGATTTTGGCGGGGATGGGGAATCCCCATCCACCGGAATTTAGTCTTTTTTGCCTCAAATCAGGGTTAAAGCGGTGGAAGGGATTTCCCCATCCCCATGATTTTCCCCAACTTTCTCCCCACGCAAAAGAAGAAGGGTCAGACTCATCGCCTGACCCTTGCACTGTTCCGCTCAATGTCGGTCTACTCCTTCCATGTGCGGAGCTTGACCTTGTTCGAGTTTGTCTCGACGCGCTGTTTCCCATCATCGCCTTCAACGACCTTCTGGAATGGTTCAATCGTCCCGGACTTGATGAGGTTCTCAACAGTTGTATTCACGACGCGGGGGCCGAACCGTTCAACCCACTTGCGGTCATGTGCCAGCCGCCGCCATGCGATGAACTTCTTGTCACCGCCCTTCTGCTTCAACGCACCGATGAGTGCCTCGGCGAACTGAGCTTCGAGACTAAACTCCGCTGCAACACCAATCGTAAAGACCTCGCGCAAACGCCCCTGCCATTCCGCAAACTCGATTGCTGCTTTCATACATTCAATTCCGACCTCCTTGTCACCGTTGGCGGAAGCCGCGAGCAGAGCCACCTTCGTGGCGTTGTACTTAAAGCGCCCTTCCTCCTCCTCATCATTCGCCTTCCACGCATCGAGCATCTGTTCTGCTTCACAGCAAATCTCGACCTGACCCGGATTGAGAAATGCCATTTCGTCAAAATCTCCTTGTTCGTCCTTGCTCCACCTGCTAGGAGGCGTCCATCGTTTGTAGTTAAACTTCGCGTCACTAAAGCCAAGAATCGTCCTCGATACGAGACCACGGCCTGTCTCGCGCCCGAAATATTCCCCGAACTCCTCTGGATGGTCACGCCGAATTGGGAGACCGCCCAGCCAGCTTAAGCGGCAGTCGCAGGGTTGCTCACCATGGCGGTCTGCGGCGGTGTACTGGTTCTCGTCCCAGAGTTCGCAGAGTGTCGAACCAAGTGAACTGTTCTTGATGTTTGCCTTCTTGAGTACGTTGGCGGCTTCGTTGGTAACCAGCAACAGCTTCCGTGGTCCGCGAATCGTCTGCTCGACGCCGCCGCGCTTCTTCTCTTTCCGGTGTCCAATTAGCGACATTAGACCACGGTCGGAGACTGGAGCCGCCTTCCTGAACAACTCCTTTGGGAGGTTGGTCATCTGCATTGCACGTTTGATGGCGACGTTCTTACCTCCCCCCGGAGGAGCCAAGAGAATTACGTATCCATTGATGCGAGTTCCAGCCATCTCGTCCATCTCTGGCAAAACTGAATAGGCACCAATGAGAGCCGGATATGCGAGCCCGAGCGGCATTTTCATGGCTGCTGCCATCTCGCCGAGCTTCCCGCACATGGCCTCTTCTGGGAAAGCCAGCGGGTCGGAACCCGGCTGGGATTCTGTTGTATTGCCCGAGTCCTGCTTGTCCTCAACGCACGCGCTGGCAAGTACTGAATCTTCCTCAGGTTGTTCCTGCTCCACCGATTCGGTGTCGCTTGCCTCTTCAGCCAGTACATCGAACTCATCAACGTAGTCAACGTCATCGAGGATTGACTCGTCTTGCCTCCAGATTTGTCCGGGGTACGGCTTACCAGCCAGCTTGGTGACCTTGCGAAGGATGTCCCCGATGCGAACGCCGTCGCAATCGTCGGAGAAGCACTTGACCCCGAAGGTCTTTCCGAGAATGAACTCCGTCTTCTTGCGGTCGCCTGAATGCTTCCGCTCGGCCCAGAAGCAGCCATCCATCACGTAATGGTGACCATCGGCGTCATCGTGGTCAGCGTCAGCATCCCGAGCGAAGAACCCTTGGTACTCCTTTGGTAGGTTCTCCTGACACCACTCAAAGAAATCTTCTGGGTCAAAGTCGGCATCAAGCTCCGGGGATTGTCTCCGCTTCGTTACTGAGCTTGGGCTCTTTGCCGGTGCTTGGGTCGCAAGCTGTTGCAGGCGTTCCATGGAGACGACTTCCATACAATCAGGCATGGTCACGACGGAAGAACGACGCCATGGACGGAGCGGTGAGTTTTCACGTTTGCGAACCATTGTCCCCCAAAGCTTAATGATTTGCTCTGGCTCGGCCAAAGAGTAGTCAATCTCAGCGTGCTCGTTATTGAACCTCGCAGCCAATGCCAGCAAACACGACCGCAGCATCTGGTAGTTCTCGTGCGAGTTGTCCAAGTCAATTTTCCAGACTAGGTGCCAACCATTTCCAGAATCACAGAGGACGGGCTCCGGCCAAGCGAGATTCTGGAGATGTAAACTCACAGCCCTCGTAACCAGCAATGAGTGCTCTTTCTCCTCGTTGGTTGCATTGATCTTGCCCTTGTTCGGACGCTGGGTGTCAATATCAACAACAAACCAGCGATAGCGTGAGACGTGTTGACGTTTGACACCTTTCCCCGGTGGTATGTTAGTGAGACTAGCGGGATTCAATACCTGCAACTGAACGTAGATGGCTTTGATTTCCGGGTCTTTGTCGATGCCCGCGATGAACTTTGCCAGCTTGTGCTTGCCCCTTGAAAATTGGCTTGTCATCCTGCTGTTATCGAAGAGCACACGGATATTGATGAACTCGTCGGCTTCGTAGAGGAACAAGCCCTTATTGACCTGTTCCTCGATGCTCTCAGTGTGAGAATCTGGTTCCTGGGCGGGTTATCGTTGGCCGGACATGTAGGGTCGGGAGGTAATACTTCTGTGTTGAAACTAAAAGTTTCCATATATTGCTCCAATCGTGAGATAGCATCGGAGCCGGAAAAACAGGTCAGTATCGTTCTGTAGATTAGAAGTCTAATGATAGTGAGTTTCCAGCGTTCCGCCCTCGCACTACTTGAGCTTCGGAACGGGGTCGCCCGAGAGCGACCCCTTTTGGAAACCCAGCAAGTGGTGCGGGGATGACAGTTGCATCTGCCACTAACTAATACTGTGAAAGTCGGGAAATATTCACGACCTCCATTTATTTATCAGGCGATCCGGCGGACCCTGATAAAGACCCGTTTGGGGTGATAGGTTAGTGTCAACCAACCCCTATCGACGCGTCCTAAGAACTTGTTGAAAAACGCTTCGATTTCCGCGTCATGAGGACATATCGATTCATCCAATCGGTATGCGTGGAGACGAGCGGATACAGGACGGGATGTTTAGCTATGTTTCGTTGGAG
>Ga0224555_1004330_pt1 | contig 13159 bp, 10 predicted proteins | sample 714S23034metaG_FD_180687 | JGI IMG/M metagenome (GOLD analysis project Ga0224555, IMG submission 180687) | Peat soil microbial communities from Stordalen Mire, Sweden - 717 S2 30-34 | ecosystem: Environmental > Terrestrial > Soil > Wetlands > Peat | place: Sweden: Norrbotten County, Stordalen...
TACGCTCCCGTGATCGAATATGGAGAGGTGCAAATCGCCGATCGCTCCTATTGGGTGCCCATTGAGAAGCGCGTCGACTTTGTGAAGGAAAATGGGAAAGTGACTTACAAATATGTAGTCCGCTACAGTGACTTTCACAAATTCGTGAGCACGGCGAAGATTGTCGATGTCGGCGACCCGGGCAAATAGCCGATGTGCGCGCCGGAATGCAACTGATCGGAGACCCGATTCCTCTTGTACAGCGTAGCGTTACGCTGTACAATTTGAGTCCATGATACGGAGCTTCCGGAACAAGGGAATCGAGAAGTTCTTTCTGACCGGCTCCAAGGCTGGAATTCGGCCTGACCATACTTCGAAACTCTGTGAGCAACTCACGGTCTTGAATGCCGCAACGAGGCCTGAGCATTTGAATGTGCCAGGGTGGCGGCTCCACAAGCTAAGTCACGATCTGGCTGGTCATTGGGCGGTTCGCGTGGATGGGAATTGGAGACTGACATTTACTTTCGACGGCGAGGATGCAATTCTCGTCGATTATCAAGACTACCACTGAGAGGAATACGTCATGCAGATGTACAATCCTGCGCATCCGGGAAGGATTCTGGTGAACTACTTGCAAGGCCGGTCGGTGACGGAGGTCGCACGGCATCTTCGCATTACTCGGCCGGCATTATCTCGCGTGCTGAACGGAAAAGCAGGAATCTCGGCGGATATGGCTTTGCGCATTTCCGAGGCGTTCAACACGGACGCAGAGTTCTGGCTGCGTCTTCAAGCTCAGCGCGACTTGTGGGTTGCGTCGCGGAAACGGCGCGCCAAAGTAAAACCGTTCGCGCAGGATTTAGCGGCATAGCGGGTTTTCTTGCTTTCTGCCGGGAACTCCAGGTTCCGATTTTGGGAACCTGAGTAGCACGAACGCGACGGATGCGGTATTAGTGCATCATCCTCCTGCGCCGGCTGAACACGAAATGCCCCAGCAGGATCAAAATCACCACGGCGCTCACCAGGGCATCGATGCCGGGCATGCCGCGCGGTCCCCACAGTGCATAGCCGCGCCCATCGAGCCACGTCATGTACACCACGGGAACGTTTCCGAGCGAGTTGATGATGGCATACCGCGAGCTGCCGCTTTTGCCCGAACCGCCGAGGAATTCCAGAGAGACCGCTGTGAACAACGCGTAACCCGCGCCGACGGTGAAGAGAAAAAGCACTGTGCTCGCAAAATAAATCGTGGGTCGCTGCGGTCCCATGCTGAGCAACGCCAGTGTGGCCGCATTCGCGAGCCCCGCCAGCAAATACGCAATCGGAGCGCGCACGCGAACGGGAATCAGCGACGCCGAGAGCGCGCCGGCCGTGGTCAGCAACGCGCCGCCGACCCCGTTGATCCACGCCACCTGCGCCCCACTCACTCCGTAGTCGCGGGCCAGCTCCGGCAGCAGGCCGATCATGGCTCCGCTGGCGCACGGCGCAAGGATCAAAAGCGCATAAGGAATGGCCTCCCAGCGCAGAAACGTGGATTTGAATTCGCGGCCGACGCGCACTACCGTCTCCCATGCGCCGTGTTCGCGGACCATCGATTGCGGAGGCGCGGCAAATGCGAACAACGCGGGCGCCACGATCATGGCCGCGACCATCCAGCCCAGCGCGCCCAGACTGAATCGCTCGGCGAACGACAGCAACAGGAACACCGCAACCGCGCCCACGGCCAGCGATCCAGCCTGGTAAAAGCTGCTGGCGCGGCGCTTGTTGGTCTCGCGCGCGAGCGCTCCCATCATGCCGCCGCAAGCAGCCGCCACAACCACACCGAAGCACGCGCCAAGAAACAGCAATCGCACCGCCCACGGCGTGGCAAGCGTCGGCTGGTGAAATGCGGCCAGCACCGCCGCGGCTGCGGCAGCGGCCGCAATCATCAGCCAGATGCGGCGCCGCATCCAGAAGTCCGTGATCGGACCCCAGAAAAAATAGATGGCATGGGGCAGCGCAATCAACGCCGCGATGCTGGCCGCGCGCTCCGGCGTCACGCCCTCGTTGCGCAGCAGAAAGGTCAGCGCTCCGCTCGCAAGGCCCAGAGAAATCACCGCATCGGGCGCGATGAGAAAGCTGAAGAGCCAGGGGCGCTCGTGCGGCGCCGCCGGGGATTGGGTCTCGGCCTCCTGCCTCACCGCTGGTGGCATGAGGGTTAGCGTAGCATGCAGCGGGGTTCGCCTCGACTCGCCCGGCCGTGATCTCGGCCCGGAAAGGAAACAGCGATTTGTCGCCGCATCTGCCAATCCGGCGTAATTGAGAGACAATCCGTAGCGTCCCGCATTTCTGTCCAAGTGGTTCGTCAAAAAGGTCTTAGGAGCAGTTGGGAATCAAAAGGGAGTCCATGCCGCCTGGAGCGCTGCTGCATGCTCCCACCTATGCGGGATATCAAGACGACTCAGGCATGGACTAAGGTCAAGACGACTACTGCGGGAGCACTATGGACACACCGGTACGCGATTATTACGAGTTCCTCCAAATCAGCCCCAATGCCGATGCTGACACGATCCACCGAGTCTATCGATTCCTGGCGGCGCGGATGCATCCGGATAACAACGAAACCGGCCACGAAGAGAATTTCCGCCTACTGAAGGCTGCCTATGACGTTTTGTCGGATCCGCGCCGCCGCACAGAATACGATGCGGCCCGTGCAGTCACCCAGACGCCGCCGGAGCCGCTTGCCGCGACCGTCGATTTCATGGACGTGATGGAAGGCGAGTTGAACCGGCGGCTAGCGGTGCTGGCGGTGCTTTACTACAAGCGGCGCACCAACCCAACTTTTCCTCAAGTTCCCCTCTCCGAGATTGAAGAGCGGATGGGTTTCCCACGCGATTACCTGGACTTTACGCTGTGGTATCTGCAGAAGAAGGGTTACGTGGCCAAGTCAGACAATGCGCAGTACACGCTTTCCGTGGATGGCGTGGACTTTGTGGAGACACAACGCACGAACATGCCGACCCTGAACAAACTGCTTACCAGTGGTTCGCGATCCTCGGTCGAGGACATTGCGCGAACCCAACACAGGGAGGCGCCCGTGGCCGCGCCCGAGCCCACCGCTGCCCCATCCACACCAAGGCAGCCGGCGAGAGATCAACCATTGCGCGCTCCCGGACCGATTGTGCTGCCTGCGTCAATGAGCGAGCTGAAGGACCGGCGCCTGGGCAGACCAGACCGCCGCGTCGGCAACCCCGATCTGCGCGACAAGAAAGTGGAACGGCGCTTTAGCCAGCAGGAGTGGCGAGAGGAATCGCAAGCCTAGCAGACATCCGGCACGCCGCTACTCGCGAGCGGCGATTCCTAAGGCCTTCATCTTCCGGTAGAGATGGCTGCGCTCCAGGCCCAGCAGTTCCGCCGCATGGCTGATGTTGTTGCGGGCCTCTTCAATCTTCTTCTGAATGTATTCGCGCTCGTAGGCGTCGCGCGCCTGCTGCAGGCTCGAGAACTCTTCCGTGGAGCGGGCGCCGGTCTTGTGCGTGAGCGGCGGCAGATGCTTGCGCTCGATGCGCAGCACACGGGGATTGAGGATGAGCACGCGCTCCATCACGTTCTTCAGTTCGCGCACGTTGCCCGGCCAGTGGTACCGGGCCAGCGCCTCCAGCCCTTCTTCACTGATTTCGACACGTGGGCGGCCGTATTGGCGGCCGAACTCCGCCAGAAACTCGCGCGCCAGCAGCGGAATGTCCTGCTTGCGCTCGCGCAGCGGCGGCACGAAGAATGGCACCACGTTGAGCCGGTAGAAAAGATCTTCGCGGAAGTTGCCTTTGGCAATCTCCTCTTCAAGGTCTTTGTTGGTTGACGCGATCAGCCGCACGTCGACACGCAGAGGTTGCGTGCCGCCCACCGGCGTAAACATCTGGTCGTCGAGAGCGCTCAGCACTTTGGCCTGCGTTTTCAGGCTCATGTCGCCCACTTCGTCCAGGAAGAGCGTGCCGCCATCGGCGCGCTCCAGCGTGCCGCGCTGGTCCACCATCGCGCCGGGCGGCGCGCCCGGCTGCGCGCCATGACGAACCCCAAAAAGTTCCGCCTCAATGTGCGCCTCGGGAATCGCCGCGCAGTTCAACTCCACGAAGATGCCGTCGCGGCGTAGGCTTTCCGCGTGAATGGAGCGCGCAATCAGTTCTTTCCCGGTCCCCGACTCGCCGTAGATAAGCACGCGTCCGTTGGTCGGCGCCATCAGCCGGATCTGTTGGCGCAGGGCCTTCACGGGCACGCTTTCGCCGGTCAGAACGGATGCGGCGCTGAACTGGCGCTTGAATTCCACGTTCTCCGCGCGCAGCCGCCGCGCCTCCACGGCGTTCTTCACCACGATGAGCGTGCGCTCCAGCGAAAGCGGCTTCTCGAGAAAGTCGTACGCGCCCAGCTTGGTGGCTTTTACCGCAGTCTCAATGGTGCCGTGACCGCTGATCATCACCACTTCCGGCCGCGTCTCCGCAGGCCATGTGCGGATCTCCGCCAGTAGCTCGAGTCCATCGCGACCGGGCAGCCAGATATCGAGCAGAACCACGTCGTAGGGCACATCGCCCAGCAGTGTCATCGCTTCATCCGCATCGGCCGCGCCGGCCACCCCGTAGCCTTCCTCGCGCAAAATCTCCTCGAGCGAGCTGCGAATCTCCGCCTCGTCGTCTACCACCAGAATGTGGTTCATGAGGCGAGCCTCTTCACCGCTTGCCCGCCGTTTGCTGCGGATGCAGACTCGGCGCTTGTCTCCACAACCGGCAATCGCAGCATGAAGCGCGCGCCCTTGGGGGTATTCGCCTCGGCGCTGATGGTGCCGCCGTGCTCCTGCACGATCTTGGCCGCAATCGACAGTCCCAGGCCCGTGCCGCGATGCTTGGTGGAGTAATAAGGCAGGAAGAGGCGTTCGCGAATCTCTTCGGTCAGGCCGTGGCCGGTGTCGGAGACGGTAACCTCGACGGCCGAGCCGTCTTCCACCAGCCCGGTGCGAAGCCCGAGCACGCGCAGCAAACTGCCCTGCATGGCTTCCGCCCCGTTGTCGATCAGGTTGGCCAGCGCCCGGCGAATGGCCTCGGGATCGGCCATCACTGCGGGCAGGTCGGACTCCAGATCGCGCTGCACGGTGATGCCCTCGAGCCTGCCGCCGAACAGCGCCAGCGCTTCTTCGACGATCTGATTCATGCTGCAGGCGCGCGGCTGCGGCGCGGGAAACTGCGCCAGCGACGAGAACTGATCGACCAGCGTGCGCAACGTGCCCACGCAGCCCAGAATCACCTCGCTGCACTTGCGGATAATGCTCGGCGACTCCGGAGTGCCGCGCTCCAGATGCCGGCCGATGCGCTCGGCGCTCAGAGCGATCGGCGTCAGTGGATTCTTGATCTCGTGCGCCACCTGCTGCGCCACTTCCTTCCACGCCAGTTGCCGTTGCGCGCGCAGCAGCTCCGTCGTGTCTTCCATCACCAGCACCGATCCGATGTGCCCAGGCGCGAGTTCGAGCCGCGCGCTGGTGATGGCCAAATGCACGATGCGCCCGCGGGCATGAAATTCCACTTCCGTCGACGCTGCGCCCATGCGATGGCCGCGCCGGATCACGCCGGCCAAATCTTCAGCGCAATCGGCAGGCAGCAGATCTTCAATCTTCTCCCCGGCTAGCACGGCATCCTTTTTCAGTCCCATCAGAGAGGCAAAGGCGCGGTTGGCTTGCAGCACCACGCCTGCGCCATCCAGCGTGACCACCCCCGAAGGAATGGTCTCCACGATGGTCTCCAGTTCGCGCCGGCGTTCTTCAACAGCCCGGTTGGCCGCGGTCAGTTGCGCCTGCGCGCTCTCCGCAAGCTGGCGGCTGGCTTCCAAATCGGCGGCCATGTGATTGAACGAGCGCACCAGGTCGGACATCTCGCCCATCGCGAGCGTAGGCACACGCTGCTCGTACTTGCCCGCCGCAATCTCGTCCATGGCATCGGCCAGCGCTTCCACGGGACGCGTGATCTGTTTCGAAAGGAACAGCGCCAGCCACACGCTGCAAAAGAAGACAAAGACCGTGACCAGCAACAGAGTGAGAGACAAGTAATGGCGAATGACTCTGCGGTGGTTGTAGAGCTGCCAATACTCGTCCACGCCGGAGCGGATGTGCGCGGTTGCTTCGTTAAGTCCTTGCGGCACGGGCAACACCGCAACCACAAATTTTCCCGAAGCGGTAATCGCCATTCCCAGCGCGTATTCCTGTCCTGCCACATACACAACGGGGTGGTCAATTCTGCGCGCGGCAGCAAGCAGAACCGATGAAAGCGGTCCGCGCGGCGGAGCTCCCCCATGGTCGGTCTCGTTCATCGCAGTGCGCAAGGTCGCCGGAGTCGATTCGGAAGGAACCTGAAAGCTTGCGATGGTCCGCCCGTCCTTGTCGTAAACCAGCAGAAAGCCGCCCTCAAGGGTAATGCGGCGCGAGCTCAAAACCTGCTGGAGCGTCTGCGCGTCACGATCTGTTGCGCCGCCTTCGGCTACAGACTCTGCCTCGCTCTTGGCATTTCCTGCCACATATTCGACCAGACCTTTGACCACGCTGGTCGATTCGTCGCGCAGCTGTGAGGCGTCGGGTGAAAACCACCGCTCCAGCGAACGGTTCAGCAGAAAATAGCTGAACAGGTACATGAGAGCCGCAGGCGTAACCGTGATCAAAACCGCGCCCAGCACCATGCGCGAGCGGAGCCGCGCGCCCACCCCGCTGCTGCCCTGACCCACGTAGACTTTCAGGACGGTGCGCAACAGCAGCAAGAGCAGGAGAAGCAAGAGAAGAAAGAGCAGAACCTCCATGGCCGCCAGGACCATGGTCTCCCCGTAAGTCGCCGGATTGAGGAAGTCTACATTGGTGGTGTTGAACCATTGCAGCCTTCCTAGCAAAACAAAGATCAGAAGCACGCCGCCGGCAAGCAGGGCGATGGTGCGATGCCGCGAATCGGCCGGGAAACGCATGCCGCGATTATAGTGCGGGGCAGCGGCGACGAACAGGTACCGCCGGTCTCCAAAGGCTGCGGAAAAACTCGATCGATGCCGCCGTTTTGAAAGGGCACGAATTCATTCGTGCCGTAAGCGCCGCAAAACATGCGGGGGCTCTAGCCCCTGAGGGATGTTTTTTCATGATTTGGCCGCAATTCTGGCCTTTTCCCGCAAACTGTCCAGACCGGCTGTAGTGCGGGTCTCCAGATCGGGGTCCCCAAGAAACGGTATTTGTTTCTTGGGGTGGTAGACCCGCACACGCGCGGGGATCATTGCGAAATTACGAGGTAAAAACGCTATCGGAAAACGACGAACTTCAGCCATCCTTCCCAGACATCCGCCCAGGCGTGGACAACCATGTTGGCGCGGAGGTTTTTGCGCCATGCGGCGAGAACGCCAAAAAGAACGCCGAGGACGCTGATGACCACGACGTTTCGCCAACCCTGATACCCGTGCGCGATGCCAAAAACCAGAGCCTGCAGAAGGATGGCCCATGCGATGTTTCCCGTAAGCGCGTGAAATTGGCGTTGCAGGTAACCGCGGAACGCCATCTCTTCGCAGATGCCCGCCGTGATGCACGTGGCAATCCAGACCAGAACCTCGACAAGACTTTTCGGCAGGAGACTGTCGACCGACTTCGCGCTACCGGACCCCAACAGCAAGTGAACGCCGTAGGCAGCGCCTTCCCATACGGCCCAGAACGGCACCACCACGGCGAGATCGGAAAACACTTCACTCCAGCTCGTCCAGCGCCCGCCCGCGAGGTCCCACAGGTTGCCTCCATGCCGGTGCACGCCCGCCCAGCAAAAATACAGGAGCAGCCAGTCCATCACGAGAGCCGTGAGATAGATCTGGATGGCGTAGCCGTGGCCGGCGAGCTGTCCAGATCCCGCGCCGCTCCCGCCGCCGGCGTACTGCGCATAAAATCCCAAAATCAGCAGCGCAGCCATGATGGCGAGAAAGCCCGCGAGGTGAATCCACGATGCGATCTGCGATGCGACCTGCGCCGGCCTCTCAGCTTTAGCGGTTAGCGTGCTTTGTTCCTGCATTGCGTTTTTCCTTTCCAATGGCCCGGCGTCGCCGGCTGCCTGCCATCTTGCGCAAGGCCGTCAGCGTTTCTTCAGCCCAGCGCAGGTGCGCTTCCAGTTCCAGTTGTCCGAACCGCGCCGCCATCCGCCAATACGGTGCATCGGGGTAGCGCTTCATCTGCGCAATCTGCTCGCGCTCCACTTCCCTGAACTTCTTGAGAAACGCCTTCTCGCGCTGTGCCATGCGCTCCACATAGCCGATCACCGTCTCCGGGCCCGCCTGCGCTCCGAAAAACAGCTTCAGGAGCAATTCATTTCGCGGCACCTCGGGCTGCGGCTCCACGGCGAGCCATTTTTCCAGGTGCGCCCTTCCGCTGGGCGTAATGGAGTAGACCTGGCGATCCGGTTTGCCCTTTTGCTTCTCGGTCTTCGCGGTCACCAGTCCCGCGGCCGCCAGCTTCTTCAGGTTGGGATAAATTTGGCCGTAACTCTCATTCCAGAAGAAGCCGATCGATGCGCGGATGGACTGTCCCAGGTCGTAGCCCGACATGGGTTCCACGGTCAAAAGTCCCAGCAACACTTCCCGGCTCGAACTGGAGCGGCGCGCCATAGTTCTATTAGATATATGCCTATTAGATATTATTGTCAACGGAAATCTTTTCCGCTGCGGCGCCGGCCCTCCGGCGGCCGGGCAAAACGCGCAAACCGGCCAGGTGTAGACTGGTACGCAAATCAGCTGCCCAGTTGAAAATTGCCGTTACTATTCAACCGGATCGCTCGAGGTGGAATATGCTCAGTTTCCGTGGTTCCTGCCGCACTCTTAAGTACGCATTCGTCTGCTTCCTGATCGCCGCAACCGCGTTCAACGCCCTGGGGCAAGTCCCCGCCGGTCGTGACACGCGTTTCACAGAGATCGCTCCTGCCGCCCGCGACGAGGCGAACAAGGGGGTCGATGCGTTCAGAAACGGAAGCTATGAGGAGGCCGTTGCGCATTTCCGGAGGGCGGTGGAACTCGATCCGAACAATCTTCTGATCAAGTTTTACCTTGGCTCCGCACTGGCACAAAACGTTGTGCCCGGGGTCAACACACCGGAAAACCTGAAAACAGCTCAGCAAGCCATCGATGCCTTCAATCAGTTCCTGGTGAAGGCCCCGCACAATACAAACGCCATGAAACAAATTGCGGCGATCTACTTCTACACCGGGAAATTCGACGAAGCCGCGGCGTGGCAAAAGAAGGTTCTGAGCGAAGATTGGCAGGACGCTGAAGCTGCCTACACTGTCGGCGCGATCGATTGGATAAAAGCGCACCGCAACGTTCTGGCGGCAATGACACCGGCCGGCATCGAGGACGACGGACAGGGCAACGTCAAAGCGCCCGCCCAGGTTATGGCCGCCATCGACGCGAAGAACGCACCGCTGGTCGAAGAGGGCGTGAAGTATCTGGACCACGCACTTCAGCAGCGGCCCTATTACGACGATGCCATGGCGTTCCTGAGCCTGATGTACCGGCGCAAGGCGGATTTGGACCGGGGCGACGAACGAGACCGCGAAGAAGACCTGGCAATGGCGGATGCCTGGAAGCAAAAGGCCGCGGAAACCCGCAAGTTGAAGGAGGCTCACGAAGTGAGCGATACGGGGGGCGGCGGCAGCAGCGACGAACTAGCATTCGACCTGATCGCTCCTCCTCCGCCACCGCCGCCTCCACCACCGCCACCACCACCGCCGCCGCCGCCGCAGGTTGTCGAGAAATCCAATGAAGTCGATAGCCCCGGCGTCATTGGCGGCACTTGCGGCGACGACTCGACTCCCAACGCGCAGGCAACTCCCCCGAACAGATTCGGTATTTCCGCCGGCGTTGCGGTGGGATTGCTGACCCAAAAGACTCAGCCGATCTATCCGCCTATCGCCAAAGCGGCCCGCGTCTCCGGGACAGTGGTCTTGAAGGCCATCCTCTCCAAGACAGGTGAAGTGGAATGCCTCCAGATCATCAGCGGGCCGGCGATGCTGCTGCAAGCCGCGTACGATGCCGTGAAGGCATGGCGCTACAGGCCCTACCTGCTCAATGGCGAGCCGGTGGAGGTGGAAACCACAGTGAACGTGATCTTTACTCTGGGCGGGTGAGGAGAGACAAGAAGGTCCGATCAAAGCGGGTTGCGGTTCGTGCTTTCCCGGGTCTCAGAATCGAGACCCGGGGCACCCCTGCTCGCCGACAGCCGTTCAGATTTGCGAGCAGTCCAGCGGGCTCAGCATCAGGTTGCTGATGTTCATCACGATCGGATCGAAGGCAAACCGCGGATCGGCCGACAACTTCTTCCACGCGGGATCGTTGCGGAACACATCCCACTTCGCTTCCAGCTCCGCCGTATCGCCAAAGCTCAGCATGTAGGTCAGGCTGGGCATGCGCGAGCCCACCAGCGTGTCGCCGAAGAACACAGGATGGAAGCCCGCGGCCTTGAAGATCTCGAACTCGCCGGAGTGGAACATCTCCACCTTGCGCACGTGCTCGCCGTTCGACGGGCTCTCGTAAGTGCGCAGTTGGAAGATGCGCTTGCCCTTGCTTGCCGCAGCAGCCGGCGGCGTCACCCGCGGCCAGCCCTCAAAGGCGGCCAGCAGCCACGACTCCGCGCGCTCGAACGCGGGCGCTGCGGCCGTAGCATTCCAGAAGGGCGCAGCCACCGCGAGAAACTCCGCATCGCGCGCCAGTCGCAGGTCCAACTCGGCCGGGACCTCCACGGAAGCGCCGGGGATCAGCAGGTAGTACGCCGGCGTCTCCGGGCCAATGTCGAGCTTGAATGCGCCCACCGGTCCCAGCGCCATCCGCGCCAGCGCCGGCAGCAACGCGCTCGCAAAGTAATTCTCCGTCAACTTGAGCTGCGGCCCGCTCCTTAGCTGATAGCGGCGCAACAGGTAAAATTCGCGGGCCCCGTCCGCAGGTACGTCGGCGGGTGCCCGCCGGGCAGCGGCCATGGCAGAAGCGGCGAGCGTAGCGGCGAGAAACTGGCGGCGTTGCATCGATCCCTCCCAAAGGAAAGACCATTGTAAGCCGCCACACGCCGCCCCACGGCCCCGAACCCTCCCATCGCCGGCGATTCCCCGCTTGCGAACCACTCTGCTCGGCAAAAGCCGCATCCAAGAATGCAGCGAGCCTCGCATTTGCCCTGAAACGCACCGTTTTTGCGACAAAACCCGCTCGATCGCCGCAACTTTCTGCCGTGCAATGGGTTGAATTTGCTGGGAGCCCTGCGAGGCGACCTTATTTTTTCGGCACTCCCGCCGAAACCTGCGCCGCCGTTCCCTCGGGATCGGCGGCTTTTTTTGTGCCCCACACCCTCCCGCAGCCCCGTAGTCCCGTGAGTCGCGTAGTCCTGCGCCACCAAACGCCAGCCATTTTCTCCCGCAGACGTCATCCCCCGCCTGCATTCCCCGTCTAAATAAGACGCTTGGGAGTGTGTCTTCGCGCCGCTCCGGAGCCGGTTGGAAAGTCGTTACGCGCCGGCCCATCCGGGCCTTTCGTAACCTCCGTTTTTTGCGATTCAAGGAGAAATCCAATGCAAGCCAGCAAGACAGAAATTGCCAAGGGAATTGGTGCGGCCATAGGAGCCGTGCTCATCACAGCCGCATTAATCGTTACCGGATGTACCGCCGCGAGTAACTTCGTCAGTAATGTAACCACCATTGGCGCGTCCACCACGTCCATCCCGGTCTCCATCACCGACGCTCCCGGCGACCAGGTCGTTGCCGCCAGCCTCACACTCAACTCGGTGGTGCTCACCGACCAGAAGAATCAGACGGCCAGCATCCTCGCCGCTCCGTTCACCTTTGAGGCCGCGCACCTGGACGCAGTGCAGGAGCCGGTCTTCACTCCCGCCATTCCTCAGGACACCTACACCAGCGTCACCTTTACCTATTCCAGCGCGCAGGTGGCCTATATCGACCCCACGTCGAAGCAGTTGGTACTGGCCACGGCCACGCTCGCCAACACCTCGCAGGTCTTCACGTTTCCCACCCCGCTGGTCGTGAACAACACCACCACCTCGCTGATCATCGACTTCCTGGTGGCCAACTCGGTCTCCATCTCGGGAACGACCGTAACCGTCACGCCGCAGTTCCACATCGCCCCCGCGCCCATTGCCGCCACGCCCACCAACGGCTCCAACGGCCTGATGACCGGCATCCGGGGCAAGGTGTCGGCGCTCGGCGCCAACCAATTCACGCTCACCAATCCCGAGGGCCTGTCGCTGGTGATTGACGTGAACTCGAGCACGCAGTACCAGGGGCTCAGCGGATTCTCGGCGCTCGCCGTCGGCGCGCTGGTCGAGGTCGATGCCGCGGTGCAGGGCAACGCCACTTTGCTGGCCCTGCGCGTCGAGGAGCAGGTACCGCCCAATGCCACGGCTGAGCTTTTGGTCGGACCCGTAACCGCCGTCACCGGCTCGCCCGCGACTTCATTTACTCAAGTCGTGCGTCAGCAAGTTGGCCCGGCGGCGTCCGCCACGCCCATCCAGAAAGACACGATTACCGTGAACAGCCAGACGCAGTGGGTCATGCCAGGCCTTTGGCAGAATCTGCTTGCGGCCGGTTTGCCGTTTAAACCCACCTTCAATGCTTCAACGCTCTTCGCCGGCCAGGTAGTGGCCGTCCAGACCACTGGCGTATCCAACAACGCGGCGACAGCCCAAACCGTCTTTCTGGCGCCGCAAACCGTATCCGGAACCATCACCGGCGGCGCCATGCCCACCTGCATCCCGTGCTGGGGTCAACTCACGCTCACCCTGCCCGCGGGCAGTTGGCTGGCCACGGTAACCGGGCAAACCACCGTCAACGTGATTGTTCCCACTGCCAGCCTGCAGGCGCTTCCGGGCGCCACGGCCGCGACCAGCAGTGTGGCGCGCTTCAACGGCTTCCTGTTCAACAACAATGGAGTATTGACTCTCGTAGCAGTGGTGGAGGGACCACCTCCGGGAACCCCGATCGGGCCGACCATCTAAATTATCGGGACACTGCAACCCGACGAGGCGCGGCCAAGGCCGCGCCTCAAGTTTTTCTCTTATTGATTCGATAACAAAACACTGCATCCGTGCCCCATCCTTTTCCGCGCTTTCTGCGGAAAAGGGTGGGATAGCACACAGCCAACAATCGAATGTCATCCTGAGCGAGTTTTG
>Ga0224555_1004332_pt1 | contig 13156 bp, 15 predicted proteins | sample 714S23034metaG_FD_180687 | JGI IMG/M metagenome (GOLD analysis project Ga0224555, IMG submission 180687) | Peat soil microbial communities from Stordalen Mire, Sweden - 717 S2 30-34 | ecosystem: Environmental > Terrestrial > Soil > Wetlands > Peat | place: Sweden: Norrbotten County, Stordalen...
GGTGACGCGTATGCCGAGTTTATACCCCTGTTTGAGTTTTTCGGTGTCCAACACATTTTCAGGTTGACGAAACAACTAATCTGTGAGAGTTTATTGCTAATTAAAACCATCAATCAATAATGAACACTGGCTATGTTAATGGTCACGTTGAGCAGACTACCGATTTTGACTATGATGAGGTGGACCGACGACTTGCAGGTGATGATAAGTTGGTTGTTCCAGTCACCGAAGCTGTAACCGCAGCGAAACTGTTTCACCATGTGCTCACAATGGGGGCAGCAAGTCCTGTTGAGATGTTTCGCTGGATTAACATCTTTATGTATATCATGGGGTTGCATCCGAATCAAAGTGAGTCCGGCGAGAACATTGGCGCGTCCCTGCGGATGAGCAAGCAAGAATTCTTTCGCCGGGTAAACAAGATGCGCAAGATATTCAAAGCACGGGGACTTACGATACCCAGGATCGCAGGCGAATGGAAGATGGATGCCCGTGTTTCAATCGCTAATTCGGCTGTTAAGTGCTGGCAGAAACGTGGCGGCAGAGTGATGCTAAGGACGGGAGAGCTGGATAAGAAGCTGTGTTGGATTGCAGAATGGGCGGGGCAGATTGACCTATCACAATATCCGCTTCTGGCCCGGGAGGAACTCAAAGCAAAGCTCAAGCCGGTGGTTAAGCTTGCGAAGGAACTTTAATATGTCACGTACAGGAACAAAGAACGCCGGAATTCGATGGTCACAACACATGGTGGCATTGGAATTTGATGTTGATGACCATACCGTCGGTAAGAAGCTCCGAGCAATCAACGCCATCCCGGCGGAGGATGGTTATTTCTCAACGAAACAAATCATCGAGGCTTTGTTTGGCGATCAAGATGTGGAGCTGGTCCGCGCTCGCATCAAAGATACCAATGCATCAGCCTTCATGAAGGAAATGAAAACTGACAATCTGTTACGCAATAATATACCTGCGTCAATGGTTGAAAAGGTTTGGGCGGATTACATTCGGGACTTGAAAGAAAAGATTCAGCAATCGTCCTTGTCCCTGGGTGAGCGCAACGAATTGTTAAAGGACCTTGGGTCTATTCCGGTGAGCAAATACTTTGAGGATTTGAAGAATGAAGAAGCAGCCGACGAAGAAGTGGACTAAGCGACAGGCATCAATCCTGCGCGGGATACATGAATCAGTTCATAGTATCTTTGACCCTCCGCCGATGTTGCCTGTGTGGGAATGGGCCGAGCTGCGCCGACGCTTGGGCAGGAATGTTACTGCCCGCCCTGGTAAGTATCAGGTGAGCATGACGCCTTACCAACAAGAGCCACAAGAGCAATTCACACATCCAGATGTTCAGACAACGGTGCTCTATTGGGCTAAACGGCTGGGTAAGACGGAGATGGAAAACAATCTTGTGGGCAGCCAGATTGAACAGAATCCGCGTAATATCTTAATTGTATATCCCATAGTTGAGTCCGCGAAGAAATGGTCAAAGCAATTCTTTGACCCTATGGTAAAATCCACGCCATCGCTCCGGCGCTTGGTAAGGACCAAGCACAGCAAGGAAGCCGGCCAGAACACGATACTTGAAAAGAGTTACCCAGGTGGAGTTATATCCGCCATCGGTGCCAAATCGCGTTCAGGCTTTCGCCAAGTTCAAGCTCCAGTTGTTATCTGCGATGAAGTGGATGCGATGGAGGATGACATGACCGAGGATGGCAAGGGCGAGGGCGATCCCATCACGCGGGCGTTCGGCCGAGCGGAAAACTATGCGGACAGTATTCAAGTAGTTTCATCAACAGCTACTCGTCTCCTGCGTGAACCCAAGGAAGGTGATGTGGCTACTGGTAGGACTACCGGGAGTCGCATCCATGATTGGTGGTTAAAGTCTGATCAGCGTAAGTGGTTTGTAAAGAACCCCTGCTGCGGTAAGCTTCATGTGTTGGAGTGGAAAAATGTCAAATGGCCGGAGCCACATCTGCATGAGGATGCTTGGTATGAATGCCCAGATTGTCAGGCGAGATGGGATGATAAGATGCGTCTGGCTGCGATACTAGCGGGCGTATGGCGACCTACTGCACAGTTCAGGGGGATTAGAGGATACTGGCTTAATGGTCTTAATACGGTCTTTCCAGCGAAGAAGGGTTACAAGAGCAAACTTCATCAATTCGCTGCCGAATTTTATGATGCGTATACATCCGGCGAAGCCGCACGGGTGGCATGGAAAAATACTTTTCTGTGTGAGCCTCATGTGGAAAAGGCGGAGCAACTTGACGCCAATCCATTCTACGACCGTTTAGAAATTTACCAACCTGACTCACTGCCTGATGATGTTGTCATTGTGTTCCTAATCAGCGATATACAAGGAGATCGTATTGAGTATGAGTTTATAGGCTTGGGTGAGAATGAAGAAACATGGGGTATACAATACGGCAAAATTCAAGGCGATACTGAAAAGGATTCCACGTGGGATGATTTCGCCGCCAAGACTCAAACCAGATTCAAGCGCAGGGATGGAACAGAACTCCGCGTTGATTGTGTTGCGATGGACCATCGGCACAAGGGTAAGATGGTGCGCGCATTCATTAAGAAGCTGGGCCATCCACATTGCTACCCGGTGTTTGGTGCGGCAGGTAAGAATAAACAATCGCTTCTTGTTTATCCCCATAAGAACAAAAAATATCGCATCACACTTTACTCGGTAGGCACAGAGACAGCCAAGGATATACTCTTTGCCCGCATGAAGATTCAAACCCCAGGGCCGAGGTATATGCATTATCCGGTGGGTTGTGGTTATGAGAAACGCAAGGATGGCTACTTTGACCAGCTCACAGCCGAGGAAACAAAGACGCGATATTTCCGGGGTTATGCGGAAAAGCACTATGAGAAGATTCGTGACCGCAATGAGGCATTGGATTTACGAGTTTATTTTTTGGCTGCGGTTGATATACTAAACCCTGCGGTAAAGTTTATCAAGGCGGAGCTTTTAAGGAAACAGAAACTCAAATGCATCACGGATGCAGAGAGCAAGCAGACGGCTGCTCCTGTTCCAGCTCAAGCTGCCATCAAGCCCGAACCGGAACAGCCTTTTAAGCGAAAGAGATTCTCCATGAGGAATAAATTATTTTGACAATATCCTAGGATGTGATATATTTTTATGATTAAGACTTACCAACAATTTTTAGACGATAAAACAATCGTAGATCATCCGTCTGGATTTGTACCAGAATCATTAAACAAAAACCTGTTTGATTTCCAGCGTGACATTGTACGATGGGGTTTGCGTCGTGGCCGGGCGGCATTCTTTGAGGATTGCGGACTGGGCAAGACACCCCAGCAACTCGCGTGGGCGGATGAGGTTTTACGCAAGATAAATCAGCCTGTCCTTATTCTTGCTCCCAATGAGGTAAAGAAACAAACCATCAGGGAAGGTGTTAAATTTGGGATTGAGGTAAGATTGGCCGCATCTCAATCTGATATTACCAGGCGGGCAATATACATTACCAATTATGAGAAATTACATCGGTTTGATGCATCCTTGTTTGGCGCTGCCGTGCTCGATGAAAGTTCAATCCTAAAATCATTCGACGGAGCCACGCGGAATTTAATTATAACTTCATTTATCCGCATGCCTTACAAGCTTGCCTGCACGGCTACTCCAGCACCAAATGATTTTATGGAATTGGGTAATCATGCGGAGTTTTTGGGTGTGATGTCCCGCACTGAAATGCTGTCAACATTCTTTGTGCATGATGGTGGCGACACGGCTAAATGGAGGCTTAAAGGTCATGCGCAGGATGTTTTTTGGAAGTGGATGTCTAGTTGGGCTGTTAATATACGAAGACCATCAGATTTGAATTATGATGACCATGGGTTCGAACTGCCAAAGCTTAATATGTTTGAACATGTGGTTGAATCAAATCAAAAGATGGACGGCTATCTGTTCGCGCTTCCGGCATCTTCACTGCAAGAGCGCCGGACTGCCCGGAAGGAATCCAGATCTGAACGTATACAAAAGGCTGTTGAATTGGCCACGGATGATCAATGGGTATATTGGTGCAATCTTAATTCCGAATCTGAGATCATCGCCAAAGAATTAGATGCTGTTGAGTTAAGGGGTTCAACCAGCGAAGAAGAGCGCGAGGAAATCGCCCAGGGTTTTATTTCAGGCCAGATCAAGCGAGTGGTAACTAAGCCGTCTCTTTGGGGTTACGGTCTTAATTTACAGTGTTGTCAAAATACTGCACTTGTCGGCTTGTCTGATTCTTACGAGGAGTTTTACCAACTTATCCGGCGATTTTGGCGCTTTGGCCAAATGAAGGAAGTAAATGCACACGTTATCATATCCTCCCTTGAGGGGGCTGTGCTTGCGAACATACATCGCAAGGATAGCGATGCCCGAAAGATGGCATCGGAGATGGTGCGGCACATGGCTGATATTTCCAGCGTCGAAATCAAGGGACTTTCCAAGGAAACTATTACTTACAATCCACAGCAAAAACTTATTCTACCGAAATTTTTATGATGCCCCCTCCCCGTAAACAGTATACCAAAGTAATCAATCAACAACATTCTAATCTATGGTCGTTGTATCATGGTGATTCTGTGGAAATTATCAAAGGCTTGCCAAGCAATTCTTTGCATTTCACCATCTTTAGTCCACCGTTTTCTTCTTTGTATACATATAGCAATTCAGAGCGTGACATGGGTAATTGCCGGGATGATGGACAATTCTTTAAACACTTTGGCGAATTCCTTGTGCCGGAATTATTACGTGTGACAATGCCGGGCCGATTGCTTTCTTTTCATTGCATGAACCTACCCACCAGCAAACAAACTCATGGGGTGATTGGCATCCGTGATTTCCGGGGGAATTTAATCCGTGTATTCACAAATGCCGGATGGATATTTCATTCAGAGGTTTGCATCTGGAAAGACCCGGTGACAGCCATGCAAAGAACTAAAGCTTTAGGCTTGCTTCATAAACAGATCAAAAAAGACTCGTGCATGTCCCGTCAAGGCATCCCTGATTATTTAGTGACCATGCGTAAGCCGGGTGATAATCCTGAGCGTGTTTCGCATACTGATGAAACTTTTCCGGTTGGTGTATGGCAACAATATGCGTCCCCTGTTTGGATGGACATCAATCCGTCGGATACATTACAGCGGGAATCGGCCCGCGAACATAATGACGAACGCCACATTTGCCCATTACAGTTACAGGTTATTCAACGGGCGTTAGAGCTATGGTCAAATTCAAACGATGTGGTATTCTCTCCGTTTGCCGGGATTGGTAGCGAAGGCTATCAATCTATAAAGATGGGCCGAAAATTTGTCGGTGTTGAGTTAAAGGAAAGCTATTTCAAGCAAGCCTGTTTAAACCTAAAAGCGGCGGAGATTGAACAAAAAACGCTGATTTAAAGGGAAAACTGAATTTTCAGTTGGAAGACTTTACCACCTGACAAGATGTTATAAATTGACTTCCATCAATTTACTGATGGCTGCACTCCCTATCATCTACAGAGAACCCGCCACCATTGCGCAGGGTACGACGGTTAGCTTCACACGGAACCTAAAGGACTATCAAGCTAGTCTGGGCTGGTCACTGCTTTACTCCCTGCGAGGCGGTGCCCAGCCTATCGAATTTGCATCTGTTGCGAATGGTAATCTTCATCAGATAACCGTCCTTGCGGTAGTGACTCAGACATGGATGCCGGGCGAATACACTTTATTCGGCAAGGCGATCAACGTTGATGGCACTGCCGAACAGTTCTATATCGCGCCGTGTTCTATCGTTCCTGACGGTTCTGTTATTGCGGGTGATGCGGTTATTGTCACGCACGCGCAGCGGATGCTGGTAAAGATTGAACAGCAGCTTGAACTATTAGCCTCCAATGCCCTACAAACAACCAACGTTGAGGGCACGGAGATTATTCGTGTTCAACGGATGGAATTATTTAATCTGAGGGCAAAATATATCCGAGAACGACAAGGCGAGGAAGCACAAGAACGAGCCAAAGCTGGCTTACCTAATCGGCGTAAGATTTTTTCCCGGCTTAACATCACCACTCCCGGCACGGCTGGCATTGCCCCAACGGGAGCCGTGCCTGACAATCCTTTTAATTATTGGCCATGAAAGCTTTTGGCATACAAATCACCCGCACCGGAAAAGAGCTAAAACAGCATACAGTAAAACCTACTGATGCCGCCCTGCTCCGTAAGGCGGCGGAACATTCCCGGAGATTACCAAACGGTACAAAGTTGCGTCATTCCCGGATGTATGATGCCGCCACTACAACAAATCTTTCGCAAGACTTCCCCTTTTCAATCACGTCTAGCAATGCGGAAATACAAACATCAATATCCGCATCCCGTTCACGCGCCCGTCGGTTGGTTCGTGATAATCCCTATGGATATGCGATTGAACAGTCTTGGTGTACAAATGTTGCGGGTGATGAACCTTTCCGTTTGGAAATGAAGGTGGGCACTTATGACGCCACCGGCAAATTTAACGAAGATGTTGATACAAACAGGACGATTGAACAAGCTTGGAAAGTGGCGGGTAAGCCGGAGAATTGTTGTGCAAACCGGAGTGTATCTCGGATGGAAATGTATCACATGGCGATTGCTTCGGTGATTCGCGATGGTGGTATTCTCTTTCGTCATCGTCGGCTGTATAAGGCGAATAAGTTTTTTTACGCAATTGAACCGATTGAATACGACCGGCTTGACCATTTCTACAATCGGCCAGAGAACACAGGACAGGGTAATGAAATCCAATTCAGCATTGAAATGGATGTATACCATGCTCCAGTGGCATACTGGATTTTAACCCGTCATCCGGGTGATATATTCGCCTATTCCAACCAACCCAAATATCGCGAACGGGTGGCTGCTGAAGATATAATTCCGGTCTGGAATATGCGCAAACGTGCCGGCCAATATGTGGGTATGTCTTCGTTTGCGCCCATCATCCAACGATTACACCGGCTTGATCAGTATGACATCATGGAAGTTACCGCCGCCGTGTTGGGTGCTAGCAAGGTGGGTTTTTTCACCAAGCAGAACACAACGGATGAGTATACGGGAGATAAACAATCTGAAGAAGGCATCAAAGTGGATGATGTTACTCCCGGCATTGGGTTTGAGGAATTACCAGAAGGCTACGATGTAAAGCCATTTGATTCCACCCATCCATCAGATGCTTATGGTCCTTTTACACAGCAGAATCTCCGGGCTGTTGCGCAAGGTGTCGGACTTGCAAACTCCACTGTAAGTGGTGATTATGCGGGCATGTCATTCTCTACTGGCCGGTTAGAAAAGTTACCAGAGCGTGACAATTTCAAGACGATGCAGGAGCATCTTAAAAAATGTCTTGTTCATCCTCATTTTAATGAATGGTTAAAGTATGCCATTCTTTCCGGGTCTGTACAGTTACCCATATCACGGCTGGAAGAGTTTCAGAATTGCGCAGTATTTCATGCGAAACGCTGGCCATATATCAATCCGTTGCAAGATCGGCAGTCTGATATTATCGGTATTGAGGCTGGCCTTGATTCACGTTCTAATGTGATTGCTGAATCTGAACGAGGTGGCGATGTTGAACAGGTGGATGCGGAACAATCCAGTGATAAGGCGATGGATGAATTGCATGGTCTGGACTTCTCTAATGCTGATCCAACTATACCGGTGCTAGAATCCGGTGATGATACCATCAAACCAGCATCAGGTCCGGGTGGGAAACAAACGCTTAAAAAGCGGTCCGCATTGAATGGCTGGCGGCATCAACGTGCCGGGTCTTATGATTGACTCCGAATAATTAACATGGAAACTGAAACACTATTTCGTCGTGCGGAAGTTAGCGCCGGAGAGGTTGCTAATACTATCCGTCTTTCCTTTGCATCCGAATTACCCGTGCTGCGCAGGAATAAGGATGGGCAATATTGGGAAATACTTTCACATGCTCCAGGCGATGCTAACCTCGGTTTTCTGAATCGTAAAGGGCTTGCTTTGCAGGACCATAACGAGAAGCTTGAAATCGGCGAAGTGGTTCGCGGGTCTGCCAAGGTGGATGCTGATAAGAAGTGCCGGTGTGAATTGAACATCATGGATGAATCTTGGCAGATAAGGGCCAAGACAGACTTTGCCACCATCCCAATTAGTGTTGGTTACGTTCAGCTTTCGCGCAAGATTGAATCTGCTGGTTCTGATGGTATACCCATCCATCGGTGTGCCTGGTCGCCTTATGAAGTATCCCTTTTAACGCACGATGCCGCCGATGATACCGTCGGCATCAATCGCTCGAAAATTGACTTATCACAAATTTCTGACGACGATATCAAACAATTATCAACTGACCAAAAACAACGTATGCGTATTCTGCTCGATCCAACTCCTGCTCCTGGTGGCGGCGGTACAACCACAACTACTCCGACTCCTGATACGCTCGCAATTGAGCGTAACCGGGTAAAGGAGATTACCAAGACGGCGGATGAACTCTTAAAGAATCATCCGCATTGCCGGGACATTATTGACAAAGCCACACGGGAAGCCATTGGCAGTGACAAGTCCATCGGCGATTATCAGGTTGCCCTGATGCGTGAATTGCTTGGTGCTAAGCCTGTGAAATCAGTCTTGATGGAAGACCTCACGAATGGTGATGATAATGCTATTCGGAGTTACTCCATGATTCGTGGTATTCAATCCGTTTTGCGCAAGGGTGGAAAGGGCCATTCTCCCGATGGGTTGGAAGGTGAGATTCACCAGGAACTTATCAAGCGTTGTCCTGATTTCTCGCCGGAGGGTTTTGGTGTGCCTCACAATGCCCGTATTTCCTGTCGTGCGAGCAACGCCCGCGAACGTCAGCGAATGTTGCGTGATTTGAATGTAACTTCATTTACCCAAGGCGGCGCGTTGGTCCCCATTGAATTAATATCGAATATCATCGAAATCCTGCGCAACCGTCTGGTTACTGCGAAGATGGGTATCACCACAGTTGGTGGCCTTTCCGGCAATGTCGCTTTCCCGCGCCAGACGGGTGCGGCTACATCTTATGCCCTGCCCGAATCCGCAACACTTACCAAATCCACCCAATCATTGGACCAGATTCTTATGTCCCCGCATCGCGTGGGTGCGTGGAATGATTACACCCGGCAGTTGCTCCTGCAATCGCCCATTGATATCGAAAACTTCATCAGGGACGATCTCATGAAGCAAATGGCTTTGAAGTGGGATTACCTTATTATGTTCGGCCAGGGCGCGAACGATGAACCACTGGGTATGGTGAATACTCCCGGTATCGGATCGGTTGTGTTTGGCGGCACGGCAACTTATCCGCAGGCGATTTCTTTCGAAACCGCACTGGCTGTGTTGAATGCGGACGAGGGAAACATGGGTTTTGCCACTACTCCTTCCGTCCGGGGCCGGTGGAAGAGTTTAGCCGCGAATCTTACCGGGGCTACTACGGTTATTTCCGGCCCGGAGAATGCCATCTGGGCACCTGGTGCTGAAGCTGGCGAGGGAGAAATCAATGGCTACCGCGGCTTGGCCAGCAACCAGATTCTGAACAACCAGGTTATTTTCGCCAATTGGGGCGAGGTGATTCAAGGTTTGTATGGTGGGTTTGATGTCATCGTTAATCCCTATTCCCGCGATACCGATGCCGCCGTTCGCATTACGGTCAACTCTTTTGGTGATGTTGCGGTCCGCCATGCCGCTTCCATCTGCGTTTCCGCCGACGCAGGCAACCAATAACACCTTGTCATTCTAAACATTACTCACAATATACAAAAACAAATGAATACATTCAAAAACACTCTTCTGATTGGACTGGCTTTGTGTGGGCTTACCTGCACGGCTTTGGCCCAGCGTGGCAATGATACTTATGCCGTCCCCCGGACAGTACAAATTGCTCCGGTGCAAAATCTGACGGTGAATGGTGGTGTTGGTTTAATCACCAATCCTCCGGTGGATATTCGGGTTTATTCCGGCGTGAGCAAGATCACGTTCATGGTGGAAACTAACACCGGCACTACGGGTGGTACTTTGACGGGGACGTTGTATCAATCCACCGATCAAACCAACTGGACGGCTCTGGTTAATTATGCGCTGTCCACTAAAACGGCCATCATCACTACAAACCTAATGTACGGCGGCACCAACTTGTTATCAACGAACACTTACATCCTGCCCGGCGTTCAGACCATCCCGACGGCTGCCACTGCTGGTTTTGCCACGCCTTATTTTACGCAGGCATCGTTTACCAACACTGGGGCCATCAACCTCACCACTCCCGGCATTGTTGAGATCGGCATCAACATCGGTGATGATTTGCGCTATCTGCAATTGGTCTTTACCGCCGGTGGTTCTGTCACGAATTATACCGTCGGCGCGGCGCTTACCGGATACACACATCTGATGCAATTGCAATAAACCACAACCAATCACAACACAATCGTTATACAAATATGAATCTTATTGCCACTTCAAACTTTCGGAACACCTCGCCTGAGGTTATTGATGTCACCGATCCGCTGCATCCGAATCACATTCACAAAGGTGCGCGGCTCCAGATCGGCGGAGATAAACTGATCGACCAATTGACCGCCGGTCAAAAGCGTCTGGTGGCTGAATTAAACGCCGCCGGGCGGATCGTGGATGCGGACAAGCAGAAGGATGACGTGAAGCGGATTGACGCCGAGGTTATCGCCGAAAAGAAACAGGCGGATGCCGAAAAGGCCGCCATCTTGAAAGCAATCAAATAATCAATTTAGGCTGATGGGTTGCGCAAGCCCCATGCGATTAAACCCGCGTGGGGTTTTTTATTATGAGCAATGCTTACGAAGACCATGCGGGAATGCTGGATGAGTTGCACAGGGAACAGGAATCTGCAAATCTTGTCGCCACTTGGAATGGCAATCCATTTAATATATTGCCGGGTGGCGCAAAGTTTAAACGCGAAATGGACCGTGGCGGATTTGATCTGGACAGCGATTTACAACTTACTTGCACCACTGCTCAATTCGGTGGTAACATTCCTAATGCCGCCGAATTGATTACATATCAAGGTTTGAACTATTTAATCAAGTCCGTATCTACTCCGGGAGGGGCTTATCAAATCCGGATTAACTGCATCCTTCAAAATGCCGAACCCTAAATTCAATTTAGATTGTCGGAAGTTTAATGAGGTGCTTGGTAGGTATGCGCTGTATCATAAGAATCGCACTGCGCCATATATTGTGAATAAGAAGGCACTTTATATCGTTCGTGGTGCGCTTAGGTTGACATATAGGCCGATTTCAAGCAAGATACGTCAATCTCTCCTGTCTGATGCACGTGATGCCGCTGCGCCGATTGCAGCGCTTATAATAAACAAACAACGTGGAGCCAATCAATACCCAGGACTACAAGGGTCCGCCATGAAAGAGGCAGTAGATTTATTAATTAAAGCACGAATCAGCGCCAGAGCTTACTTAGCATCTGGATGGGTACCGGCGATAAAAAAACTTGCAGAAATTGTTAAGAGTGAAAAGGGAGGAAATGTAAACGAATCTGTATCTAAGTTTAAACATCCAAAAGGCGATTGCATACCGGCAAAGGGTTTATCATGGAATGTAATTGCAAAAATAATAAACTCATCACAATCAAAGGTTTCAACTACGGACAATCCGATTATAAAGATTGGTGAGCCTGCTCTTAAAGAAGCAATCGCCAAAGAGAGGGAAAGTATGTTGGAAAATATCCGCGATGAGATGTTTAAGGCTGCTAAGATTAATGGTATAAATGTTAAATAATATGGAACATACTCAACTACTTGAAAACGCTTTTACGAATTACCTCCTTGGTATACAAACAGGAAATCCAGCCGCAAGTCCTTGGCCTCCTTTATTCAACATCTTTCCGGGCGAGAATAATCTGGATAAGAATGGGCAGCGGATTGTTTGTTATGTTGAGGGTGGTCAACTGGGCGATGAGGAACCGCCGAACAGCGGCAATCGTCACTTCACAATTTCATGCGAACTGCGCACGCCGATTCGCAAACTTACGGTGCAGGAAGTTACTGATGGATTGGTTGATCCATACACAATCCATAGTGCTGTGGCGGATACGTTGCAAACAGCCATCCTGAATGTTAATCTACCGACTCTACTTGAGGCGGCCCAGGCAAATCTTACGATATTCGGTTTAACTAACCGGACAGAGTTTCGTGAGCAAGTTCATAACGCATGGATAAGCGGCTGGCGTGTGAGTGGATTGTCATGCCCATCCTATCTCTAAAAATTGACTCCCTGTTATTTATATGCCGGGTTTTAATTTTAAATTTGACGCGCTGAAGACGACGATTCTTGCCGCTCTCCCAGCCGCAAAGGCTTCGCCGGTGAATGGCGATCAATCAGGGGTTAAGCCAATTACAGATTTCATCGCCGCTGAGGTGAATAAACTTGATGCCAAATTCAATGGCGCCCTCGTGATTGCATCAGGGGAACATGACAAGGAATTGGGCCGGGTGGTTGTCAATATACAAATCTACGGAAAGAAGTTATGATTAATTATTCTGGAAACGATACGGCCGGAAACATCATTGCGGCGATCGAAGCACTTCCCGCCTCCACTCCTCAAGCTCCAGCCGCGCAGGTTACTGCCGTAAAGACTTTGGCCATTGAAACGGTAACTGAGGTGGGCGCAATCGCCAAAGTTACCAAGGTTAATGCCAGCATCCGTATTAACTCCATCGGACTTTTCCGGCAGATCGAAATTCAGATTGCCGGACAAATCCTTGCCCTGCTCATCATCCTGTTTCTTTCCTTATCCACATCAGCCCAAACGTCAGTTTACTAACAACCTTTACGTCCCTTAATTTTTATGACTCAAACTCTACAAGGCAATGGTGTTGCGGTTGTGTTTGGTTTTAACACAACCGCTGGCGATTATGGAATTACCGATTCCGGTGCGGTGCTGAAAGGCTTCATGCTGCAAAATCTGAGCGAGGGAGTACAGACCGACTTGGAATCAGTGCGTGCTTTGAATGGTGATGTTGTTAGTGAGAATTTCTACGACAAGCGCAATAAGGCTACTCTCACTTTTGTCATCTCTGCCGCTGGTCGTGCTGCGGCAATCGTCGACTGCACCGTAGCTCCATGGTCGCCCGGCAACTTTGTCAATGTCA
>Ga0224555_1004334_pt1 | contig 13152 bp, 7 predicted proteins | sample 714S23034metaG_FD_180687 | JGI IMG/M metagenome (GOLD analysis project Ga0224555, IMG submission 180687) | Peat soil microbial communities from Stordalen Mire, Sweden - 717 S2 30-34 | ecosystem: Environmental > Terrestrial > Soil > Wetlands > Peat | place: Sweden: Norrbotten County, Stordalen...
GGTGACTGACAACTGACAACTGACAACTGACAACTGACAACTGACAACTGCCTCTACTCATACCGCAACGCCTCGATCGGGTCCATCGCCGCGGCCTTCCACGCAGGGTAAATGCCGAAAATCAAACCGATGGCGAAGGATACCGCAAATGCGATCAACACCCAGGTCAGCGAAAGAGCCGCATGGAGGAAGGAAAAGGCAAAATGCAGAATCAGCGTGAAAAGGCCTCCTGCCAGAACGCCGAACAGGCCGCCAACCATGCACAGCGTTACGGCCTCCAGCGTGAATTGAAGAAGGATGTTCTTTTTGGTCGCTCCAATGGCCTTGCGAATTCCGATCTCCCGCGTGCGTTCCGTGACCGAGACCAGCATGATGTTCATCACGCCGACGCCGCCGACCATCAAACCTACCGATGAAACAGCCACCATAAAGGAAAACAGTCCGATGGTCAGCGCGTTCCACAGGCGCATCAGCGCGTCCGGACCGGAGATGACGAAGTTATCGTCCTGTTCCAGGCGGACCTTGCGCCGGATGCGCAACATGTCTCGTATCTCCTCTATCACAAGCTGCTTGTTTGCCGGATCGTCGTAGGTCACCGTGACATGAAAGTCATCCAGCTCGGGATGAAGATGGCGGAAGGTGGGTACGGGAAAATATGCCGAGTTATCGGCCTGGTTCCTACCGCTGCCGAAGGGTTCCAATTGCGGCGCAAAGACGCCGACCACCGTGAAGACTCCGCCCTCACATTCGATATCCTTGCCGAGCGGCGACTCGTTGGGAAACAGCGTCTCGGCGGAGTCGTGCCCCAGCATCACCACCCTCGCCGCGCGCGACTCCTCGGCGTCGCTCCAGATGCGCCCCTCCTGAACCTCGAAGTTGGTTGAGTGACTGATCGCCGTCGTCGAGCCGTCCAGGACCGCGTTTTCCACCTTGCGGCCGCCGTGCTTGAGCGAGACAACCCCTATCCCGAGCTGAGGGTTCTGGTAGCTGAGCCAGGGATCGGCGGTAACTACATGAGGTAGCTCCCGTAACGCCAGCCCGTCTTCGTAGGTCAGCTTGGGGCGATTGAGATCCGCGGTCGAGGGACGGCGCCCCCATGGATCGAAGCGGTAGACCTGCACAGTGTTGGTGCCCAGCGATTTGACGAAATCGGCTATATTGCTGTTCAACCCGTTGATCGCCGAGGAGATCAGGATCACCGTCGCAATGCCGATGGAGATGCCGAGAATCGTCAGCCCGGAGCGCAATTTGTTCTTGCGCAGCGTATCGAGCGCCAACAGCACAGCTTCTTTCGAGTCGCCGAATCTCATCTTCACAGCTCCTGGTAAATCAGGTTGCGGATGACAGTCTTGAAATCCAGCCCTGCTCTTTCTTTTTCCGGCAACCAACTGCTTAAAACTGCAAACCATTTCCTGCGCAAAAACTGAAATCCGTCATCTGTAACCTGTCATCTGCTTTCATAACTCCGATCGAAGGGCAACGATGGGATCGAGTTGCGCGGCCTTGTACGCGGGGTAGACGCCGAAAAACAGGCCAACAGCGGTGGCAACAAACAAACTGACCACGATTGACCAGAGTTCTACCGTCGAGGGAAACGCGATGATCAGAGTGATGGTTTTGGCCACGCAGATGCCCGCGATCACGCCGATCACTCCGCCGGCCAGCGCCATGGTTGCGGACTCGATGAGGAACTGAAGAAGAATGTCCTTGCGGCGCGCGCCCAGCGCCTTGCGAACTCCGATTTCACGGGTGCGCTCGGTGACGGACACCAGCATGATGTTCATAATGACAATGCCGCCTATCACCAGCGAGATGCCTGCGATCGCAACCACCACTGCTCCAAAGCTGTCGAGAATCTTGCCCAGAAAGTTTTGAAAAGTGGCGCTTGTGTCGATGGAGAAGGCGTCCGGGCTGTCCGGCGCCAGGTGCCTGCGCGCGCGCATGATGGTGCGCAACTGGTCGGAGACCCCATCCAGCACCTCGCCTCCGCCACCGGCATCCACATAGACGGTCATGCTATCGTGCGCCCCGTGAGAATGCAGATAGGCCGTGAGAGGAATGGCAACCCAGTTATCCATGCTTTGGCCCATGATCTTGCCCTGAGCTTCGCTTACCCCAATCACCGTGTAGGGTGTGCCATCCACGCGAATCTCTTTGCCCAGAGGGTCGCCTGAGCCCAGCATATTGTCCACAATGTCAGTGCCGACGACGGCCACGCGGGCGCTGTGCTCGTCCTCGGACTCAGTGAAGGAGCGTCCCGTCTCGATATTGAGATTGGAGAGCGCCGGCATGGTCCACGTCCAGCCACGTATGTCGGTGTCTGTGGTCGATTTGGTACCGTAGACGACCTTGCCCGCGGAGTCGCGCGCCGCGCCCACCGACACGCAGGATTTGCATTCGTCAAGAATAGCCTTGTAGTCGTCGACGGTAACGTCCTTGCGCTTTTGGAAGGAGAGGTATTCTTCAATGGTCATGAAGGTCTGCGGCGTCTTGGTGACTGTGACCACGCTGGCGCCGTAGCTGTTGATCTTGGTGGTCACAAACTGCTTGGCGCCGTTCGTCAAAGTTACAACCGTAATCACGGACGAAATGCCAATCACCACGCCCAGCAGGGTAAGAATGGAGCGCATTTTGTTCGCCCAAAGCGATTGCAGCGCGAGTTTGAAGGCCTCTCTCAATTCCATGAAGTGCCAGATTTCAGTTTTCAGTTGTAAGTTTTAAGTTGTCAGTGATCAGTGGCCAGTGTTACGCAAAACTCCAACGTTCAGTTCCCATTGGTGAATCAAAACTTCCGGCTTGTGGCTGTGCTCCCGGGCAGTTGTGAACTGACAACTTAAAACTGACAACTTAAAACTGCCTTACTCGTACCTCAGCGCTTCAATCGGATCGAGGTTCGCGGCCTTCCATGCCGGGTAGATGCCAAAGACCAGGCCGATTGTGCAGGAGACGCCGAAGCCCACCAGCACCCAAAGCGTAGAAAGCGTCGCCGGCAGCCCGATGGGCAACAGGTAAACGATCCACGTGAGCACGGCGCCCACCAGCACGCCAATAATGCCACCCACGGCGCACAACGTGATGGCCTCTGTGGTGAACTGGGTCAGGATGGTCTGCTTGGTCGCTCCGATGGCCTTGCGGATGCCAATCTCGCGGGTTCGCTCCGTCACGCTCACCAGCATGATGTTCATCACCCCCACCCCGCCCACCATCAGGCCGACGCTGGAAACGGCGATCATGAATGCCACCAGCCCGCCGGTGATGTTGCCCCACAGCTTCAACAGCCCGTCCGGCGAAAAAATCTCGAAGTTATCGTCGGCCTCCACCTTCACCTTGCGGCGAATCCGCAGTAACTCCCGAATCTCGTCCTCCACCAGCGCCTTGTTCTTCGGATCGTCGTACTTCGCGCTGATAAACATGTCCGTAACTTCGGGATGCAGGTTGTGAAACGTACCCATGGGAAAGAAGATGGCATTATCGTTGGGGTTCGTGCCGCTGCCAAAAGGCTGCTTGCGCTTGTCCAGCACGCCGATCACGGTGTAGAGTCCCGTCTCCACATTGATATCCTTGCCGATCGGGTCCTCCCCGTTCACAAATAATTGTTCCGCGGTGTCGTGGCCCAGCACGCACACATCGGCATGACGCTGATCCTCTCCATCGGTGAAGAAACGTCCCTCCTTCAAGTTCAGCTCCGAGACAATCGCCACCTGCGATGTGTGTCCCTCCAGGATGGTGCCGGAGACCTTGTGCCCCTCGTACTTTGCGCTGATGCCGCCAACATAGAATGCCTTTGCGTAAACCGCTCTTCCGTCCGCAGCCACCACGTGCGGCAGTCCGCGAATCGCCATCACGTCATCGATGGTCAGCTTCCTGCGCGTCAGCTGCTCGGTGCTGAGCTTCTGCACGCCGAACGGCAGATGATAGATCCAGAACACATTCGTGCCCAGCGAGCTTGCAAAGTCACTTACCCGGTTGTTGATGCCGTTGATCACCGAAGAAATGGCGATCACCGTCGTCACGCCGATGACAATGCCCAGGATCGTGAGCCCGGAGCGCAGTTTGTTAGCCCTCAACGTATCGAGAGCCATCTTTACGGATTCACGAACTTGGCCCTGCGCCATAAAGCTCCTAGTTCTCAGTTTTCAGTTGTCAGTTCTCAAAGACCCGATCAATCAATTTGATTCCTTGACCGATTCCAAGAGGCCGTAAATCATCTTGCCCACTTCATGTGACAGACTCTCCGCCTGATCGATGAGCTTGGAATTTCCAAATTCAAGTGCGCGCGCGATTTCGAGTTGTGTTTGCAACTCGAAATTTGATCCACGGGCAATCCCAAGAAACTGCCGGAATTCACCCCCTGTCAATCTCCGTTGCCCCTCGGCAATATTGCTTGGCACTGAAACTGCCGCGCGTCGGATCTGGCTGGTGAGTCCATAAACCTCTTCGCGTGGAAATTCCTTTGTCAGGCGATAAATGGATACAGATAATTGCATCGATCTCTGCCACACCAGCAAGTCCCGAAATGATTGCGTCATGATTAGCAACTCCCAGCTGCTTCGTTTTTACTGACAACTGATCACTGAAAACTGAACACTAGCTCTTACAATTCCGCTCGCAGCGCCACCACCGGGTCCAACTTTGCCGCCTTCCTCGCCGGATACACTCCAAAAAAAACGCCCGTCGCCGTGGCCATGAACAACCCCAGCAGCACGCTCCACAACTGCACGCTGGTCGGAAATCCAATCACCAGCGTAATGATCTTGGCCACGCCCACTCCGCAAATCACGCCGATCGCTCCGCCCATCAGCGCCATGGTTGCGCTCTCGATAAGAAACTGCAGCAGCACATCGCGCTGCCGTGCGCCCAGCGCCTTGCGCACCCCGATCTCCCGCGTTCGCTCCGTCACGCTCACCAGCATGATGTTCATGATCACAATGCCGCCAACCACAAGCGAGATGGAAGAAATGCCCACGACCACTGTAAAGAAGATCGATGTGATCTGCTTGTAGATGTCCATGTAGGTGTCGTTGGTCTCCAACTCGAAGTCATCGTCGCTGCCCGGAGCATCGTGCCGCCGGGCGCGCATAATCACCCGCACTTCGTCCTTGGCCCGCTCCATCGCCGCAATGTCCCCGTTGGCGCGCGCATAGATATCGATCGAATCGTTGTACCCGTAGATCTGCTGATACGTGCTGATCGGCACCGCAACCCAGTTGTCCTGCGATTGCCCCAGCGTCTTGCCCTGCCGGTCGCCCACGCCTACAATCGTGTACGGAATGCCGTTGACGCGAATCTCCTTGCCGATCGGATCGCCGTCGCCAAGCAGGTTGTCCACAATGTCGTATCCCACAATCACGTTGTGCGTGCCGTGTTCTTCGTCGGCGGGGGTAAAGCCGCGACCAATCACCACATTGGTATTGTTCAGCGCAATCATGGTCCACGTCATGCCGCGCATGTCGGTGTCGGTGGTCGAGTGCCCGTTGTAGACCACGCCCGTTGTGCGCTCGAGCAACGCCCCAACCTCGCTGCATTCGTTGCAGCCGTCTCGCACCGCCTGGTAATCTTCGAAACGCAGGATCTTGCGCTTTTGATAACGGAAGTAGTCCTGGGGGTTGAAGATCACGCCGGCCATCCGCGTCACGGTAAACACATCCGCGCCATGGTCTGTGAGCTTGGTCGCCACATACCGGTTGGCCCCGTTCACCAGGGTAATCACCATGATCACCGATGCCACCCCCATCACCACGCCAATCAGCGTGAGAATGGTGCGCAGCTTGTTCGCCCAGAGCGATTGGAGCGCGAGTTTGACGGCTTCACTGAACTGCATGACCCTGCTTTCCCTGCCGTGGCTTTCTTGAAGACTATCTCCCAAGTGTACGCAATCTTCGCTCGCTGCGATCTCCGGATTGCTACTGCTAACGACGAAACACCGGCGCATCAGGCCGCGCCCAGCCCTCAAAGGCAGCCATTAAGGGCTGTTTTCTTCTCCTGATACGCAAAACGGTCTCCGCGGGTTCCGGTCCCGCCGCGGGTACCGCAAAAAACCGCTGCTGAATCAATATTTTTAGAAACATTTGTTTCCTCCCCGGCGTAACATATGCAGGCAAACCAATCCAAATCTGTTTTTTGCTCCAATTCCGAGCCAAACCCACCACCGGAGACACGAATGAACCGCACACGGTCCCTGCTTGCGCTTGCTCTCTTTCTCCCCACCCTGGCCACGGTTCTCCCAACCTTTGCATTTGCCCAGACGCCGTCCACCCAGCCCCCGCTTCTGCTCCGCAACCCCTCCCTAAGCCAGGATCGCATCGCCTTCCTCTATGCCGACGACATCTGGACGGTCAGCCGCCAGGGTGGCGAGGCCGAGCGCCTCACCTCCGACGGCCGCGTTGAAGCAGGCCCGTTCTACTCCCCCGATGGAGCCTCCATCGCCTACTCCGCCCATCTCAACGGCAACACCGACGCCTATGTCATCCCCTCCACCGGTGGCGTTCCCCGCCGCATCACCTGGCGCCCCGATGGCAGCGAAGTGGTCGGCTGGTCGCCCGACGGCAAAGACCTGCTGTTTTTCAGTTCCCTGGCCAGCCATCGCGACTACGTACGCCTGTTCCGCGCCCACGCCGACGGCTCCGGAGTTCCAGAAGCCCTGCCGCTTCCCACCGGCATCCAGGGGTCCTTCTCCCCCGATGGCGAGTCCATCGCCTACCAGCCCATCACCAAGTGGGAACCTGCCTGGAAGCAGTACCACGGCGGCCAGACCACGCCCATCTGGATCGTCAACCTCAAGACCCTCGACCTGGTCAAGGTGCCCCGCGAAAACTCCAACGATTCCAATCCGGTGTGGGTCGGCGACTCCGTCTACTTCCTCTCCGACCGCGCCGGCCACGTGTCCCTGTTCAAGTACGATACCGGCTCAAAGCAAGTCACCCAGGTTGTCCCCAACAACGGCTTCGACCTTAAATCCTTTCAGGCCGGCCCCGGCGGCCTGGTCTATGAACAATTCGGCTCGATTCACTTCTTTGACACCGCCGCCAACACCGACAAAACCGTCTCCATCCAGGTCCATGGCGAACTCGCCAACCTGGCCCCCCACCGCATTGCACTCAGCCCTGAGGAGATTCAGAACGCCGGCCTCTCGCCCACCGGTGCCCGCGCCGTATTTGAGGCCCACGGCGAAATCTTCACCGTCCCCGGCGAAAAAGGCGAAACCCGCAACCTGACCCAAACCCCCGGCGTCGCCGAGCGCGACCCCTCCTGGAGCCCCGACGGCAAGACCATCGCCTATTTTTCTGATGCCTCCAGTGAATACCAGCTCTACCTCCACGACCAGACCGGCTTCAAGCCCCCCACAGTCATCGACCTCGGCCCCGATCCCAGCTACTTCTATGGCCCCACCTGGTCGCCCGACTCCAAGCGCATCGCCTACACTGACAAGCACCTCCGCCTCTGGTATGTCGATGTGCCGTCAGGCAAGCCGGTCCTGGTGGACAAAGGCATCTATGGCAGCTTCGGCGTTGACTTTGGTCAGGTCTGGTCACCCGATTCAAAGTGGATCGCCTATCACCGCGATCTCGACAACCAGCTCAATGCCATCTTCCTTTACTCGCTTGACACGCATAAGTTCACGCAGGTCACTGACGGCATGAGCGACGCCATCAGCCCCGCGTTCGACCCCAACGGCAAATACCTCTACTTCCTCGCCTCCACCGACGACGGCCCTTCCAAGGCCGGCATCGACCTGTCTTCGCTCGACCGCGCCCAAACCAACGCCGCCTATGTCGTCGTCCTGTCCAAGGACGGCGCTTCCCCCGTGCCCCCCGAAAGCGACGACGAAAAAATCAAGGACGAAGCCAAAAAGGACGACGACAACAAAGACAAAGATAAGGACAAGAAAGACGACAAGGCCGACGCCGACAAGGATAAGAAGGACGACGCAGCCAAAGACGATAAGAAAGATGCCGGCAAAAAAGACGCGGATAAGGACAAGAAGGACGCCAAGCCCGTCGAGGTCAAGATCGATCTCGATAAAATCGGCGATCGCATCCTTGCGCTGCCCATTCCTGCCCGCAACTACTACGGAATCACCGCGGGAAAAACCGGTGTCGTCTACCTTGCGGAGGGTTCGCCGTTCGGCCGCGCCAGCCATTTCCCCGGTTCACCCATCCGCGCCATCTGGCGGTTCACTCTCGAAAAGCGCAACCCGGAAACGGTGCTGAGCGACATCGACGCCTTCACCTTCTCTGAGGACGGCTCCAAGGTGCTCTACGCCCGCCACGGCGGCTGGACCATCGCCTCCGCCGACGACCTGAAGCCCGGCGACGGAAGCCCCGGCAAGCCCTTGAATCTCGGCGGCCTCTCCACCATCATCGATCTGCGTGCCGAGTGGCATCAGATTTATCACGAAACCTGGCGCATTGAGCGCGACTTCCTCTACGATCCGCACACCCACGGCCTCAGCATTCCCAAAATCGAGACCCTCTACAAGCCCTATCTCGATGGCCTGGCGTCTCGCTCCGAGTTCAGCTATCTCTCCACCGAAATGCTGGGCGAAGTCAACATCGGCCACATGTTCATCGGCGGCCCGCGTCCGCACGAAGACGCACCCAAAACCGGACTGCTCGGCGCCGACTACACCGTCGACCACGACCGCTACCGCATCGCAAAAATCCTCGGCGGCCAGAACTGGACACCCGGCCTGACCTCTCCGCTCACCCTCCCCGGCGTCTACGTCAAGGAGGGAGAATACCTGCTTGCGGTCAACGGCCGCGACCTCCACGCCTCCGACAACCTCTACGCCTTCTTCGACGGCACCGCCGGCCACCAGACCGTGCTCCATGTCGGACCCAACCCCGATGGCAAAGACGCCCGCGATGTGACCGTAATACCCACCGGCGACGAGTCCGGCTTGCGCAACCTGGACTGGATCGACGCCAACCGGCGCAAGGTCGATGAGCTCTCCGGCGGCAAAGTTGCCTATGTCTACATGCCCGACACCGGCGCCAGGGGTTACACCAACTTCAACCGCTACTTTTACTCGCAGCTCGACAAGCAGGCCCTCGTCCTCGACGAGCGCTACAACGACGGCGGCTTCATCGCAGACTACGTGGTCGACGTGCTCAAGCGCTTCCCGCTCTCCGGCGCAATCGAGCGCGACGGCAAGCCAATTCACGATCCCGTCGGCGCCATCTTCGGACCCAAAGTCATGCTGATCAATCAGAATGCCGGCTCCGGCGGCGACGCCATGCCCTGGTACTTCCGCAAGGCCGGCATCGGCAAACTCGTGGGCACGCGCACCTGGGGCGGACTGGTCGGCATCGGCGGCTATCCTCCGCTCATCGATGGCGGATATGTCACCGCGCCACGCTACGCCATCTACGGCCTCAACGGTGACTGGGAAGTCGAGAACCACGGCATCGCGCCCGATGTTACGGTTGAAGAACTACCCAGGGATGTCGCCGCCGGCCACGACGTCCAGCTCGAAACCGGCGTAAAGCTGGTGCTCGACGAGCTGAAAGCCAATCCCATCCCGGCGATTCCCATCCCGCCCTACCCCAACTACCACAAAACCGACACCCTCGGAATTCAGCAGTAGCAGGTCAGCAAGTCAGTCCAAACAAAGCGGGTGCCCCAGGTCCTGATTTTCGGACCTGGGATCCCTCAGTCCCTTAGTCCCTGCTCCTCAACGCCCCGAACTCCCAAACCCCTTCTCCGCCCGCGCAGAATCTTCCAGGTTCTCTACCTGTTCCACGGTTCCCGTCAGCACTGGCACCGGAATCATCTGCGCAATCTTCTCCCCCGCCTTCACCTCGACCGCCGCCTCGCCCAGGTTGGTCATCAGGATCAGGATCTCCCCGCGATAGCCAGCGTCAATTACACCAGCCGTAGTTGCGATGCCCCGCGCCGCCATCGACGAGCGGTCGCGCACCAGCAATCCCAATGGCACACCGGTGTCCGGATGCCGCGCCTCAACAGCAATTCCCGTCCGAACTTTGACCGTGGCGTGGGGCGCAAGCACCGCACCCTCCAGCGCAAACAAGTCATAGCCCAAATCCTCACCCGGATGAGCCACCACCGGCAGTCGAGCGCCAGCCTCCAGTAATCTCACACGCAACATGAATGGATGGTATCGGAGTGGGCCTAACAGCTCAAATCCTTCAAGGCTTTGTAACAGGGCACGACTTCAGTCGGGCCGCAAGTCGCTTAAAATGAGAGAGAAGGGGCTTTAGCCCCTGAGCGGTGCCTGGGATCGTTATCGGCAATAGGCACCCTTTCTTGTAGCCCGTGCAGACCGCAATAGCCCGGCGGAAGCTCACAGAAACCGTCCCCGCTCCTCCACCGTAGGCAGCGGACAGCTTTCCAGCCGCCCCCATATCCGGAACCGCCACCGCGCAATCAGTCGATAAACCACGTCCCGAACCACCCGCGGAATCCACCTCGCCACAGCCGCAACCCCGGGCCAAGGGCGCGGCAACTCTCCCAGCAGCGCCAGCACCGCCTCCGACCGCACCAGCGCTTGCTCATTCGCACCGCCGGCATTCCGCACCACCACGATCGAGCTGGGAAGATTCGTCCCCGATCCTGAAACCCAACCCCCGATCCCAAGCCGCGCCAGCAGCTCCGCCACCTTCGGCGATTCCGAAGCCACAAACCGCATCCGGTCTCGCCCGTCCCTGCGCAAACACCACCGCACCGACCGGTTGCAAAGCCCGCAATGGCCATCGAAGATCACCAGCACCCGCCCGCCGAGTTCATTCAAGTCATTCACAGGCCAACTCACAACTGTCAACTGACAACTGTCAACTGACAACTCCTTCCACCTTCTATACTGAACCCACAATGAGCACCAAGACCCAGGCTCCCGTCCGCACCCGTTCCCAAGCCCTTCAGCAGCGCGCCGAGCGTTTCTTCCCCGGCGGCGTCAACTCCCCGGTCCGGGCCTTCCGCGCCGTCGGCGGCGCGCCTCCATTCATCGAGAGCGCCCTGGGCGCATGGATCACCGACGCCGACGGCAACCGCTTCATCGACTACTTCGGCTCCTGGGGCCCCATGATCCTCGGCCACGCCTTCCCGCCCGTCGTTGAAGCCATCCAGCGCGCCGCAACAAAATCCTCGAGCTTCGGCGCATCCACCGCCTCTGAAGCTGACCTCGCCGAACGCATCGTCGCCTGCTACCCGGCCATCGACAAGCTCCGCTTCGTCAGCTCCGGGACTGAAGCTACCATGTCGGCCATCCGCCTGGCCCGTGCCGCCACCGGCCGCAACATGATCATCAAGTTCGAAGGCTGCTACCACGGCCACTCCGACGGCCTGCTGGTCAAAGCCGGCTCCGGCGTCGCCACCCTCGGAATTCCAGGCTCAGCCGGCGTCCCCGAGCAGATCGCGCACCTCACTTTCGCTCTGCCCTACAACGACATCGCCGCCGTCGAAGCCGCCTTCGACGCCCACCCCAACACCATCGCCGCCGTCATCCTCGAGCCAATTGTAGGCAACGCCGGCTGCATCCCGCCCGCTCCCGGCTACCTCGCCGCCCTGCGCGCCCTCACCAAGAGAGAAGGCGCCCTGCTCATCGTCGATGAAGTCATGACCGGCTTCCGCGTAGCCCTCGGCGGCGCATGCGAACTCTATTCCATCGAACCCGACCTCATCACCCTCGGCAAAATCGTCGGCGGAGGCCTGCCCGTCGGCGTCTTCGGCGGCAAGCGCGTTTTCATGGACCTGCTCGCCCCCCTCGGCCCGGTCTACCAGGCCGGAACCCTCAGTGGCAACCCATTAGCCATGGCCGCCGGCATCGCTACTCTCACCCATCTTCAGGCGCACGCCGCCGAAATCTACCCCCAGCTCGAATCCACCTCCAAAGCCGTCTTCGAAGGCGTCGCCGCCGAAGCCCGCGCAGCCGGCATCCCCCTCAACACCAACCGCGTCGGCGCCATGGGCACTTGGTTCTTCACACCCGATCCAGTCACCAACTACGACCAAGCCGCCAAATCGGACACCGCCGCCTTCGGTCGCTTTCACCGCGCTATGCTCGACCAAGGCATCTGGCTCCCGCCCGCCCAGTTTGAAGCCGCCTTTCTAAGCACCGCCCACGGCGAAGAAGAAATCGCCCTGACCATCGCCGCCGCCCGCGCCGCCTTCCAACACGTCCAGTCCATCCCCGCCGAGTAGTGACGTTTCACCCGGCGCCGGAATCATCAACGCGCCCATTTTTTCCTTTCTGCGCGTGGCCAGGGTTGTTAGATTCGCATCTATGCCACTCACCCGCAGGCCGGTCGGCCGGAAGATGCGCTTTCTTCCGCTGGTTGCCGCCACCTACTTCATGGTGTCCGGCGGTCCCTACGGCATTGAGGACATCCTCGGCGGCGCCGGCTTCCTGCGAGCCATCCTGATCCTGCTTCTCCTGCCTATCGTGTGGAGCCTCCCCACCGCCCTGATGATCGGCGAACTCGCCAGCTCCATCCCCGCCGAGGGCGGCTTTTATGTCTGGGTCCGCCGCGGCCTTGGTCCGTTTTGGGGATATCAGGAAAGCTGGCTTTCGCTCTCCGCCAGCGTCTTCGACATGGCCATCTACCCAGCCATCTTTGTCCTCTACCTCGGCAAATTCTCGCCCGCCGCCACCGCTGGCTGGCACGGCTACGCCTGGTCGCTCGCAGTGGTCGTTGTTTGCTGCGCGTGGAACCTCCGCGGCGCTCCCGCCGTCGGCGATGACTCAGTCGGCCTCTTCGTCCTGTTGCTCGCGCCGTTCGCAATCTTCGTTGCTCTCGGCTTCTGGCGCGGCATTACGCTTCACCCCGCCGTCCAGTGGGGCGCGGCCACCCCAACTGCCGCATTCGGCCCCGGCTCCGCCTTCTCCACTGCGGTCCTCGTCGGCCTGTGGAACTACATGGGCTGGGACAATGCCTCCACCGTCGCCCAGGAAGTCGAAAATCCCCAGCGCAACTACCCCCGCGCTATGATCGCCGCAACCTTCCTTGTAGCTGTCACCTACATTCTGCCCCTCGCCGCCATGGCCCTCAGCGGCCTCTCGCCTGACAGCTTTTCCACCGGCGACTGGACCACCGCCGCCCGCTCCCTCGGCGGCCCGCTCCTTGGCATTGCCGTCGTTGCCGGCGGAGCCATCTCCGGCATCGGCATGTTCAACGCCCTGGTCATGAGCTATTC
>Ga0224555_1004336_pt1 | contig 13148 bp, 10 predicted proteins | sample 714S23034metaG_FD_180687 | JGI IMG/M metagenome (GOLD analysis project Ga0224555, IMG submission 180687) | Peat soil microbial communities from Stordalen Mire, Sweden - 717 S2 30-34 | ecosystem: Environmental > Terrestrial > Soil > Wetlands > Peat | place: Sweden: Norrbotten County, Stordalen...
CCGTTCCCCGCTGGCAACCTCCAGCTCGCGAAGATCTTCGGGACGATCGACATCCCGCGCAATTCCCGGCAGTTCGAGCACCACACAAGGCAGGCCCGTGGCCTTCGCCGCGGCCAGGTGCGGCAGGAAGCTGTCGTTCCCAAAACAAAGCGGAAACAAATCACCCGGAGATCGCCAGGCTGCATTCGTGCCGCGTCCGGCCGCGTCCGGCACCAGCACCGCGCCGCCTGCAGGAGCGGAATCTACGATCTTCTGCAGTTCCGAACTATCGATCAACGGAATATCCGCCGGAACCACCAAAGTACTCTTCGCTCCACGCTCTCTGCATACCGCCGTTGCCATTTCGATGGCGCTGGTCTCTCCGGAGTTGTCGTCGGCAACGACCTCGAAATTGAAACGCACCGCCAAGTCGCACGCAAACGAATCGCTCGTCACCACCGCAACCGAAGGCCGGCTTTGCCAGTTCGCCAGCGCCTGCAGCACGTCCTCGCACATCGCCTGCGCCAGCGCGAAGCGTTCTTCCGGCGTCAAAATAGGAGACAGCCGCTGCTTGGCGTCGGCGAGGTTTTTTACGGGGACCAGAATCATGGCCGCTCCACCTCAGCGTGAGCCGACGGAGATTGCATCGCCGCGTCCAGCGCGCTCTTTGCCAGCGCGATTCTATCTTCATTCTTGCGCATGATGGTTGCGGTGCAATGCACGCGCATGCCCGTCTTGCGCAACTCTTCGGCAGTCGGCGCGTCCTCGGAATCGACCACCAGCAGATCAAGAAAGTCATGATAGAAGTCGGCAACGCCGGCGATCGAGACTGCGAAGCCTTGCGCCGCCATGAGTATTCCCGCGGGCCCGGTGACCGCGGCTCCTCTCACAATCGGGCTCACGGCCGCAATGCGGGCGCGACTTTCGCGCAGCGCTTCGCGGATTCCCGGCACGGCGAGAATCGGCCCGATGCTGGTTACCGGATTACTCGGCGCGAGCAGCACAAGATCGGCCGAGCGAATCGCCTGTATCACTCCCGGCGCCGGCTCCGCATCGGAGGCGCCGGCGAATCGAACCGATTCCACTGGATCCTGGTACCAGCGCTGGACGAAATATTCTTCAAAGCTCAAGTCTCCCACCGGAGTCAAAACCCGCGTCTCCACGCGCGAGTTGCTCATCGGCAGGATGCGTGCCTTGACTCCAAGTTTGGCCGCGATCTCGGACGTGGCTTCACTGAGAGTCTTGCCATCGGCCAGCAGCTTGGAACGAAGAATGTGCGTGGCCAGATCGCGATCGCCGGCGTGAAACCACGTCGGTTGTCCCAACTGCCCCATGGCATTTAGGCAGAAAAAAGTGTCGCCCTTCACGCCCCAGCCTCGCTCCTGGCTCAGCTTCCCCGCGAGCATGTAAGTGATGGAATCGAGATCGGGCGAAACGTACAAGCCCCACCACAGCATGTCGTCGCCGGTATTGACGATAATCGTCAATTCTTCCGGACGAACAATCTGCCGCAGTCCATCCACGAACTTGGCGCCGCCAGTGCCGCCGGTCAGTACCGTGATCATACCGCCCTCCGAGCGTAGCCCTCAGCGTCCGCAGCGGCGCTCAGGCGCTCGGCCAGCAAGTCGCTCGGTGCCGCTGCTCGCTCTGCGAATTCAGGATAAACCGGCAATCTCTGGCGCAACTCAAATCCCTTCGCTTCGGTGCGCTGCCGCAATTCCTCCAGACGCGGCCACGGCTTTTCCGGATTGATGAAATCCGGCGTCAGCGGCGAAACTCCGCCCCAGTCATTGATGCCGCCATCGAGCAGATCGGCATAGTGCCAACCATCGTGCGGATCGGAGAGATTCGGCGGCGCTTGAATATTCATCCTCGGCATCAGGAGGCGCGTCACGGCCAGCGTGCGCTGCATTTCTCCGCGGTCCGGTTCGGGCCAGTGCGCCATCGGCGTTCCACTCTTGGCACGAAAATTTTGCACGATCACTTCCTGAATGTGCCCGTACCTCGCGTGCAAGTCACGAATCGCGATCAGCGCATCCACGCGCTCCTCTAGCGTCTCGCCAATTCCAATCAGGATTCCGGTGGTAAAAGGAATCTTCCGCCGCCCCGCATCCTCAATCACGCGCAAGCGCTTCGCCGGCTCTTTGTCGGGAGCATGGTCGTGTGCGGCGTTTTTTGCGAGCAGCCGCGTACTCGTCGTTTCCAGCATGAGCCCGATGCTCGGAGCGACGCGGGACAGACGTTCCAGCCATTCCGCGCTCATCAGCCCGGGGTTGGGATGCGGCAGCAGGCTCGATTCACGAAGCACCTTCTCGCACATCGCTTCCAAATAATGCAGCGTGGACTTGTACCCGAAGCGCCGCAGCGTATCGCGCATCTGGGGAAAAAGCAATTCCGGTTTGTCTCCTAGGCTGAACAACGCCTCGGTACACCCCATGCGCTCTCCCTTGCGCACGACTTCCATTACCTCGTCTGGCGTCATGGTATGCGCACCGGGGTCGCCGGGATCGCGCCGGAACGTGCAGTAGCCGCAGTAGTCGCGACAAAGATTCGTCAGGGGAAGAAACACCTTGCGGGAATAGGTGATGACTCCCGGCTTGAATGTCGCGCGGGCAAGTTGCGCGGCCGCGAGCAAGGAAGGTAGCATGTCGTCGTCCACGCGCAGCAATCGACAAGCCGCTTCACGAGAGATCGGTTCGGCGCCGTGGTTCTGTAGCTCGGCGACCGTGGCGGAAAGCGCATCTGGAAGAAAGGTGGCCATACATCTTTACTTCGAATTTCGTTTCATCCGAACTCGCTCAAACTCAGTCGGGCGCTGGCAACAATCGTACAGGCCATCATACTGGCAACGATCATAGCGGACCGAGCGAATCCCTGTCCCGCCGTGGATTTCAGGGAACCACTCAAAACACGGTTGTTGAGCCAGCGGCCCGCAGGTTTCCGTATGAGCCTTAGCACGAGCGATTTCCGCAAGGCGATGGGATGTTTCGCAACCGGGGTTACGGTCATCACCGTCGACGAGGACGGTGAGGTCCACGGCATGACGGCGAATGCTTTCACCGCAGTGTCGCTTGATCCGGTGCTGGTTCTGGTTTGCGTGGATCACCGGGCGCGGACGCACGCTCATCTGCATGCCCGGAAACGGTTTGGAGTGAATGTGCTGAGCAGCGATCAACAGACCATCTCGGAATATTACGCGCGCTCCGCGGAGACGCATCAGCATCCGGAAGCCGCAGGCGCGCGCTTTGATCGCACCGAGCAAGGAACGCCTGTTCTGCAAGGGGCGCTTGCCTACCTTGAGTGTCGCTTGCACTCGACCGAGACTGCAGGCGACCACACAATCTTCATCGCAGAAGTGGAAGAGGTTGTGGTTCGGGATGGGGAACCACTGCTCTACTTCCGCAGCCAATATCGCGACATCGAAGCTCTGAAAACGTAGCGAGAATTGCAGAGGTCAGAGGTAAGATTGCAGAAGTAAAAACCTAACGACCGCGTTTTTTTACCTCTGCAATCTGCCCTCTAACCTCTGACCTTATTTTCCCATCACCAGCTTGGCGATCGTCGCCAGCTGCATGTTTGATGTGCCTTCGTAGATTTTTCCGATCTTAGCGTCGCGCCAATATTTTTCTACCGGATAATCTTTCGTAAAACCGTATCCACCGTAGACTTCGATGGCCAGCGACGTCACGCGTTCCGCCACTTGCGACGTGAACAGCTTGGTCATGGCGGCTTCTTTCACAAAATTTACGCCGGCGTCTTTCATGCGGGCTGCGTTATAAACCATCAGGCGCGCCGCCTCGACCTCGGTGGCCATCTGCGCGATCTGGAACTGGATCCCTTGAAATTCCGAAATCGGCTTGCCGAATTGCGTGCGCTCCTGCGCATACTTGGCGGCGCATTCCAGCGCGCCGCGGGCTACGCCCAGCATCTGCGCGCCGATTCCGATGCGGCCTTCGTTCAGCGTCTCGATCGCGATTTTGTAGCCCTTGCCAACCTCGCCGAGCACGTTCTCCTTCGGGACGCGGCAATCTTCGAGAATCAGTTCGCAGGTTGACGACGCCCGAATCCCCAGCTTGTCTTCTTTCCTGCCGACGGTAAATCCGGGGAAGTCTTTCTCGATCAGAAACGCCGTGATCCCCTTGTATCCTTTCGACGCGTCGACGGTGGCAAACAGAATGAACAGTCCAGCCTCTTTGCCATTCGTGATCCAGAGCTTGCGTCCATTGAGAATGAAGTCATTGCCTTTGAGCTCAGCTTTGGTTTGCAGCGCAAACGCGTCCGATCCCGATCCCGCCTCGCTCAAGGCATAGGCGCCAAGTGTGTTCGCCGTCAACTTCGGCAGGTATCGCTTCTTCTGGTCATCACTGGCCCAGCGCAGAAGCGCATTCGCCACCAGCGTGTTCTGCACGTCCACGATTACGCCGGAGGAAGCGTCGGCTCGCGAAAATTCTTCGACGGCCAAGATCGCCTCGAAAAACTTGCCGCCCGCTCCTCCGTACTGCTCCGGAATCTCGATGCCCATCAGGCCTAACTGAAAGAACTGATCGAGCAGGGCGTGATCGAAGACCGCTTTCTCGTCCATCTCTTTGGCCAGGGGACGAATCTTGTCGTCGGCAAACTGGCGGACGTTGTCGCGGAAGAGAATCTCATCTTCGGTAAGAGTGGTGAGCGGCGCGGGATTTGAAAGCTGCAAAGTTTCCGGCATGGAGACACCTCATTTGTGTAGAGACGACTGCCGAGACGCGGCTGGCCGCGTCCGGGGCAGGATTGGCGTACCGGAAATTGTAGCAGCAGAAGATGCGACCGCTCGGTCGGTGGCGATTTTCTGGTAGTGAGTCAGTCTGATGGCGCGGTAGTTGGTTAATAAGATTTCCACAGGCATCCATCCTTCATGCCAGTTGACTCCGTGCATCTCCGATCTTTTTCATCACAAACAGCCGGTGAGCGCCATCACAGACTCCCAACCCACCCAATGCGACAATACTCCCTGAATGGGGCAGTTCCGGGGTGCGCCGCTCAACCAAGCCGGCCCTCGAGGCTGCCCCAAACCCATTTTCAGCGTTGGTTTTGGAGCTAAGTCCTTATTCCGGAATACTTTGATATAAGTCCTCGGAATGTCCTAGTTTACGGTAGTGGTGATCTATGGTACACTTGGTACTGCCGTGACAGGGCTCGTTACCACTGTGCTATTGCCAGACCGCCCTAGGCTGCTATGATCTATAAAGGTCTTAAGGTTTGGTTTCCTCTTGCGAGTACCGCCCTTTGGGCCTTCCCCAGCAATTTAGCTTGACGTGTGCGTTTCTGGCCTTGAGAATGGACCGTCAAATCGGCGTCTGGACCGTTTTTACGTCTAGCGCATCTAAACCAGCAGTAGAGGCTAGAGGGAGGAAGATGCGATGATGAGAGATGGATGGGTGGACTAACGAGAAGATACTGAAGCGCGTGCAATATTCCATACTCGTGAGGGATTGCGGCGCTCTTTGCCCTTTTATTACGGAACTGCGCAACCAACACAGTATCAACACCCTATTCCAAGAATTTGAATGGCTCGGAACCAGATGGAAGGCTAACCCGCTCAAGAGGGACTAGCCTGTTCTGAGAGTGATTGCTCTTCCGGTTCTGGGAAGTTCAGAACCATATTGCTGTTAAGTTTCGGGAAAGCCCGTTGCATCATTCTGTAGAACTGATCCCATGTGGATGACGCACGCATAAAGCCGATGGTTGCATAAAGGTGCTGAGCGAGCGCGGGATGGCCGATATCCTCGGTGAGCCATTGATGATGCTTGGTTTTTCGGTTTCCCTTGTCGTCCTTTGGATTGAGTCTTTCCAGTTCTTCCGGGATACCAGGGGCGAGGCGGGAGTACACCAAGTCCTTGGTGTAATTGCCAACCACGGAAGGACGATTAACCTTCATGCCACGCCATTGCCAACCCCTGAGACGGAACATTTCTCGGTAGAAGTCATCTGGAAAACGCTTGGCCCATGCCGCGTACTCCTTGCGAAGGTACTTGTCGAGAATTTGTTGGAGAGCTTCACGATCTCGAATTTCCTGATAGCCAGTAACCTCGTCAATTAGAGCAATGATTCCAACCTTCGCAAAAGCTCGGGTGAGGATTTCGCATTGATCGGCAACCATCAGTTCCGGCGCAGTGAGACTTTCTTTCTTGCGGGCGTCCAAAAGCGCATCGCAAATGTCGGGCAAAATTGTGGCTTCATATCCTGTTGCGAGTTTCCCGCCGCGTCCGGGACGCACGAACCGAAGAGGCGAATCCAGCGCCATGGCTAACTCGCTGCTAATGTGTGGCTTAATGTTCGTGCTGCTCAATAACTTCTTGAGTTTAGAGCCATGGCTCTGGCCAAGCTGTAAAGCGGTCTGCATACCGCGTCCAGAAAGGACTCTGGTGCCGTTCTCCAAGACATATGCGGGAATTTCCAGATCGCCAATCTTCAGCGGCCTGTCTGGTGATCCCCATAGGGCTTTCAAAATCTTTTCGTCTGTCACGTCTCACGCTCCTAGTGCTCTTTCGATGGTCAAGTCAAATAGGGCTGGGTTGTTGCGATGGTTGTAGCGGTAGCAGAACTCAGTAACGTATTGGTGTAGATGGCGCAGCGTGACCTTGTGGTATTGGCCCATGATGCCGCGTTTCAGTAGTCCCCAGAATCCTTCAATGGTATTCGTGTGAATCTCGCCGTCAGCGTAAGAAAACTTGTGATTGATCGTCTGATGGGACATGAACTTTTTAATCCCGATATAGCCACGATACTCATCCGTGATGAGAACCGCATTGGCGCAGTCAATGTGCTCGCGAACAAGTTTCGCAAGGTTCTTGTATCGCAGTTTGTTTTTGCCAAGCGGCCTAGCGACGATTCGACCACCGCGCTCAACCATCCCTACGACCGGGGGTTTGTCGGTTGCGCGACCGCGAGGACGATTTTCTCCCGCACGAGCCGGACCGTTGCCCTTGCGCGGTTTACCACCGATGTAGGTTTCGTCCATTTCGACGATGCCCCTAAGCAGTTCGCCTTGCTCAAACATCGCATTGCGAATCCGCATTCCCATGTACCAAGCAGTGTTCTTGTTCACTTCTAGATCGCGGGCAAGTTGACGAGCGGAGATGCCCTTCTTGGCATTCAGTACGAGAGAGATTGCAACAAACCACTTCTGCAAGGGCAGATGGGTGTGATGAAAGATGGTGTTTACGGTGACACTGAAACTGGTGTTGCAGTTATTGCAATGATGGCGGTGCTCATTGGCAGAAACGCGGTCGGAACCGCAGTACGGACAGATCGGTTTGCCCTTCCAGCGAACCGTTTCAATGTGGCAGATGCAATCTTCTTCGGTGGGGAACCGCTTGTAAACTTGGATGATGTTCATGGCTACCTCTTGCTAGGACGATTACAGTATCCCGCAAGAGGGAAAAGTTGTCAAGAGAAATCGGCTACCTTAAACTAGGACATTCCGTAAGTCCTTATTCCTCAAAGACCGAAGCAGAAAATTCCCGCTAACTCCATGATTCCACTGGATAGGGGGGAGGGGGGGGTACCAGTACCAACTAGTAACCGTCGAGCGGGCGCGCGGCGGACGGGCGAGGACGCCCGTCTCTCCATCACCTATCTTTTAGGTGTCGTCAGCGGCGGTTGATTAGGGAGGCTACGTAGCCGGCTCCGAAACCGTTATCTATGTTTACTACGCTGACGTTTGAAGCGCAGGAGTTCATCATTCCTAGCAACGCGGCCAGGCCTTCGAAAGCTGCGCCGTAACCTACGCTGGTGGGAACTGCGATCACCGGGACTCCGACCAAGCCGCCTACTACGCTGGGCAGCGCGCCTTCCATGCCGGCGCAGACTATGATCACACGCGCTTTGGCTAGCGCCTGGCGATGGGCCAACAGGCGGTGAATGCCGGCGACTCCTACGTCATAGATGTGCTGAACGTTGTTGCCCATCAATTCGGCGGTGACTACGGCTTCTTCAGCTACCGGAATGTCGCTGGTTCCGGCGGACACGACCACGATTATGCCCTTACCTTGTTGCTTGCGGTCACGCTTTAGCACGATGGCTCGCGCCAGTGAACGATACTCTGGGCGGTGCACGCTGTTGGGGAATTTGGCGGCTACGGCGGCGTATTGTTCCTCGGTGGCTCGCGTGGCCAGCACGTTGCCGCCTTGGGCGGCGAGGCGGGTGAAGATGTCGGCTACCTGGCCGGGTGTTTTGCCCGGGGCAAAAATCACTTCGGGCATGCCTTGACGCAGGGCGCGATGGTGGTCTAGTTTGGCGAAGCCCAGGTCCTCAAAGGGCAGGTGACGCAGGCGCTCGACGGCGTCGTCGGGGGAGAGGCGCTTTTTCTTGACTTGGTCGAAGAGCTTGCGCAGGGCTTGGGAGTTCATAGATGCCAGACGCCATTGTAGACTTCTCGTTCTCAGTTCAGTTCTCAGTTGTCAGTTGTCAGTTCTCAGTTCTCAGTAAACCAACCCCTGCGTCAAGATGCTGAGAACTGGGAACTGTTTTTTGGGGCCATAAAATCAAGTACTTTCAGTCACTTACGTAGATTACTTCAGTGGTTCAACGTCCTTCGGATAGATTGCCCCTGTCCCTGGCGCACCCTATAATCGACCTACTCTGGTTCTGGATTCTCCGGCAGGTTTGCGGGTAGGTAAGGCCGCGGAGTAAGTGTGCCTTTTGGCCGGTCTTTATTTTTGGATTTTGATTTTGGATTTGGGCCGATCTGAACCCGTATGGGAAAACGCCTGCAAATCGCGCTGATGGCTAGCTTGACCGCGATCTCCTTTCTTTCCACACTGTTTTCGGCAATGCCGGCGCGCGCCCAGTCCGTCGAACGGGCGGGCGGCATTACTGCCACTACCGACGAATCTGGCCGCAAGATCTATGTTAACGGAGATGCGGTTAACGGGGATGGGTCTTCCGCCGCTTCTCGGGCGCAGGCTTCGGCGCCTGCCCGGTCTTCACTGGTTTATTGGAGTGTGACTGAACATCGATTCAAGCCGGTTCCGACCAATGGAGCGGTGATGCGGGCGGCGCGCTCGGCGGCTTCGGAAGTCAACACCTACCTCGGCGGAGCGCAGGCGCACCAGGCTCTTAACCGTGCCTTTACTCAACAGGATATCGACGCCGCGATTGACGAGGCGGCGGCTCGGCATCACGTGGATCCCAGCCTGGTGCGGTCGGTGGTCAAGGTGGAATCGAATTTCAATCCCAATGCGGTGTCGCGCAAGGGGGCGATGGGGCTGATGCAGTTGATGCCCTCGACGGCGCGATCGCTCAATGTTTCCAATCCGTTTGACCCGGCGCAGAACGTGGATGCCGGGGTTCGGCATCTAAGGAAATTGTTGGATAGCTACAACGGGAACGTTCGGCTGAGTCTGGCCGCGTATAACGCTGGTTCGGGGGCGGTGGCGCGCAGTGCGGGCGTTCCGCATTTCAGGGAAACGCAGAACTACGTTCGCCGGATCACGAACCTGTACAACGGCGGCAGCGAACCCCTGTTCAGCAGCCGGATCAATACCCCGGTACATGAGCCGGTCGTGGTGGAGCGCGATGCTCGCGGCGTGCTGCACATGAGCAATACGGAATAAGCGGCGCTTCCGTGGTGGTAGCGGGGCGCTGTGGAATTTGTTGAAGCAGTTTAGGGTGGTGTGGCGCAACTTCGCGAGGTAAGGTGGGTTGTCATTAGTAGTACTAGTGAAGGAAGGGACCTTGCATATGGCGAATTCAAATGCATAGGGCCTTGCTTCGCGCAGGATGACAGGCTTTAATGGCGCGAATTTTCTTTGAGAGACGCCACTACGCAACCAGTAAGCACGGAATCGGCAAGTGAAGACCCAGGCTTCTACGACCCTAACTCGAGGCGCCCGCGCCTTTCGCCTTGGCGCAACGATGGTGCTCGTGCTGCTGCCGCTGGTTTCCGCATGGGCACGCGTTCATCACAACGATGCCTGGGCGCATCAGCAATTCGCTAAGGCGGATCGCATGCGCGAGGCCCTCAATGGGCGTCCGGCTGGAGAGCGTACTCGCCACGAATACCAGCGTGTGATTGACTCCTACCATCGCGTTTACTTTGGCGCTCCGACGTCGTCGAAGGCGGACCCGAGTGTGGTGGCGACCGCCGAACTTATGGTCGAGATGGGGCGGCGCTTTGACGACAACAAGATCCTGCGCGGCGCCGTCGAGCAATATCGATTTCTGCGCAAGGAATATCCCGGCAGCAAATACCGCTTCGACGCGCTGTTCACGATCGGCGAGATCTACAAGGACGATCTCAACGATCCGGAAGAGGCGCGCACGACCTTCGAAGACTTTCTGCATCGCTATCCGCGCAACCGCCTGGCCGACGATGCCCGCGCGGCGGTGAAGGAAATCGATGCCGAGGCCGACGAAATGGAACGCGCGGCGGCGAAGAAGACGGCGCGCAAGCAGCGATCTTCTAAGGTTAATGCCGGTAATGTCAATTCCGGGAATGTCAATGCCAGTGCCAGTGTAAGCGCCAACGCCAATACTGACGACTCCGCCGCTTCCGCAAATGACGCCAGCGCCCGCCGCAGCGCGTTGCCGCGCGTTACCGGCGTTCGCCACTGGTCCACGCCCGACTACACGCGCGTCGCCATTGACGTGGAGCAGGAAGTGAAGTTCGGTTCGCAGCGTATCTCGCATCCTGACCGAATTTTCTTCGACCTGCGCGACACCAAACTGGCTTCGACCCTGGTGGGCAAGACCTTCGACGTTGACGATGGCTTCCTGAAGAAAATTCGGGTTGCCGAATTTCAGCCGGGACGGACGCGGATTGTGCTGGAAGTGGACGATCTCGCTAGCTACGACGCTTTCCTGCTGCCGGACCCGTATCGGCTCATCATTGATGTTCACGGGAAGGATGCGCACGGGAAGCAGAACCGGGCATCGGTCTTTTCTAAGGAAGACATGGCGAAGGCCCAAGCGGATATGGCCCCGGCGGCTTCCGCGGAATCGGACGACGACTCCGGCGAGACGGAGCCGGCGTCTGGGGGAGACCCGAAATCTGCTGGGCGGAAAGCACAGCGAGAATCTGACTCTGGCAAAGATGCGGTGGGCTCTTCGAAACCGGGGCCGGTCGAAACCGACTTACCTGCCGAAGATGCGAGCGCGGATTCCAAAGCGTCCGACTCCGCAAAGCCAGCGACCGGCAATGGAGTGATCAAGACCACGGTTGCGGTTAAAGGGACGAACCGCAGAATCCCGAAGACGATCGTCGCGGCCGACGACAGAGCGCCGTCGACGGTCGCCACGCTGGAACACGAAAAACTCCGCCCCGAAGTGAAGCCGAGTGACGCCGCTAACATGTCCGACGGCGACGAAGCGACTACGGCGAAATCGGATTCGGCTTTGCCTTTGCCTTCGCGATCATCATCATCGTCATCATCGTCGTCGTCTTTACGCCGGAAAAAGTCTCGCTCGTCCGCTGCGGCGGCGGCTCCCGACACTGCGGATCTTCGTTCGGACACCCGTTCGGACACCCGCCTTGACACCCGCGAAGCGCGCCCCACGGCGGCTGGCGACCGCTCTTTGACTCGCGCACTGGGCCTGAAGATTGGCAAGATTGTTATTGACGCCGGCCACGGGGGGCATGACACCGGCACGATTGGCCCGAACGGGCTGCTGGAGAAAGACGTGGTGCTCGACGTTTCTAAGCGCCTCGGCCGTTTGCTCGAATCGCGACTCGGCGCCGAAGTGATTTACACGCGCCAGGACGACACTTTCATTCCGCTCGAAACCCGCACTGCGATTGCGAACCGCGAGCGGGCGGATTTGTTCATCTCGATCCACGCCAACTCGAGCCGCGATTCGGATGCGCGCGGCGTCGAGACTTACTATTTGAATTTCACCTCGTCGCCGGAGGCGCTGGAAGTTGCGGCCCGCGAAAACGCGGTATCGGAGAAGTCGATTCACGAACTGCAGGATCTGGTGAAGAAGATTGCGCTGAAAGACAAGATTGACGAATCGCGCGAGTTTGCCGGCGACGTGCAGCAATCGCTCTACGGAGGGCTGGCGCTGGAGAACGCCGGCATTCGCAATCGCGGGATCAAGAAGGCGCCGTTCATCGTGCTGATCGGCGCGAATATGCCTTCGATTCTGGCCGAGATTTCGTTCGTGTCGAATCCCACCGACGAGCGCAAACTCGAAACCCCGGACCACCGCCAGCGCATTGCCGAGTCGCTCTATCGGGGTGTCTCCAAGTACGTCAGCGGCTTAAGCGGCGTGAAAGTGGCGAGCAAGATCGACAAAGGCGAAGGGCAGTGAAGCGGCGCCGGCTCGCTTCACGCGGCGCACCTTCGAAAGAGTTCGGGAGAGAATTGACCCGGGCGGCAATTCTGCGCGTAGCCAACATCCTGGCAATACCGATTCGATGGTCAGGTTGAAGTTGGGTCTTTCCTGCGGACGTGCAGCAACTTCTCGATTACGGCGATGACACTTCCGGATTCGTCCTTGACCTCGACCGTGAACGCGCGTTCGATTTTTTCCTGGGTATTCAGAGCTTGCTTGATTTCCTGAACCTGCTCCGAGAACAGCCGGAAACTGGCGGAAACCGTTCCGCGTCCCGGCTTTTTAAAGCGGATGCTCGCCGACTTGTCCCAGACAATGTAATCGCAGCCCAAATTTTCAATAAGCATGAGCATAAAGAACGGGTCAGCCATGGAGTACAGCGAACCTCCGTAGTGAGTGCCAACGTAATTCCGGTTCCACCAACGAAGCTTCATCTCCACATCGATCTCTGTCCAGTCGGATGCGAGTCGCCGCACGCGGATTCCCGCGCCCAGAAATGGCGGCCAGATATTCAAGAACGTTCGCATGTGGCGCTTCAAAGCTATTTTCACGCTACACTCCTGCTGGCCTGTGCGGAGTAACAGTTCATGGCCGCCCCGTATTGAACGACCAACTAGCTAACCGCAAGTATGAGATGGCGCGTAACAGCCGAAACTCCCCGCTCGCACTGGATGTGCTGTGACAGACAAGGGCAACCCTTCAATCAGCCACTGAGAGCAGGTGTGGCTGTTGTAGCATCGCCTTTGTACTAGCAATTCTCAGTCGGAACAAACGGCTGATTTCAACACTTACTTCCCGTCGGGACGCAACCGTCACGGGATCTGAGCGAGAACGGCAACGTCGAACTTTGAATAGTA
>Ga0224555_1004337_pt1 | contig 13146 bp, 10 predicted proteins | sample 714S23034metaG_FD_180687 | JGI IMG/M metagenome (GOLD analysis project Ga0224555, IMG submission 180687) | Peat soil microbial communities from Stordalen Mire, Sweden - 717 S2 30-34 | ecosystem: Environmental > Terrestrial > Soil > Wetlands > Peat | place: Sweden: Norrbotten County, Stordalen...
ATTCGCCCGTGATCGGCCTCGACGACGGGCGCGGACGGGGTGGCCTTGCACTCCGCATCGTCGAGAAGCAGTCTGACATCGTCATGCAGTGTGCCCTGATTTCCCTTCTAGGGCCAGCGCATAATCGCCCTCTTGATCGACGATCTGCTCGGCGATGGAGCGCTGACAGTTGAGTGCGTCGGTGGTCACGATGGTGCCCTTCAGCGTCAGCATCTTCAGTAATTTCGGCACCGCCGTGATCTCGTTCGACTTGGCATCGGTCGCGATCTGCGCCGGCACCAGACGCTGCTCGCAGCCCCAGGCGCTGACCATGTGCAAGGCCGACTTGCCGCTGGCGCGATCAAACGAGCGACGCAAGACCTTGCCATCGATCGCCACAACGCCCTGGCAATGCTCGGAGAACTTCGCCATGAACTGCTGAAATGAGGCTCGAAACTGCTCCGGATCGAGATTGCGAAAGAGCCGACGGAAGGTATCGTGACTGGGTACGCCGTTCTCCAACTTGAGAAAACTGCGCAGAAATGGCTCTTTCGTCTCCGCAAACAGCGCCATGTCGACCGCTCCCTGACCTCCACGCAGCATCGTGCACAGAGCAATCATCAGAAGTTCGTGAAAGTCGTGCAGACCCCATGCACGTCTGGAAACTCCACGCACGAGAACCGGGATACCTCAGAAATGCCTGAAGAGAAGTTAGTCGTCAGGCCAGCGGGAGAAGGCGAAAGCCCCACGTCTCGCATGCACGTTTCCGAGGAGTCGGACAGCGCCATAGTACCGATGAGTCATTCGAACAAAAGCGGGAAACCGCCGGCGGAGAGTGAGGAGGGAAGGGCGTTGATCAAGGAGAACACTCATCGACTCAACACGTGCTCGACACAGAGCGAGATACGCGTGTCCCAGGGGTTGGCGGGTGTGCGCAAGGCAGCGAGGGAACGGAAGGAGATGACGCATGTTCTCCATCCTTATCCCCGAGTACGTTTTGACGCCATTCATCCTAGATAGGAGCCGTATGCGGTAATTCCGCTCGTACGGATCTGTGCGGGGGGGGGGGCAGCGATGACCGTCCCTACCGCGACCCAGACATGGATCGAGATCCACACCCAGGGCGTCGCCGGCATAAAGCGGTCTGGCGACACCGATCAAGTGTTGTGCTAAATCGGCGAAGATGCGCCAGTCGTGCGTTTCGTTGGCGTCGGCCAGGGTCGAACGCGCAATCCTGCTGCGGAAGCCCATGGGGTACAACTTTCCACTCATCGAGCGCAGACAGGCCTCGATATCGCGCAGGCTCTCATGGTAGGTGAACTGAGCAAAGGCCATCGCCAGATACTGGTCCCAGCAAGACAAACCTCGGTGGTGTCGATCGCCGCTGTAGCGAGCCACACACTTCTGAAATTCGATATGCGAGAGGTGAGCGATCAGTTGTGCAAAGACAGTTCGACCAGCATTCATCCACCATTGTTGCGCCGCTCCGGGGTCCCCGCCATTTCGGTCGGCTCCGGCCAAGTTCAGTTCAAATCGTTTTCCGCCAAATGCAAGCTATCCAATTGATACAAAACGCATTGCTCGGATTGAAAATATTTAGCCGGACAGCAGTGAAAAAATATGTTGACTAGGCTCTTTACGTGTGGTTAATATACTCGGGATCCTTACAGCAATGGTTACGTGTTCCGTTCATCCAACGCCTTTAGTTGTCTATTCTCCAATCGGGTGAGGAGAAAAGGGTAGCAGATTGCTCCAACGGCATAGAAACGCAATTTTTGGTTTTTGGAGGTAACAGATGCATCATGCTAGTGCAAGACAGCCTCTGATCGACGCAGGTCGGCGATCATTACTTGGTTCACTGCCTTTGTCGGTGTCTGCGGATGCGCACCAGTCAACAGTCGTAAGCGGTCGTTGTTTTGACCGACGAAGGGATGGAAGTGAGGCTATGTTGATGAAAGTAAATTGGATGAAGTTGTCAGTGTTGTTCATACTCCTTTGGGCTGCCTGCTCGCTTAGCGCGCAGGAGTTCACCGGGCGTGTCACCGATCCAACAGGAGCGGTGATTCCAAAGGCTATTGTGACTGCTCACGACGTGGATACCGGGGTGGAAACCAAGTCCGTTACAAACTCAGCGGGAGTCTATACCATCCCTTATCTCCACTTCGGAGCTTTCACGGTGACGGCGGAGAGCAAAGGATTCAAGACCGAGATCAGAGCGGGCATTCACCTCCAGGTCGATGAGACCTCGGTCGTGAACTTCACGATGCAGCTCGGCACTGCGACCGAATCGGTGACGGTGACCGCCGACACCGTGCTTGATTTTGGAAAAGCAGACATAGGTGACGTCGTCGAAAACGCCCGCGTCACCGAACTTCCGCTGAACGGCCGCGATCCGGTGTTGCTTGCTGAGCTGGCCGCCGGCGTAGTCCAGGGCTGTTCGACCTGCTATCAGCGGCCATTTGACGACAACGCGCAGTACACATCGATCAACGGCGGTGGAGGCGGAAATATCGAGTTGCTGCTGGATGGGACCCCGAATAACATTTCGCCCGTCAACATCACCGGCGGCTCTACCGAAGGTATCATGCATACCGCGTACACCACTCCGGTCGACTCCGTGCAGGAGTTCAAAATGATCACCAGCCCTTACGACGCGCAGTACGGCATGATGGCCGGTGGCGTTGAGAATGTGATTCTCAAGTCAGGGACGAACTCAATTCACGGGGACGTATACGAATTCGCACGACGCACCTGGCTTAACGCCAACAGTTGGGAAAACGATTTTTATGGCTATAAGAAAGCTCAGAGTAAGTGGGACCAGTACGGGTTCGAGTTGGACGGACCGCTGGTTATCCCCAAGATCTACAACGGGAAAGACAAATCCTTCTTCACAATTCAGTGGGAACATTTCCACGCACTCTCTCCCCTGACAGACACCGCTTCGATACCCAATCCCGCCTGGGCGACCGGCGACTTCTCCACTCTCGACTATTGGACCGGCAGCGCCTACGCGCCCAAGACCATCTACGATCCGCTCACCTCGGTGTACAACACGACTGCGGGCACTCCTCTGGTAAACGACTGGGTTCGCACGCAGTTCGCCGGCAACAAGGTTCCTCAAGGCCGTCTCGATGCAATGGCCCAAAAGATGTTGAGTTATTATCCCGCACCCAATGTAACGATTACCGGCAACCGCGATCACTGGGCGCAAAATTATGTTCTCAGTACCGATGGAGTCGATACCTATAACAACATCCTGGCGAAATGGGACCAGAACTGGTCCGCCAAGGACCGCTTCAGCCTGCGCTATGGCTACTGGATGCGGAACACAACCTATAACGGCAACGGACTGCCCGCGCCTCTTTCGACAGGGCAAGTGCCGCTCGTAGCCCGCTCCCACACCTTTGCCACGGAAGAAACGCACACCTTCTCTCCGAATCTCTTGTTTGACTTCAAAGCCAGCGTCTCGGTACGAGATGACGCGAATCACGGCGGATCTTCCTTTGACCCAACCACTCTCGGCTGGTCACGGGCGGAGACCGACAGTTTGGGAGGTGGCGGAAAGGCCAATTTCCCACAACTCGTATGGGGCGGGCAATGGTATGACATTTACTGCGGCTGCGATTACACCGCCGTCGGCAATACCGGCAGCACCGTCGCCATCAAGAACTCCTTGAACCTGATGCCGGCGATGACCTGGATCAAAGGCACGCATACGATTCACGCCGGCGTGGATATACGCTTATGGCAGAATGGGTATCAAGTCCAGTCGGGTGGTCCCACCATCAACAGCGGTAGCGGTTGGACGTACCAGACTGCCGGTAATCCAATTTATGCACAGAACCAAGGCAATGACTTTGCTGATTTTGTGATGGGTGTTCCCGATGTTGCCAGCAACCAGATATGGCCGCTGAGCTACCAATCGGAGCACTACTGGGCGCCGTTCATCCAGGATGACTGGAAGGTCGCCCGGAAGCTGACCCTGAACCTCGGCCTTCGCTGGGACTTTATGCCGGCCGAACACTCGCGGGGCGACGCGGGTAACTATGCCTTCGATGTGCTGGACGTGAACCCCTACCTTGCAGGAATCGTTGATCCGTTGCCGGGCCACGGCGGCGCAATGGTCGGCGGCCAGACTTTCCTTGGACACAATGGCGCCCCAAACAGTGACTACAAGACGGTGATGGGCAATTACCAGCCACGGGTCGGATTCGCTTATGCGGTGAACGACAAGACCGTCATCCGCGGCGGCTTTGGCAAGTCAATGCGCGCTGCGGCGAACGGCGTCCCGGTCGCCGGCTTTAGCTCCACAACCAATGGCATCACTTCCAACCCAGCGTATCCATCGGGCGTCTTTCCCAATTTGCTGAACCCACTGGAGAGTCTGTTCTGGGGAGGTCCTACAGGCAACATCGTGCAGCCGACCGGTTTTGCTCTCGGATTGGGGACCAACCTCGGACAAGGCGGCTACGGAGTCACCAGCATCAACCCCAGATACAAGAATCCCAGCTTCTGGAGCTATTCGCTGGGCTTCGAGCGGCAGTTCCTGAAGGCCGATTCCGTCAACGTCTCTTATGTGGGCAGCCGTCTCTACGGCGGTGACAGCAGCAACAACATCAACCTTGAAGATAACGCGTTGCGGATCGCCTGCAACGTTATGGTGGGGGGCAACCCGAACAATTGCAACTCCTATAACCCCGCAGCTAACTCGCCCAATCCCTTTTTAGGCATGTCCACGTCCATTATGCCGGCTAGCTATAGCACCCCAGCGCTTTTTGACAACCTCGATCTTTCCCGTCCCATGCCGCAGTTCGGGGATACACAGGTAAACGATATGAACGACGCCCGGACGTGGTACAACTCACTGCAGATCACCGCATTGCACAAGGTAAGCAACTCGCTCACCCTGCACGGGACCGAAACATGGTCGAAAAGCATGGACGCGGGCACCTGGGCCGACCAGTACTACGGCATTCGTGCCCGGAACATCGATGGCGGCGATATGGCACACCGAATTACCATCTCCGGCGTTTATATGCTTCCGGTTGGCCGTGGGCACATGCTGTTGCGCGACACGAACCGGGTAGTTGATGCGGTAATCGGCGGATGGGAATTCAGCAGCTTGTTTATCATGCAGACGGGAACTCCGCAGGGCGTCCCAGGGTATTACCTGAACAGCGCCAAAATCAAACGCCACTACATCAGCGGCAAGCCCCTATACATCAGCGTCTTTTCCCCGTTCGCCGAGCGCTACGTGCAAACCGGCACCACGTGGAGTGTCGAACCATATCTGGGAACCTCCGTGGCGGCATACAACTATGACGGCCCGAACACAGGCGTCATCAACTTCATGGATGTGCCGAGTTATGCTCCTGCCTCAGTGGTCGACTATAGCGGAATTCGCCAAGCCGGCACGAAGCAGTTCGACACCAACCTATCCAAAAACTTCTCACTTGTTAATAGGTTAAAGTTGCAAATTCGCATTGATGCTTTCAACGTATTGAACCATCCGGAATGGTCCGGCGGTGCTGACACCACGACCAGCGATCCAAACGAGGGCACTATCTACAAACCAAACGGGGCATCCAATAATGCTCGGGTAACCCAGCTCTCCGCCAAGGTAACCTGGTAGTTTGCTGTACAAATAGAAGCAACGGAAGGCCCCGCAAGCATCACTGCGGGGCCTTTTCCGCTGAATGCGTCGATGCGTTCTGTGAGGTCGGCAACCGTCTTCTCTAGCGCGCCGACGCACCACGCCTTGGATGCAAACTCTTGAAGTAGATGGCGGAGAGTGGTGGATTCATGCCAGATCGGTGAGTTATGCCTATAATTGATAGGCTATGACTGCGTGATATGGTCATGCTATGGTTTTCGAGCGCCAGGGGGTACGATCATGGCAAACACCACAGTTACCCTGTTGCGCAAGTGCAAGACGCCGGAAGGCTGACGATACTACCCCGTCGTGATGTCCGCCAATGGCAGGGTCAAGCCCAACAGGGTTGTCGTTGATGGCCTGGAGGTGGCTTACCCGTCGGGCACTATGTGCTCAGGTCCTACTCCGGCGACAAGATCGCCTGGACGCGTGTGAAGGGCGTCGCTACCGAGGCCCTGGAGGAACTTCGCACCGCCCAGAAGAGGGCCAACGTCGTCGCGGTCGCGAAAGACGCTGGTGTCCCGGCCGTTCTCGATCCGAAGCGCGTGGCGCTCAGGGACGCTGCCAAGAAGTTTGTTGCAGCGGCGGAGGACCGGAAGGCGCACGAGGCCGCTGAGATTTACGAGCGCACCGTGGACGACTTCTTGGCAGGATGTGACAAGACCTACGCCGACGAGCTCACCCGGGAGGACGTCCTCAGTTTTCATGGCCAGATGAGGAAGCGCGGCCCATCCGACCGCACAGTGCATAACCGGCATGCGAACCTTATGTCATTCCTGCTATACCTGGAGCTCGATGCAAAGAAGATCGCCGGAAAGGCCTCAAAGTACGAGAAGACCATGCCGGAGATATTTGAGCCTGAGGACCTGACCGCGTTCTTCGCTTCACTGACGACCGACTACGACAGGTTACGGTTCACGCTCCTGCTCCAGACCGGACTGCGCGAGCAGGAGGCGATGTACTTGGAGTGGGTCGACATCAGTTATGCACGGAGGACTCTCCAGGTGCGATCGAAGCCTAGGTACAAGCACAAGATCAAGGACTCTGAGGAGCGGGAGCTACCACTCAGCCAGGAGCTTGTTGCCCAACTCCAGGCCTACCGTGAACAGATCCCCGGGGAGTACCGGCTGGTGTTCGGGCGGCGGGGCAGCAACGCCGATGAGCCAGATGGGCATCTCTTGCGAAGGCTCAAGCTACTGGTAAAAGATGCGGGTCTGAATTGCGAGGTATGCACTGCCTGTGTAGCTAACGGGGAGTGCGAGAAGTGGTTCCTGCACAAATTCCGCGCGACCTACTGCACCACCATGCTCCGCGAGACTCAGGGCGATTTGCGGACGGTGATGGGGCTAATGGGCCACTCCGATCTCACATCCACTATGAGGTACCTGCATCCCGCATCCACCGCTCAGATCCAGGACCGCGTCAACGCCGTGAAGTGGTACTGAGCGTGGTAGTGTCATTTGTGACTGCAATCCTCCTGCGAGGCCTTCATGAGAATGCTGCTTATAACCTGCGTCGTGTCGCCGCTGGTCCTCCTGCTCAGTGCCTGTTCAGGTTAGTCAAGCAGCGCCGGTAGTCAAACAGTCATGGCCCAGTCCAGCTACACGACCTCAAGCCTGAGCGGAACCTACTCGGTCGTCTGGACCAACGTAGCCAGCTCAGAAAAGGGCAATCTGAACGATTATTACACCGGCGTCGAAAGCCTCCAGCTCAACGGCTCAGGGACCGTCACGACCGGAACTCTGTCGTTCTACATCTTGGGATCGACCACTCCATGTGAGGCGGTCCCGGTTGTTCGGACAGTTTTTGTTGTTTCCTAAGTGGAAGAACTGTCTTTCGGTTTAGGCTGCCAGCGATTCTGGCAGGCGATTGAAGTATACCTGATCGGGCGTGAGCGCTTTCAGGCTGGAGTGGGGTCTGACGGTGTTGTAGAAGTCGATGTAACGTCCGATGGACGCTCTGGCTTGGCTGACCGACTGGTAAGCGTGCAGGTAAACCTCTTCGTACTTGATCGACTTCCATACTCGCTCCACGAAGACATTGTCACGCCAGCGGCCGTTGCCGTCCATGCTGATGTCGATTCCATTTTTCTTTAGCTGCTCGGTAAACGCTTCGCTGGTAAACTGGCTGCCCTGATCGGTGTTGAATATCTCCGGTTTTTCATTCATGGAAAGGGCTTCTTCGAGGGTCTCGATGCAGAACGAAGTCTCCATCGTGATGGATAACTTCCAAGCAAGAACGCGGCGGGTGAACCAGTCCACCACCGCGGCCAGATAGACGAAGCCATGTGCCATCGGGGTGTAAGTGATGTCCATAGCCCACACCTGATTGGGGCGCGTGACAGCCAGGCCGCGCAGAAGATATGGATAAATTCTGTGTCCCGGAGCGGGTTTCGATGTGTTTGGCTTGCGATAGATGGCCTCGATCCCCATCTTTCTCATCAGCGTTTTGATATGCCTGCGGCCAACTTCCAGGCCTTGTCGCCAGAGCAGTCCGCGCAGCATCCGGCTGCCCGCAAAAGGATAGTTGAGGTGTAACTCGTCGATGCGCCGCATCAGCCACAAGTCTTCGTCCGAGATAGGACGCGGCTCGTAATAAACCGTGCTACGGCTGATCTCCAGCGCCTCGGCTTGCTTCGGCATCGCTTGGATCGGGAACAATGACTGGATTGCCTCTGTAGAAACTCTGGGCGCGCCGGTAATCTGCATAGATCATAAGGCTCGCGGACGACGGGACCTGCAACGGGTGCTGTCCGTAGGGCCGGAAGTCGGCGTCGTACCAGTCCGGATGAGAGAAGTCGAGGTCGATCTTGATCCCCTGCCGGTGGGCCTCGTCGCAAAGTTCTTTCACAACGTCGCGCCGGAAAGGCGTCTCCATGATGGAGTAGGCCAGATCGCAGCTCTCCAGTTGCGGTCCCCCCGGTGCCGTCCAATTCGCCCGGCTCTTCACCCTCGTCTTAGTGTCGAACATCGAGAAGCCTTCGTGGTGCTTCGTCGTGAAGGCAAACATCTTCATGACGCTTTCCTTGAAGGTCGAGATCCAGTTCGACGCGTCGAAGCCGATGGGGTTCCACGTCTTGTATAGCTGGTTGTAAGCTTGCCGGTCCTCGAAGGACATCTTCAAGAAGGGCCAGGATTCAGCTCCGCGGTGCCAGATGGAATAGATGCCCAATGGATGCGGGCGCCGAACTTCATGTCCTGGAACGCCTCATATGCGGAGGCAGGTGCATTGTGACATCCCTCAATGGGATCGTGCTCCACGTAGGGGTTGTCCCGCAGGACGTTCTCCGGGAAACTGTTTATGTCAGTTTGCCCCTGGGCCCACGTAGGAATGGCGGAGGCCGCGGCAGCAGCACTGGTGGAAGCTAAGAATTCTCTGCGGTTCATGGAGGTTTCCTCCTACAGAAAGAGTTCAGCGGGCGGAAGCGGGAGCCGAAGGCCTGACGATCTTAATGATTCTTATCTCGTGCGCTCTTCTTCTTATTGAATTTCCAGTAATCGAAGTTGAATAACTGTCCGGTTGGATCGCCTTTGAACACAAAGTAAAGGTCGTGTGCTCCGGCAGTACCAGAGACGGGAGCCGTCTGGGTCTTCCAGGTGTACCATCCCCCGGTGTTGGAAACCGGCAAGGAGCCGATCACAGGCCCATCGGTGCTGTCGAGATGCAGTTCAATCTCCCCACCATTCGAACCACTGGCAACGCTGGCCGTAAAACTCGACGCCTGATTATCGCCGAAGTCGACTCCGACTACCTTGATGAAACTTTCGTTGGTGATGCCGGTGACATATACACCAACCTTGTCACTTTGCCAGGTCTTCACACCCGACTCCCACGCAATAGTCTCCGCCTCGGTGTGTTTGAACGGATCCAGCGTGCTAACCTGTGGAACGCCCCCTTTGTCAAACCAGGGAACGGTCGGGATCGTGCCGTCGGGATTGTAAGTGAATTTCGACACACAAACGGAACGTCTTTCGCGATGCGTACTCGTCAAGGCGAGGTTCAGCGCGTAATTGAAGCCGAAGACATAGGAGCTGCCTTTGAAATCGATGATTCCTGGGTGGTTGCCGGAGGACATGCCATTTGGATCCATAATCATCCCCTTGTACTCCCAGGGACCGGTGGGACTGTCACTCATGGCATATCCAATGCCTTCCGGGCAGCAGTGAGACGCATACGCCATGTAATACTTCCCATTGCGTTTATAGAACCATGGGCCTTCCTGATAGTTCTGCGGCATGGAGTCCACTTTTACGATGTCGCCGGAATAGGAAATCATGTCCTTGTTCAGCTTCACATACCAGAGGTTCGGATTGCCCCAGTAAAGGTAGGCCTGTCCATCGTCGTCGATGAAGACGGTGGGATCGATCGTTCCGTTTGATTTGTCGATCAACGGGTGCCCCAGCGCATCCTTGAACGGACCGAAAGGGCTATCCGCCACCGCCGCAGCGATGACGCGGTCGGGCCGGGAAGGCACGCTGATCGGAACATAAAGATAAAACTTGCCGTTCCTTTCAATCGCCTGCGGCGCCCATGCGTTGTTGGTCTGGACCGCCCAGGGGAAGGTCGCCAGCGATGCGACCGCTCCGTGATCGGTCCAGTTCACCATGTCCGTGGAGGTGTACAGCTTCCAGTTGACCATCTTGAATCCGGTGGCATCGTCTTCATCATGGCTGGTGTAGAGATACACCGTGCCGTTATATACCAGCGGCGCGGGATCGGCCGTGAAGTTCGTCTGGACGATCGGGTTTTCGGAGTGGCAAGGAGCCGCTCCACAGAACCATGCGACAGCGAGAATCGCGGCATATCGGAACGAAGAACAATGCATGCTCATGCGGTCAACTCCAAATCCAAAGCGTTCAGGAGCTGGTCGCGGTGAAAGGAGGCCAGCCACACTGCACTACAGAGATCCCTTCACGGACGGTGTGCCGCTGAGCGGCTGTCCGCCGCCGACGCTGATGTCTAACTTGGCCTGCGGAATATCTTCACGGCCCAGTGTAAATCTTACCTCGCGGCTCTCGCCCGCGCGCAGATGAATGCGTTGGAACCCGCGCAGGCTGCGGATCTCCTCGCCAGGCCCGCCACTGACGTACAGTTGGACCACCTCATCGCCATCGCGGGAAGAGGTGTTCTTCACGGTGGCGCGGATCTGCGCACCGCTTGCCGTGCGTCTCGCCTTCAGGCCCGAATACGCAAAGCTCGAATAGCTCAACCCATAGCCGAACGGGTACAGCGGCTCACCCGTGAAGTAGCGATAGGTGCGGCCCTTCATGGAGTAATCGGTGAAGGCGGGCAGCTGGTCCAGGCTCTTATAGAAGGTCACCGGCAGGCGGCCCGCTGGGTTATTGACTCCCCCCAGAGTCTCAGCAATGGCCGTTCCCGTCTCCTCACCGCCATACCAGGCCGAAAGTAGGGCGGTCGCATTCGCGGCCTCTGAGTTTGCAGCGATCGCGCTGCCACCGGTCAGCACTACGACCACCGGCTTGCCAGTTGCGACCATCGCCTTCACCATGCTTTCCTGCGGTTCCGGCAGATCGATGCTGCTGCGATCATGACCTTCGCCTTCGAGCGAAGAATTGAGCCCGGCGAAGACCAGCACCGCATCCGCATTCTTGGCCAGGTTCTCCGCCTGTTCGAGCAGCGCCCCGGCCGGTGGGATCCAATCCAGCACCGCTCCACCTCCCGGACCGTTCTGCTGATACTCCACCCGCACCGAGTAGCTGTGGCCGCCCTCCAGGTGGATCGGCGTCGCCCCAGCGCGTCGCATCCCCTGCCCTTGCCCCGGTCCCAGCCCGGTGGGACGAGGACCGCCCGGTGCAGCGGAGCCAAGCTCTTTGCCATCGAGGAACAGCCGGACCTTGCCGTCTCGATTCCATTGCCCCGTCCCCGCTGTGACTACATAGTCTCCCGTCCCCGGCGCGGTGATCGTTCCGGTCCAGCGGATCGAATACTTGTTGCCGTTGATCGCAGCTACGACGGCAGGCTCTTCCATATTCGCGTCGTAATAGAGGCGAGACTCCGTGCGGCGCAGCTTCGGCTCTCCCTGAAAGTCAGGGTTGTCGTAGTACTCAGCCAGCAGCCCGTGGCCGCTTCCTTGAGGAGGCGCAAGGGCGTCGGAGGATACCAGGGCCGGAGTGGAAGCCGTATAAGTTGCCCCCAGGGCGAACTCTACCTTGTCTGAAGAGAACTGTTTAGCAATTCCTTCCAGCGGGGTTACCTGCTTCGAGGAGATTCCGTTGTAATTCCCCAGCAGGCCGACCGGATCGTCCGCCGACGGCCCGATGACAGCGATGGTGTGGACGGATGCCTTGAGCGGCAGGAAACCGTCCTGGTTCTTCAGCAAAACGATCGCCTCGCGCTCAGCCGTCAGCGCCAGTTGCCTGTGCTCGACGGAGTCATTCTCCGAAGACGGGATTTTGGAGTACGGCACACGTTCTGGCGGATCGAACATCCCCAGCCGAAAGCGCGCCGCAAACAGCCGCTCCGCCGCCCGCGTGATTTCGGCCTCCGTAATATGGCCGGCCTTCACCTCATCGACCAGGGTGCGATACTCGCCACCGCAGGTCAGGTCCGTGCCCGCCTTTACCGCGGCCACGGCGGCGTCGCCTTCCGTGGCGACATACTTGTGGCTGCGATAAATATCGCCCACCGCGCCGCAGTCGCTCACCACATAGCCTTTGAAGCCCCACTGCTCGCGCAGCCGCTTTTCGAGCAGGTCGTCATTGGCGCATCCCGGAGCCCCGTTCACCGAGTTGTACACGCACATGATGGAGTCGGCCTTGCCTTCGACGATGGCCGCTTTGAACGCCGGCAGATACGTGTGCTGCAGGTCGTACTCGCTCACCTTGGCGTCAAAGACATGCCGCAGTGGCTCCGGGCCGCTGTGCACGGCATAGTGCTTGGGCGTGGCAATCACCTTCAGATAGTGCGGATCGTCGCCCTGCATTCCGGTCACAAATGCAACGCCCATGCGGCTGGTGAGATACGGGTCCTCACCATAGGTCTCCTGTCCCCGGCCCCAGCGCGGATCGCGAAAGATGTTGATGTTCGGCGACCAGTACGTCAGCCCCGCCGTGCGGCCCGGTACGGCCCCCGGCGCCACTTCCTGAACCGGCGGCTGGCGCTGGGCCTCGTTGTATTTAGCCCGCGCTTCGGTCGAGATCGCGTCCCCCACTCGATGCACCAGGTCAGCGTCCCACGTCGATCCCAACGCAATCGCCTGGGGAAAGACCGTCGCACGGCCAGTCGCCACTCCATGCAAAGCCTCGTTCCACCAGTTGTAGACAGGTATGCCAAGTCGCGGAATTGCAGGGGCACTGTTCTGCATCTGCAGAACCTTCTCTTCGAGCGTCATCCGGCTTACGATGTCCGCAGCGCGTTGTTCCGGCGGCAGACTTGGATTCTGGTATGGTGCAGTCGACTGTCCAAAGGACGGTATGACAAATGACGCCAGCAAGGCAACAAGCAAACGGCGTTGTTTCAAAATTGAATCTCCTGCACGACAGGCTGGGAATCGA
>Ga0224555_1004339_pt1 | contig 13142 bp, 14 predicted proteins | sample 714S23034metaG_FD_180687 | JGI IMG/M metagenome (GOLD analysis project Ga0224555, IMG submission 180687) | Peat soil microbial communities from Stordalen Mire, Sweden - 717 S2 30-34 | ecosystem: Environmental > Terrestrial > Soil > Wetlands > Peat | place: Sweden: Norrbotten County, Stordalen...
CGCCGCCGTTCGTTCAATACCGCATCCGGCAATCCACGCGAATCAATCTTCTCCATGCTTGGTTAGACGGTTAGGAGTCAGGAAAGTTGCATATCTTATGGGCCGGATCAGTAATACAATTGAGAAACAGGGGTGCTCATCGCAACTGAGCTGAGAAAATACCCTTTGAACCCGATCCGGATCATACCGGCGTGGGGAGATTTCAAAGAGCGTTCCTTTCAATTCACCGCGATTATGGCCTCTTGTTCTTAATTCCATTGTTGACAAGAGCCCTCATGCCATCGAAACCCGCGGAACTGGACGCGCTTCTTCTACCCACGCTTTATCCCGCTTCGCATAAGTGCTATCTTTCCGGAAGCCGCGTCGGCATGCGTGTTCCGTACCGGGAGATCGAGCAATCTGCGACGCTGACCGCGCATGGCGCGGAGCCGAATCCTCCGCTTCCGGTCTACGATTGCTCCGGCCCTTATACAGATCCCAACAGCCACATCGACATTCGCCAGGGGCTTCCCCCCGTGCGGAGTGCGTGGATTGAAGAACGCGGTGATACCACCGAGAAGCTCGGCTCCGGGTCTCTCTTCGCCCATGCGAAGATACGGCGCGCGCGCACCAACTGCAATGTGACGCAGTTGCACTATGCGCGCAAGGGCATTGTCACGCCAGAAATGGAGTTCGTCGCCTTGCGCGAGTCCATGCGTCTGGAGGAGCTGCGCCGCGATCCAGCCTATGCACAGCTGTTGCGAGCGCAGTGCGGAGAGGGCTTCTCCGCAAGATTTCCCGAGCAGATCCGGCCCGAGTTTGTGCGCGACGAAATTGCCGCCGGACGCGCGATTCTACCTGCCAACATCAATCACCCCGAGCTTGAACCCGCGATCATCGGGCGCAACTTTCGCGTCAAGATCAACGGCAATCTGGGTAATTCGGCGGTGACCTCCTCACTGGCCGAGGAAGTCGACAAGATGGTGTGGGCGATTTACTGGGGAGCCGATACCATCATGGACCTCTCGACGGGGAGCAACATCCACGAGACGCGGGAACGCATTCTGCGCAACGCGCCGGTTCCAATTGGCACCGTGCCACTCTATCAGGCGCTGGAAAAAGCAGGTGGTGTTGCTGAAGATCTGAGTTGGGAGTTGTTGCGCGATACCCTGATCGAGCAGGCAGAGCAGGGCGTGGACTACTTCACGCTTCATGCCGGAGTGCGCCTGGAGATGATTTCGCTCACCGCGAGAAGGCTCACCGGCATCGTTTCGCGTGGTGGCTCCATCATGGCCAAATGGTGTCTCGCTCATCACCAGGAGAACTTTCTCTACACGCACTTTGAGGAGATCTGCGAGATCATGAAAGCCTATGACGTTAGTTTCAGTCTGGGCGATGGCCTGCGTCCCGGTTCTGTCTATGATGCGAACGACGACGCACAATTTGCCGAGCTGCGCACACTGGGCGAACTGACAGCGCGCGCATGGAAGCATGATGTGCAGGTGATGATTGAAGGCCCCGGCCATGTTCCCATGCAGTTGATCCAGGAAAACATGGATCTGGAGCTTCGTCATTGCTTTGAAGCGCCCTTTTATACGCTTGGCCCGCTGGTGACCGATATAGCTCCCGGATACGATCACATCACCAGTGCCATCGGCGCGGCGCAGATCGGCTGGTATGGAACATCCATGCTCTGCTATGTGACGCCGAAGGAGCATCTGGGCCTGCCCGACAAGGAAGATGTGCGCACCGGCATCGTCAGCTATCGCATTGCAGCGCACGCCGCTGACCTGGCCAAAGGATGGCCCGGCGCACAAATGCGCGACAATGCGCTCTCCAAGGCGCGCTTTGAATTCCGCTGGAACGACCAGTTCAATCTGAGCCTTGACCCGGAGCGCGCCCGCTCCTACCACGACTCAACGCTGCCGCAAGAGGCGGTCAAGACGGCACATTTCTGCTCCATGTGCGGCCCGAAATTCTGTTCCATGAAAATATCCCAGGAGATTCAAGAGGGGATCAGCCAGGCCAACGCCATGGCCGAGAAGGCGCTGGAGTTTCGCAGCCAGGGGGCGGAGATTTATCAATGACACAACCCGCCGCCAGCGCAATCCTGGCCGCGCATGGATTGCCGCGTATGCTCGCAATCGGGGGATCGGACTCCTGTGGCGGCGCGGGCATTCAGGCCGACATCAAGACCGGAATGGCTCTTGGAGTCGAGGTCTCCACCGCGATTACCGCGATAACGGCGCAGAACAGTCTTGGCGTGCAAAAGATCACGCCGGTTTCAACCGCCATGCTCGCCGCGCAGATCGGCAGCGTTTGTGAAGACATTCCACCCGCAGTGATCAAGTTGGGAATGCTGGTTGATGCTGCGCGTATTCGCATGGTGATCAAAGCGCTTCGCACATATACGGTTCCCAACGTCGTCTGCGATCCGGTTCTCTTCTCGACCAGCGGCCGCGTCTTGCTCAGTGAGGCAGGGCGAAAGGCACTCTTCAAGCTGCTGCCTTTGGTTACGCTGCTCACTCCGAACGCGGAAGAAGCTGCGCTCTTGAGCGGCTGCGAGGTGCGCACTCCGAAAGAGTATCTCGATGCCGGACGCATATTGCTGGATCACGGCGCTTCTGCGGTTCTGCTTAAGGGTGGCCATATGAGTGGCGAAGAATCGTCCGATGCCTTATTACAGCGAGATTATGCGTCCCCCTTGTGGTTTTCCGCTCCGCGCATCGAAACGCGCAACGATCATGGAACTGGTTGCGTGCTGGCCTCGGCGATTGCTGCTGGCCTGGCGCAAGGAATGACTCTTGTCGAAGCTGTTGGCAGAGCGCGTGACTTCGTGCAACAAGCGCTGATACGTTCCTCTGGCTTTTGGAATGGCAACGGAAGAGGAGGAATGATTCCATTCGATGTGGGCAGCTGTTCCGTTGACGTGGGGCAGCCGAAGACTGCCCCACGGGTTGCGCATCAGGGAGTCGCTGGATGGGCCTGTAGCCATTTCTGTTCCATCCGCGCCACCTTCACACGAAGCGGCTCCCAGTAGCTTTCCGGTATCGCCGATCGCTCCACTTCCTCGACGATGTCGGCGAAGTATTGCAGGCTGGCGATCGGGGTTCGGCTTCCGGCGTTGAGCATGGAGACGTACTTCCGTGCACATCCCAGCAGGATGGCACGCGTGATCTGCTCCATGGAGATGCCCCGGCGATAGATCTCCATCGCCAGCTTCTCATCGGCAGCCGAGAAGCTGGCCTCGACGCAGGCTGGGGCCATGAACAGTTCGCGTATTTTCTGCACGAACTCGACCTCCGCCCCAGAGCGGCCAGGTGGTTGTTGTCGTTGATACGGCCAGAAGCGGTCGCGGATTTCCAGCATGAACATTGAGCCTTCGTCCCTGACCACGCAACAGACGGCACGCTCCTCCAGTTCCTTCATGTTCATGGCGATCGCTGTTGGCGCTCTGGTCGTCGCCCGCGCCAGTTCGTCGACCATTGCACGCAGGCAGCCGGTGCGGCGGTCGGCTCTCAGACAGGCATAGACGTAGAGCTTGAAGGCGCCATCGGAGAGCAGCGTGAGGGCCTGCGCGAACTCCCGACCCGCAGCAAACCACCCTGTGGGTTGTTTGAGGATCAGGCGAGGGGCGCTCATGAGCCGCCTCCACTTGATTCCAACGCTGTATCCTTCTTCTTCTTGCGTATCGACTCGCCGCTCATTTCGATGCGATAGGCGTTGTGGACCAGCCGGTCCAGGATGCTGTCGGCGATGGTGGGATCGCCGATCTGCGCGTGCCAACTGGCGACCGGCAACTGACTGGTCAGCACCGTCGAGCGCCGGCCATAGCGGTCATCGCAGATCTCCAGGAAGCTGCGCCGTTCGCCGTCGTTCAACGGTGCCATAGCGAAGTCGTCCACCAACAGCACATTGATGGCGCGCTGCTCTCCAGCAACCGGCCCAGACTGCCGTCGGCCCGCGCCTCGGCCAGATCGCGGAAGAGTTTAGCCGCGGACCGGTACAGCACGCTGTATCCATCGCGGCAAGCCTTCTGCGCCAGAGCTTGCGCCAGCCATGTCTTGCCGATTCCGGTTGGCCCGGTAAACAGCACGCAGAGATGTTGCGCGACCCATTGCGAGTTGGTCAGGCCGCGCATCGTGGCCGGGTCCATCTGCCGGGGATAGCGGTAGTTGATGTCTTCCACACAAGGCTCGGCAGAGAGCTTCGACTTCTTCAGCCGCCGCGTGAGCGCCAGGTTTTCACGCCACGTCCAGTGGAAGTCCACCAACATGCCGAAGCGTTCTTCGAAGCCGAGGCCGCTTCCAGCCGCTCCGCTCCATACTTGCGCTCCAGCCGGATCACCCCCAGCGCCGAACGATAGCCCATCTCCGGATGCGGCCTGCTGGTCAGGATGCCCTCCACCAACCGCGCCGTGAAGGGGCCAACCTTGCCCGCCCACTCGATCATGCGCGTCGGCGTCCACTCCAGATACTGCTGGTGCGACTTCGGCCGGTGCGCCGCATTCGTGCTGGCTACATGCGGCTTGCTGCTGCGCACATGACTGGCCACGCGCTTCCCCTGATAGAAGATTTCGACAGTCCCGCTCGTGCTGCGAACATCGACCTCCTTGCCAACCAGTTGATACGGCGTGCCGTAGTAATGACCGCCCAACTCGATGTGATAGTCCAGATTGACACGCGCCTTCTTCCACTCCGCATACACGAACCGATGCAAGGGCAACGGCTGCAACGCCGGCCGATCGATCATCTGATACAGTTCGGCACGAGAGCCGGCAAGCTTGCGAAATGGCCGCTGGTTCAGCTTGTGAAGCAACTCCAGAATTGCCTCATTCAACTCCGCAAGACTGAAGAACTGGCGCTTGCGCAACGCCGCCAGCACCCAACGCTGAACGATTTGAACTCCAACCTCCGCTTTGGCTTTATCGCGTGGACGATACGGACGCGCCGGAAGGATGCCCACGCCATAATGAATCGCCAGATCGCCATACGTGCGATTCAACTCCGGCTCGTAATAGCAGGGCTTCTTCACACCGGACTTCAGGTTGTCCGGAACGACCAGAAGGCTCGTGCCCCCAAAGAACTCGAAGGCACGCACATGCGAGTGGATCCAGTCCCACAGATTCTGCGTCCAGGTGGCCTCGGCATAGGTGTAATTGCTGGCGCCCAGCACCGCTACGAACACCTGCGCCTGACGAACGTCGCCGCTCTTGGGGTCCGTCACCGGCACCTTCTGACCGGCATAATCCACGAACGTCTTTTCCCCGGCGCGGTGCTCCTGCCGCATCACCACGTCCAGACGACGCTGCCATTCGCGGTAAAGCTCGCAGTACCAGCTGTAGGCATAGCCCAGCGGATTCGCCTGCTTGTACTCTTCCCACAGAAGTTGAAGGGTTACGTTCTTGCGGCTCTTCAGTTCCCGGTTGATCGCCCCGCAGTCCGGCAGACAACGTTCTGCGGGGGACGTGACCGGCGGCGGTGGAAACAGACGCCGCTCCAGCGCCACGTCATCCAGATCGGCCGGCAACGGCCAACTCAGTTCCGCCGCTTTCAGACGCTCAAGATAGCGCTGGACGGTGCTTCTGCTTACCTTGCAGATCGCGGCGATCTGCCCAGGGACGAGGTGCGATTCAAAATGAAGTCGTAGGACTTCGCGCGTTTTTCTCATTGGTAACCGACTTTCGGGCAACATGTTCTCCTTTGACTTCAGGAAAACATCCGCCTGGGATTACCAACGCCCCTGCTCCGTTCCCGACCCACAGACACCGTTACGTTTCATGTGGGCCATCGTTCCATTCGATGTGGGCAGCGATTACGGTAAATCGAAAAGTGCTGCCCACAGCACAACGGAATCCCTGCCCACATCAAACAGAATCAGGTACCCACTTCGAATGGAATCACCTGCTCACATCGACCGGAATACGCAGCGGTCTCGAAGTGGCTCGACGAAACCTATCCGGCGATTGCCCAACGCGCCAAAGCCGAGGATGCCGAGATTCAGTGGGGCGACGAGACCGGCCTGCGCTCGGACGATGGGCGCGGCCGCGGCCATGCCCCCAAGGGGCGGACTCCTGCGGTGCGCGCCAACGCCCGCCGCCAAAGCCTGAGTGTGATTTCCACCGTGACCAACAAAGGGCAGATGCGTTGGAGGGTCTTCGCCGGCGCCCGGAACGCCAGGATTCTGATTCGCTTTCTCGATCGGCTGACGCGCGGACAGCAGAAGAAGATCTTCCTGATCCTCGATAACCTGCGGGTGCATCACTCCCAGCCGGTACGGGAGTGGCTCGCGGCGCACGCCGGCAAGATCGAGGTCTTCTATCTGCCCAGTTACTCGCCGAAACTGAACCCGGACGAGCTGCTCAACGCCGATCTCAAGCAGCGCGTGACAAAGGCAGCACCGGCCCGCACCAGGACCGCTCTGACCAGAACCGCGGTGGGGGCTCTGCGCAGCATTCAAAAACAGCCCCATCGGGTAGAAAGCTATTTCAATCAGAAAGACGTTTGTTATGCCGCTGCGTAGCAGAGTTTCGGGGCCGGATCAATAACGGTATCCTTTAGGTTCCACCAGAGAATATCCTTGCAAAACAGTTTGTTGCAGGAGAGCCCAGATCGAGCGTCTGAATTTGCATGACTGCTCGATCCGACGTCATTTTAAAATGCCAAAAGGTGGGGTTGTTTGCGGCAGAAGAAGATACGCACGATAAAATAAGAATCAGAAATCGAATAGTTCAAAAACGCTTGATTTCGATATTATGCTTGCGCAAGGCATAGCCCATTTGGCGCGGAGTCAGACGAAGAATCCGAGCCGCCTTGGCCTGCACCCAACCGGAGCGTTCCATGGCGTCAACCAGGCGCTGGCGCTCGCTGGAGTTATCGTCTTCGCCGCTGAAGTTAGCCGCGGGGCCGGGGCTCTCGGCGCCGCTGCCCGGCGCGCCGCCATCCGGCTCGTCAAACCTCGGAGCGGAGGGATTTCGTTCCTCTGCCGGCGTGTAGATGGGGAACGAAGAATGACTCGCCTCCCGCGATTGCATCTTACTCATCGACTTACCTATCACTAGCAAAAGGCAGCTTCGATTGTTACAGGCCAGATCCTCCACGCCGATGACAAGATTTTTCGCCAGCGCGGCCGTGCGTCGCACACAGCTTTCCAGTTCGCGCACATTGCCTGGGAAATCACAGGCGCGCAGCGTATCCATGGCCCGCTTGGAGAGGGTGAGCGAGACGCCGTGCTCCTTGTTGAGGCGGCGCAGGAACTCCTGAGCCAGCATCTCCACATCCTCGCGGCGTTGCGCGAAGGCGTAAGGAAGATCGGTACAACGCTGATGCGATAGTAAAGATCGGAGCGGAACTGACCGGAGAGCACGGCCGCTTCAAGGTTCCGGTTGGTCGCGGCCACCAGGCGGACATCCACTTTGATGGTGTAACTTCCGCCGACGCGTTCAAATTCGCCTTCCTGCAGAACGCGCAGCAGCTTAGCCTGAAAAGTCGGGGAGATTTCACCGATTTCGTCCAGAAAGAGCGTGCCGCCGTCGGCCAATTCAAAGCGCCCTTTGCGCAATCCAACCGCGCCGGTAAAGGCTCCACGCTCGTGGCCGAAGAGCTCCGACTCCAGCACCGTCTCCGACAGCGCGGCGCAGTTCAAGCGGATGTAAGGCTTCTTGCTGCGCGGAGAATACTCATGAATGGCGCGCGCGAATAACTCCTTGCCGGTGCCCGGCTCGCCGCACAACAGCACGGGCAGGTTACAGCGCGCAATCTGGCGTACCTTTTCGACTACTTCCTGAATCGCGGCACTCTTGCCGATAATCCAGCTGATTCCCTCGCGCCTGCTGCCGGCGCGCTGTTCCAGCTCTTTTTCCAGGCGGTAACGCTCCGACATAAGCCATTCGAGATCACGCGCCACCAGCGTTTGCAACTCAACGGCCTGGCCCACGAGATTGGCCACCATGCTGAGGAAGCGCACATCTTCGTCGAGCGTGTGCGGCGACGAATTACCGCCAAGGCGCTCGATCATGATGGTGCCGACGGTGCAATTCTGCCCTTTGATGGGAACGCCGACAAACGATCTCGGCTCGGCCGTCTCGCTGGAGCTAAGCTTACTCCAATTGGTAAAGAGCGGACTTTCGGCAATGTTACGCACCACCAGCAGCATGCCGGAAACCATAATCTTCCCCACAGCCTGCTCGGGAAGCCGCTCAAAATGCTCCCGCGCGGTCAGCCTCGCTCCATCCGGCGCCGACCACCGTCGAGGTCCGGTCCTGCTCGTCGAGCAGGGCAATCAGGCCGTTGTTCATGTCGAGAAAACTGGCCAGAAGATTGATGACGCCAGACAAAGCGATCTCCAGCCGCGATGGACGCGTGAGCAGCTTCGATATCTCGTAGATTCCGATCAGCGCGGAGTGCGCGCGGCTGTTCGATTGCATGGCCGGCTCCAGACTGGAGATTTCGTGCTGCTTCGACACGCCCCCCTCCCTCCGGGTGAAGGCGAAAACAGAGGCTTTTACTAAGTCTGTTTGAGTGCACTGGCTGGTTGAGTTACAGGAGACAAACGATCCGGGAGCCCGCTTCTGTGAGCGCAATTCTGTTGCTCCGCCCCCGTGCCGGTTCGCAGCCATATCTTTGCAAAACTTTGATTCAAGGGCAATTCCACGCTTTTACGCCGTACGCCAGGCTTACTGACAGCCATAAGACTGATTTCGTGTACTCTGTTGATTCCACGGGCACTTGCACAAGAACTTCTAGCTTTCCAAAAGCAGCAGACGGGCCGGGTCGAACCGCACCTGCCAGGGCTGCGGCCGCTGCTGAAGCGTGCGCCAGAGCTCCTTGGGAAGATCCGCCTGCAGGTGCGCCGGATCGCCCACTTGCGCGGCGCCGTGCAGGCGCAGATAGAGCGTCATCTCATGCGGAGCTTCACTGGTGGCCACCAGCCAGCAGGGGAAGGTGTTGACCCCGTCGGCGGTTGGCTGAAAGGTGATCTGATGCGAACGAAGACCCATGTGCGTCAGCACATTCGAGACCGGCACGGCCGTTTGCAACTCACACTCCCACGCCTCCACGGCGATGCGATTGGCGTTCACACGGCGGGCGGCGACGATGTTTTTGCAGCCGGTCAACTGCGCCGCCACCACCGTCTGCGGCCGTTCGAACAACTGATGCTTGGGCCCGCTGGCGATAACCTGGCCGTCGTCCAGAACCAGCAGATCGCTGCAAAACCGAAAGGCTTCTTCCATGTCGTGCGTTACAAAAATGACCGGCCTGTTGTAATCGGACAGGGTCTCGCGAAGCTGCTCCTCCATCTGCCGCCGCAGGTGCGGATCGAGCGCCGCGAAGGGTTCATCGAAGAGCAACGCATCGGGATCGATGGCCATGCAGCGCGCAATCGCCACGCGTTGCCGCTGGCCGCCCGAGATCTCCGCCGGATAGCGGTCGGCCAGTTCGGCAATGTGCATCTGCTCAAGTTGGCTCTGCACGCGCTTTCTCCGTTCCGGCTCCGGCAGCGCACTCAACCCGAAGCCCACATTTTCGGCCACCGTCATGCGTGGAAACAACGCGTAATCCTGAAAGACAACCCCGATCTTGCGCCGCGCCGCGGGTAGGTTCAGGCCGGCCGCGCCATCATAGAGAACACGCTCGTTCAGCACAATGCGCCCGCGATCGGGCGTCACAATGCCGGCGATCATGCGCAGCGTCATCGATTTGCCTGCCCCAGAGGCCCCCAGCAAACCCACCGCGCCCTTGCCCGCGCCAAACTTCACTTCCAGAGAAAAAGCCTCCAGCGTTTTCCCGGCGTCTATCAGCAGCGTTGCGCCTGAAGGCGCCGCGCCAGCAGCCTTTTCTTCCCCTCGGCTGAGCCGCTCCCAAGGCGTAACTGGAGCTGGCGGAAGGGTTGAAGCCTTGGATTTGCGCGCCCTTCCATGGCCGCCATTCTGCCAGTTCAACAGCCGGATGATAGCCAGCGAAAGCCCAACAATAATGCCCACCCACAAAAATGCGGCACTCAGATTATTGTCCGCCGCGGCGAAAAAGATGGCCAGCGGCATGGTCCGCGTGCGGCCGGGAATATCGCCTGCCAGCATGAGCGTGGCGCCAAATTCGCCCAGCGCGCGCGCAAAAGCCAGCACCGTTCCGGCCAGCACTCCGGGAGCGGCCATGGGCAGCAGCACCCTGCGGAAGACCGCGTTTTCCGATGCGCCCAGCGTCCGCGCGGCATCCAGCAGATTGGGATTGACCTGCTCGAATGCGCCCAGCGTAGTGCGATACATCAGCGGAAATGCGACCACGGTGGCGGCAATCACCGTCGCAGGCCACGAAAAGACAATGGTAATGCCGATCTGCTCCAGCGCTTGGCCCACCCAGCTTCGCCGCCCCAGCAACAGTAGGAGGAAAAAACCGACCACAGTGGGCGGAAGAACCAGCGGAAGCGTAAGAATGCCGTCGATCCAGGCCCGAAAACTGCCCTTCATGCCGTACATGATTCTGGCCGCCAGCAGCCCCAGCAGGAAGGTGGCCGCGGTCGCCACACAGGTGGTGGCCAGCGAAATCCACAGCGGTGAGAAATCGAGGGGAGTATCCATTCTGTCGCTATTGTAAATCCTTGTCTCTGACACATTACGCAAGCGACAGAAGAGCCGCAGGCCGCTATCAGTTCACGGGATTCAGGACGCGGTAATAGTTCTTCTCCGCCGCGCAGGGCTTGCAAACAAAGCCGCCCCCGGCCTCGATGTCGCGTCCGTCCATGATCGCCTCGCCGCAAATGGAGCAGGTCACGCGCCGGGTAGGTTTGCCGGGCATATCGCCGGGAAGCAGCGGAACCTCGACCTCTGCAATGGAAAACAATTCCTCGTCGGACGCGGTGGCAAAGTCATCCGGCCCGCGCTCGCCTTTGCGCATGGCGGCGACCAGGCGAACCGCCTTTCCGGTTTCCAGATTGATGAAGGTGGCGGCCATCTTGCCGTAATCCTTGACCTTCATGGTGCGCTTGCCGGGCCTGCAACCGGTCAAAGCCATCACCGCGTCGGCGATGCAGCGGTCAATCTCCACGAAGACCATGATCTTCTTGCGGTCAGCCCCCTTGGGGTCGGTAATGCCGATGCTGCGCAGGCCGATCATAGTCATGCGCGTGCCAATGCTGATTCCGGGGCAGATGTCACCATGAAACCTGCCGGCTTCGGCCATGAGCATCTCAAAGTTTTCATAATCCAGCTTTTCCATCGTTCCGTTCTCCCTGTTCTCCGTATCAATCAAAATTCAGTGGGTTTGCAGTTCCATAACTCTGGCGCGATTGATCAGGTTGATCTTGCGCACGCAACTGCCGAAGAGCTGGTAGGCTCCTCCGCCTTCAGATAGGATTTCCATCGCCTGGTCGCCATCGGTCACCACCACCGTGCCGACCAGCGCCACCTTGCGGAGGAAAAGCGGCTCAGGAATAAAGCCCGCGGTCGGTCCGACCACGGCCACCGCCGCATATTCAGGAACGTAGCCGAGCAGCGTCTCGATGCTTCCATTAGCGATCGAGGCGCCGGTAAAAACCGCCATCTGGCAACGCGACAGAGCGCTTGCCGTTTCTTCGACCGGGACAAAATGGCCCAGGCCGGCCTCTGCCTGAGTCTCTTTCTTCTTATCCACGATGACAATCTCAGCAGCGCCCAACTTACTCAGGCGCTTGAGAAGTGGAATGATCGCGCCCACCATGCAGATTCGCTTCCCCTGGAAGAGCTGAGAAAAGCCGCTCAGGTCGTCTCCTGAAGTAATCGCGTAGCGGGCGCTTTGAAGAAATGGCACAAAGAGAGCATTCAGGGTTGCAAGGCGTATCACATCGGCAAAGGGGCCGGGCAGATCGCCGCTTAATACCTGGGCGGCCATCATGCCATGATACTTTGGCATTTGCCCCTTGAGGATTCTCGTGCTGGCCCGCTGAATCATCTCCGGCGACGTATAAGCGGCGCCCGCGCAGCCATTGGAGAGTTTAACTCCGGTGAAGAATACGCCTACAATCAGCCTCTCGACCGACAAAGAAGAGAGTTGCCTGCCATAGAGGCGGGCAAGGCACTGGGCGGCCTCATCGAGAATCCTGGCCGGCGCCGGGTGCGCCGCGTCCGCGGTCAGTATGTGGCCGGATTTATCATCGCTAGGCACGTTATTCGCAACCTTGATTCCAGAGGTGCTCATGCACCTCGACGCTTTTGAGATAGCGCATCTTGCGCTGGCCGGAACGCTTGTCATTGGCCGAAATGAAGGCGATTCTACCTTCATCGTCGCCCAGCGGCCGGCCGTCTTTCTCGATAATGACAATGGCCTGCTCGCCCACGGATGTGTTGAAAAGCTCCTGGTAGGAAAACACCGCCCAGCGGCCGTCGCGGGACATCACTGTGACATAAAGGTAGTTGGGAGAATCGTGAACCCGCATGATATTGATCCGGCCCCGAAACTCTGCTACGCAGCAACATAACAAACGTCTTTCTGATTGAAATAGCTTTCTACCCGATGGGGCTGTTTTTGAATGCTGCGCAGAGCCCCCACCGCGGTTCTGGTCAGAGCGGTCCTGGTGCGGTCCGGTGCTGCCTTTGTCACGCGCTGCTTGAGATCGGCGTTGAGCAGCTCGTCCGGGTTCAGTTTCGGCGAGTAACTGGGCAGATAGAAGACCTCGATCTTGCCGGCGTGCGCCGCGAGCTACTCCCGTACCGGCTGGGAGTGATGCACCCGCAGGTTATCGAGGATCAGGAAGATCTTCTTCTGCTGTCCGCGCGTCAGCCGATCGAGAAAGCGAATCAGAATCCTGACGTTCCGGGCGCCGGCGAAGACCCTCCAACGCATCTGCCCTTTGTTGGTCACGGTGGAAATCACACTCAGGCTTTGGCGGCGGGCGTTGGCGCGCACCGCAGGAGTCCGCCCCTTGGGGGCATGGCCGCGGCCGCGCCCATCGTCCGAGCGCAGGCCGGTCTCGTCGCCCCACTGAATCTCGGCATCCTCGGCTTTGGCGCGTTGGGCAATCGCCGGATAGGTTTCGTCGAGCCACTTCGAGACAGCCGCGGGCAACTGCTCGTAAGCCTTCTTCAAGGGCTTTTGTGGTGTGAATCCCCAGCGCTTCAAATACTTGCCGGTGTTGCGCACGGTCAAGCGGATGCCAAAACGCGCCGGGGTCAATTCGCTGACCGCCTGGCG
>Ga0224555_1004342_pt1 | contig 13134 bp, 10 predicted proteins | sample 714S23034metaG_FD_180687 | JGI IMG/M metagenome (GOLD analysis project Ga0224555, IMG submission 180687) | Peat soil microbial communities from Stordalen Mire, Sweden - 717 S2 30-34 | ecosystem: Environmental > Terrestrial > Soil > Wetlands > Peat | place: Sweden: Norrbotten County, Stordalen...
GTTGCCCACCTGCTCGCCAAAGATGTGCCGGTAAAGCTTGGCGCCGCCCTCACCGGATGAACTGATGTAGCCGATGGCGAAGCGCGAGTCATAAGCCATGGCTACCAAGGCAGCTTTGCCATTGCGAGAGTGGGCCTCAATGCCCACCTGTTTCGCATCGACGCTCTTGTCGGTTTCAAAGTAATCCAGTGCCCGGCTGGCGCCCCAAGCCCAGGCGCGCAAAACGCCCCAATCGTCCAGCTTGCGCGGCTGGCCTTTGTTTGCCAGGCCAATGATCCCTTCGGCCAGCCCCGCGCCGTTGTCCGGCTGCACGCTGGCGGGAATCAACTCGGCATAGCCCCACCGTGCCAATATCTGCTGCTGCCATGTGGGATCATCGCCAGCGCGAACTGCCGGAGCCGTGGGGGAACTTGCCGCGCGCCGGCCGCCATGGGCTGCCTGCTGAAGCCGAGTTCCATGATCACCGGGACCGGTCCCGTTGCGTTGGCTGGGGTGGTCAAAGTCAGGTCGATGCTGACCACAATCCGCGGCCAGGCCGAGTTGTCCACGTGGCCCAGCAGTTTTTTGGTCACCACCGGAACGTTGCCGTTCTTTTCCTGCGTGCTGTTCACTACCTCCCAGGTCACTCTGGGCAAATTGGCGGGGACGCGGCCATAGATCTCGCGGTCAAAATCCTCCACAATCTCCGGGCGGCGCTTCGTCCACCAGGTCTTGGCCGAGGTCACTCGCTTGCCGTTTTCGAGCACCAGCGGGTCGGGCAGGTTGGGGTAGACCGCCGCCTTCGACTCGTCGTAGTTGGCCGCGTATGGCGACTTGGCATCCCCGGCGGCTCCGCGGCGCAGCTCTTTGATGCCCAGCAGGTCCATAAGCCGCTGGTGATCTTTCTCAGTGGTTGCCTGGATGGCCAACTGCTCTGGGGTGGGCGTGAACCGCGGGGGCGGTGGAGGAGTGGAGGGGGCAGCCTGTGCCACCAGCCGGCATACGCCACAGCAAAAAAGCAAAGACAGGGCAATCGCCTGAAATCCTCGATAGGCAATCGGCTTCAATACGCACACGGAGCGCCTCTTTCCCAGCCCGTCTCCCTGGCGGAGGCGGGAACGGCCTAAGGATATCGATTCACTCCGGCTTGGGCAAGCAGGATTCCCGCCATACCATCCAACTCCCGGTTCCGACGAAACGGTCGGCTCTTGCTTCTCCGCCAAGAACCGAAGCACTCAAGTCCAGCAAAACAGCGCCGATGAAATGAAGGAATCGCTTTAGAAAGGGAACCTGTTATGCAATGGCTCCGCAATCTCTCCGTCTCCCGCAAGTTCACCTACGCCTTCGGCATCGTGTGCGGTCTCTGCATCGTGCTCGGCAGCTACACCTTTCTCACGTTTCAGAGCATCGCATCAAAAAATCAGGAAGTCAGCGAGAAGAGCTTCCCTTCAACAGTGCAGTTGGCGGGGATTCGAGATGCTGTCAACACATTGCGCCGGGAAGACCTTCACCTCCTGCTGTGCACCACGCCGGCATGCCTGACCGAGGAGGGCACAAAGCGCGAGCAGGCCTTCACCAGCTACCAGGCGTCTGCCAAGGCGTATGAACCGCTTATCACCCGTCCGGAAGAACGCGAATTCCTACAGAAGATCTCGACAAATCTCGCCGCGTACAAGGAGTCCAGTGATCGCGCCAGCACGCTCATAGCGGCCGGCAAGACCGGCGATGCGCTGGACCTGCTGTTTTCAGACGCCGTGAGAACCTCCCTGGAAAACACCCTGACGGCAGCCAACCAGGATCTGGAACTCAGCGTCAAGACCGGGATGGATAATGCCGAGGCCGCTACCAAATCCAGCAACCGCTCCATGTGGATCAGTTCAGGGGTCACGCTGCTGATCGTCCTGCTTTGCTCATTGATCGGCCGGATTCTCACGCGGGAGATCGCGCCGCGGCTGGCTAGGGTGATGAACGCTCTGCAACATTTGGCAGACAAGAACCTGACCGCCAGCGTGGTGGTGAGCGGGACCGATGAGATTGGCAGCATTGGCGAAGCGTTCAACACCTGCAACTCCTCGCTGCGCTCCGTCTTGCAGTCCGTGGCCCAGGGCGCGGAGACGCTCTCCGCCGCCACCACGGAAATCAGTTCCCGCTCGGTCCAGAGCGCAGGCAACGCCCACACCCAGTCAAGCAAGACCAACCAGATTGCCGCCGCGGCGCAGGAGATGACCGCGACCATCGGCGAGATCAGCCACAACGCCGAGAATGCCACACAAGCCAGCCGCGTTTCGGCCGAGACCGCCGACCAGGGCGGCGCCGTGATGCAAGCCGCAGCCGCCACCATGGCAAAGATCGCAGCGGCCACCAGTTCGGTTTCAGAGAAGATGACCTCACTGGCCCACCGCACCGAGGAGATCGGCAAAGTGGTCAGCGTGATTCAGGAGATCAGCGAGCAAACCAACCTGCTGGCCCTGAACGCGGCCATTGAAGCTGCCCGAGCCGGAGAACATGGACGTGGCTTTGCCGTGGTGGCCGGCGAGGTCCGCCGCCTGGCCGAGCGCACCAAGAGCGCCACCGAAGAGATCGCCGGAACCATCGGCAGCATCCAGGAGAAAACGCGGGAGACCCTCCAGGTGATGCAGGACAGCCACGCCGCGGTCAAAACCGGCATGGCAGAGACCGCCAACGCGCGCAAGAGCCTGGAAGCCATCATCGAGTCGTCCAGAGAGGTGGAGCACCAGATCCAGTTGATTGCCACAGCGGCCACCGAACAAACCTCGGCTTCCGGAGAAATCTCGGAGTCCGCCAGTCAGATTTCGCAACTGTCGGCGGAAAACGCGCAAGGCGCCGAGGAAGCCGTCGAAGGCCTCAAGAACCTGGCCTCGCTGGCCAGCGACCTGGACGGCATCATCCGCCAGTTCCGCCTGGAAAGCGACCGGCAGTCCGGCGGCGCCTTTGCGAACCACGCAAAACCGGCCCTCCAACCTACACTGCGGACCGCGCACTTCTAGAGCGTTTTCGGTTCAAGTGTTAACAAAACTTTGGGTGCCCCATCCTTGAATCGCTTTTTGATTCAAGGGTGGGAGGCAACAAAGATCCGTCTCAACCGTAAGCAATAAGACCGAAAACGCTCTAGCCAGTTGCGTCACCCCGCTCTCCCCGGCGTCAGATTTTCGTCGCCGGGGTTGAAGGTGGCGGCGACCGGGCCCCAGATCTGCAAACCCCAGCGGCATATACCTGCCGCTGGGGCCCCGGTTCACCGCCGCATTTCGCTCTTGCCTCACCCCCGCCTCATTTTCTCTTCCCTCATCTCCGCTTTCTCTGGATTCATGTAATTCCGCTCTTTCGAGCCACTCCGCGCTATGGTAGCCTCCGGTTGAGGACCATCGCAGCTTCCCGGCCGGGCGCGCCGCATCCAACCCAAAGAACTGTTCCGGGAGGGAGACACTCGCATGAGCGCCGTCAACTACGACCTGATCGTCATCGGTTCAGGGCCTTCCGGGCAGCGCGCCGCCGTGGCCGCCGCCAAGATGAAAAAACGCGTGGCCGTCGTCGAGGCCCGCTCCGTTGTGGGCGGCGTCTGCGTCAACACCGGCACCATTCCCTCCAAAACCATGCGCGAGGCCGTGCTCCACCTCTCCGGCTACAACTACCGCTCGATCTACGGCTTGAACTACCGGGTCAAGGAAAAAATCTCCATGGCCGACCTGTCCTTCCGCGTCCAGGCGGTCATCAAGACCGAGGTAGACGTGACCGAGGCACAGCTTTCGCGCAACGGCATTGACGTGGTGCATGGCATCGCCCGCTTCGTTGACCCCCACCAGGTGCGCATCGAGGGCCCCCAGGCCGACGCAACGCTGGAGGCCGATCGCATCATCGTGGCCGTGGGCACCCGCCCCGCCGTCTCGCCCACTGTACCCGTCAACGGCCGCACCATCGTCAACAGCGACCAGATTCTCGACCTGCCGGAACTGCCTCACTCGCTGATTGTGGTCGGCGGCGGCGTCATTGGCGTGGAATACACCTGCATGTTCGCCGTACTGGGCGTCCGCGTCACGCTCATTGAAAAAAGCGACCGGCTGCTCGAATTCGCCGACCGGGAGATCGTCGAGGCCCTCAGCTATCACCTGCGCGACTCCCGCGTGACCCTGCGGCTGGGCGAAGAGATGGATAGCGTGGAGGAGCCTTCCGCGCAACCCGGCGACAAAGACCTGCCGCCCGGGCCCTCGGCTGCCGGCACAGTCGTAGCCAACCTGCACAGCAGCAAAAAGGTCTCCGGCGACGCGTTGCTCTATGCCGTGGGCCGCCAGGGCAACATCGACGACCTCAACCTGGCCGCCGCCGGCCTGGAGGCCGACAAGCGCGGCCGCATCCCTGTGGACGAGCACTACCAGACCAAGGTCGAGCACATCTTCGCCGTGGGCGATGTGATCGGCTTTCCCTCGCTGGCCTCAGTCTCAATGGAGCAGGGCCGCATCGCCGCCGCCCGCGCCTTCAACGACCGCGCCGCCGCATCCAACCCCAGCTTTTATCCCTACGGCATCTACACCATCCCGGAGATCAGCTTCATCGGCAAGACCGAGGAGCAGTTGACCGACGAGGACGTGCCCTACGAGGTGGGCATGGCCTACTATCGCGAGACCGCCCGCGGCCAGATTCGCGGCGACACCACCGGCCGGCTCAAGCTCGTCTTCCATCGCGAAACCCGCAAGGTGCTGGGCGTACACATCATCGGCGAAGAAGCCAGCGAACTGGTGCATATCGGCCAGGCGGTCATGATCCTGGGCGGCACGGTGGACTACTTCATCGATACCGTCTTCAACTACCCCACCCTCGCGGAGTGCTACAAAGTAGCGGCCTTCAACGGCCTGGGCCGGCTGCATCGTTACCAGGCGGAGTAAGAGAGCGTTTCCATCCCCAAGGAGGGCTTGAATGACTACCGCCATCGGCGTCGTAATGACCGAACATATCGTGGCCGGCAGGCTCGAGGACCATCGGCTGACCGGAGAACTGTTGCGCTATCCCGGCGACACCGGCGCGCTGGACGCACTGGCGGCCGTCCCCGGCAGCGAGCTGGTCGAACTGCTGTCCTCGCAGATCGCCAGCCTGGCCAGCGCCGATGCCGCCCCGGTGAACGCTATCGGCGTCGCCGTTCCCGGCATCATCCGCTCCGGCGTGGTCGAGGACTCGCCCAACCTGCCCCAGATCAAGGGAATGAGGCTGGCCGAGGCGCTCGCCAAGGTTCTGGCCGCCCGCGGCATAGCGGCCCCGGTGCATGTGGCCAACGATGCCGACGCCATCGCCGCCGGCGTGGCCGCCACCCGCGGCCAACTCAACAAGCTCACCCGCGTGTGGACCATCGGCAACGGCATCGGCTATGGCCGCTGGCCTTACGTCGAGGGCGTTTGGGAGGGCGGGCACATCACCGTCACGCTCGATGCCAAAGAGCGCTTCTGCGGCTGCGGCGGCGTGGGCCACCTTGAGGGCATCATGGGCTATCGCGCCATGCGCCTGCGCTTCCTCGATCTCGAGCCGGAAGAAGTCTTTGCCCTGGCCCGCAAGGGCGACGCCCGCTGCCGCGAATTCGTCGATCTGTGGCACCGCGCGCTGGCGGCCGGAACGGCTTCGTTCATTCACCTCGCCGGTCCCGGCCGCTTCTACTTCACCGGCCACAACGTGGGCTTCCTGGAGCTGCCTTTATTGCGCGGCCACCTGGAATCCATGGTCAAAATGAGCCCGCTACAAAGCTATTCGCTTGAAATTCTGCCGCCCGACGACGAAACCGCACTCATCGGCGCGGGGGTAAGCGCTCTGCGGGCGCTGGCGTGGTGAGAAAGCCTGAATCCTTTGGAGGGTGACCCTCAATAGACGGATTCAGCCCAATTTTCGATTCTGAGGACCTGGACGCGCCTGAATTCCCGCGTGTTGTTGGTAACCAGCGTCAGTCCAAGACAGCGGGCATGAGCCGCGATCAGCAGGTCGTTCGCGCCAATCATGGTTCCGCGCAACTTTAGATCGGCGCGAATACGGCCATAATCCAGAGCCGCCTCGGCAGGATAGTCCAGGACTTCCACATGCCGCAGAAACACGTCCAGCGCCGCCTGATCCTTCTGCTGCCGCGGCGAAATCTCAACCCCATACAAGAGTTCAGACCTGGTGATCGCGGAGATGCAGACATCGCTGACAGAAACGGTCTGGAGCTTTCGCAGGACGGCGTCATTGGAACGCTTCATGATGTAGGACGATATGTCAGTATCGAGCATGTACGCAGGCATCAGAGCGAGCGCTCCTGCACGGGTAGATCTTCAACCCCTTCCATGAACTCCTCCGAGGCCGCGGGCGACGCCAGATAAGCGGACCAGTCCTCGGGCCGCGCGGAAAGAATCACCTCGTCTCCCCGCCTCCGAATGAAGACCTCAGAGGTTGAGAACTGGAATTCCTTCGGCAGCCGAACCGCCTGACTCCGATTGTTCATGAATATCTTGGCTGTGCGCTGCATCGCACCCCTCCGTCCGGTTGGCATATACACAAGTATATGCCAACTCTGACTGCTTGGAATCGGCGACTTTTTGAAAATCGAAAAGCATCGGCGGCACGAGGCGCCTCACCTGCTTTTACGCGCTTTTTAGCACCTCCGCAGATACGTCCGCGACAGCCGGTCGTGCCAGCTCAGGTGGTCCTCGTCAAAGATGGCCCAGGCAACACCCAGCCCTATGGGCGCCACGGAGAGAAGCAGCGCGCCCAGCCGGCTGCGCATCTGCGCTCGGGTAGGCTTTTCGTCGTCGAAGGTGCAGAGGGAGATGCGAGCGTACTTCATGCCCGGCGTTGCCTCGGCCAGCGTGTAGAACAGCGCCTGATAGAGGATGCCGGTGAGGAAGAGCGCCGCCGCCGCGCCCAGTTCAATCATCTTGAGGCTGGGCAGACTTTTTACGTTGGAGACTGCCATCAGCGCCGCCGCCAGAAAAGCTCCTGTGGTGAGCGCGCCATCCACCACGGTCGCCATCAGCCGCAGGCCGATCGGCGCCAGTTGCAAGGCTGGAGCGGCCGTGGCCGGGTCGGCGGGAAGCTCCATCTCCTCAAGGGACTGAGCACCCAGCTCGATGCCCGACCACTCAGGGCCTGAACCCGCGGACTCGGCCGGCTCTGCCGCTGCTTCTGCCGCGGGCTCGACCGAAATGCTCCCAGGGTCCACTTCAAAGATGCTCAACTGCCTCTTGGGCTCATCTGCCGCGCCATAAACCCCTTCGGCCAGCCGGGGACGCACCTTGCGCGTGGCCACAATCTCGCGCGGAAACTCGATCAGGTTGGCATGGATCGGCTGGGCAGGCTCGACAGCTTCAATCGCCTCGGCCCCCAATGTGTCCTCCTCCGGCGAAGACGACTCCCACCAGCCCTCGGCAGGCATCTCGAGGCTGTCGGTTCCGCGCGACGCGCGGGTAGCCGTGGGCTCCGTCGGTCGCACCGGCATATCCGGCTCCCAGCGGATGCCAAACGATTGTTCCTCAGCGGTTGGGCGCACAAAAGGCACGGCGGGCTTGACCTCCGGCTCCCAGGCCTGCTCTGGAGCCTGGCCGCGAGAAACCTCAGGCTCCCATGCAGGCTCGGCTTCAGACGCAGCCTCCAGCCCGGCCAACACGGATTCAGCGGCGGCCTGTGCATTGAGCGCCGCCCTGGACGCAGCCTCGGCGGCGCGCACGGCGGCGCGGGCCTCCTCGGCCAGCATTTCGCTGAAGGTGGGTGCCTTGGCATAGCGCGCGGCCACGCGCGCAGCCGCCTGCGCGGCCCGGCTGCCCGCAACGTGCAGAGACTCCTGCGGCGCCGCAGGCCCAGCCGCGGCAGTGTCTTTGCGGCTCTTGTGCGCGGCAAGGCGCTGGTTCACTTCCTGCTTCCATGAGGGTGCAAGTTTGGCCTGGCTGGCTGATGTGCTCAAAGCTCCAAAGTCCCTTCCGATGCGGCGCCCAAGCCTGTCTGCAATACCGCTGCCTGCATGACTTGCCCCGCTGTTCCGGTCCGCAAAACCCTTGGCAATCGGGGCCTGACGGACGTTGTTTTCAAGAGAGAAAGGAGGTTTCGCGAGAAAATGCAGGTGTGGCCCGGATCGTGAGACCCGTGCACGGCATGACAACCCGAAATTTCACCTGCTGCCAGAGCTGCGGGGCGTGCGTCCCATCCAAAGTGGCTGGCTTTTGCTATGCTGAGCCTTGCACTGGTCTTGGTCCTGGGATGCATCCTCGTCATTTAGTGTTTATCACGCTGCTATCTCTCTGTCACCTGCAACTTGCGGGGCAGACGTTGACCAATGCGTTACCCCCGGACCTGAAAAGTACCGGAAACGCAGACGGACCCGCCGCAGACAGCACGGTTGCGCCGCTCGCCCCTGCGCTTCCCGACGACCCCAGCCAGGAAGTTCTGCCTCTTGCCCAACCGGAACCCGCGCCCGTGGCCGGGGTGCCCATCCAGTGGGAGGCGCAGCGCCAGACCTGGGCGGGCGATCTCAGGATCCTCTCCGGCGATGTGGTGGTTCACTATCGCGATTACATTCTGCGTGCTGACAAGGTGATCTATCACCAGTCCACATCGGAGCTTGAGGCCGAGGGCCACTTGCAGGTCGCCGGTGGACCGGGCGACGTGGTCATCAACGCCACGCACGGAGACATGCGGCTGAGCATGCACACCGCGCGCTTTTACGACGTGAACGGCTCGCTGGGAGTCCGCAGGACGGGGCGCACTGTCGTCTACTCCACGCCCACCCCGTTTTTCTTCTCCGGGAGGGTTCTTCTGCAGACCGGCGAAGGCAGCTACCGGATCGTGGACGGCGCCATGACCAACTGCCGCCTGCCCAAGCCGGATTGGCAATTGATCTCGCGCTCCATCGCCCTCGCCAACGGCCACGCCTCCACGTCGAATTCCCTGTTCAAGTTTCTCGGCGTGCCTGTCTTTTACCTGCCCTACCTGAGCCACCCGGTGGATGATACCGGCCGCGAGAGCGGGCTGTTGATCCCAGTCCTCAGCAATTCGTCAATCAAGGGCTTCATCGTGGGCGAACAGGTGTACTGGGTCATCAACCGCAGCATGGATATGGTGGCCGGATCCGACTACTACAGCAAACGCGGCTGGGCGCCCAATGGCGACTTCCGCTACAAGGGCCCAGGCATTGACCATCTGATCGTGCGCTGGAATGCCCTGCTGGACCGTGGCGTGGAGCAGCAGGTGAGCGCCACGGCTACTCCCGCAACCGTTCAGCCCGCCGATCACCTGCCGGGCCCGGCCGGCATGGAACTCGTCAACCAGGGCGGCGTGGATATTCTCGCCCTGGGCCGCAAAGACATCTCTCCCGAGACCCGCATCGCCGGCAACGTCGAATATCTTTCCAACTACGTCTACCGCCTGGTCTTCAACGACAACTATTCGCAGGCGGTCAGCTCCGAGGTGGCCAGCGACCTCTCGCTCACCCATGCGCACCATGGGTTTGTTCCCTCCATTGCGCTGGACCGCTTCCAGACTTTTGCCAGCACCAGCAACGGCGACGAGGCCAAGATTCTCCACCTGCCCAGCCTGCGCTACGACGTGCTGGACCGGCCGCTGCAAGCCTCGCCGGTTTACTGGGGGCTGGCGTCTTCGCTCAGCTACCTAGACCGCTCGGAGCCCGGCTTCCACCCCCGCAACGTGGGCCGCTTCGACTTCTATCCGCACCTTTCCGTACCATTCACGGCAGGCGGCTGGAATGTGGTTCCCGAGGCCGCGGTACGCGCCACCTCCTACACCATCAGCCAGAACCCCGACCTCACAGGCGCCCGGGGCGGCATCCCTGCCGTCAGCCACGATCCGCTCAACCGCACCGATGTAGAGGCCTCCGTGGACATCCAGCCGCCGGCCATCGAACGCGACTTTACGCTGGCCCGTGGGAACATGGAACTGCGCCATGTGATTGAACCCGAGTTCACCTACCGGTATGTGCGCGGCATTGGCGAGCAGGCCCGCAACGTGCTGCTGTTTGACACCACAGACATCGCCACCGACACCAACGAAGTCGGCTTCTCGCTCACGCAGCGCTTTTACCTGCGCCCCACCGGCGAACAGACCTGCGCCCCCGAGGACGTACTGCCCTCCGGCGGCTGCCCTGCCAAGCCGCGCGAGTGGGCCAGTTGGCAGATTGCGCAAAAGCTCTTCATTGCCCCTGACTTCCGCGGCGCGCTCATCCCCGGCCGGCGCAATGTTTTCGATGCCACTCTGGACCTGACCGGCATCGCCTTCCTCACTTCGCCGCGCAATGTTTCTCCTGTCACCTCGCGCCTGCGCTTCGAGGCCATTGACAATCTCCGCGTCGAATGGGATTTGGACTACGACCCCAAGGGCGGGCGGCTGGACGCGGACAACATCTTTGCCGGCTACAGTTGGGGCCGCACCACCGTGGGCCTGGGCCACGCCCTGCTCAACGCCGTCGATGAGAACGGCAGCTCCGCCTCCACCATCCAGAGCCAGCAGTTGCAGCCATTCTTCTCCATTGGCAAGCCCAGCGGCACCGGCTTCAACTTTGCGGCCAACGGCGGCTATGACTTCGTGCTCGGCCAACTGCAATATGCCGGAGCCCAGGCAACCTACAACTGGAACTGCTGCGGCCTCAGCTTCGGCTACCGGCGCTTGCAGCTCGGCTCGGTCCGCGACGAGACGCAGTACCTCTACAGCTTTACCCTGGCTAACTTTGGCTCCGTGGGCGATATCAGCCGCTCCAAGTCCGTCTTCCGCGACCCCTCCCTGCCCCCGGCATATTAAAGCGTTTTCGGTTCAAGTGTTAACAAAATTTTGGGTGCCCCATCCTTGAATCGCTTTTGATTCAAGGGTGGGAGGCAACAAATATCCGTCTCAACCGTAAACAATAAGACCGTAAACGCTCTAGCGGAATTGCCTCCCCTTGCTTGCTTTTCGTTGTTTGATGCGTCAACCAACTATTGCCCAGAGGATTGTGCCCTCCGGCGGCTTGCATATGCCCTGCTGGAGTATCCTTTTCTAGAGGAATCTAACTTGTCGCGTATCTGTTTATTGGCCGGCCTGCTCGCAGTTGGCATGGCCGCAGGCTGCAAAGCTCAATCTGCCCCGTTCCAAGGCGCTGTGCAGGGATTGGGCGATGCCGCGCTCAATCGCCACATCGAAGTCATGGTCCGCTCTCAATACAACGTCCCGCAGGACTACGCCGTGACCCTTGGCGCCCGCAAGCCGAGCCAGATTCCCGGCTATGAAGCGCTGCCCATCACCATCTCCCGCGCCGACAAAAAGACGGTGGTCGACTTCCTCGTCTCCAACGACGGCAAGACCCTGGCACGCCTGGAGACCTTCGACCTGATGAAGGATCCCGCCTTCGCCATTGACGTCGCCGGCCGTCCCATCCGCGGCAATTCAGCAGCCAAGGTCACGGTCATCAACTTCGACGACCTGGAATGCCCCTACTGCGGCCGCATGCACCAGTCGCTCTTTCCTGCCGCTCTGGATCGCTACAAGGACAAGGTGCGCTTCATCTACAAGGACGACCCGCTCGTCGAATTGCACCCCTGGGCCATGCACGCCTCGGTGGACGCAAATTGCCTGGCCGCACAGAATGGCGAGGCCTACTGGGCCTACGTGGATTACCTTCACGCCCACGGCGAGGAGATTACCGGCGAGGACCGCAACCAGGCAAACAGCTTTGCCGCGCTCGACCGCATCGCCCGTCAACAGGCCACACTGGCCAAATTTGACCCGGCCAAACTCGCCAAGCTCAACAGTTGCCTCGCCGCGCAGGACGAGACCCAGGTGCTCGCGTCGGCCAAGGAAGCGGAGGTGCTGGGAATTGAAGGCACGCCCGCGCTCTTTGTGGATGGAGAGCGCATCAACGGGGCCGTTCCTGAAGAGCAGGTCTGGCTGGTGATCGATCGCGCCCTGCGCGCGGCCGGCGTCGAGCCTCCAGCCGCACCGGCACAGCCCGCGGGTACTGGCAAGTGAGCAGCCGTGCCGCTTTCGCCACGCCGGCTTGTGGATTTATTCTTGAATGCCGGGGCCTTCGCGACCCCATAGGAGACACCAAGTTGCAAGTCGAATCCTTTTTCCCGGTCCGTTCCCGTTTCGCCGTCCTCGTTCTTTGCACAGGAGCGCTGTTGGCTCCCGTAGCCGGCTGCCACCGCTCGCCCGCCCCGGACGTAATGGCCACCGTAAACGGCAAGGAAATCATGCGCTCGGATCTGGAGAAGTATTACAAAGCCAGCCTCGGAGATAACCCGCAACAGCCCACCCAGGAAGAGGCGGACCTGAAGCGGTTGAGCCTCTTGCGCGGCCTGATTGACGACGAGATCATCCAGCAGCGCGCCACCAAGTTCAACCTCGCCGCCTCCGACGAGGATGTGGACGCCAAGATTAGGGAGATGAAGGCCCTTGATACCCAGGAGGAGTTCGAGAAGCACCTGAAAGACAAGGGCATCACGCTCGATGACCTCAAGCGGGACTTGCGCCGCAACCTCACCGGGACCAAGCTGCTCAACAAAGAGATCGAGTCGAAGATCAACATCACCGACGCCGATATCGGCAATTTTTACAACGCCAACAAGGCCCTGTTCAATGTGATCGAGCCGCGCTACAACATAGCCCAGATTGTGGTTACAACAGCGCCGTCCCAGCAGGCTGCCAATCTGCAAAACAACAAGGCCTCAGGCGACGCGGATGCGCGGAAAAAGATTCAGGACCTGCATACCAAGCTCGAAAGCGGCGAGGAGTTCGGCGCCCTGGCCATGAGCTACTCAGAAGACAAGGACACCGCCTCGAACGGCGGCGATATCGGTCCCGTCTATGAGTCGCAACTGCACACCAGTCCCGAAGTCTATAGCGCGATCAGCAAACTGAAGCCTGGGCAAATCACCGACGTGATTCCGAAGACAGAGGTCAACGGTTCAGCCCGTCGCGTGGTGGGTTACGCAATCTACAAGCTGATCTCGCGGGAGGCGGCGGGACAGCGCAGCCTTAACGATCCCAACGTGCAGCAGTATATCCGCCAGCAGTTGCACGAGTCCCACGCCCAATTGCTCCGCGGCGCCTACTTCGAGATGGTGCGCGACGAAGCCAAGGTGCATAACTACTTTGCCGAAAGCATTCTCAAGCAGGGCGCGCAGTAACGCGCGCCGCTTGACCGGCGTC
>Ga0224555_1004345_pt1 | contig 13129 bp, 8 predicted proteins | sample 714S23034metaG_FD_180687 | JGI IMG/M metagenome (GOLD analysis project Ga0224555, IMG submission 180687) | Peat soil microbial communities from Stordalen Mire, Sweden - 717 S2 30-34 | ecosystem: Environmental > Terrestrial > Soil > Wetlands > Peat | place: Sweden: Norrbotten County, Stordalen...
GACTGCCATCTGCGCGCCGTTGAGCATGCGATTGCCGAACACTTGCTCGGGATGGTCGTAAAGCGGCGCGAGTACGCCGATGCGAATCTCGTCGAGAGTTTTGAGGTCGGGGTCGGGAATATCGCGCGCTGCGCCGTTGTATTCGACCAAGTCCTGGTAATACTCGTAGTACGGCTTGGTGAATTTGGAAAATGGACGCAGGTCATCAGGCGCACCGGTGTAGGGCTTGAGCGTGCGATTGGGCGGAGGACCGGGAGGATTCTTGCCGCAGGAACACGGCGTGGTGGCTGTCTGACTGCAGGCAGCCGCGGCGACCATAGCAACGACCAGAACGGCGACCACTCTACGCATAGCGAACCTTTTCTCTTTGTGCATTACTCAGAAGGCGACTCCCGGCGGAACATGGCGATCGCTTCGATTTCAATCAACAGGTCCGGCCGGCAAAGGATGGCTTGGATGCCGGTCGACGCGGGAAGCGGATCCAGTTGCTGCTCTTTGTAAAAGTTCGTTCGCTCTTCGTTGAATGCCTGGTAATCGCGCTCGATATCGCGCAGATAGCAAGTGGTGCGAACGATGTCGTGCCAGGTTGCGCCCTCGGAGGCGAGCAACTTGGTGATGTTGTCGAATGTGCGGCGAACTTGCGCGCGCAGCTCACCCACGTGAACTGTTTGACCCTGTTCATCGATGCTGGCGGTGCCCGAGATCAACAGAAGGCTTAGGCCGTTGAGATCGATGCGCAGGCCGCGAGAGAACGCGCTACCGTAGTCGTAGGCTTCGTTCAGCGCTGCGTGATTGGTGATCGCCCGCTTAGTGACGGGCGCGTTGCCCACTTCCGCGAATAGTTCCTGAAGGTTCATAAGATGACTCCCTGACCGTTTTCCGGTTATCACTTGTTGCTTGCTGCCTTGGTTGCCGTCCTACTTGCGTTGTTGCGTGTATTAAGAACTCGTCCAGTTTCAACCGAATTTTTCTGGCGAATGCCGTGACTCAATCCTTTAGCAGTCGCGACCCAGATGTCGTCGCCCTGAAAGTCAACGCCGAGAATGTAGTTGTGCGATGGCGCGGTCTGCGTCGGGATCTTCTTCACATTCCGTTCCGCGTCGATCACCAGCATTTCCGGTTTGTGAGTATCGAGTGCAGGCCGATACACCGCCCAGTTCGTGCCGTCGTAGTAGGCCAGGCCTTTATCGGTGGAAAACCAGGCGCGGTTCGCGTCAACGCCTTTGATCTGGCTGATGAAGTTGCTGGGCAGGCCACTGTCTTTTGTCAAAAAGTTGTGCCAGTAGCGGCCGTCGTAGCGGCTGGCGCCGAAGTAAGTTGCGATCCAGACGATTTTGTCGACGTAGCTGACCGACGTAGTAATCTCGTGAATCAGGCCCTGATCTTTCATCACAACCATTTCTGTCTCGCCGTCAGGATCGTCGTAGTTCTTCCAGCGCTCCGTCTTCTGGTCGTATTCGAGGATGCCGCCGCCCCAAACCGCGTAATAGACCTTGTCTTCCGCCGGGCTGACGGCGTAGGTCCAGATTTCGTACATGGGAGTGTTGCGATTGTTGAACAGGGACCATTGCCCGGTGCGGGTGTTGAGGCGGCTGGCGCCAGCCGCGGTCGCGGTCCAAACGAAGTCCCCTTGCACACCCACGCCGTAGACGATGTCATTGCTCAGGCCGGAGTTGAGTTGGGTGAAGCTGTCGATGCGGCCTGCGGAAATGCGGCTCAGTCCGCCCATGGTGCCCGCCCACACATCGCCCGTGCGATGGTCGAGGGCGAGCGAGAGCACCGCTTGATGAGCCAATCCATCTTGCGGACGAAAAATCTTCCACACTCCGCTTTCGTAAAGCCCAAGCCCGTTTTCGGTTCCGGCCCAGATGCGGTTGCCGTCCACCAGCACGCAAAAAACATGATTGTCCGGCAGCCCACTCGCAGTCGTGAAGTTGTCCCAACGAAACATGGGCATGACCTGGGACATCGCCGCGTGCGCAAATAACAGGCAGATCAGCCTCAAGAACCAGCGTTTCAGTTTCATAACGTTTTCAAGTATTCAATCAAGTCGTTCAATTGATCTTTGGTTAAGTCGTTGGTTACGCCATGCGTATCTTTGGGATTAAACACCGTCCAAATTTCCTCCATCGAACGCGCCGACCCGTCATGCAAATACGGCGCCGAGTACACGATGTTCGGGAGTTGCGGCACGTCGATCACGGGAGAGCGGTCCGTGGCTTTGCCGGTGCCCACATCCAGTTGGCGTTGGTTTGTGTACTTCGGACCGCTGTGGCAGTACGCGCATTGGTTTGATTCTGGAATTGGCTGGCCGCTTTTGTTGGCGGTCCGTTCGAAGATCGCCTTGCCGCGCTCTTGCGCCGGCGTGAGTTCGTCATTCGGCAGGCGATTTCGATTGGGCCGGAAGGGAAGTGAGTAAACGAATGCTACGAGGTCCGTTAGTTCCTGCGGCGTGAAGCTTTGCGAGCGGAAGAAATACTTCTCGGTGCGTGGCCCGCACTCGGTCGGCATGTCGGGGTTTCCGCCGTTCCACTTAAAAGGCTCCGTGCCGGCTAGATTTTCCAGCGACCGGTTGTCGACAATATCTTTGCCGAATCCATCCGGTTCGAGGTCCCATTGCAGACCGTCGATGGTGGCATCGATGTGACAGTTGGAGCAGCCAAATTGCCCCTGGAAAGCGAACTCAGCGGTGAAGAATACCCGCTCTCCGCGGCGCAGGGCATTGACTGTCTTAGGGCCGTCGAGGTCGATGGTTGAAACCACCTGATTCGTCGCGCTATCGATGACGGATATGTTGTCATCCAGCCGGTTGGCTACGTAGAGGCGTTTTCCATCGGCGGACAAAAGCACTCCGCGAGGATTGCGGCCGGTCGGAACTCTCGCGACCACGTACTCTGCTGAAGCCGAGAGATCGTTGACGAAGGGCTGACGCCGCGAGCGCACAGCGTGCATCAGTTTCGACACGCTGATCACGGTCACGCTTTGCGATCCCGCATTCGTCACAAAAATTTTCGACTTGTCCGGTGCGATGGCGACGCCCCACGGCATCGCGTAGTACCGGTCCAATTCATCGAGCGGAATCTGCGCGGTTCCCGGCACGTCCGCGCCGAACAAGGTGAGGGAATCGCCAAACACCCAGCCGTGCTCGACGTGCGCCAGCGGGACTAAATTCTTCGGACGAAGTTGCGCCGCGACTCCCAGCCTGCCATCTGCCGACAGCGCAACATGAAACACGCCCGCAACATTGTGCAACTGCTTCCGCTCGACCACCATTTGCCGGGCGGTATCGATCACGGTAATTTCTGAATTCGGTGGCGTCCGGAACGCTCCGAAATTGGGGTAAATGTGCGTGCAGTAAATCCACTTGCCATCCGGCGATGCCGTCAGGTAACTGGCGCCACGGCCGGCGGTCAAACGCTTCGTCTCTTTACCGGTTGCGAGGTCGATTACAGAGATGTCATCGCTGAGGCGATTGGCGACATACAACGTCCGGCCGCTTCGATCGACAACGATTCCGTTGGGTTCCGAACCCGTAGACAAAGTTCCTGCCAGCTTCAAGGTAGCTGTGTCGATGATCGACACGGTGTCCGACCAGGAATTTGTGACATACAGTCGGCGCCCATCGGGCGACAGCGCAATCCCGCGAGGCTTCTTTCCTACTGGAATGCGATTGACCACCCGCTCCGCTTTTGCATCTACCACGCGAACTTCATCGCTGCCTTCACACACCACGAACAGCCGCAATCCATCGGCTGAAAACATCATTTCAATCGGAGATAAATAAAGTCCGGATTCAGTGTCCGCAGAACTGGAAGCGGGTCTGGCGATCGCCGCAGAGAGAATCACGATCGCGACCGTTACCGCGAACTTTATTCTCCGCGCGATGGTGAAGGTCAGCCGCACTTATGGCTCCTCCACGGTGAGCACCCGATCCACCGGCTGATTCTCTAGAACCTGATCTTTACCACTGGGCCAGTGAATCGTCAGCTTATCCGCCTTCGTGGCCGAGCCCAGTCCGAAGTGCACCCTGCCGTCGTCCTGCGAAAGATAGCCCGAACCTGCAATGCGCTCGGCGACCTGCTTACGCCCTCCCGCGAGCAGTTCCAGGCGTGCGCCAATGCCATCGCGATTGCTTTTCTTCCCCTTCAGCTTGATCGTGATCCAGTGATTGCTGTTTTGACTTACGTTGTGCAGCAGAGTTCCGGGAGCGCCGAGATTCACCACAAAGGCATCGACCTTGCCGTCGTTGTCGTAGTCCGCGAAGCAAGCCCCGCGCGACACCGCCTTGACCTCAAGCGCCGGCCCGGCCTCGCGCGATACGTCGGCAAACTTACCTGCACCTAATCCGCGAAACAGGGACTGTTCCTGCGGAATTAAGTGGATCAGTCCGCCATGGAAAATGAGAATGTCCAGCCAACCATCATTATCGAAATCGTATACGCCCGTACCCCAACTCACGTATTGCGCGGTCGCTTGCGACACTCCCGAACTCGGGCCTATATCCTCGAAGCCTTTGGCTCCGGTGTTTCGCATCAGGCGGTTATACTTGGAGTCCGTTACCCACAGATCAAGGCGGCCGCTGCCCTCGATATCGGCAAATACGGGGCCCATCGCCGAAGTGCTTTCTCCATTCTGTCCGTAGGCCACGCCTTGCTCGACAGCGATTTCTTCAAAGGTTCCATCGTGCTTGTTGTGGAAGAGAAAATTCTCCGTCTTGTCATTCGCCACATAAATGTCGGGATAACCATCCCCATCGAAGTCCGCCGCGGTCACGCCCATGGTCCGGCCCTTGAATGCGCCGATGCCAGACTTCTCCGTCACATCGGTGAAGGTTCCGTTGCAATTGTTGTGATACAGACGATTGCTCTCCGGCGCGTAGTCGAGCGGCCCGGGATAGTTATCGGCCGGATAATAGTTACGATAGGTCGGGTCGAACTTGACATACCGTCCCACGAAAAGATCAACGCATCCGTCGCGGTCATAATCGAGCCACGCGGCGCCGATCGACCAGCCATCGACCTTGATTCCCGCCTTTGCCGTCACGTCCTCGAAGGTCCCGTCCCCTTTGTTGTGATAGAGAATCGCCTGTCCAAATCCAGTGACGAATAGATCGACAAAGCCGTCGTTATCGAAATCGGCAGCGATTGCCGCCATGCCGAAAATGTTGCCCGCCACCCCCGCCGAGTCGGTAACATCTGTGAACGTGCCATCGCCATTGTTCTTATAAAGATGGTTATGCGGAGGAATCGCGGGCGGCTGCTTCAGAGGATAGGGATGGATATTTCCCCCGAGCGGTTTGCCGCTCACTACATACAGATCGGGCAGCCCATCATTATTAAAGTCGAACCAGACGCAGCCCGCGCCCGTGCTTTCCAGCAACGAGCCCAACTCCCGCGCGCCGAAACTGTGCGTGAATTGAATGCCGGCCTTTTTCGTAGCGTCCTCAAAACGGATGGTGCTGGGCGCGCTCGTTTGCGCCTGCGCCATGAGTGAAGTCGCAATCGTTAGAAATCCAAGAATTCTCTTGATCAAATCAATTTCCTCCTGCGGAACTATGTCGGGCCGGGTGACTCATGTCGGCGGGAGTCGTCGATTTCAAAAGAATCAAAGGGACGGCATTCTCCGGGGCCGTCTCCGGACCAGCGTGGCAGCCCACACAAGCCCGCTGCTCGCCGCGCCGCAGCCAGAACCATCCGGTTTCGCGCTTTAAGATTTTCCCCTTGCTGTCGAGCAACTCGATTTGCAATGGTTGGTCCCCCGCCACTTGTACGAAGAACGATCCATCGGATTCGACCGGTGCCGTGCCCAAAACTTCTCTGCCATTACTGGTTTTTGTAAAAAGCCGCACCGACGCGATGGATGCCGCCGCGAACTTGTACTTCGACGTGTAGGAATTGAGGCAAAGCAAATTTCCAAACGACCAGTCATGCAACCCCGAAGGGTGGCGTTTGGGTACGCTACGCTCCGCAACCAATACAGGCTGCACCACATTCAATCCCGCTTCTTGCACGGCGGTGCGCACCGTGGTTTGACCCGGCTTCCACCAAATCAACTGGAAATCGCTTCCTGCATTCGCTCGCCACGGAAGTAGCCAGTCGCCTGCGGCCGCCTCAGCCAGTTCGCCCGCATAGTCCCCCTTGGGCACGGTGAGTTGTGTTTGGGCCGCGAGCGCGGAGTTGAACCGCGCCAGCCCGCGTTGCACCGCGAATACGATATCTCCAGAGCCAACTTGTTTGCCCGCATACCGGGCTGGCAGATGATCGCAGCGATATGCTTCGATTCCGCTGCCGTCCGAGTAAACGGTGTAAATTTCCGGCGGACCTTTTTCTCCCAGCGGGAAGGTCGCATCGAACAAGACTCGGCCATCGCGGAGAACGTCGGTTGGCAAAGAACTTCCGGGACCGTACGTCAGTGGCAGTGCATTGTCGCCGCCCAGGCCCGCGGCTTGAATGACGAATCGGCCCCCGAGCCGCTGCGCATAAACGACGCGGTCTTCCGGAAGATAGAACGGCCGGATGCAATCCTCAGCGCAATTTGTGACCCGCCTGGGAGTGCCACCTTCTAATAGGACCTCCCAGATCTGCCAGTGATCTGCGGGAGTGCGCTTTCCGGAGAACATCACCCTCGTTCCGTCGAACGAGACAGTTGCATCCGCAGTTGCCGCAAATTCAGGAACGAGAGCATGCCGGTCGGCGGCGTCCTGAAGAAAAACAGTTGCTCCTGCACTGAATCGCTCGCCTCCATCCATCCACGCGAGCGGTTCGTAGCGCTTGGCAACCGTGTACAGAATTTTCTGCGGCGAGGGAAGCGATGACATGCCTTGCGAAGAAAAAACGACAGGCTGAGACGTGTGCCCCATCACGAAGAACGAGAGAATGCCAATGGCCACCGAGCGCATCAGCGTGCGCCTCCCGCGTTCACCAAGTGCGGCCGCAAAGTGGAATCCTTTTCCCGCATTTTTTCACGGAAGTCCAGGTAGGCTTGCAATTCCTCCATCATTTTGCGGAATTCATCAAATGGCAGCGACTGCTCGCCGTCACTCCAAGCCTCATCCGGGCAGGGATGCACCTCGACGATTAACCCATCTGCCCCAACCGCTGCCGCAGCTTGCGCCAGCACGGGAACCAGGCAGCGCACGCCCGCGGCGTGGCTGGGGTCCACGATGACGGGCAGGTGCGAAACCGTTTTCAGCACCGGTACCGCCGCAATATCCAGAGTATTGCGCGTGGCGGTTTCAAAGGTGCGGATGCCGCGCTCGCACAAAATAATGTTGGCATTGCCGTTCATCGCGATCACCTGCGCGGATTGCATCAGTTCGGCGAGCGTCGCTGTCATTCCGCGTTTCAGAAGGATCGGCCTGGGGCAGCGGCCCAGCGCCTCCAGCAGCGCGAAGTTCTCCATGCTTCTAGATCCGACCTGCATAATGTCGGCGTACTCGGCGACCAGGTCTACATCAGACTCGCTCATTACTTCCGTGACAATGGCGAGACCGGTCGCTGCGCGAGCTTTGCGGAGAAGTTTCAGGCCTTCGATCCCCAATCCCTGAAACGAATACGGAGAGGATCGCGGTTTGAACGCTCCTCCCCGCAAAATTCGAGCTCCCGCCTCAGCGACGGCTTCGGCAGTCCGAAGCAGTTGCCGCTCCGACTCGACCGAACAAGGGCCGGCCATGACCACAAATTCGCCGCCGCCGATTTCGATTTCACCAACTCGCACGACACTGCGACCCGTATCGCAGGTCCTGGCGACCAGGTCGTAACGCGAGAATTGGCCGTTCCATTGGGAGCGCAGGTTCATCTGCGACGAAAGTATCTGTGCTGGGCTTGCGGCGAGCAGTGACCAGGGTCACACCAAGATATGCGAAAGATCAAAAAAACGCTGCAAAAATGCGGCGATGCACGATCATCATTCGCGGTCAATAATGCAATTCAATTACGAAATCTGTCAGCGATGCACCCACCGATTATGCCCGCGCCCGGTTCCCGCTTAATTGACAATTGTGCCCTGCGCATAATTCAATAGGCGGACTCATGGAAAATACGCCCGCCGTTGTTGTCTCCGCGCCGCGCTTGCGCCGTACTCTCACTCTTTGGGATCTCATCCTCTACGGCATCATCGTGATTCAGCCCACTGCGCCCATGCCGGCGTATGGCGTTTTCAGCAACGCCGGCCAAGGCCATGTAGTCACCTCAATCCTGATCGCCATGATCGCCATGGTTTTCACCGCGATGAGCTATGGTCGCATGGCACGGGTCTATCCCAGCGCGGGGTCGGCGTATACCTATGTGGGGCGCGAGCTGCATCCCGCCCTCGGCTACGTCACCGGTTGGAGCATGACCATGGATTACATTCTCAATCCCTTGATCTGCACCATCTGGTGCGCCAAAGCGATGGCCGATCTGCTGGCAGGATCGCGATATCAGATTCCTTATCCCGGCTTGCTTTGGCCGATCATCTTTGCCTCATTGTTCACTGCCCTGAACCTGCGCGGGGTGCAGACTTCCGCTCGCATCAACAAAACTCTCTGCGCGATTATGGGCGCGGTGATCCTGGCGTTTTTCTGGTACACCATCCGCTACATCTTTCATCTGCCGCAATATCCCGAGGCGTTTTTTCTGCACCCGTTTTATAACCCGCAAACTTTCACCATCAACCGCGTCTTTCACGGCACCTCGGTCGCGGTGCTCACTTATATTGGCTTCGATGGCATTTCGACGCTGTCGGAAGAAGTGGAAAATCCCAAGCGCAACATCTTTCTGGCGACCGTGCTGGTCTGCGTGATCACCGGGTTCCTGGCCTCTGCGGAAGTCTACGGGGCGCAATTGTTGAGCTACGCCCATTTCGGCAGGGACTTCGACGTCTTCTCACAGTTCGGCGACGAAAACGTATTCAGCCATGTCGCTGGGATCGCGGGTGGTTTTCTTATGACGAAAGCGATCAGCCTCACTCTGCTGATTGCCACCGTTGGCTCCGGCATGGGATCGCAACTGGGCGCGGCTCGGCTGCTTTACGGCATGGGGCGGAGCGATGCCATTCCGAAAAAATTCTTTGGAGCGATTCATCCCAAAACCAGGATTCCCGCCAACAACGTGCTCTTCGTGGGAGTAATCGCGCTCATCGGCGCCTTCCTCATCACCTACGACAACGGCGCTGAGCTCCTCAACTTCGGCGCGCTCATCGCATTCATGGGTGTAAATCTGGCATCGCTTACGCACTACTACATTCGGGGTGCAGATCGCAGCCTGGGCCAGTTTATTCCGCCGGTGCTCGGATTTGTTATCTGCCTTTTCATTTGGATTCACTTATCGAATCTCGCGCTGGTCGCCGGCTCAATCTGGATGGCCGCCGGTATCGCCTACGGTGCATGGAAGACACGCGGCTTCCAAGGTAGCCTGGTGAATTTCGATTTGCCACCCGACGAATAGGAAGCATTGGGATTGGGAAGGGCACGAGTTCCACTCGTGCCGGGGCAGGTTGCAGAATGAGTGCGGCTCTTAGCCGCTGAGGTTCGCTTCCCTAAGGGATGCTGGATGCTCCCTCAGTTCTACTGCTTGGGCAATGCTTCCAGAGTAAGAACTTCGAAAGGCTTTAACGTAATTGTGCTCGGCTCGCCCCCATTCAAACTGATTGGCTCGATCTCGCGATCCTCAAGCCACGGGCTATGCGCCTGAAAATCGCGCTGCGCAGCGTTTGGCAATTCGAAGGCTCTTGCGATATCGAGCGGGTAGCTCTGCGCCTTATCACTCGGATTTCGCAGCGTGACAATTCCCATTCGTGGCGACCACGCCGCCCAGCCATACACTTCCAGTTTGTTTGGGTCGCCCCCAATCCAGTGAGTATCGATGAGGACGTCCGCGTTGCTGCGAGACCACTTGGCAGCCTCCGCTAGCGTATCCCAGTTGTCTTTCGACAATAACGAATGGGTGATGTACATCTCCTGCAACTGAGTGCCGCTGCCGAAATAGGAGTGGACCTCATTGCCAAAATCATTGCCCGGATCAGTATCCAGATTCTGAGCGTGCCGCGCGTAGATAATCCCGTGCAGCATCAGAGAATTTAAAGGATACAGCGGACCCGGTTGCACAACTCCGTGATAGGTTGCGCCGTCGCGAAACGTAATCCAGCGCTCGCGCCACGAGCCAACGCCCGCAAAGCTGTGGTCCTCGTCGCCTCTCCAGATCGAATCGGCATATTGAAGCCAGAACGGCGACGGATAAGTTCCAGTCGTGAGGTTGATAAAGATCGATGGCTTAACCGAACGCCATTCGCCTATCAAGCTAATCGCCGCCTGAAAGTCGCTGTCAAAACGACTTCCGGGCAACACGCTATTCACATTCCCCGTGCCATCGATTTTGAACTGGTTCACGCCATAGTCGCGAATGAACTTCAACGTCACGTCCTCGAAGCGTGCAAAATACTTCGGGCCGGAAAGGGCGAAGCCTCCTGGGTTTGTTTCAAGCCCGTTTTCGCGGCCGTATTTGAGGCGCTCTTCTTTCGCCTGGTCGTACCCTCCCCACGGAGACAGCCACACCCCAGGCTCCGCTCCATATTTCTCGGCAGCGGTGCGCAGCGGAGTGAAACCGTTGGGAAATCCTGGGCCGAAACTCCATAGCGTGTGCGGATCGTCCCAGCCGTCATCGAAAAGAAACGAATCCAGCTTGACTCCGCGCTGCCCGACGAGTTCCTTCCCGAAGCAGCGAATCGCGTCGAGCGCCGCCGCTTCGTCGTAGGGGTTGTTAAATCCAATGTCGTACCACGAGTTGTAATGTAAAAAGGGACGATAAGGACGCGCGCGTTCGCGCTCGATGTAATTCAAAAACGCTCGCCGCATCTGGCCCACCGGCGACACACCGATGACCGAGGAGTAAGTTACCGTCTGCCCAGTTCGCAATGATAATTCGCGCCCGATGAAACAACTGACGGTCTCGTTTTTAACCTCGCAGGACGAAAGCGGGTGTTCGAAGCCGAAGAAAACATCACCCACAATCACCGGAGATCCCTTGACCCTACCGGCTATATGCGCAGCCGGCGCCTTGAAGTCGAATAGCTCGACCTCGCGTATCGGCGCATCCCTGCGAATGGCTTCAATTGAGACCTCTTGCCTCACGTAGTTCGACCCGTCTCGCAAGATCCCGCGCCAGGTAACAGAAAGATTTCCTGCGGAGTCTTCGAAACGCAAAATCACTTGCTCGCCGGGAGAATGTTTTGCCGACCGGGATGCCTCTCGTTCCACGGTCAGATTCTCAATTCGCGGACCATCCTTGACTATCATTTTCGAGGATCGCAGGATTGTCCCATCCTTTAATTTGAGAACAAAAAGATCTCGCGATAGCGGAACGCCCTTCCTAAGCGGATGTGGATCGAGTGAGTGCACGATCAGTTCGGACCGCTCTCTCGCGCCCGGCGCAAGGGACCATCGCGCCGAGAATATGCTGTTTTCTAATACAACTCGTCCGTCGCGAATGCTGGCGTGAGCTTCGCCCGGGTCCAATCCGTAGAGCGTTGTCGACTGGCCCCATGCAAGAATGGTGCTGGTTGCCAGCAGAAAGAAGCAGCCAAGCTGAAGGCGAGCGAGCATAGTGGCACTCTATGAGTAAACGTGGAAAGGCGCAACGAGCCCGTTGCCTTCCCGAACTTTCCCGCAAATGAAGCATTACGAAATAGATAGAAATGTGATATATAACAAAACGAAATAATTTGCGCTCGAATCTCAGATTTCGGAGGCTGAACATGAGGTTCAAATTCTGCACGATTGCTGCTACAGTCGCACTCCTGCTTGCATCCGGTGTGCGGGCCGGAATTGCCAACCCTTCCTCCGATAACCCTAAAATTCAAGGCGCAAACCTCAGAATCGAGTTCGATCGGACCTTGCGCAGCCGTGTAATCGCGCGCTTCGACAATGAAGAGACGGTGCTGGGGCCGTTCACCTCTTCTGAAAGCGTGGCGGGAGTGAACCAAACCTGGAGTGAATTTCCTCTGCTCTCGCAGAAGCACGAACGCGTCAGCGACACCTTCGGAGCAGGCGAGCGGCTCATCCTCACCGGCAAATCCGGAGCACTTACTAAGGCCGTTACCGTCACCGTGTACGACGAATTTCCTACCATGGCGTTTTTCGATGTCCAATACACGAACTCGAGTACCAGCAAGCTTGTCGTCCAGTCCTGGACGAACAACGCTTACACGCTCAATGCGCAGCCCAATCACGGCACACCGCCGTTCTGGTCGTATCAAAGCGGCTCTTACGAGAAGCGGCCCAACTGGGTGCTGCCGCTCCATGCCAACTTTCAGCAGCAGAATTATCTGGGCATGAACGCCAGCGACTACGGCGGCGGAACGCCAGTGGTCGATGTCTGGCGGCGCGACGTCGGGCTCGCGGTGGGACACGTTGAGCCACGCCCACGGCTGGTTTCGCTGCCCGTGTCCATGCCGGACGCTACCCATGCCAAGGTCGCCGTCGAGTTCCGCCACGCGGTCTCGCTTGCGCCTGGAGAAAGTCTGCACACTTTCCGAACCTTCGTTTCCGTTCACCAGAAAGATTATTTCCGCACGCTGACCGATTACCGGCGCTTCATGATGAAACAAGGTTTCAAGATGGCCGCCGCGCCAGACGACGCCTACGGCACAATCTGGTGCGCCTGGGGATACGGCCGGTCGGTCACCCCGCAGCAGATCTACGACACGCTGCCCACCGTGAAACGGCTGGGTTTCGCCTGGGTCACGATCGACGATGGATGGCAGAACGACGTCGGAGATTGGGCCCTCGATCCCAAGAAATTTCCCAATGGAGACGCCGACATGAAGGCTCTGGTGGATCGAATCCACCAGGAAGGTTTCAAAGCTCAATTGTGGTGGTCCCCTCTCGGTGCGGTGCCGAAATCGGATCTGCTGCAGGAACATCCGGACTACGCGTTGCTGAACCGCGATGGTTCGAGACGGAAAATATCCTGGTGGAACGCGGATTACCTGTGTCCTGCAGATAAGGAAGTGGTCGAATACCACAAAGCTTTGGTGCGAAAGATTTTGCTGGATTGGGGATTTGACGGTCTCAAACTCGACGGTCAGCACATGAACGCGGTGCCGGCCTGCTACAACCCGGCGCACCATCACGCGCGTCCGGAGGATTCGGTCG
>Ga0224555_1004350_pt1 | contig 13111 bp, 10 predicted proteins | sample 714S23034metaG_FD_180687 | JGI IMG/M metagenome (GOLD analysis project Ga0224555, IMG submission 180687) | Peat soil microbial communities from Stordalen Mire, Sweden - 717 S2 30-34 | ecosystem: Environmental > Terrestrial > Soil > Wetlands > Peat | place: Sweden: Norrbotten County, Stordalen...
TCTTGCAAACGTTGGGAATCAGACTGACGTTGACACCTCCAGCAGCAGCGGAGGCAAAGGAGAAGTAACGCATGGCACGGACCCTTGATGTCTATCTTCAAACCGAGCTGGTCGGTCATCTTGTCCAAGACAAAGGTGGACAGATGACATTTCGCTATGCTGAGAACTGGCTGGAGCGACCCGGCGCAACGCCATTGTCGCAATCCCTGCCATTGCGAAAGGAACGCTTTTCGCGCAAGGAATGCCAAGGGTTCTTCGGTGGCCTTTTGCCCGAGGCGGGAAATCGAGAAATCATCGCCCGCAATCTCGGCATTAGCGTCCGCAATGATTACGCCATGCTCGAAAAGATCGGCGGCGAATGCGCGGGCGCAGTCACCTTCATTCCAGCGGGCCAGCCTCTGCCCGAAAGCAATTACAGATACCGCACGCTCTCATCCGAAGAACTTGCCGCAGTCCTGAGGGAGCTGCCGAAACGGCCGCTTTTGGCCGGCGAGGAAGGGATACGCCTCTCGCTGGCGGGCGCGCAGGACAAGATCGCCGTGCGCGTTGATGGCGATGATATTTCTATTCCATTGGGCGGTGCGCCCAGCACACACATCCTAAAGCCGACAGTAGAGCGCTTCGACGGAGTTGTGGCTAACGAAGCGCTGTGCATGAAGCTTGCCGCCGCTATTGGCCTACCAACAGCAACTGTCGAGACGAGAAGTGTTGAAGGGATGGCGTATCTGCTCGTAGAACGGGATGACAGAACGTATCGGCAAGTAGAAGGTCAAGGAGCCGTTCTCGAACGGCTCCATCAGGAAGATTTTTGTCAGGCACATGGCATCGTTTCGGAATTGAAATATCAGAAAGAGGGAGGCCCCTCGCTCAAGCAAAGCTTCGCTTTGCTGCGAAATGTATCCAGTGCGCCGGTCCTCGATCTAAGCCGTTTTCTCGACGCCGTGATCTACAACTATCTCATTGGGAACAACGATGCCCACGGCAAGAACTTTTCGCTGCTCTATAGCGGTGTTGGGACGGATGACCTGCAGATCAGACTTGCGCCGCTCTATGACATCCTGAGTACGGTCTACTATCCCGAACTCAGTCGGACGATGGCGATGAAATTGGGTGGGGAGTATTCGTCGGAGAGGGTGATGCCGAGAAACTTTGAGCAACTCGCGGAGGAGGCGGGTCTCGCCAAGCCGATTGTAAGGCGTCGCGTACCCGAGCTCGCCGATTCCATTATCTCGACTCTCCCCAAGATGGACACCAGTGATCCCGTCGCCGAGGCGGTTGCCGTCTTGATCCGTGGGCGCTGCGAAAGAGCCCAAGATGCTTTTCATCGGTGATTTGGGATAGTCGGCAAACCGCACCTTATTCTCCGAGCCCGGACATCGTTCTGGCCCGAACCGCGGCTGCAGACACACGCCTTAGGCGCGATAATAGCAATAAGCCGTAATGCAAAATATATGATCCTGTCGTATATTTTGCATGTGTGGATTTCACGCGCAGTTGAACCCCGGCTAGAACGCTCCGCGAAGACGCGGCCCGTCATCATGCTTACTGGAGCCAGACAGACCGGCAAGACTTCAACCTTCCTGCGCCTTTTCCCCGGACATTCTTTTGTCTCCCTGGACCTCCCCACCGAAGCCGAACAAGCCGAGAAGGAACCACGCACTTTCCTACAGCGTCATCCCCCGCCCGTTATCCTCGACGAGGTGCAATATGCACCCGGCCTGTTCCGACATCTCAAAGCGGAAGTGGATGCCAACCGAACCCGCAATGGGCAATTTCTGCTCACCGGTTCGCAAAAGTTCACGCTGATGAAGAACGTCTCCGAGTCGTTGGCTGGTCGTGCCGACATCGTGGAACTCGAAACCCTTTCCTTCGCTGAGATTCTGTCGGCGTTACCGGACACTAGAGTCGAAACAGCCATCGTGCGCGGCGGCTTCCCAGAGTTGTATGCCAACCCAGATATCGACCTTGTTGCCTTCTACAACTCCTACCTGGCCACCTACCTTGAACGCGATGTCCGCGCCCTTTCCAACGTCGGGAGCCTGCGAGACTTTGAAAGATTTCTACGCGCTTGCGCCCTCCGTTCCGCGAACCTTTTGAACAAAGCTGACCTGGCCCGCGACGTTGGCATTTCCCCCTCAACAGCGAACCAATGGCTGTCCATGTTGGAGGCTTCCGGGCAAGCCGTCTTGCTTGAACCGTCGTTCTCGAATCGAACCAAATCCATCGTTAAGAGCCCCAAACTCTACCTCATGGACACTGGCTTGCTCTGCGCACTGCTGAACATCCGGTCTGAGGAGGATCTTCGCCAATCACCGGCAGTAGGAGCCGTGTGGGAGACGTTTGTCTTCGCTCAACTCCGCGCCCGCGAACGCAACGCCGGACGCACCGGCAGCCTCTTCTTCTGGCGCGACCGCACCCGCGGAGTTGACTTCGTGGTGGATGCCGGCGGACGCCTGGAGCTGTTTGAAGCGAAGTGGACAGAGCTGCCCGACATGGGCGACACCGTGAACCTCGACTTCGTGCGGAACGTGTTGGGCAACTCGCGTGTGACCGGCGGTTCGGTCGTCGCTCGTACACCGAATAGCTTCCCATTCCCTAACGGATTCCGAGCTGTACCCGTCATCGAACTCGGTTGATTATCCCAATTGCGCGGAAAACCCCGTCCTTCAGGGCGGGAACGCTTGGGAAGATTGCCGCCACATCCGGCACACCGGACATGGCGGAGCCTCCGGCGGCCAGAGTAGCATCCTGCTCTGGCACTGCTCATACCGCCGGCGCAAGCTACGTCTCTTCGACGCCTGCGCGGCATGACCACCGGGCGAACCGGGCGGTGGAAGTTGGCTGGAGACTCTAGCTAATTCAGATACTTTACTTACTAGTTTGGCAATATGCCACTATAATGATGGCAGATTGCCTTCGGAGGCTACGATGGCCCAAGTTGCAGAGACGAGTCCTAAGCGAGAACCATCCATGTTCTATCGGCGTGTTGAGGCCAAACTCGGAGTCGTCCCTTTGCGCTCTGATCGCGACTTGGCACGGCTGGTTGCTGCGTGCCTCCCTCTCAGTTCGTTGGAATCGCTTTCAAGCAATGGAATGACCGATGAGGAGATATATGACTTCATCGTGCCGCGGCGCACCTTGACCCACCGAAAGGCTCGGCATCAACCCCTGAGTCACGATGAATCTGACCGCGCTGTCCGCATCGCCCGCATCGTTTCGCAAGCTGAGGAGGTGTTCGGCGATAACGCCAAGGCTGGACGTTGGTTGCGGAAGCCAAAGGTACGGTTCGAAGGTATCGCGCCACTGGAGATGCTGCGGACAGAAGCTGGCGCACGCATAGTAGAAGAAATGCTATTGCAGCTCGATTATGGCTTCACGGCATGATTCTGTGGCGGATCAGCAACTACGCAACTCTGGATGGTGTTGGTGGACTTTACGTCTCAGGGCGTTGGCATACGAAAGGTCACCCCGTTGTATATTGCACGTTGAACCCATCGACGGCACTACTCGAAATCCTTGTCCATATCGAGATTGACACCGAGGACCGGCCAGAACGGTTTCAAGTGCTGAAGATCGAAGGCCCGGAGACGCTCTCACGGAAGCGGATCGACATCAGTATGCTGCCGCTAGATTGGGCGGATGACATTTCTGTGACCCAAGCTGTTGGAGACCGTTGGCTTTCAGAGCGCAGTTCACTGCTCTTGGAGGTCCCTAGCGTCCTGGTGCCTGAGACATGGAATGTGCTCGTGAATCCTCTGCATTCCGAGTTCAACTTGCTGACGATTGCCATGCTGTACGACCATCCGGTTGACGCTCGCCTCTTTTGAGTCATGCGCTTCAATTCCCCAACAAACGCTGTGCATGCGGGAAACCGATAACAGCACATAGACGGGGCTGATGGGTGTTCCAGAAGAGTTCGTCGAACACTACGTGACGACCGTGCTGAACCCTGAAAAATGCCGACTGGTGTCTGGCGTCAACCTATCTTTCCCCTCGAGAACAGGCAACGACAAAGGCCAACTACAAGGGTCTCTACGCTCCGCCGCGCAAAAAGACGCCCGGCTCCAGTCGAGAGGACGGATGTTGTGCAGGGTTTGGACGGGTTCTGAGAGGTCATCACGGCCCTGCGCTACAGGGCCCCAAGCGAAGGATGACTACAGACAAATCCGAGCAGGCTGCCTTCCGCGGTAGCTTGCAATTGCTGTGCCTCCTGAACGGCGATGAGCGCAGCGTGAAGATCTCCTTGCAGGAGCGACTGCCGTGCGGTCTGGCGCAAGCGATAGGCATGAGCCGCCAAAAGCATCAGCGCTGTAAGATCAGCGCCGCAACGCGAGCACTGCGACGAGCCGCGAAAGCGAGCACGGCAGACGGGGCAGGAGCCTGCGGGGCTCATGCCTGGCCTTCGACGAAGAACAGAAGTTCGCGCAGATCGTGAATTGCCTGCTTGAGCGCGGAGGCATCAAGATTGTTGATGGCGGTTTCGATCGCTTGATTCAGGTCGATGACCTCCTCACGGTCCTCTTCGTGGGCCGTATCGAGCAGGCGGCGAGAGCGTTCGATCATCTGCCGGCCCTCGCTCTCGATCGCGCTCCAGTCTCCTGCATGGGAGGTCGTCTCGTGCTCGAGTCTTTCTGCATCTTCGGCATCGAGCTGGTCCTCCTCATCCTCGATGTGCTGGAACTCCTGGAAGTCTTCCTCATCGAGGAGCTCTTCATCCGGGCGGGTGGCAAAGAGTTCTTCGAGGCGCTTGCGGGCGGCGGCCATCTCGGCTTCGGTCCTGGCTTCCAGGGCGCGGGCGATGGTGATGTTTTTGGATAGTCCTGACTTCTTCTCGATGGCGGTGACGTTGAGGATGCCATCCAGATCCAGACTCATGCGGCAGAGGACTTCATTGAAATCGCGCACGGGAGTCAGGCCCTTGATGCGGAAGTCGCCGACCAGAATATTGCGCAGCGCATCTTCGTCCTCGCCTTCATACACGCATATATCCACCTCCTCCTGGTAGGGGTGACTGGTGTAAAAGCGTTCGGTGCGGGTGATGGGCAGAGGGCTGTTGCGGCGGATGATCGACTTGTAGCAGTGCGGATAGGAGACGCCGCCGCGCTGGCCAAGGAAGGAGACGCCGAACGAGTAGGGCGTAACGTCGACCAGCACGCGCTCGACCTCGTGACCGGCCAGACGGGAGGCCATGACACCGGCTCCGAGGGCTACGCAGAGATCGGGATGAATCTCTTCCCGAGGCGTCAGGCCGGTGCGTTCCTCGATCATCCGCGCCACCAGCGGAGTGCGCGTCGAGCCGCCGACCAGAAGAATTGCATCCAGATCCGAGGGGCCTTTGCCTGCATCGGCGAGCGCCTTGGACATGTGTTCCAGGGTCTGCTCGACCAGAGAACGGATCATGTCCTCATACTGCTCGCGCGTGATTTCCAACTCCAGATGCAGCGGCTTGCCATCGACGGTGACCAACGCTTCTTCGCGGACGGTCACTTCGGGGTCGGAGCTGAGGCGGCGCTTGGCATCCTCCGCGGCCCACCAAACACGGGCCCGGGCCACGGGATGTCCGCTGCGCAGATCGATGCCGTGCTGGGACTGAAATTCACCAAACAGGTGCTCGGCAAGCAGGTCGTTGAAGTCGTCGCCACCCAGGTGATTGTTGCCGTGGCTGGCGAGCACCTCGGTGACGTCGCCCTCGAGCGCAACGATGGAGACGTCGAAGGTGCCGCCGCCGAGATCGTAGACCATGGCGGTGTGACGGCTGCCTTCCCCATAAGCCAGACTGGCTGCGGTCGGCTCATTCAGGATGCGCACCGCCTCCAGCCCTGCAAGGCTGGCAGCCTCGCGCGTGGCCTGACGCTGGGCATCGGAGAAGTAAGCGGGAACGGTGATGACCGCCTTCGTGACCGGCCGGCCGAACTGGCGACTGGCCCAGGAGGCAAGCTCGCGCAGGATCAGCGCGGAGACCTCCGGCGGGGTAAACGGACGGTCTCCCAGAGAGACGGTCTCGTTGCTGCCCATCTTGCGCTTGATGCTGCGCACGGTGCGCTCGGGGTATAGCATCAACTGGTTACGCGCCGGTTCGCCCACCAGAAGATCTCCGGACGGGGAGAGACCCACCACCGAGGGCAACATGCTCCTGTTACCCGAGGTGATGATCCTCACCTGGCCGTCGATGAAGGCCGCGACCTCGGAGTTGGTTGTGCCCAGATCGATACCGACAATCAAATCATTCATCTCATCCATGAGGCTTCTATTCTCCTATTCCATGAGTAGCCCGAGCTACTTTGACCTGTGCGGTGCGGTAGACTTCGCCGTTCCACTCGTAGCCGTTGCGGTAGACCTCGACCACCGTTCCTTCGGGGACTGAATCGACGGCTTCGACATCGACGGCGGTCATGCGTTGCGGATCGAAGAGGTGGCCCAGAGACTCGATCCGATTGACGTGGCAGGCTACAAGCGCCTCGTCCAGACTGGCCAGGGTGAGGCTGTAGCCGTGAGCGAGCGCCCTCAGAATCTCCTGCGTGTGCCGCGCATAGCCTGTGCCCACACCCAGCCAGCGCGCCATGCGCGGCAGCCGCGAAGGTGCAAGTTTTACGGCGGCGTTACGCGCTGTGTTGCCTCCCCGCTCCACCCGATCGCGCAGATCCAGCAGCGCATCGATCTCCTGTTTGCGCGGCTGGTGGGTTGCGGGAAGGAGGGCCGGCGTATCTTCCGCGCTCTCGTTCTCCGCGGCCGCGGACGCCTCCAGGCTCTGCGTCAGGGTTTCATTCAATTGCTTGAAGGTCCGTCCCTGTAGCTGGACCTCCTGCGTGAGTGCGGTCATGGCCGCCCAGAGGGAGTAAAGATCGCAGCCCCCGCTGACGGACGGCCCACTCTCGATCGGCGGGAGCGGGTCGCCGCGTTCAATCGCGGCGAGCAACTCAGCGGTCAGTCCCTGCGGTGGTTGCTCGTCGGCCAACGCACGGTCCAGCCACGCCTCAAACGTGCGCAGAATTTTCTCACGGTCATCCGGCGAACGTCTCCCGGAGGAGGGGTCAACATCCATCTCCATCTATCGTTCCTTATCCATCTGCATTTATCGTTTCTTCAGTACAGCCAGCCACGGATCGGGGCCGACGTAGGGTCTACCGTTGTCCACGGCCTCCAGCAAGGAGTCGAGCGGCGCTTCCGGATTGCAGGAAAACAGCGTGTACTGTGCGCGCGTTCGGCGGTCCCGCAGAAGTTCGTAGGCGTCACGCACCCGTTCAAACTCCACGGGAGAACGGTCCGGCGGAAACTGCTTGATCCTGACCAGATAGGCGGCTCGAATTCGCTCGTCGTCCGCTTCCGGGCTGACATCGAGCACGGCATAAGGATCGAGGGGCGGGGTCTCGTTCAAAGGCATCGTTTCACTCTAAAACAATCTTCCCTGCCCCGGCGGTGGAAGTTTGGCGGTTTTGCCTATCCTCGTTGGCGCAGGCGAGATAGGTTTGGAAAATGCTTTGCTCATGATTCTATCGACGACAACTTTTGGATCTTCTCCGGCCTGAATGGCTTTCTTGGCCGCCTTCGCCGCGCCGGGAGCGAGCATATTCAGAATTCTCTCGATTCGCCTCCATGCCGGCGAGGAGAATCGGCCCCGCTTCCCATCGGAATCAGCCTCGTCATCAAACTCACCCTCGTCATCAAACTCAGCTTCGCCGTCAAACGCATCTTCGTCGTCCAAATCATCTTCGTCCAGCAGGTCGCTGTCATCCAGTTGCCCGGACCGGCGGGCCTGGCACCTGGGGCAATCGCAGGCCGACGTTCCAAGGGCCTCTGCGTAGCGCGGTTCACGGTAGCGGTTATAGATGGGAAACTGCTTCTGGTCCTGCTCGTCTACGAGAATCTGGCTCAACAATTCTGGCGACACGGGACGGTCGGCAATCTCCACATCGTCGGGCATGCCCAAATTGTATCCACGGCGCGCACGCGCACCCGTCTTTCCCCCGGTGAGCTGATCCAGTATCTTGCCGGCCAGTTCCATGTCACGCTCCCGCCGCGCCAACTCCAGCGCTGCGGTGAAACAACCTTCCCTGCGCAGAAACGCCCACTGCGGCAACGAGCGGGCGCGCAGAAACAGAAACCGTGCGTTGGCTTGGCCCGTGGCCAGCCCCACGGCCGAGATGGCGTAGGACAACTCCGTCAAGAAGCTGTCCAGAGCCGTCTCGCCAAGTAGCAGCATCTGGGCCGTGTCCGCAGAGCAGTTGGGCTGGTGCAGAGCCTCCATCAGAGGGAGGCTCCAACCCTGGGAGAGCGACAGCGGAAGACCAGCCCACGCGGCCAGGACACAAGCCTTGACTGCGCCGGCCAAAAGTTCAGCGGGAGGAGTTTTGGAGATCTTCAACGGTGGCGCGGAGACGGTGGAACCCAGATTGGCCGCTTGCAACAAAGCAGCGGTCAGAAGATGCGCTGCCACGCTGCCTATGGACTGGTCTAATTCTGTCTCCAACTCGCGCTGAGCCGCCTTGTTCCGGTCCACCGCTGCACAGCACCAGCGCAGGGTCGCAGCCAGTGCGGCCACCTCGCCTGCTCGAACCTCCAGCACGGTTGCGAATTGTTCCATTTCACCCTGCGCGAGATGCATCTTGCGCTGGCTCAGATGCCGGATGGCCGCGGAGAGCAGGAGCCGCAACCTGGCACGGTGTACCTCGGGGTTCAGCCGGTCGAGTTCTTCCGCCTCGGCCAGATACTTCAGCGATTTCTTGAACGCACTTCGCTGCTCCGCCGATTCCATCAGATGGAGCAGCGGCTGAATGTCCTTTGGATGGGCCTTTCGCCAGTGCTCGGCCACGTTGTCGGACACCTGCCATGGACCATGCTTCTTCGCCCAGGTCAGCCACAGATGGAAGGCTTCGGAGCTGGGATCGGCCTTGCAGGCGCGCAAGTACAGCACCCCCGCAGACGGAATATCCTCCGATTGCTCCTGCTTGCCGGGCTTGCGGTAGAACGACTCCCGGTCGCGCATCTCCTTGATGATTTCCGGCGGAATGTTCTCGGTGATTTGCGCCATGTGCAGCGAGAGAACTCCATCCTCCAGGCCACCGGCTGCAAACCAGTTCTCCTTGATGGCCTCGCTGCGAAAGTACTCCCATACCATGACCGCTTCCGCATAGCTCCCAGCGGAACGTCCCTCCTCCAGTATCCTTGCCAAAAGACGGAAGTAGTAAGCGCCCATCCGCGGACCGCCGCCCATGGCTGCGTTGATGGCCGTTGGCTGGATGTTCAGCATAAGACTGCGCACCGCGATGTGCTGGCGCAGATGCTCACGCGTCTTTGCATCGCAACTCCCAGCGGCCGCCATCGTGGTCCGTGCGGCGTCGAGGATCTGCCGATGTTTCTTTGCCTGCAACGCCTCTTCCATTGCCGCCAGCGCAGAGCGCAACGCGGCTCCATGGTCCCCCGCCGCTGCGATGAGCTTCTGCCCGGCCAGACTGAACTTTCCATCCGTTCCCTGCCCCATGATCGCCGCAAACGGCAGGACCAGGCGCGCTGGGACCGAATCGTCCGCTATCGCCTTGAGCCACTTTATGCATGCATCCTCCTCGCGGCGGTAGTAGCTGGCGATGGCGCGGATGAGCGCCTTCCACGGGGCCAGCGGGCTGCGGTGCGACACCTCCGGCAGCGCCAGAAGCGCGTCGTCCACCGGTCCCTGCGTCACCGCGGTGAACGCGGCGGCCAGTGCCGATGCGGCCACGCGCAAAGGATGCTCCGGCGGCAGAGATGTAACCGCAGCCAGCGTGGGAAGGTCATGGATCCGCTGCCGGATGAAGGTCTCGATGCGCTCACGGTCTGCCGCCGGGAGATTTGCATCGCCGAGCGGCGCAACTACCTCCTCCAGCCTGCCCTCGAGCGCGTGGAACTCTCGATCGAGCTCCACTAACTGCGGGATACCAGCGGGAAACCGCTCGCGCACGATGCCAAGCAGGGCCTTGGCCTCCACGGTCATCCCCAGCTTGAGTAGATCTTCGATGCGGGCTTTGTAGGCCTCCAGCAACAGAGCTTCCGACTCCGCCGTAGCACAGCGTTTGTAGATGTCCCGGGCAAGCTGTAGCGCGGACTTGGAATGCCTGCCAGTAATCAACTCCCGTACCCGCTCGGCCTCCACGGGCAGCAGACCTGCCCCACCTTCTCTGGGAGCGGAGGCTGGCGTCGGAGTATTCCTCTTGTTCTGTTTTCGCACCATGGGATTACAAAATAGCTATCCGAAATTGTACTGTGTGCTTTTCATATCCAGTTGAACGCCACAGGGCTTCTCTCTCATTATCGCGCGCACTGTCGGTGCCCTACGATGTGCGCTCGCGGTGCTTCTGTGTTGCGGCATGCGTTTGGGCGGAGTAGGCGCATGGAGATGGAGATATCGCTGCGGTGACCCAAGTGTGAGCGCAAGCCCCTCGCTTTAGCCATGGGGTAAGCGATTGCCTTTTGTGAATAACCTGCCGGGTTTGGTTGTCAAGAAAGACAATCATTGGATCAATTTTTACTGGTGAGTCACCCAGAGGTATACCTTAAATTTGCAAAGGCAGATGACCAAGCAGTACATCGAGGATCAAAAGTACGTTTAATGGGCAAGCGAGCGAAGACCCCCAGTTACGTGGCCGAGTTTGAGGTTGAAACGACCTCAAAGGATAGAAGCGTGCTGCTCTCTCGCCTGGAGGCCGGGCGTCAACTCTATAATGCGGTCCTTGGTGAATCGCTTCGCCGCTTAGCTAGAATGCGGGAGGATGCCGCCTTCGCGAAAGCGAAGGCCATGCCCAGCAAGATCGACGAAAAGGCCAACCCTGCGAAACACGCTGCTTTCAAAGCACTTCGGGAAGAATACGGTTTTCGCGACTACGATCTGCATAAGTTATCCTCCCTTTCCTGCAATTGCTGGCTTCGAGGCCATCTCGATGTCCAGACGGAACAGAAGATTGCAACTCGTGCCTTCAAAGCCGCCGAGCGATATTCATTTGGCAAGTCCGGGAGGCCTCGGTTTAAGCGGTATGGTGAACTGGGAAGTGTCGAGGGCAAGGCGAATGCCGCAGGCATTCGCTATCGGTCTGGCTCCATTCTTTGGAATGGCGAGTTCGCGAAGCTGGAATTACCGTTGATCGTTAAGGTAAACGATCAGGTACAGGCGTATGCGCTGAAGGAAGCCGACCAGGGCAAGGTTAAATATGCTCGTCTCCTGACGCGCTCGATCCGGGGCGAGGAGCGCGTTTACGCGCAACTCGTTCTGGAAGGGAAACCGTGGATCAAAGTCGATAAGCAAGGGGAAGTGAAGCATTCCATAGGCGCAGGCGTGGTAGGCATGGACCTTGGTCCATCCCATGTTGCCTTTGTTGTCGAGGGCAAGGCGTCCTCCACCGAATTTTGCCGCGGCCTCGATCGCAAGGCAAAGGCTCTGCGGCGCTATCAGCGTCGCATGGATCGCCAGCGGCGGGCCAACAACCCTGAGAACTACAACTCCAATGGGACAGCCAAGAAAGGCCTCCTCCCGTGGAAGAGTTCTACGCGCCAGCGGAGAACGCAACACCAGGTCAAGGAGCACCACCGCACTTTAGCTGCGCAGCGAAAATCGTTGCAGGGAGAACTAGCGCATCAGGTTCTCTCCTTAGGAAATCAAGTCATCACCGAAAAGGTAAGCAAGTCCGCCTGGGCCAGAAGATATGGTCGCAGCGTAGGACACAAGGCGCCGGGCTTCTTTGAGGCGCGGGTTGCCACCCTGGCGCTCGCGTCCGGCGGTAGCTTCGAGCCCGTATCGACTTATTCAACCTTCCTCTCCTCCCGCTGTCTTTGCGGGCAGAGGAAGAAGAAGACGCTCCGAGAGCGCAAACATTTCTGCGGATGCGAATTCGTGCCTGAAGGCACGTTCGTAGACCGCGACGAATTCTCTGCTTTTCTGGCGATGTTCAGCCAGGGAAGTTTGTTAGGCATAGAGCGAGCGCGTAGCGCGTGGAAGCTCTGGGGGGCCGACTGCCTCCTTCGGCCGGTGCCTAGTCATGAAGTCGCAAACGGGGAGGCTTTGCCTTCCCTCCGTGCAAGAGATGCGCGGCAGAGCGATTCGACCGGAAATGAGTCTGGACATCGGCGTGAGGTCGCTCCCTTCGGGGGCGGAGAGCGCCGGAGGTTGAAAAACCTTCGAAAGACTCGTACTGGAGAGAAGGCAGAAAAGCCTTCGCCTCTGGGAACCCCCGCTTTAGCCATGGGGGGCAGTCAGAACCGAAAGAATTGGGACAAGGGGGTCAAATGAGCATCATACTAGCCAATCCGACTGAAATGATCCGACGCGGAGCTCCGCGTCTAATCCATTCTGACGAAGAGTTGGAGGAGTACACCAGAGCTCTTTTTCAGCTAACCGCAAAGCCAAAGCTGACGCTAGTGGACGAAGAGGCGATTGAACTGCTCACGGTCTTAATCGAACGTTACGAATCGACTCATTACGCGATACCGGAAGCCGAGCCAGCGGACGTCCTACGCTTCCTCCTAGAGCATAACGGTCTATCTCAGAGGGATATCGCAGCGGATTTAGGCGGGGAGAGTGTTGTATCTCTGATCTTGGGCGGAAAGCGACAGATGAATCGTGATCATATTGCGAGGTTAAGTCATCGATTCCAAGTTTCACCCGCTGCCTTCTTCGGGCCGTACGCTTCGAATCGTACGGCTGCAATATCAAAAGCCCAAGAGAGCTATTTTGTCGAACAGCGTCCAGACGGGGGCTATGCGACCCGTAAGCCGAATTTCCGAAAGGTCACCGTGCGGCAAACCCAAGCGGACGCGATTAAAGCTACCAAGCAAACGGGAGCAAGCACCTCATCGCCCTCAAACCGGAGGCGTGCATCTCGGACTCGAGTAAACGCTATGGATTCGCAAGCAAAGGCGTTCACAAAATAGAGCTCGACGTTCAAGGACTCATCGGGCCGCTTCGAAACGAGGAAAATAGAAAACATGTCAGAACCAACTATTATCTGTCCGAGGTGTGGGACTGAGATCAAACTGAACGAACAACTGGCAGCTCCACTCTTCGGCGCTAACGAAAAGTGACCCACTTGTGCTCGCTTAAAGTGACCCACACCAAGAACACGACGCGGCGAGGGTAAGAACCCGCAAAGTA
>Ga0224555_1004353_pt1 | contig 13098 bp, 14 predicted proteins | sample 714S23034metaG_FD_180687 | JGI IMG/M metagenome (GOLD analysis project Ga0224555, IMG submission 180687) | Peat soil microbial communities from Stordalen Mire, Sweden - 717 S2 30-34 | ecosystem: Environmental > Terrestrial > Soil > Wetlands > Peat | place: Sweden: Norrbotten County, Stordalen...
CGCCCAACCCCCGCTCTTCATCCGTGCGTCCATCCGTGTTAAGCCTCGCGGTTAAGCCTTCGCGAAATGTTGTCAAGCCCTCAAAACGGTTGAAAACTCGAAATCCCCAACAACCACGCGCCTTTTTAATGCGCCCGTGGATAGCAGATGAGTTACGCCCAATCTGCTATGCTTTAACCAGTAGCATTGATTCAGGAACCCGGCCTTGCGCCGGGTTCTCCATTTTCCGGAGCGCATCGGCGTCTCTGGGGCACAAAAAATGTACCAAGTCCTGGCCTAACCTGTTTCGATACGTCGCTTAGGTGGTATATACCCCCCGGGGGGTACCATTCGCAGCGCGCGCCGAACCGCTTCACACCGGCTTAAGGTTGCGTGACGTATCCTTGCCGATGCTACGATGAACCGCCTTTCGCGCGCGCCGAATCCGGGGTCCCCGGCCAGCTTGCTGGCTGGGGCTAGAATCTGCGTTGGCGCGGAGGTCCGGCACGGCACTGCTTACGAATCACCAGGAGACTCAACCGTTATGTCGCACAAGCCGCTCTTAGTTGCCGCCCTCACCCTCGCGCTTCCACTCGCCGCCCTCGCGCAGGCTGGCCCATACAAAGTGCTGCAGACCGTCAAGGTCGGCGGCGATGGTGGGATGGACTACGTCACGACCGATTCCGCCAACCGAACCCTTTACGTTGCGCGCTCCGGCGCCGCCGGCCACATCGGCGTCTTCAATCTCGACACCTTCGCCCAGGTCGGCGACATCCCCGGAACCAGCGGCCACGGCGCGGTCGTCGACGACGTAACCGGCCACGGTTTTGCCACGTCGCGGGCCATCACCATGTTCGACGCCAAGACCTTCGCCATCATCAAGACCATCCCGGTCCAGGGCAATCCCGACGGCTACCTCAACGATTGGGTGAACCACCGCTTCTACGATCTCTCTCACTCCCAGCCCAACATCACCGTCATCGATGACAAGGATGGCTCCATCCTCACCACCATCGACATCGGCGGCGCGCCCGAGGAGGGCCAGTTCGACGGCAAGGACAAGATCTACGTCGACATCGAAGACAAGGGCGCCATCGCCGTCATCGACGCCAACACCATGAAGCTCGATCACACCATCGACATCAAGTCCAATGGCGACGGTTGCGCCGGCCTCGCGCTCGACGCCAGGAACGGCATCCTCTTCGCCGCCTGCCGCACGCCCCAGGTCATGGTCATCGTCAACGCTGCCTCCGGCAAGGTCCTCACCACGCTGCCCATCGGCCAGGGCTGCGACGGAGCCACCTTCAACCCAGCCACCATGGAAGCCTTCACGTCGCAGGGCGACGGCACTCTCACCGTGGTCAAGGAGAACTCGCCCACCAGCTTCGCCGTCGAGCAGACGGTGACCACCCCAGTCCGCGCCAAGACCATCACCCTCGACACCAAGACCGGCCACCTGCTGCTGATCACCGCTGAGTACGGCCCACCACCTGCGCCGCCAACGCCCGCTGCTGCACCGGCAACACCTGCACCAGCAGCGCCAGCCGCAGCCGGCGGTCCTGGAGGCCCCGGCGGACCCGGTGGACCCGGCGGTTTTGGCGGTCCGGGCGGATTCCGCGGTCGCGGTGGTCCGATGATTCCCGGATCGTTCGAGATCGTCGTTGTCGGGAAGTAAACTATAGGAGACATGCCAGACCTGAGTTTACTCACTACCGAAACACGCAACCTGAAATCCGAACACATCGATGAGCTTTCCACCCTGGAGATGCTCACCTTAATCAACCGGGAGGACGCGACTGTTGCAACCGCAGTCGCGTCCCAGCTCCCCGTCATCGCGCAAGCCGTCGACGTCATCGCCGAACGCTTCGCCCGCGGTGGGCGGCTCTTCTACATCGGCGCCGGAACCAGCGGCCGCCTCGGTGTTCTCGACGCCTCCGAGTGCCCGCCCACGTTCTCCGTGCCGCCCGCGCTCTTTCAGGGCCTCATCGCCGGCGGCGACGAAGCGCTCCGCAACTCCGCCGAGCACGCCGAAGACTCCTCCGACGAAGGCGCGCGCGACTTGGTCCGCGCCGGCTTCGGCATCGCCGATGCAACCGACGCTGCCGCGCTCACGCCCGATACGCTGGTCGGCATTGCCGCCAGCGGCCGCACGCCTTACGTGCTCGGCGCGATCCTCCACGCGCGTGCGCTGCCGGCGTTCACCATCGGCCTCGCCTGCGTCGCGGATTCGCCCGTCACCAAGATCGTCGACCTCGCCATCACTCCGGTCACCGGCCCCGAGGTCATCACCGGTTCCACCCGCATGAAGGCCGGGACCGCGACCAAGCTCGTTCTCAACATGCTTTCCACCGGCGTCATGGTGCGCACCGGAGCGGTCTACGGCAACCTGATGGTGAACGTCAAGCCGACCAACGACAAGCTCATCGACCGCGCCCACCGCATCATCATGGCCGCCACCGGATGCGATCGCTACGCCGCGACTCGGCTGCTGATCGAGGCCGACTCAGTGAAGGTCGCCATCGCCATGCAACTGCTCTCGCTGCCCCGCAGCCAGGCCGAGGAGCGTCTCGCCGCCGCCGGCGGAAGCCTGACCAGGGCCTTGCACCCGGACGCCTGATCGCCGCGCGGCATCCAACTGCACAGGCCTATGGCAATGCTATCCAAGTTCTGGCGTTCAGCGATTCTCATCCTGCTTTTTCTGGTTGCGTCGTCGCGGCCTGCGGGAGCTTACTCCGTCCTCACCCACGAAGAGATCATCGACATCGCCTGGAACGGCTCCATTCAGCCGCTCCTGCTCAGGCGCTTCCCGAACCTCACTCCCGCGCAACTCCGCGAGGCCCGTGCGTACGCGTATGGCGGATGCGTCATCCAGGATCTCGGCTACTATCCCTTCGGCAAGCCGATCTTCTCCGACCTGCTCCACTACGTCCGCACCGGCGACTTCATCCGCGCCCTCTTCCGCGACTCCAAGGACGCCAACGACGTCGCCTTCGCCATCGGCGCGCTGTCGCACTACCTGGGCGACACGCTCGGTCACCCCGAAGCGATCAACCTGGCGGTGGGCAAGGCGTTTCCGGAGCTAGCAGCGAAGTACGGCCCCAACGTCAACTACGCCGAAGGCCCGCACCAGCACGTCCGCGCCGAGTTCGCCTTCGACATCAACGCCATCACCAAGCATCGCCTCGCTCCCGAGCGCTACCTCAACCGCATTGGCTTTGCCGTCCCGGTTCCTCTGCTGGCGCGTGCGTTCTACGACACCTACGGCCTCGATCTGGCGAAGGTCCTCGGCCATAGCAACCCCAAGCTGTTCGGATACCGTTACTCCGTCCGCACGCTGCTGCCGCGCGTCGCCTACGCCGAGACCATTCTCCACCGCAACGGCATGCCGCCTGACGTGCCCAGCCCCGCGCTCGATCGATTCAACCAGGAGATCGCGATCCTCTCCGCTGCGAATGATTGGGACTCCTACCGCCGCCAGGCCGGCATCGGCACCCATCTGCTCGCCGGATTCCTCTTCATCCTCCCCAAGGTCGGCCCGCTCTCCGATATCTCGCTGCGCGGTCCCACTCCTGCCACCGAACAGGACTACGTCAACTCTCTGATGCACACCGTGGACGTCTTTCGCCAGACACTCGCCAGCGCCACCACCTCGGGGAATTTTCCCAACCTCGACCTGGACACGGGCGACGCCGTCTACCCTGGGACCTACTCGCTGGAGGACTATACCTACGCCGATCTGCTCCACCTGATGACGCGCGACCCGGCGAGCCCGGTGCCCGCCGGGATTAAAGGCGACCTGCTCGCCTACTTCGCCGATCCGGCCAAGGCGAAGTATCTCCAGCGCAAAGCCGGCAAACTTGCCCAGGTCAAGGCCGACCTGCCTATCCTTCAGGCCATTTCCACCAGGGCCGCGTATCCCGACACTGCTTTCCTGCCCGAACCCGAGGAAGACAAACCGCCCGACGCCAAGTCGTCGGCTCCCCCCAATGCCGAGCCGCCCAACCCAGAGCCTGGCCCCAAGAAGCCGACTCCTAACGAGTCCACCGATTCCACAGGAGCGGCGCCAGCCAAGGGTCCCGATTCGAAGGATGCTTCGCCGCCCGAGCCGAAATCCACCCAACCGCTCGTACCCGTGCCCGCGCCCGCCCCTTCCGCGCCCAAGCCGCAGCAATAACAATGCGGGATGATTCTCCCGTTGGAGCATGTCAAAAGGAAGATCTTTACCGGCGCGATTGAACAGGCTCATTTCGCATTCACCTGCGGCGCCTTCCGTCCTGCGCTCCAACTCGCCCGCGCGGCGGAAGCGCTGGCGCACCTGACTGCAGGACTCCCCGCCACGCTTCCCGGCGACCGCGAACTTGGCCACCGCCTGGCTTCCTGAGCGGCCCGCAGCAGACGTAGCCTGATCTATAGCACGCGGCTGTGCTTGTATCCCTCAGCTGTCAACGCATCGAGCAGTTCGGCAACCTGTTCCGGGCCTCGCGTCTCCATGGTAATGTCGATGGTCGTGTCGCCGAGGTTTACGCCGTAGTAGGCGCGGTTGTGCAGCGTGTCAACGATATTGGCCCGGTGGCTCGCAATCAGCCGGGTCAGTTCGTGCAGCGCGCCGGGTTTGTCCAGCAGATTGATGCGCAGGCGAATCAGCCGGCCGTCCTGCACCAGGCCGCGCTCGATAATGCGCGCGAGCAGAGTGACGTCGATATTGCCGCCGCCCACCAGCACCGCCGTGTGCGCGCCCGCCAGGCTGGTCCGGCGCTGCAGCAGCGCCGCCAGCGCCGCCGCGCCCGCGCCTTCCGCGAGCGTCTTTTCGCGCTCCAGCAGCATCAGGATGGCTGACGCAATCTCGTCCTCGTCCACGGTGACAATCTCGTCGACGTAGCGCTCGACCAGCGGCAGCGTCAGATCGCCCGCGCGCCGCACCGCAATCCCGTCCGCGATTGTGGTGGCCGGATTGACCGTGACCGGCTGGTGCGCCTCCACCGCGGCTACCATCGACGGAAGCCGCAAGGCCTGCACCCCGACGATACGAATGCCGGGACGTGTTTCCTTGATCGCGCAGGCAATTCCGCCTATCAATCCGCCGCCGCCAACGGGCACTACTACGGCTTCAAGCTCCGGCACCTGTTCCATCAGTTCGAGCCCGATCGTTCCCTGTCCCGCCATCACGTGGGGATCGTCGAAGGGATGAATGAAGGTAAGGTCCTGGGCGGCGCACTGACGCAGCGCCTCCTCGTAGGCGTCGTCGTAACTGGCTCCGTACAGCAGCACCTCCGCGCCGAATTCGCGCGTCGCCGTTACCTTGACCAGCGGTGTCGTCAGCGGCATGACGATCAGCGCCCGAATGCCGCGCTTGGTCGCATGGTAGGCCACGCCCTGCGCATGGTTGCCCGCGCTCGCCGCAATCACGCCGCAGGCTGCCTGTTCCGGCGTCAGAGTGGCAATGCGGTTCAACGCGCCGCGCTCCTTGAAGCTGCCTGTCATTTGCAGGTTCTCAAGCTTGAGATAGACCTGCTGGCCGGTAAGCGCCGACAGCATCTGCGAATGCGGGCACGGCGAATAATAGATGGCGCCGCGCAGCCGCTCGCGCGCCGCCAGCACGTCCTCAAGATGAATGCTCAGGTTGGCACCGGTTTTGGAATCCATTGGACTCTGATGGTATCGCGTCCGGTGGTTGTGCCGAAACGCTGCGGCAATGATGACGCGGTTCTATTCGCGTCGAGAACGGAACTGGTTGGCCAGGCGGAACTCTTCCTTCAGTCCCGGCGCGCGCAGGTTCTCACGCAGGTGCGCCAACCGCTGTTCCAGCGCTTCCAGAGTCGCGGCGATAGGCTCAGTATTGGAGAGCGCAATATCGCGCCACATGCTGTAGGGGCTTGCCCCCAGCCGGGTGGTCTCGCGCAGCGCTCGCCCGCCGATTGCGGCGATCTCATCGCGCCGCGCCGGGTCGCTGCTGAAGGTCTCTTCCAGCAGCGCCGCCAGCGCGGTGGAAAGCATCTGCGGCAAATGACTGACCCAGGCACAGATTTCGTCGTGCCGCGCTGGATCCAGGTCCATGGTGCGCGCGCCGAACTTCGCGACCCACTCGCGCCACTCGGCTTCGAGCGGGTGCGCGGATTCATCCAACGGCGTGAACAGCCACATCGCGTTCTGGAAGAGCGCCGCTTCGGCCAGTGCCGCGCCGCCTGATTCCTTGCCCGCCATTGGATGGCCTGGCAGAAACCGAGCCTTGCCCGGTTGGTTATAGCCGAGCTTCGCCGCCAGTTCAGCGATCTGCACTTTGGTGCTGCCAACGTCGGTGACCAGTTGATGCGGCGCCAGCGCCGGCGCGAGCCGCTGCATCCAGTCGAGAATCGAGAGCACCGGCCCGGCCAGCACAATCACGTCGGCGTCCGCCGCTGCCGCATCGGCCGTGTCGCGCGCGTGCCAGCGATCGATGGCGCCAAGATTCTGCGCGGTCTCCAGCGTCTTCGCGGTCGGGCCGGTGCCGACGATCTCTCCGCTAAAGGCCGCCGCGCGCAGGGCCAGCCCGATCGATCCACCGATCAGCCCTGTCCCGACGATGAGAACGCGGCGGGTCATCGGCTACGCGACCGTTCGTCCAACTACGGGAGCCAGCAGCCGCAGCTGGGCAATCAGTTTCTGCAACTGCTCCGGATACAGGCTCTGCGCGCCATCGCTCATCGCCTTGTCGGGGTTGGGATGCATCTCCATCAGCAGGCCGTCCGCACCCGCTGCCACCGCGGCCAGCGCCAGCGGGGGAACCAGGTCGCGAATGCCGACGCCGTGCGACGGGTCCGCCATCACCGGCAGATGGGTCAGCTTCTGCAGCACCGGAATCGCGGAGATATCCATGGTGTTGCGCGTATAGGTCTCAAACGTGCGGATGCCGCGCTCGCACAGGATCAGGTCGTAGTTGCCGCCTGAAAGCACGTATTCGGCGGAGAGCAGCACTTCTTCAAGGGTCGCCGCCATGCCGCGTTTCAACAACACCGGCGTGCGCGTGTGCCCCAGTTCGCGCAGCAGGTTGAAGTTCTGCATGTTGCGCGCGCCCACCTGGAAGCAGTCGATGAGCGGGACCATCAACTCGATCTGGGAGATCTCCATCACCTCGGTAATGACCAGCAGGCCGGTCTCATCGGCCACCTCGCGCAGCAGCTTCAGGCCGTCGAGCCCCATGCCCTGGAAGCTGTAGGGCGAACTCCGCGGTTTGTAGGCGCCGCCGCGCAGGAACTTGGCTCCCGCCGCTGCCGCCAACTGTGCGCTCAGCCGGATCTGCTCCGCCGACTCGACCGAGCATGGCCCGGCCATCACGATCACCTCCGCGCCGCCTACCACCACGCCGTTCGCAAACGTGACGGTCGTGCCCTCCGGCCGGAAGTTGCGCCCCGCCAGCTTGTAGGGCGACGAGATGCGGTAGGCGTCGTGCACGCCGGGAAGCACCTTGAACTCCAACACATCGAAGTGCGCCGGCGTCCCGACTCCGGCGAGAATCGTCTGGTTGGTCCCGGTGGTCCGGTGAACATTGAATCCGAGCTCTACCATGCGCTCGATTACGTCTTGAATATGCTGCTCGGTAGCCTCGTCCTGCATCGCTACTATCATCGCGTCCGTCCGTATTCCTTCCGAATTCGCACTGCCTTCACTGCTTTCACTCACGCATCGCGCCGCTGCAGCGCCCGCATCACGTCAATCAACCGCTCATAAATATCCAGCAGGTCGGCATCGCTCAGCGGCCCCGGATTCACCGCGCGCACATGGTTGAAGACCGCCTGTTCCCGCCCGGGCTCATATACCGGCAACTGCGTCTCGCGCTTCAACTCGCCGATGGCCTTCGCCGCCTCCGCGCGCTTGCTGATGAGTTGCACGATCTGCTCATCCAGCTCATCGATCTTCTTTCGCCAGTCGGAGATGTCCATGCCGCCTCGTCCTTCACGTTCGGAGTTTCAGGAGCCGTAGAAAGCAAATCCGCAGCAAACAAGTCGATTCCGGTCCGAAGGATCATCATAAATGGCTTGTCACTGAGGAGGATGCCGTAATAGGTCGCGCACAAACTGACCCACGACTTGCGGCGCCTGGGCGGCAGGCGTCCGCTCGATCAGTTCGACAACCGCCGAGCCCACCACCGCTGCGTCAGCGAAGCAGCTCACTGCCCGCACCTGTGCGGCGTTTGAGATCCCGAAGCCTAGCGCGATTGGCATGCTCGTAAACTTTCGCAGACGTTCGACGAGTAAGCACGCATCCGCCGCCAGTTCCGCCTGCTTGCCTGTGATTCCCACGCGCGAGATCGCATAAACAAAACCCTGCGAGTTTTCGGCGATCGCCCGAAGCCGGGCGTCGGGACTGGTGGGCGCGGCAAGAAACACCGGGGCCAGGGCGTTTTTGCGCATCACCTCCAGATACTCGCCGGCTTCCTCGACAATCATGTCCGTCAGCAATACACCGTCGGCTCCGGATTCCTTCGCCGCTTGCGCAAATGCAGGCAATCCCATCCGGATCACGGGATTCAAATAGCTGAATAAGATGATGCCGGCTTCCGGTCGCGCTTCACGAATCTCGCGACAGACCCGCAGCACATCGCTCAAGCGGACTCCGCGGGCCACTGCGCGCTCGCTCGCCCGCTGGATCACCGGGCCATCGGCCAGAGGATCGCTAAAGGGCACGCCCAGCTCAATCACGTCTGCGCCGTTGTCGATGGCGGCCAGCGCAATCTCGCGCGTGGTGGCGAGATCGGGGTCGCCCGTCGTGAGGTAAACCACGAGCCCCGGCTTGTTTGGTTTTGCAAAGGAGATCGGCATCAGCGCTCACGCTCCTGTGGCCCTGCTCCCGCCCCTTTCAGATCCATCTCCCGCGCCAGAATGCCGATGTCTTTATCGCCGCGGCCGGAAAGATTCACCATCAGCACATCGGTCTTCGCCATCTTCGGCGCCATCTTCATCGCTTCAGCGATCGCGTGGGCACTTTCGAGCGCGGGCAGAATTCCCTCCAACCGCGCCAGCGCGGAGGTTGCTGCCAGCGCCTCCGCATCGGACGCCGAGGTATACACCGCGCGGCCCGAATCGTGCAGCATCGCATGCTCCGGTCCCACGCTGGCGTAGTCCAGCCCGGCGCTCACAGAGTGCGTCGTCGCCACCTGGCCCGCATCATTCTGCAAGACATAGCTGTACGTACCCTGCAGCACGCCCGGCAGCCCGCCGCCTGGGCTCTGGAAGCGCGCCGCGTGCTCTCCCAGCGCGGTCCCGCGGCCGCCGGCCTCGACGCCAACCAGGCGCACGTCCTTGTCCCCGAGAAACTCGTAGAACGCGCCGATGGCATTCGACCCGCCACCCACGCAGGCCACAATTGCTGTCGGCAGCTTGCCTTCCTGCTCCAGCATTTGTGCGCGAGCTTCGCGGCCGATCACGCGCTGAAAGTTCCGCACCATGGTGGGGTAGGGATGCGCGCCCAGTGCGCTGCCCAGGATGTAGTAGGTCGAGCGCACATTGGTCACCCAGTCGCGCATCGCCTCGTTGATGGCGTCCTTCAGGGTGGCCGAGCCCGCGCCGACGCCGCGCACCTCCGCGCCCAACAAGCGCATGCGGAAGACGTTCAGCTCCTGCCGGCGCATGTCTTCCTCGCCCATGTAGATCACGCACTCCATGCCAAACAGCGCGCACACGGTTGCGGTGGCAACCCCATGCTGGCCCGCGCCGGTCTCCGCGATGATCCTCTGTTTGCCCATCCTCCGCGCCAGCAGCCCCTGGCCCAGCGCGTTGTTGATCTTGTGCGCGCCGGTGTGCAGCAGGTCCTCGCGCTTCAGGTAGATTCTTGCGCCGCCCAGATGTTCGGTCATGCGGCTGGCGAAGTAGAGCGGCGTCGGCCGCCCGCAATAGTGGTGCAGCAGCCCGTCCAGTTCGGCGTGAAACGCCGGGTCTGCGTCCGCCAGGGCGTAGGCCGCCTCCAGTTCCTCAAGCGCCGCCATCAGTGTCTCTGGCACGTACCGTCCGCCATACACTCCAAACCGCCCCGCCCGCCGCGCGTTCGCCGAGTCGACCGTCGGTGTCGTAGTCGCAGTCGCGTTCATCCTGTTTCCTCCAAGCGGCCGAATCGACAAAGCAAAAGCCGCGACAGTGAGGGTCGCGGCTGGCATGGATGTCGAATCAGCTGAAGTTTCCAGATCGTTGCTGCAGATCGTTCAGATGAAGCTAGTCCGCCGAGCCCGCTATCGTGCGCCAATAGCGGCAGGGAAATGCGAAACGGCTGAAGGTGGCTCTCATCTTGCCTTTTACGATATATCCTCGCGCTGTCGCGGCGCAACCGGCGCCGTCCCAATTACGACCGTCACACGGGTCCCCGGTTACCTTTCTTACGAAATATTTATTTTTTCGAATCTAACCTATTGCCTGCTGCGTCCGATATATGCAGTCTGAAGGGCTTAATAAGATGAAATATCAGTTTCAGGTCGCGATCGCCGTTTTGGTTCTGGCTGTGATGAGCCTGCTGCCAGCGTCCGCCTACGCGATGAGAGGGACGGACGCGCGTACACATGCGCAGACCTACCACAACCGCACTCCGAGAGCGCGTACCCCCGGCACCCACCCCCACCACGGCTAGTCATCTCCGAGTAGAATGTCCTCCCTTAAATCAAGGATTTGCGGCTGCACGCGCATTTTCGATGAAGTGCCTCAGCCGCTCCGGGTCCTTGCGGCCCGGTGCTGCTTCCACGCCGCTGGACACGTCCACTCCCCACGGCCTGAGTTGGCCAATTGCCTGGGAAACGTTGTCCGGTCTCAGGCCACCTGCCAGAATCAGCTGTACGCCATTCGTGGCAGACGGCAACACTTCGCGCGCAGCGGTCCAGTCGAATGCCACCCCGGTTCCACCCCCGGCCGCGCCCACTTTGGAGTCGATCAGCACCCGGCCGGTAATCCCCAGCCCGAGAATACGCTCCACTTGCCCCCCAATCCAGGCCGCCGCCGACTCCTGACCAACCGGCCAGTGCAGCGTTTGGATGATGCGTATGCCGCCTGCAAGCCGCCGGCCCAGGCGTTGCAATAGCTCCTCATCGAATCCACCGTGGAGCTGTACTGCAGTCAGGCCCGCTGCCAGCGCCACTCCCGCAATGCTCTCCGGGTCGTGGTCATCGAACACCCCCACCCGCTCCGCGCCAGCCGGCAAGTGCCGGGTAATTGCAGCGACCTGCTCCAGGGTTACCCGCCGCGGGCTGGCCGCAAACACGAATCCGACCGCGTCCGCGCCAAGCTCAACGGCCAGGGCGGCGTCCTCGAGATTGGTGTTTCCGCAGATTTTCACCCACATGGCATCCGTACCTTCCTGGTCCCGGGCTCAGATCTCCGCCGAGGACTCCCGTTCGAGCAGGCCGGCCAGCGCCGCGGCCGGGTCTGGCTGGCGCATCAGCGATTCGCCGACCAGAAAAGCGTTGTACCCTGCCTCGCGCATCCGGACAATGTCGGACGGATTGCGAATGCCGCTTTCGGCCACGCGCACCGCCGTCGCGGGCAGCCACTGGGCCAGTTCGATCTGGGTCTGCGGCTGAACCTCCATGGTATGAAGATTCCGGCTGTTGACTCCGACCACCGTGAATCCCAGCGCGGCCGCGCGCTCCAATTCCAGGCGATCGTGGACCTCGCACAGCACGTCCAGTTCCATGCTCCGCGCTTCCTGGCTGAGTCGTTTCAAGTCTTCATCCTCCAGCGCCGCGACGATCAGCAGAATTGCATCCGCCCCGGCGGCACGCGCTTCCAGGATCTGAAACGGGTCAACCATGAAGTCCTTGCGCAGGCAGGGAATCCTGGTTACCGCCGACGCACTGGTGAGATGGGCCAGCGTCCCTCCAAAGAACTCCTGGTCGGTCAACACCGACAGCGCAGCCGCGCCGGCTGCCTCCAGCGACTTCGCCAGTGCAGCCGGCTGAAAATCCGCCCGGATCAGCCCGCGCGAAGGAGACGCCTTCTTCAATTCGGCAATGACCGCGGGCCCGGAGCTCGCTGCCCGGCGCAGGGCCGCCTCGAAGCCGCGCGGGCTATGCGCAGCAGCCTTGCGCTCGAGAAGCGGGAGGTCGGCGGTGGCACGCCGATCCCTCACCTCGAGCCGGGTATGCGCGAGAATCCTCTCCAGTTGGGTCGACATTTTATTTATTGGAAAAGCTTTTGGTGCCGAAGGGGGGACTCGAACCCCCACACCCTTGCGAGTACATGGACCTGAACCATGCGCGTCTGCCAATTCCGCCACTACGGCACTGCCTGCATGTCGCAAGCCAGGCGGCTGGACACAGCAGTGATTGAGTCACTAGTCTTACAAAGACGGTGCCCCCTGTCAATTGCGCATCGCTTGTCATACACTGAGACGGCCGGATGACCAAACCCTACGCCGAGATTTGGAAGCCAGACCTGATATGAGCGAGCTAACGCAGACAGCAGCGAACACCGTGGCCGAGGCTGAGGAGATTCCTGAAAACCTCGCCCTGGAGATCCGCAAGCTCGCCCATGACCTGTCCAACGCGCTTGAGGTGATCGTCCAGACCAGCTATCTGCTGGGCACCGTGGAGTTGAAGGAGCCGGGCAGCGATTGGGTCCGCCTGCTGGACAACGGCGTTCGCAAGGCGCTCGATATCAACCTCGCGCTGCGCACCTACATCAAGTCGCACTCGCCCCGCTGAAGACGCGCAACCCTAGCCCTTCCGGGCTTTCGCTGCTCGCTTTGTCCTGCTCGCCTTGGCGGCTGCCGGCTTCGCTGCGGATTTCCTTGCCGCGGGCCTGGCTGGCCTGGACTTTGCCTTGGCGGTCCTCCTCGCGGCCGCAGGCGGCGCGGGCATGGAGCCAGGGCCGGTCCTTTTGGGCGCCGGCGACGTCCATATCTTCAATTTCTCCTCGTGGGACGCCAGCAGGTTTTCGATCTGCTGCAGCAAGGTCCGTGTGTGCATGGGCTTCACCAGCATTCTGTCCGCGCCGAGCGCCAGCCAGTCTTCCTCCGACAAGGGGTAAGCCGTAAGCAGGGCCACGGCGGGGTGATAGCTCGCCGAGCGGGCTGCCGCGATCACCTCAGCCCCCGCGGCTTCATTCTCCATCCGCATGTCGGTAATGATCATGTGGTACTCGCCGGCGCGCAACCTGCTCTTGCCCT
>Ga0224555_1004354_pt1 | contig 13095 bp, 10 predicted proteins | sample 714S23034metaG_FD_180687 | JGI IMG/M metagenome (GOLD analysis project Ga0224555, IMG submission 180687) | Peat soil microbial communities from Stordalen Mire, Sweden - 717 S2 30-34 | ecosystem: Environmental > Terrestrial > Soil > Wetlands > Peat | place: Sweden: Norrbotten County, Stordalen...
AATCGCCCTATTCGATCCGCATTGTCTCCGACATTCTGGAGTCGAACGGCTCGTCGTCGATGGCTTCAGTGTGCGGAGCCAGCCTGGCGCTCTTTGACGCGGGCATCGTCCTGAAAGGCGCAGTGGCAGGCGTGGCCATGGGCCTGGTGAAGGAGGGCGATGATTACGCCATTCTCACTGACATTGCCGGCGCGGAAGATCACTACGGCGATATGGACTTCAAAGTCGCCGGAACGCGCAAGGGAATCACCGCGCTCCAGATGGACATCAAGATCGGCGGCCTGACCCGCGAGATTCTGCAACAAGCGATGGAACAGGCGCGGCGTGGGCGGCTATTCCTTTTGGACAAGATGGATGCCGAACTCGACGGCCCGCGCGTGGAGCATTCGAAGTACGCGCCGCGCATCGAGACCGTGATGATTCCCACCGACAAGATCCGCGACCTGATCGGTAAGGGTGGCGCGACCATTCGCGGCATTGTCGAACAGACGGGCGCCAAGATCGATGTGGACGACACCGGCAAGGTAAGCGTGGCGTCGAGCGATGCTGAGGGTCTCAAGAAAGCTCTCGAGATTATCAGCAACCTCACCGCAGTACCCGAGATAGGCAAGACGTACCTGGGCAAGGTGGTGCGCCTCGCAGAGTTCGGTGCGTTTGTCGAGCTCTTCCCGGGCACCGACGGCCTGCTGCACATCTCCGAGATCGCGGAACACCGCGTGAAGGAGGTCAAGGACGAACTGCGCGAAGGCGATCAGGTGATGGTGAAGGTTCTCGCCATCGAAGGCAACCGCATCAAGATCAGCCGCAAGGCGCTGATCAAGGAGCAGAAGGCAAAGCTGGCACAGTCGGCCCCGGCTGAAACCGAGGAGACTGCGGCGGCTCCAGCGCCTGCGGCACCGCCTGCGCCACCGGCTCGCCCGCGGCACGAGTTCGACGAACGCCAGCCGAGTTCGAATCAGAGCACCATCCTGATCGAGGGCGGCGACGATTTCGACGGAGATGGCGCGGTGGAGTTCGACGAGGAGAACGAGCCGAACTTCAATCGCGTCGATGGTGCGCCTGCACCTGTCGGCCAGCCACCTGCTGCAGGAGGACGGCCAGCAGCAGGAGGCACGGCCCGCCGTCGCCGTCGTCGCGGGGGACGTCCGGGCGGCAGGCAGGGATGAGCGAACACAGTTGTAGATCGAGAAGGCCCGGACGATTGATCCGGGCCTTCTTGTATTTACCAGCAAGGTTTTGCTGCTATTTCGCGAGTTGCAGGCCGGAATCCGGGTCAGTCGACTGAAAAGGGTCAGGCAGGCGCGTGGCCGGAGCGGTGCGATCTTCGCGGCTCCTGGCTGCGCGTTTGCTGGCGTACATGCGCACGTCGGCGGCTATGCACAAGCCTTCGGCATCGCCTGCATCGTCAGGAAAGACCGCGATGCCCACGCTGGCGCCAATATGCACCGTATTGCCTTCGAGTAGGATGGGCGGGGCGAGAAGTTGCGTCAGATTCCGCGCCACGCGTATCGCATCGGCGCGATTCATGGGCTCTTCCAGCACCACCGAAAACTCATCGCCTCCAGTGCGGGCCACAGTGTCGGTGCGCCGAATTCTGCCCGCGAAAAGCCGGCCTACATGCTTGAGCAGTTCATCGCCGATATGATGCCCCACGGTGTCGTTGACTAGCTTGAAGCGGTCCAGATCGATCAACAGAAGGGCTGCTTGCGAACCAGTGCGCCGCGCGCGCTCGAGGGTATTCGCCAATCGATCCTGAAAGAGCCTGCGGTTGGGCAAGCCGGTGAGTTCGTCATGCAGCGCGAGATACTTGTTGTGCTCGATCTGGTCCTCGAGCAGGATCAGGATCATGCCCACGGCAACCACGTATTTGGGCAGGTTCCAAACCTCACTCTCGAGATGGAAGCCGGGGAAGAACGTGCTCATGGCTGGCGCGATCGTAAAGACGTTCGCCCAAGCCAAAAATCCCAGAACGGTGATGAAGGCCCCCGCAGTGGCACGCCGATAGGCATACCAGAAATGCATGCAGCATCCCAGGTAAACGGTGAAGAAGACCGCATTCAAAGCCAGGTCAAGGCCGTTGCCGGGCCTATTCTCGACCGTCAGAAGAAAGACGGAAAGCGCAGCGTAAAGCAGCACCGACCCCCAGCGAAGCGGATGGTTGAGCTTGCGTATGTTCAAAAGCGAAATGACGAGCGGCAGAGCGCCCATCAGAACGGCAGCCGGCGCCAAGAGCCAATGACCCGCGGGCGCGATGGAGATGACGAAAATGTAGAGCGTGTTCGTCGTCAAGATGGCTGCCAGCATCCAGCGGCTTGACACCCGGCTACGATGGGGAACGGCGGCCCACATGAAGAGGATGCCCGCCCATGCAAGCGCTGCCGAGCCCAGAATGGAGGCCGCAATGCCGAAGATGTCCGGTGCCCCCAGAAACAGGAAAGCGGCAAAGTGAAGAACGATCATCAACCAGCCAACGAGCCACACGCTGGAAAACGATGTTCGTCCATGCCGCGCTACCGCGAAGAAGGCCAGGGTGAGCAGAGCAACAGCCGCAACATCAGGGATTTTGCTCAAGTCCACGAGGACCACCTCAGCAATCAGTCGGGAAGTAAAGACATTGCCAATTTATAGAATCGGTCATTCTTCAAAAAGCACGATGACGCTTTTGTTGGTCTTGAATTAACTTTGGTGCACACTTTCGTAATCTATCGCTATTTTCCTCGGGAATAACGGGGCAAATTCCTGCATTGACAACAAGTTGGGCGCGAGCACACAAGGGAATCGAATCGCGGCAACCCCGCGCTTTCTAGAGCCTGTTATTAACTTTTCGACCGTAAACCCAATGAAATCAACGCGGATTTTCTCAGATGACCGCAACTCAAATGGAAATCATAAGTGCATATGGAACCAAGCTCATCCAGAATCCGCGTTTTGCCGGAGTTTTCACCATTTCACTCGCTCGCGGCACCCTTCAAAGTTAATAACAGGCTCTAGATTCAAATCATCGTATCTTCCTCAATGTCTTAGAGATTTCAAGTAAATGAATGGGTGGGTCCGCGCCTCTCATGAACCGATCGCGCTCCGCCGATAAACCAGAAGGTCCGTGTTGCGCGAGAGCGCCCGCAAAATGGATCTACCGAGGAGCCGATGATTTCAATCAAGAGGTATCTCGATTCCGATTCGCCAGTTTCTGGCCAGGACGCTGAGGCCGTTCAACAGGATCCATTCATCGCGGCCCTCGATGTCTACGGCTCTTCCTTGCTCGAGATGGGCCATTGCAGTTTGGATGCCTGTCCGGGCCTCGGCGATGCTTTGAAGCAGTCTCTTGGGCGACTGAAAGCGGAGCTTTCTCCGGCGATGAGGACCGATAAACTAGCAGCCCATGGCGAACAGACGCGAGAACAATTGCGCGCATGGGGCCTCGACGCGGCGCGCCACTACCAGGGGAAGGCGCGCGAAGTGAAAGAGATGCTTCTCACCATGGCACGCACTGCGGAATCGGTGAGCGCGCGCGATCAGCGCAGCGCGGGCCAGATGAGCGCGGTCACCGAGCGCCTCAGAGCGATCGCCACGCTGGAAGACCTGACAGAGATTCGGGCGTCGATCGACAAGAGCGCGGCGGATCTGAAGACGTCGATTGACCGAATGACCGAAGAAGGCAAGGAGGTCCTCGACCATCTAAAGAAACAGGTAGAGGACTATCAGACCAAGTTAGAGGAGGCTGAGAAGATTGCTTCGCGCGACGCGTTGACCGGTGTGAGCAGCCGCGTGTACGTCGAGGGGCAGCTTGAGAAGCGCGTTGAATCCCGCGCCACTTTCTGCGTGGCCATCGTCGATATCGACGGCTTCAAGAAGGTGAACGACGCGCATGGCCATCTGACCGGCGATGAGCTGCTCAAACAGTTTGCCGGCGAGCTGCGGTCTGCCTGCCGCTCCACGGACCTGATTGGGCGCTGGGGCGGAGACGAGTTCATCCTGCTCTTCGATTCCGGCCTTGAGGAGGCAGAGGCACAGACCGAGCGCCTGCGCAAATGGGTCTGCGGCAACTACTCCGTGCCGGGAAAAACCGGGACTCTCAAATTACGCGTCGATGCCTCGATCGGGCTGGCTGCACATGCCGCCGGTGAGGGGATGAATGAGATTGTGGGACGGGCTGACGCGGCCATGTACGAACAAAAAGCAAGGGCCCGAACTAAAGTTGCCTGATCGGAGGCAGTTGCGGCAACTGGGGCTGAAGAACAGGCTCGCTCCACGAGCGACATCTGCTGCCCCGTTTTAGGACACTTCCTCTTCTGGTGCCATCACTGCATTAATTCCTTCATTTCTCCTCATGCAATCCTTGAGTTCCCCTTCCTCAAGAGGGAAGGTGGAAGAGCGATGCATGCGCACCATGCCGAATTCGATTCATGATCGGCGCTGCGCTGGAAGTGGACAAAGGGAAGGCTCGCATGCGATTACTCATTGCCGAAGATGACAGAGCGTTGGGGCTGTTTTTGAGCCGGGGGCTTGAAGCCGATGGTCACCGCGTCCGCGTGGCATACGATGGCGCTGCCGCCGTGGAAGCGTTTCGCGCCGAGATGCCCGATCTGACCATTCTGGACCTGAACATGCCCGTGAAGGATGGCGAGCAGGTGCTTCAGGAAGTACGCGCGCTCGATGCCGATCTGCCGGTGCTGGTGCTGACCGGACGGCAGGAGGTCGACACGCGGGTGCGCTGCCTCGACCGCGGAGCGGACGACCTGATGACCAAGCCGTTCAGCCTGCATGAGCTGCGCGCGCGATGCCGTGCTTTACTGCGCCGCAAACGCGAAACGCGGCTGCAGTTGCGCGCCGGCGATCTTGAGCTGGATAGGCTGGACCACACGGCGCGGCGCGGAAGCCGATTGATCGTCCTCACCAACAAGGAGTTTGCTCTGCTCGAACACCTGATGCTGAACCGGGGCCAGTGTGTCTCGCGGGTCGAGATGCTGGATTCGGTGTGGAATCTGGAGCCGGCGCAAACCACCAATATTGTCGATGTCTATGTCAATTATTTACGCCGCAAGCTCGAGGATCCTCCGCCGGGTCGCTTGATCCGCACCGTGCGCGGGCAGGGCTACATGGTGCCGTCTGAGGCTGAGTTGGCGCTAGCCGTGCCTGTGGTCGCGCCAGCTGCCGCGGAGATTGCCTCTCCTCCACCGGTTATCGCCGTTTCATAGCGCACCCATACTTCCGGCACACCACACCTTTGCTTCACTGTTGAGGAGACTGCTCATGCAACTTTTTCCGGTTCCTCCCCTAAGCCCTCGCATGCGGCCGCGGACTGCTCTGGTGGCCAGTGCCGATCGCAGTTTTCGCCAGCGCATTGCGCAGGTGCTTGCCGGCTTGCGCTGGCAGGTGCGTGAAGCCGAAGGTGGCGCACAAGCCTGGACAGAGGCCGAAGCTGCGCTGCCAGACGCCCTCATCGTCGATTCCTGGCTGCCGGACCTGGACGTGGGCGAGTTCCTAGGCGAGTTCAGGGGTCGATTCCCTGAGGTTGACTTGGTAACGGCCGCGGGCAATGTTGCTGCCGAAAGCCCTCGCGGGCCCTATCGGCAGGAGCTGCTTTACGCGCTGCGTCACTGCCAGGGGACGGATACGGCAGCGTGGAACGCAGCCCCGGCGATCGAGAAATCAGATCGCGAGACCACGCGGCCGCAGTCTGCGAAGCCAACCGATGGGTCGATGGTTCCATCCCCCCCTGCACTTTCGAGCGCCATCCCGATCCTGCCGTCTTTGCCTGCGGGTACCGGCAAGACGATCTCCATCGAGTCTGGACGGACGGCGCAGGGAATCGAACCGAACCCCAGCGACCGGCTGCCGGACCTGGTGGGCAATGCGCCGTCGATGCTCGAGGTCAGCCGCCGCGTGCGTCTCGTGGCCCCGCGCATGACCCCGGTGTTGATTGAGGGGCCGACGGGATCGGGCAAGGAATTGGTGGCCGAGGCCTTGCACCGCTTGTCGACGCGCAGCCGCAAGCCCTTCGTCGCCATCAACTGCGCAGCGATCCCTGAAGCACTGCTCGAAGCTGAGCTCTTCGGCCACACGCGCGGCGCATTTACCGGCGCAGTACACGGCCGTACCGGGCGCATCGAAGCCGCCGATGGCGGCACGTTGTTCCTGGACGAAATCGGCGAAATGCCGCTGGGCCTGCAAGCCAAACTCCTGCGCTTTGTCGAATGCGGAGAGCTGCAGCGGGTCGGCGACAACGAGACCGTCAAAGTGGATGTGCGCATTCTTGCCGCCACCCACCAGCCGCTGGCGCCGCAGACGCAAACCGGTGCCTTCCGCTCCGACCTTTACTACCGGCTGGCGGTCTTTCTCATCCGCACGCCGCCGCTGGCCGAGCACACCCAGGACCTGCTCCTGCTCATCGAGCACTTTTTGCAGAAGCTGGGCCGGGATACGCCGGTGAAGCGGCTGGACGAGAGCGCTCTCGCCAAACTGGGCGCGCACGATTGGCCGGGAAATGTTCGCGAACTCGAGCACGTGCTGGAGCGCGGCGTCATTTTGGCCGGGGAGAATCCGGTACTGACCGCGCGGGAGATCGATTTTGGCTTGGCGATGAACTAACCGCTGCCGGACTTTTCGCGGGCAGCACGTTCCGCGAGGGCTGGCGGCGAAAGATGCGTTTCGGGAGGGCAGAACGAGTATGGAGATTGCAACCGAATTGAGCGGCCAGATCGCGCGCTATCTTGACCTGGCCACGGCGGAGGCCAAGCTGACGGCCGTCAACATGGCCAATGTCGACACGCCGGGCTACCGCGCGGTGGGCATGGACTTCGAGGCCGAGATGCGCGGGGCCATCAACGATGTCGAACGGGGGCATGCGCCGCGCAAGGTGCGGGTTACGGACGTGGATGGACTGGTGGCGCGCCCCGACGGAAACGACGTCTCCATCGACCGCGAAAGCCTCAACCTGGCCGAGGCGCAACTCAAGTTCCGCACCGGAGTGGCGCTGCTCAGGCAGGAGTACCAACGCGTCATGGACGCGATCCACGCCGACAAGTAATCCATGAATCGTGGTTCGTGACGCATGGTTCTTGATTCGCGATTGCCGTTCGTGATGCGCGGTCCACGAATCACGAACCACGATTCACGGTTCACGACGCAACATCGGAGGGTCAACAATGAATCTGTTTGGCATGATGGAAACCTCGGGCACTGCCATGGAGGCGGAGCGGATGCGCGCCGAAGTGGTAGCCGCCAACATGGCCAACGCGGAGACCACGCGCACCGCCGAGGGCGGTCCCTACCACCGCCAGGAGGTGGTCTTCGCCGCCAACCAGGGCGACCCCAACTTTCTCGATTCCATGACGGCGGCATCGGGGCGCGGCATGGCGCCGCGTTCTCGAGCCGTCGCGCTGCCCGGCGGTTCGGCCGTTGCGCCGGGCGTGCACATCTCCGCGGTCGTTCAAGATCCTTCGCCGCCGCTCAAGCGCTACGATCCGGGGCATCCCGATGCCGGGCCGGACGGTTACGTCTCCTATCCCGACATTAATCCCCTCACAGAGATGGTGGACCTGATGGGGGCGACGCGTGCATATGGTCTGAACGGCGCTGCCGTGCAGGCTGAGAAGGGCATGATCACGTCGGCGCTGGAGATTGCCAAGTCCTGACCTGGGCGCGTGTGTTTGGGAACGTGAGATTCGCGAGCGGGCGGGGGGATGAGGTCGAGGAGGCGTACAACATGTTGGCGGCAGTGAATCTGGTAACGGCTGCGCCGGGTGCAGCAAGCGCGGGCGCCACGAATTCGCTTGCGACGCAAGCAGAACAGACCACCGCATCCTCTCCCTTCGCCGATCTGATTACAGACGCCGTAGGCCAGGTGAACCAGCTGGAAGAGCAGGCGCAAACGGCGGTGACCGGCCTGATGACCGGCTCCGGGGTGGACGTGCACCAGGCGATGATTGCCACCCAGAAGGCGGATATGGCCTTCGAACTGATGCTGGCAGTGCGCAACAAGGCCGTCCAGGCCTACCAGAGCGTGATGGGCATGCAGTTTTAGCCTCCTCGCGGCCCGCGGCGGGCAGCGCAACGTGGGGGTACGCAGGGTAGCGTGAAACACGCAAAGTAAGACAGACGGCATGCAGCGATTTGGGAGCAGAGGCAGAGTAGCGAGACACAACAACCATGGCTACGGGAACACAGTTGGAGAAGACTCCGCCGGCGCTGGGGCAAGTGCAGAAGGGCGGAAGGTGGTCCGGGCTATGGGGCCTGGCGTGGGTGCGCTGGGCGCAGATGGCCCCCGCGCAGCGCGGCTGGGTGATGGTTGCGACCGTGATGCTGGGGGCGCTGCTGGGTGGGCTGGCATGGTACGGTCTCAGTCCCGACTGGCGCACGCTCTACGCTGGCCTCGAGCCGGACGATGCGCGGCAGATAGAGCAAATCCTCGCACAGGCGCAGATCCCTTTTGAGCCCAGCGCCGATGGATCAGGCATCCTGGTTCCGGCTGCGCAACTGGACAAGGCGCGGCTGGCCGCCGCAGCCAAGGGTGGTGTCAAGAGCGGCCGGCTGGGGTTTGAGATCTTCGACAAGCCAAACTGGGTAGGCTCGGAGTTCGACGAGCAGGTGAACTTTCAGCGGGCTCTTGAGGGCGAGCTGGAGCGCACCATCGGCACGCTCTCCGACGTGGCCTCGGCGCGCGTGCACCTGGTGATGCCGCACGACTCGCTGTTTCGCGACCAGGAGCGTCCAGCCAAGGCCGCCGTGGTGATCAGGCTGCGCCACCGTTCGCTGGCCGAGGGCGAGCCCGACGCCATCCGCAACCTGGTCGCTTCCGCCGTCGATGGGCTTGCGCCGGAGCACGTGGTGCTGGTGGATGCCGCGGGCAATTCTCCTCTGGGACCCCGGACCGCCGAGGCCGAGCAGTTGAGCGCCGAGCAGGCTCTTGAGGACAAATTGGTCGCGACACTCGAGCCGGTAACCGGCATGGGCAACGTGCGCGCCTCGGTTACGCTCGATTACGATGCGCAGACTGCCGAAGAGACCGAAGAGAGTTACGATCCCGCGAAAACCGTCACCCTTGCGCTGGAGCGGACGGAGCAGACTACGGGCGCGCAGCCCGTCGCTGCCGGGGTTCCGGGCACAGCCTCCAATGCGCCCAACACGCAGGCGGTTCCCGTTTATCCGCACGAGACCTCGCTGCCCCAGTCCTCTAAAACCGAGTCAGGAACCTACGCAGTCTCGAAGACCGTGCGGCATGTGGTGGATAACCCCGGGCGCGTACGCAGGCTCACCGCGGCCATTGTCGTGAACGACCGGCTGATGCAGCCGGCGAGCAAAGACCATGCCGCGGTTTGGCAGCCGCGCTCGGCCGATGAGTTGCGCAACCTGACAGCGCTGGCCCAGGCGGCAGTGGGATTCGACACGGCGCGCGGCGACGTGGTTACAGTGCAGGATCTGGCCTTCGACGAAAACCGCCCGCAGCCGCCAGCCACGCTCGCCGAACAATTGCTGCGCACCGCCGAAGGCTCGCCGAATCTGGTAAGGTATGCCGCGCTGCTGATGGGCTTGCTGGTCGTAGTGGCCTTCGGGCTGCGGCCGGCGATCCGCCACGCCGGCGCGGCGCTGGCGACGCTGGGCACCGTGAGGAGTGCGCGCCGGGAACTGCCTGCGGGATCGGGAGCTGCCCAGGCGCAGGCCCCGCTCGGCCCGCCTGAGCCGGCGGAGATCGATCCGGAGCGGATGCGGTCGCAGGAAATCTTCGAACAGGTGACCTCGCATCTGAAACGCGAGCCCACGCAAAGCTCGCGGCTGTTGCAGAGTTGGATCCACTCGGATTGATGCCCGAGATCGGATCCATGGCGCGAGGAACGTGAAACCGCCGAAGCGCAAAGGAAGTGGGACGGATCGGGGAGACCGGGAAAGGAACGGGTCTTGGCGGAGCAGGGAATCGAGAGCGGGGCAACGCGGCGGCGCCAGGCAGCCAATGTTTCCGGGGTGCGCAAGGCGGCGATCCTGCTGGTTGCCGTGGGTGAGGAGCTAGCCAAGGAGGTGCTGCGTGCGCTCCCGGAACCGGACGTGCAGCGCGTCACCGAAGAGCTGGCCGACCTGCGCGGTATCACGCCGGAGCTCTCCGCCGATGTGCTCGATGAATTCTGGCAGCTTCTCGACACCCACCATTTCATCGTGCATGGCGGTCTGGACTACGCGCGGCAGCTACTGGTCGGCACCTTCGGCAAGGAGCGCGCCGACGATCTGCTGGCGCTGATGCGCCAATCCCAGGAGGCGGCACAAGGCAACCTGGCCAAGCTGCAGCGCACCGATCCCCAGCAGCTGGGCAAACTGCTCGAATCCGAGCACCCGCAGACCATCGCCCTGGTGCTGGCTCACCTTGACCCGCGCCGCGCCTCGACAGTGCTCGAAAACCTGAGTGAGGACCACAAGGTTGTCGCCGTGCAGCGGTTGGCGGAGATGCGGCAGTTCTCGCCGGAGATGGCGCAGAAGGTGGCGCTGATTCTGCACCGCCGGCTGGAGAGCGTGGGCGACACGGCGCGCCGCAGCTACTCCGGGTTCAAGGCCGTCGCGGATCTGATGAACCGGCTCAATGCCGAGGAAGCAAAGAAGATTCTGGAAGCCATCGAAGAGCAGCAGCCGGAACTCGCCCTGAGCATACGCAATCTGATGTTCACCTTTGAGGACCTCATTACCGTGCCGCCGGCGACGATTCGCGAGATCGTTTCCGGCGTCGACAAACGGCAACTGGCGCTGGCCCTGCGCGGGGCCAACGAGGACCTGCGTGCCCAGATCTTCAAGGCCATGAGCTCGCGCGCGGTCGAGATGCTCAAGGAAGACATGGAAGTGCTGGGCCCCGTGCGTTCGCGCGAGGTAGCGCAGGCGCAGCAGGAAATTCTGAATCTGGCGCGCCGGCTCGAGACCGAAGGCAAAGTGATTTTGAAGCTGGAAACGGGCGACGAAATGATGGCGTAGCGAGCGGACGGCAGCAAAGTTAGGAAGCCGGCGGGGAAGAACGACAGTTGGCGGCGGAATGAACGGCGCATCGCGGGGAAAGGGAAGCTTGCAGCAAGGGATAGCATCGCAGGGTGGCGGCGGAGGCGACAGAGCGGTGGAGAGCTTTGAATACCATGCCTGCCCCAACGCGACATCCGTGCCTGCCTGGGACGGCTGGGTTGAAGCTGAGGAGGACTCTGCCGAGGAGTCGTTAGCAAACGGTACAGTCCGAGCGGGCGGGCGCGTCGCCAGCGCGAACTTCGAGGAGCGGCTCGCCGAGGAAACGCGCCAAGCGTTCGAATCCGGCCGGGAACGCGGCCACGAAGAGGGCCGCCGCGCCGAACGCGAGGCACTCGCTCCAGTCGCAGCAACGGAGGCCGATCGCCACCGCCGGCAGACGGCCGAACTTGTCGAAAATCTTGCCCGCGAGCGCGACCGCTATCTCCAAGCCATCGAGCAGGAGGTGGTACGCCTGGCGCTGGCCGTGGCGGCGCGCATCCTGCGCCGCGAAGCGCAGATGGATCCGCTTCTGCTTACTGGCGCGGTACGCGTGGCGCTGGGGCAGGTGGCGGCCACCTCGGAGATCCGGCTCCGTGTGCCCGCCAAGGAAGCAGACTTGTGGAAGGAAACCATGGCTCTCTTGCCCAAGCTGACCGTGAAACCGCTGGTGGTGACAGACGAGAGCATGCTGCTCGGCGAATGCGTGATCGAAAGCAAAGTCGGAACCGTCGATCTTGGAACTCGCTCGCAGCTGGGCGAGATCGAGCGCGGCTTCTTCGACCGTGCCGGCACGCAAGATGCGCCGGCACGCCAAGCTCAAATGAGCACAGCTCCGGAAACGCCGCCCGTCGAGGCGCGCGCATGACAGCGCTGCTCGAACGCTACTTCTCCCGGTTGCAGCGCCGGCAGCCCTGGCGCTGGCGCGGGCATGTCCTCGAATCGGTAGGCCAGACCATCGAGTCGGCGGGCCCTCCCGTCTCGGTGGGCGAGTGCTGTGAGATCGAGGACCGCATGGGGCATCCGCACCGGGCCGAGGTGATCGGCTTTCGCGGATCGAATGTGTTGTCCATGCCGGTCGAGACCACCGAGGGAATCCGCTTCGGTGATTCAGTGTGGGCGCAGGGAACAATGCCCGAGATCGAGGTAGGCCCGGCGCTGATGGGGCGGGTCTTAAATGCTATGGGAGCGCCCATCGATGAAGGCCGTCCTCCAGTTGTCGCGACCACGTTGCCTCTGGACGGCGCCGTGCGTCCAGCGCTCGACCGCGCGGCCATCAGCGAGCCGCTCGGCACGGGCGTCCGCGCCATTGACGCCATGCTAACGGTGGGCCGCGGCCAGCGCGTGGGCATCTTCGGCGGATCGGGCGTGGGCAAAAGCACGCTGATCGGTATGATGACGCGTAATACCGAGGCCGAAGTGACGATCGTGGGCCTGGTGGGCGAGCGCGGCCGCGAGGTGGGCGAGTTTCTCCGCGATTCTCTGGGTAAGGAGGGGCTGGCGCGCGCGGTGGTTGTGGTGTCCACTTCTGACCAGTCCCCGCTGCTGCGCATGCGCGCGGCGCTCACGGCCGCCACACTGGCCGAGTTCTTTGCCGCCCAGGGTAAACATGTGCTGCTGGTGCTCGATTCGCTCACGCGCTTCGCCATGGCCGCGCGCGAGATCGGACTCGCCGCCGGGGAACCGCCCACAGCCAAGGGCTACACGCCCTCGGTCTTTGCGCGTCTGGCGCGTTTTGTCGAACGCGCCGGCTGTTTTCAGACCGGCTCGATCACGGCGTTCTATACCGTGCTGATGGAGGGCGACGACCAGCAGGATCCGCTTGTGGATGCGGTGCGTTCACTGCTCGACGGGCACATTGTGCTTTCGCGCGCGCTGGCGGCCGAGGGGTGGTACCCGCCCATCGAGGTGCTGGATTCGATCAGCCGGCTCATGCCCGCGGTTGCTGGAGAGGCCCATCGCGAGCAGGCCGCGCTGCTGCGCAAGTTGCTGGCGATTTATGCACGCTCGGAGGATCTGGTGCGGATCGGCGCTTACAAGGCGGGCGCCGATCCCGATCTCGACCGCGCCTTGCGAGCGCACGACGCGATTCGCGCCTTTCTTGCGCAGGCGGCCGGCGAACGGGTTCGC
>Ga0224555_1004355_pt1 | contig 13093 bp, 12 predicted proteins | sample 714S23034metaG_FD_180687 | JGI IMG/M metagenome (GOLD analysis project Ga0224555, IMG submission 180687) | Peat soil microbial communities from Stordalen Mire, Sweden - 717 S2 30-34 | ecosystem: Environmental > Terrestrial > Soil > Wetlands > Peat | place: Sweden: Norrbotten County, Stordalen...
GGCCGAAGACGGCGTGTCGAGCGGCATGGCTCGAGTGCGCCAGTCCAAGCTGCCATTTTCCTTTCTGCATCACGCTGGGTTGCTTTTTTGACCTATTTCGTCACCCTATTATGCGAGACTCAGTAAGTCTCAACTCAACCCGCTGCGAACCTAATTCGCTGAAGGTCTTTCGATGTGATCGATCACCAAGATCCTTGTGGGCACCTTGGTCCGCACAAACTTCAAGCCAAGTGCCCCAAAATCCCACATGTCCGCAGGATCTCCATCGGGCGCAGGACGCATGAGCTTGAAATCGTACCTGCCTGCAAGACCGGTCTTGTCTTCAACCGGGCCACTCAAGAAGATTGGCAGGATCGCCACGAAAGAGGCCATCGAGGTCTGAAGGAAGGTTACCCCGGGCTCCTCATTCGGCATGTATGTGACCATCTTTCCACCATCGGCAATGTCCTGGGCGATCGAAGGAATCGTCTTGTTCTCTGCCGCCTTCCTCAACCTTTCCCAGTTCGGGCCGCGCTTCGCAACCACCAGCGAATAGCCTTGAGCTTCGCCGTCAGTCAGATGCACGGTGAGCTTGCACCGTTCTTTCAGAGCTGTCTGCAACATCGCCTGGAGCATTTTATTAGGCTCAACAAAGCTGGTGACATTCTCTTTTTGCCACTGCTGCACGTCCGAGGAGGCTACGATCCTGGTCATTCTTCCGACGGCTGGCTCTCAACGTGCCGTGTTCCTTCGCCGCTGCTCGCTCTCCTTTATGATTTCGCTCAGATCCGCAACCGGCCGTATCTCATTCGTTCCCATCTTCATGCCTGGATGCTGCGAGATGAGCTGAATGGCATGATTGAGGTCTCGCGCCTCAAGGATGAGAAGGCCGCCGAGCTGTTCCTTGGTTTCCGCATAGGGGCCGTCGGTCGTCGCGACTTTGCCGTTTTTCCAGTACAGGGTCACCGCGGTCTCCGGAGGCTGAAGAGGCACTTCGGCAGCAACATGTCCGTTGGCGCGCAGATGATCATTGTACTCAAAACACTCGTCGAATACGGTGTTGCGCTCGCTCTCAGACATTTTTTCGAACTTGCCGGGCTCCATATAGCCCAAACAGATGTATTTCATCAGTTCCTCCTTGTTTCCTTTGACTCAGAGAGCTATTGGTAATGCCCGCAAGATCAAAAGCCCGGGCCACCCAGGGAGAATGTTTATAGACTTCCGGTTGGGACTGCGCCTGCACGCTCGTAATTCACGATGATGACGCCTTTCGAAGTGACTGCGCTTTCCGTCACCTTGAATGCCGCCGGGATTGTGCCATCGGCAAACAATCGTTTTCCACCGCCCAACGTTATGGGAAATATCTTCAGCCAGAACGCATCGACCAAATCATGCTTCATGAGCGTCTGAACGAGATTTGCGCTTCCATAAACGTGCAAATCCGGTCCTTCCTGTTGCTTGATTTTGGTGATTTTTTCCGCAATCTCTCCGTTTAGAAACACGGACGGCTGCCATTCGTGAGAAGTGATGGTATTCGAGGCGACGTACTTGGTCGCTGTGTTGACGGCCGGCCAAATGTCATTATGCTGCGGCCAGAATTGTGCCCAAAGGTCAAAGGTTCTGCGCCCAAGCAACAAATCAAACGGCATGTTCATCTGCTTTTTTACGGCCGCTCCACTAACAGCGTCGGAATGTGGACTTGTCCACCCGCCATACGCGAAGCCGCCACCGGTATCTTCCTCTGGCCCGCCTGGGGCCTGTACGACCCCATCCAGGGAGATAAATTCGAGCACATTGATTTTTCTCACGTCCGAGTTCCTTTCGAGTCCTATCTGATTTTGTCCGTAAGGCCGGCATCGCCGGCGGCGTTGTCACTGCCGCTCAGTTGCTTCGGGCTGGGTTTAAAAAAAATCTCGCGCACCTCTATCGGCTTGCGGGAGACGATGGCGCCCTTGCGGGCCCACGCCAGTATCTCGTCCAGGTCAGCGGCTTCCAGGATCGAAAAACCGCCCACGTGCTCCTTGGTCTCCAGGTACGGTCCGTCGGTGACGAGCACCTCGCCATTGGGTTGAACCCGCACCGACTTCGCGGTGCTGGCTGGGGCGAGGCCTCCGGCGAAGAGCCCGACGCCGGCAGCATCCATCTCGTCGTTGAGCGCGTAGATTTCGCGGACCGTCGCTTCATCCTCTGTGGACGGGTCGTAGTCGTCGGGGAAGTGCATCGCAACCAAATACTGTGGCATGATTTCTCCTTTGTCCTGTGTCGGTATTCGGGCGGCCCGATTGCCCTGCCTTCACCCTATAGTCGAACGGTTGGACCGGAATTCGACAAATCGTCCAAGAAATTTTGCTTCTTCCGCGTTTTGGCTGTGTCGAGCGGAGATGACCGCGTTCAATTAGTGCTTGGCGTGGACAACACGAACGCCAAGGTGTCCGGGGGTGAGTCCTTGAACGGCGTGGCCGAACCTGGACGCGATTTCCTGGAAACCGATGTCTTCGATGGCACAAAATCCGTGCGAGCGAAGAAACGCTGCAATGCCAGCCGGCTCGAAACGGCTGGCCAAACGTTCACCAATTTTCTCAAGCTGTTCGGTCCGCTGCTTTTCTAATTGCCTTAGCCCTTCTGAGAATGCCTCGGGAGGTTCCATGTAGTCGAACACCACCTCCGAGTCCTGGATGGACGACATGTAGTCCAGAGTGCGGCCGATAGCGTCCTGTGTCAGATAGGGCACAACCCCGAGCCAGGTGAAAAACGCGGGCGAGTTCTGCTGAAGGCCCGCGGCGACGAGCTTCTCTACCACATCGTCCCGCTCGAAATCGACTGGCACGAGAACAAGCCATGGCGGAAGTGCGATTTGAGCTTCGGCCAGGCGCTCGAGTTTCCATGCCTGCGTCGCGGGGTGGTCCACCTCATAGATACGAATCTCCAGTGCGCCATCGGGATTCCGGAGAGCGAACGTGTCGAGTCCGGCGCCAAGGATGACGATCTGCCGAACCCCTCTTTCGACAGCTCTTGACAAAGCATCTTCCGCGATCCGGCTTCGCGCGGCGTTGAACAGACGTCCGAGGCTGGCCAGGGGGTGTGCGTTCGCAAATTGAAGCACTTCCTTTTCGTCTTCACCCAGAATCTTCATAGCAAATGGGTCATGGAGGATTGAGCCAAGATCGAGCACCTGGTGAGCAGCTCGTTGTCGGGCGGGTATCAGCGCTGTTCGGCTGGGTTCATTCGGCTTCATGTTCGAGATCTCCGTTCTCATCCATAGCTGATCGCACGAGCTGTCGTGTGCGCGACTGGCGCCGTGCAGAGCCTTCTATTTCAACTGCCGAATCCGCTCTCGCAGGAATTGCCGCTCCGGTTCCTGTTGGGTCAGCGCCAGAGCTTTCTCATAAGAGGCCCGAGCTTCGGCTGTCCTGCCGAGCCTGCGGTACATATCCGCACGGGCTGAATGCGCCAGGTAATAATTTGCCAGTTCGCCATGTTCCAACACCGCATCGATATGCGTCAGACCGGCCTCTGGACCATCGCGCATGGCAATTGCCACGGCACGATTGAGCTCGACAACTGGCGAAGGCTGAATTCGGACCAATCGGTCGTAAAGCGCAACAATCTGCCGCCAGTCGGTCGCAGGGACCGATTTCGCCTCCGCATGAACGGCCGCGATCGCAGCCTGCAGTGTGTAAGAGCCGAAGCGCCGGGACTTGAGGGCTTTCTCCAGCAATGACACTCCCTCCGCGATCTGCTCTCGGTTCCAAAGCGAACGATCCTGGTTCTCCAGCAAGATCAACTCTCCGGTCGGAGAGGTTCTCGCGGCGTGACGGGATTCCTGTAGCAACATCAGGGAAAGCAGCCCAATGACTTCCGGCTCTGGCCGGAGTTCGGTCAGCAACCGGCCCAGTCGAATCGCCTCGCCGGTTAGCTCGGCACGCGTTACCTCCGTGCCCGCCGCAGCCGAATAGCCCTCGTTAAAGACGAGATAGATGACCTGAAGCACCGCGCCCAGTCGCTCCGGCAATTCCTGCGGCGTCGGCACCTCGTACGGAATCCGTGCCTCTCGAATCCTTGCCTTTGCGCGCACAATGCGCTGCGCCAGCGTACGCGGAGTGATGAGGAAGGCCTTCGCTATCTCCTCGGTTGTCAGCCCGCACACCTCACGCAAGGTGAGCGCAACGCGTGCTTCCGGCGCTAGAGCCTGTTATTAACTTTGCGCCCGTAAACCCAATGGAATCAGCGCGGCTTTCGCAAAGCGACTGGGATTCAGGGGGAAACAGTGAATGCATTCCGTGCCACATCTCGCGAGCGCCGCGTTTTACGCGGGTTTTGAGCATTCGGGCAACACATGCCGCGCCTCAAAGTTAATAACAGGCTCTAGCGATGGATGACAGCAGGTAAAAATCAGTCGCAGCCGATCATCCTCAAGGCTATCCTCCTCACTGGAACTTTCCGCCGAACTCCATTGCGCTTCGAGATAGCGCACGAGCTCGTCTTGAGACGCATCGAATCTTGCCCGTCGACGCAGAGTATCAATGGCTTTGAATCGGGCGGTCGAAATCAACCATGGTCGCGGGTTGCGGGGTACTCCACTCCTCGGCCACACGCTCAGCGCAGCCGCAAAGGCCTCGTGCATGGCCTCTTCGGCGACATCGAGATCTCCGAGCAGGCGCGCCAGCGTAGCAAGAATCCTGCCCGATTCGGACCGGTAAAGCGTCTCTATGGTTCTGCTGAGCTCTTCGGGAACATTCTGCGGCATGCACGTCAAATTAACAAACAAACGCACTCCACACAACTCAAGCCCGGCTCGCTGTTTATCCACAATTCAATAAGAGGCCAATGCGCTGATTGAGGGCGGCCTGAGCTGGTGCACCAGCATAGGTCCTCGAAAACGCCTATGTGGCGGGAGGAATTCTGGCTTCACGCTAAATCGCCGAGGCACGTTTCCAGCGCCGCAAGATGCCGAGTTGTCAGGATCAGGAACGATAAACGCCGCAGCGACAGGCCATTCCGGCGAGGCGAGTGCATCTGACAGATTTCATGACACTTGCCGACTTCCCATTCCTAGTCAAATGGGCCTGAACCCTTGGGGGAACTCTTTACCCTGAACTCACGTACAAGAAGATAATCATGTTCAGCGATCTGAAACTCGCACTCCGGAAGTTGGGCAAGTCGCCGGGTTTTACCCTGACGGCGATTGCCACCCTGGCGCTGGGGATTGGCGCAAATGCCGTGGTATTCAGCGTTTTGAATGCTCTGGTGCTGCGGCCGGTGAACGTGCCCCAGGCGCAGAATCTCTATACAGTGCAGCGGTTCCAGTATCCATCGCAGTCGTATCTGGACTACGTGGATCTGCGGGACCGGAACCGGACGTTCGAGAGCCTGGTGACGTACAAGCTCGTTGGTTCGGTGGGGGTGGATACCGGCGGGAATCCCTCGACGGCGTGGCCCTATCTGACGAGCGGGAACTACTTCGACGCGCTGGAAATTCATCCGTATCTGGGGCGGTTTTTCCATGCTTCAGACGAAAAGGGCGTCAATAGCGCTCCCTATGTTGTGCTGAGCTATGCGTACTGGCATAGCTATTTTCATGGCGACGCGGGCGTCGTGGGGCGGATGGTGGAGATCAACAAGCACCCATTCACCATCCTGGGGGTGGCGCCGCCGGAGTTTCGGGGTACGGAGCTGTTCATTTCACCGGCGCTTTGGATTCCGATCATCGAGCAGCCCATCGTGGAGGGCCAGAACTCGCTTCAATATCGCGGCGATCACTCACCGTTTGTGGTGGGGCGGTTAAAACCGGGGGTGACCGCAACGGAAGCGGCAGCGGACCTAAATACACTCGGGGCGTGGCTGGCGAAAACCTATCCGTCAGACGACGAGGGAATAAAATTTTCCCTGGCTCGTCCGGGACTGATCGGCGACATGCTGGGCGGACCGGCGCGGGCGTTCATGACCGGCTTGATGCTGCTCGCCGGGCTGATTCTGCTGGCGGCGTGCGCGAATTTGGGAAGCCTGTTTGCGGCACGCGCGGCGGATCGGGCCAAAGAAGTAGCCCTACGGCTGGCGCTGGGATCGCGGCGCTGGATGATCCTGCGGCAACTGCTGACGGAGGCGGGGCTGGTTTCGCTGGCCGGAGGCGTGATCGGCCTGGCAGGCGGCGTGGCGATCTTGCACGGTCTGAGTGCGTGGCAGCCGTTTCCGAATATTCCGATCAATGTGCCGGTGAATCCGGACATGCGCACCTATCTGGTGGCGCTGGTGCTGGCCCTGGTCAGCGGATTGCTCTTCGGAATGGTGCCGGTTCGGCAGGTCATGCGCGCGGATCCGTGGCAGGTGATCCGGACGGGCGGAAGCGGTGTTGCGGGGATGAGGCGGTTCACGCCGCGCGACGTGCTGCTGGTGACGCAGATTGCGATCTGCGCGGTACTGGTGACCTCTTCGCTGGTGGCGGTGCGCGGGCTGGCGCGTTCGCTGCACAGCAGCTTCGGATTCATGCCGCAGAACGCCACGCTTGTGGAGTGCGATCTACACATGGCGGGGTACAGCGACGATGGCTTGGTGCAGATGCAGCAGCGCATGCTCGATCGAGCGGCGGCTATTCCGGGCGTGGAGAGTGTGGGCTATGTCAACCAGCTTCCGTTAAGCCTGGGCGGAAGCGACTCCGACGTTTATACCGACAGCACGACCGATTTTCGGCCGACCAATGCCGCCGCGGACGCCATGGACTACAACATATCGCCGGGCTATCTGGCGGCAGCGGGCACCAGGCTGCTGGCGGGCAGGGATCTGACCGTGCACGACGACAGCAAGGCGCCGACTGTAGCCCTGGTGAATCAGCGGTTTGCGCTCAAGGTTTTTGGTTCGGTGGACAAAGCGATCGGCGGGCATTTCAAGTTCTGGGGCGGAATGCGGGCGGAAATAGTGGGCGTAGTGGAAGACGGAGAATACCGCACCATGACGGAAAATCAACAGCCCGCCATGTTCTTTTCGTTCCAGCAGCACAAGGGGAGCAGCACCTGGCTGGTGGTGCGGTCGAGGCGCACTCCGCAGGAGATCGCAGGGGCGCTGGAGAGAACGGTGCATGGGTTGGATTCTGGGCTGCCTATCGTCATAAGGACGTGGACGGCAGAGATGGATTCCGCGTTATTCGCGGCGCGCGTGGCTACGGTGGCGCTGGGTATCCTGGGATTGCTGGGCGCCATGCTAGCGGTAACGAGCGTCTTTGGCATGGCCTCCTATGTGGTGAGCAAGCGGCTGCGCGAGCTGGGCATCCGCGTGGCCCTGGGCGCGGGGCGGGGGCAAATCCTGCGTGCTTCGCTCGGACGCGCCTTTCGCCTGCTGGCCATCGGCTCGGTGGCGGGCCTGCTGCTGGGAGTGCTGGCGACGCGCGTGCTGTCGTACATCGTCTACCAGGCCACGCCCAAGGATCCGCTGGTGCTGGGCGGAGTGAGTGTGACCATGCTGCTGCTGGGCCTGATCGCGGCGTGGATTCCGGCGCGCCGGGCCCTGGCCGTCGATCCGCTGATCCTGCTGCGGGAAGAATAGCCGCCGTTGCCGCCAGGAGGGATTTTCAGTTAACGCCAAATCGCCGAGTCGCGAATCGAGCGTCTGAGCGGTGAATTCCGGGTTCCGGGTGAGTCAGCGCCAATTCGGAAGCAACCTTCAACTGGGGGTGAAAGACCTGAGTGCTCACAGGACCCGCGCACAACGACCGAGCGAGAACCCTACCCGTCTAAAATCCCGTGTACTTGTAGCGTACTTCAGAACCGCGTTTCCTGCGTTTTGATAGTTTTGAGCGTTTAGTATTTTAAATAACTTGTTTAGAATCAATACGAACCGGCAATCCGACCCCCCTCCGGGCACCAAGATTCCAGGAAATTTATTTGCAAAAGGGCCCCTCGATTTCGAGGGGCCCTTTCCGGCACGATGTTGCATTGAAGTATTTGACTTAACGGCTCACTGAAGGCCTTCGAATAAATTTCCGCGCGGATGCTGCCGGTACCGAACATGGACGGCGGCGTTTAGAGCGTCGAGCCCCGAACTCAACGTGGAGGCATTGAACGACTGGTCCGGCCCGCTGATCGGCCCGGACCAGTCGAAGCCGATCTGGTCGTAGATGTTGCGGTCGTTCTCCCAGATCGAAGACGCGTTCCGGTCTATAAACGCCAAGTAAGCGTGGTCGCCTGTCACCTGGTAAAGAGCGTCCAGGTTACGGATGAAAATGCCCTTGAACTGGGTTTGGTCGGGGTTCTGGGTTGGGCAAGTCGGTCCCGTGCAGGGCTCCGTCAGGATGCCGTTCGAGCTGACCAGGGTGCTGATGGCGGCATTCGCGATTTGCTCTGCCTCCGTGAGATAAGCCTGGTCATCGGTCGCCTGGTACAGCGCGGCGAGCCCGCCGAGGATGACGCCCTGGTTATAGGTCCAGGTCGTCCCGCCATTGTTCTGGCACGACGTGGTGAGGCCGTCGTTGATGAGGTGCGACGAGTTGATGAGCCCGCTGGCGTTGAACCAGGACAACTCTTTCTGCGCCCACTGCAGGTACGACGCCTGGTGGGTTTCCAGGTAGAGGCGGGCGGACAACTGCAGGAAGAGTTCGTTCGTTACCGAGTTCTGGTAGGCGTTCGTGGTCTGCCATACGAGCCCGCCGCCGCACTGGGAAGGCGTCCAGGCCGTGGTCACGTACGAGTACATCTTTTCCACCATCTGTAGGTAGGCGGGGTTCCCCGTCAGTTCGTAAGCGTTGAGCCAGGTAAGCGCCCACCACTGGGTGTCGTCGTAGGCGGTGTCGATGAAATTGCCCGGGGTCGGCGGCGGCGCCTCGTCGACGGCCTTCGCGAAAGTGTTGGAAACGTCGCTCATGTACGTCCGCGAACCTGTGCGCTCCAAGTAGTCGATGATCGCGTCGAGGGCGTTGGCGGAGTTCCACCAGCCGGTCGTGTTGAACAGCCCGGTCGAAGAGTCATAGTAAGTCTGCAGCTCCTGCACTGCAGCCTGGGCTTCTCCGTCATAGCCGGTGAGCTGAACGGTGGAGACCTGCGGGCTGGGAGAGGAGTTACCCTCGGCGCTCGTCGCCACGACTGTGGCGTAGAAGACCCTGGCGCCGCCAGCTCCGCCGCCCGGGACTTGGACTGTGGCGCTCGTAGCCCCGCTGCCGCACCCAGAGACCGTTTCGCTCGGGCTCGAATAGTCCTCAGCGAAGGGTTGAGCGGTGACATAAACGTCGTAGCCGGTGATGGTCGGTAGCCCGGTGCCGCTGCACTGGGCGGGAGCGCTCCAGTCGACCCTTACGGTGTCGCCCCGCAGCAACTGGGCCGACACGCCCGTGGGGGGCTCCGGGGCCGGTACCACCTGCTTCCACGTCACGTCCTTGAAGTAGAGCGTGAGCGCAGACGAGCCGTTGTTGTCGGGGTCCACCAGCTGGAACTGTGGGGTGCTCGGCGAGACCACGACAGTGTTCGGCGCAAGCACCAGCACTGTTTCGGTGATCGTCTGGAAATTCGGGGTCAATGTGATTGGCGGCCCGGAGACATTTTCGTTCCCGTCCCATACATTGATCTCTACGGTCCCACTCCCGGCCACCTCCGCCGAGACCTTGTAGGTGTTCCCGGCTACAAACGGTGGGTACGTGTAGACCCAGTCGGAATGGCCGAGCGCTGAGCTGACCTGCCATTCAAGCGCAGGCGCACCATCGTAGTCCGTCGAGATCAGGGTGGAGTCCTGCCCGCCGTACGCAGTTTGCCACAGCGGGAGACCGCTCGCCGGGCCTACAAGAGTTACGGTCGGATTCGTGAAATAAACATTGACGGCCGATGTGGTGCTATCCGGGTCGAGGATTTGAAACTGCGGGTTGGGGGAAAGGACAGCGACGGTCTCGCTGACGGTTTGGAACGTCGAGGTCAGCTGGATGGGCGGGGCCGTGACGTTCGCCTGCCCGTTCCAGATGTTGAGCGCGGCGGTGCCGGTGCCGGCCAATTCGACCGTGAACGTATACATCTCGTCCGTGGGCAGCGGCAGCGTGTCATTGACCCAGTCCGAATGGCCGAGGGCGGAACTTACCTGCCATTCCAGGGCGGGCTGACCGCCATAGGTGACCGAAGAGAGCGAAGCATCCTGGCCGCTGTAAGCCAAACTCCAGTCGGAGGGCGACAGCGGCAGAGTTGAGGAAACTGCCTGACCCCAGATCTGTTGGGGAAGGTAAAAACCCGACAGAAGAAAGATTGCAGACAGAAAACGAAAGAACTGCGCGCCTCGCCTTTGAAGCAAGGTCCTCTTCAATTGCATCGGGTGCCTCCCGGAAAAACGGCATCTTCGCGAGCCGCAATGATCGTAAGACTCTTGAGCCACACATATTAGCGTCGAAAGTTTCGGCTGTCAATCTGTAAACACGGGCGGTGTCGTTAGTCTGCTGTTTCTGAAGTTTGTTCATATCTGTTGACCTTGCGGATGATGCGGCTGGCGCTGGCGACCCAGTGGAAGGGCTGCGGGTTGCGGTTGTAGTGGCGGACATAGCCGCGGATGGAGCCGATGAGATCGCGCACGCAGCGGAACGTAATGCGGCGGATGCGTTTGCGCGTAATTTCGGCGAACCAGCGTTCGATCTGATTCAGCCACGAGGAACTGGTGGGCGTGAAGTGGAGGTGGCAGCGGGGCCTTGCCGCCAGCCATTTCTTCACCTCGGGATGCTTGTGGGTTCCATAGTTGTCCAGCACCATGTGGATATCCAGTGCCGGATCGACACTCTGGTCGATGCGGTCGAGGAAGCGCAGGAACTCCTGATGGCGATGGCGCGGCTGACACTCTGCGATCACGGTTCCCTCTACCACGTTGAGAGCGGCGAATAGGGTGGTCGTACCATGGCGCTGATAATCATGCGTCTGCCGCTCGGGCAGACCTGGGCGCAGAGAAAGGATCGGCTGGGTGCGGTCCAGCGCCTGAATCTGACTCTTCTCGTCCACGCTGAGCACCAGCGCCTTGTCTGGCGGGTTTAGATAAAGTATGGGGGGACTGAGGGTTATCCCGGACATCGCTTTGTCCGATTTTGTTTCCGAATCGGCAGCTATTCTCATTTTGCCCGGCGGCGATGCCTGGATGGAGGGAGAAGTCGTGGAGGTTTCGGAAGCGGTCAATGCCATGGTCGCAGTGGGCCAGCCCGTTGCCGCGATCCGTGCTGCTACCTTGGCGTTGGCTCACGCTGGCCTGCTCGACGATCGTGGGCACACGAGTAATGGCAAAGGATTCATCGAGAAATACGTCCGCAAATACCGGGGCCAGGGCATGTATCGCGCATCTCAGGCAGTCAGTTACCGCCTCGTGATTACGGCGAACGGCGTTGCCCCATTTGCTTTCGCGGCTGAGATCTTCCGAACGTTAGCACCCGAACGGAAACTGGATATTGACACCTATGAGAGCCTCTACGCGCGTGGGCTGCTCGACCGATATAGATGCACCCATAACGCCCTTTAGGAGTGGCTCTTTTTTCACGCATGATAACGTCCTTTATCATTCAATACCTGGATCGGCAAGCCCGCGGGAGTTTTTTGGGGCATTTGTCCGAGATGCCGGTTTTCGTCTAAGTGAAGCGAACACGTTCGTAAACACTTGCCGACTCTTGAGGAGTAATCGGCCTCGGCGAGTGCATTGGCGATGTTTCGCCAACCATCCCCTTCGGTTTGAATCGTGACGAAAATCACGGACAGTTATGCGCGTCTCGAAGAGTCTTGCGAGCGGTGGGGGAAGAGCGGGATAGCCATGCCAAGCGGAGGCTTTGGCTGCTTGAGCAGGTTGGGGAAGAGTCTGTTTTCGTGCTGGGTGGCGAAAACCACATCTGAACAAAGGGTCAATGCACTAAGCTTCCGACCGGGGAGGCGGTGACCGCAATGGAGCAACCAACGGCGAGCGCGTGCGCGAATCTATCGCTCTCAGAATCGACACCAAAATCCCAAATCTTGCCGGCGTTCGTGCTTTTCATCATTTCGCCGCTGATTGCGGAAGTGCTGCTCGGCGCAACGTTGCTGACCCACATCGGTGGGCTCGTCATCGTCGCGCCTTTCTACGGTTGCGCAGTACTGCTCATTCGTGAACTCGTGCGACGACGCACCACCAGTTGGTGGCCCGTCGTCCTGTTTGGTGCTGCTTATGCGCTCGTCGAAGAAGGTTTGACGCTTCAGACGCTCTTCAATCCCGATTTCGTCAACGCTGCCAAGTTCGGTGGGCGATGGCTCGGCGTCAATTTCGTTTTGACCCAGTGGGAGATTGGTTACCACGTTGTCTGGAGTATTTGCATACCGATTTTGATCACCGAGCTGCTGTTTCCCACTCGCCGGACGCAGCGGTGGCTGGGACGACTCGGCCTGACCGTCTGCGCGCTTGTCTACGTACTTGCAGCGCTCGTCTTGGGTGCGGGGTTTCGAAAAACCGTGATGCCGGGCTTTCACGCGCCATCCACGCATCTCCTCATCACGGCAGGCCTCGCCTGCGCCTTCGCGATTTCGGCGCTGACCTGGCCGAGAGCGGAGGTTTCCACGAATAGCGTTCAGAGTCCTGCGCCGCGCCCGACTCCACCTTGGTGGTTAGTTGGAATCTTGGCCGCGACTTGGGCGATGAGCCTGTTCGGGTTGTTTGTCATCCCACCATCGATCAGACCGACTAACGCGGTCGGGATATTCATGCTTGCACAACTGGGCTTCACAGCCGTGCTCGTCTGGCGCTTGAAGATCATCTCGACGAACAACCCCGGGTGGACCGACGCTCATCGCTGGGCATTAGTCTTTGGCCCAGCACTGGTCAGTTCCGCGTTCGGACTGTTCAGCGTAACAGCCAGCAGCCGAATCGATCAGATCGGTGTGGCTTCATTCGCGATCGTAACGTTGATCACGTTGCTGATCCTCGCGAGGCGCCGCGTGAGATCATTGCCCCGATAGTTTTCTCTGCGCACTGCCGCCCTCGGGGTCGGTAGCGGAAGCACCCCTGACGAATCGCCTCTTGCCAAGTGTTGAAATCAGTGAGATAACCGGCCAAAAATCCGGATTACGCCCTACGGCGTGTAGGTAAGAAGGTATATTTTCTTTCAGTTGGATTTTTTCTTTAGGAGGCGGGGTCCCGCTTCCGACAGTGATCTTGGCGG
>Ga0224555_1004356_pt1 | contig 13093 bp, 5 predicted proteins | sample 714S23034metaG_FD_180687 | JGI IMG/M metagenome (GOLD analysis project Ga0224555, IMG submission 180687) | Peat soil microbial communities from Stordalen Mire, Sweden - 717 S2 30-34 | ecosystem: Environmental > Terrestrial > Soil > Wetlands > Peat | place: Sweden: Norrbotten County, Stordalen...
TGTGGGCCATGATTACGGTGAAACAAAAAATGCGACCCACATCAGAACGGAATCCCGGCCCACATCACACCGGAATCAGTGGCCCACATCGAATGGAATCACCGGCCCACATCGACCGGAATACGCAGTTGCCGGAAACTCACTGTACAGTGCACGCACATCAACCATGTCAGCACGGTGGCCACGGAATGACTACCCGTGCGGCATACCGCTGCTATTCATCATCCTCTGGGAATGGAGTGTCGCGGTTGCGTCCGTCGAGGTTGGCGAAGTTGTACCAGAGATGCTGCCAGGAAGATTCCTGCTGATTTCGCAAGGCGGTTGCGACATCTTTTCGAGTCACCGGAGTCGACCTGAAGCCTGTTCATTTCAATTCATTAATCGCTTCTCATCTTCGAGCGGGGAACTCGAAATGCCGAGCCATTGCTCTCGGAAACGAGCGGATTGACCTAGAATCAGGGACTATGCTGCGATTAGGCTAGTAGAATTGCCGCATTTGATCTGACCGGAGTGACGAGGTGTCTAAGAAAGCTGCCATTCTCCTTCTGGTTCTCTCTGTCGCTGTCAGTTCGTCTGTGGCAGAGGCTCAGGAGGTGGGATTTCCAGGCTATACAAAGAGAGTTTGGGAGGCGCGGGATGGCCTTCCGGACCAGACGGCGCAGGCCTTTGCGCAAACGAAAGACGGTCGCCTCTGGATCGGAACAGCAGGCGGCTTGCTGCAATTCGACGGGGCTCGCTTTACTGTCTACAACCGGCAAAATGCCCCTTTACTGCTGGAGCGCGGTGTGAATTGCCTGCTGGCTTCGCGCGACGGAAGCCTGTGGATCGGAACCGAAGGAGGCGGTCTTGTACGGTATCGAGAAGGCGCTTTTCAGAGCTATCCGGCCTCCGGCGGTCTCACCAACAGTTTTATAAGGGCTATCTATGAAGACCGTCGCGGGACCGTCTGGGTAGGGGCCGACCAAGGCCTTTTCAAGGTGTCCGGGCCGTCAATGATCCGAGTTGATGGCAGCAATGGTACGCCATCCATCTTTGTACGAGCGATCACAGAGGATCAGCATGGGCACATTTGGGTGGGTGGCACTACTCTGCTCGAATTTGATGGTGCATCGTTTGCACAAGAGCACGCGATGAACCGGGAGCTGACCGGCGACCTGATTATCTCGATGCTTATCGCTCCAGACGGCACCTTCTGGGTAGGCACACTAACCGGATTATTCAACGTAACAAGTTCAGGTGTCTGGTCTCGAATCTCGGGCATTTCAGCGCAGGTGGCTGTAATCCAAGAGAGCACGAATGGACTACTTTGGGTGGGCACTGTGGGACAGGGGCTTTATCTTTACCGCCAGCAGCATCTCGTCCACGTCTCGTCTACAGGACTTCCCAGCAGGACAGTTCAGGCTGTCTTGGAAGATCGTGAGAAGAACATCTGGCTCGGCACGCGAGCCGGGATTCTCAGCTTGAGCAGGACGCCGGTCGACATCGTCTCTCTGCCCGGCGGAGCCGACTTCGAATTTGAGACGATTTACCGGGATAGTGACGGCTCCATCTGGGTAGCGGCCTCGACACAGCTATTTAGGATTCGGGATGGGATCGCTAAACCTTTTAGTTTTGCAGGCATGCCCAATCTTCGTGTGCGTACCTTGCTACGCGATCGGCAAGGGAATCTCTGGATTGGTACTGCTGGCTCGGGCCTTTTGCGGGTGGCGGGGAATCAAATCCAGCGATTTATCAACAAAAATGGGCTAATTAATAATGATTTTGTTCGAGCGATTTTGCAAAGTCGTGATGGGAGTATCTGGGTAGGTACAGATGGCGGAATCACGCACATTGGACCGAGAATACATCAGAATTTTGATGTCCCTAATGGCTTGGCCTATTTCAGTATTACAGCATTGTTCGAAGATCGGGATGGTGAGCTTTGGGTCGGAACGAGCCGGGGCTTGAGCCACATCTCTAAGGGAAGAATTGTGCATGACGCTGCTACCCAGTCTATGCAGAATGAACAGTTGTGGAGCATCGATCAGGATCCTAACGGAGGAATCTGGTTTGGTACGAGCAACGGACTCTACGGGTACAGAGCAGGCAAAGTCATTCATCTCACTTCCGCCGATGGACTCGCAAATAATACGATCTATCAGATTCTGCAGGATTCGAAAGGAAACTTCTGGCTAAGCGGACCGAACAGCGTTTCGCGCTTGGCTGTGACGGAGTTGGAAGCCTTTGCGAAAGGCGAGAAGAGTCGTGTGCACCTCAACCTTTATCTGAATTCCTACGATATGGATTCAGCTGCGCTCTATAGTGGAATGCAGCCCAGTGGACTTGTAACTCCGTCTGGAGACGTCTGGTTTCCTAGCAATAAGGGGGCGCTTCATATTGCAATCGATCAAATCATTCCCCGATCGTCTTCTCCGGTTGTCATAGACCAGCTTGTCGCCGACGGTCAGCAAATTCCTCCCGGCCGGACCGTTGTGCTGAGACCCGGAAACGGAAGGCTCGAAGTTTCCTTCGTCGCAATTCATCTTCGTTCGCAAGAGGGCCTCCGTTACCGCTACAGGATGGAGGGTCTGGAATCCTGGAGTGAAGCGTCTGCTCGCAGGACGGCTGATTACACGCATCTTCCGCCAGGCATGTACCGGTTCCGTGTACAGTCCTTCGAAGTTGACAACCCCGATGCTGTCTCGGAAGCCTCGATTCTTATTGTGCAAGAGCCGCATTTCTACTCAACATTGTGGTTTTTGGGGTGCTGCGCAATTGCGTTGTTGGGCTTGGTCTTCGCTATCTACAGCCTGCGCCTGCGACAGATGCGGATGCGTTTCCACGCAGTGAGCGAAGAGAGAACTCGGTTGGCGCGCGAGATGCATGACACGATCATTCAAGGTTGCGTTGGCGTTTCCTCGCTGCTGGAAGCCGCGCTGGGAGTGGAGGCTTCTGAAGAGCCCCTGCGCCAGCAACTCCTCAGCTATGCGACAGATCAGGTGCGTGCGACGATTGAAACCGCGCGCGACGCAGTTTGGGCTTTACGCCATGGCTCCTCTCTGGCGACAGATGCGGGACGGCTGTGCGAAAATCTCGCCCGGCAGTTCCAGTCGGACTCCGGAATTCCGATCAAATGCTGTGTTGTCGGTGATGCATTTAAGCTTGGAGAGTCCGCGACGCACGAACTGATGATGACTGTCAAAGAAGCCCTTACAAACGCAATTGCACATGGGAATCCGAAAAAGATCAACATCGATGTATGCTTCACACAGCAATTCCTGAGGGTCGATGTCCAGGACGACGGGCGCGGTTTCGACACAAATGTCGTCTTGTCTCAGAACGGGCATTATGGAATCCTCGGAATGCAGGAGCGTATTCTGCTTGTGGGAGGCAGCTTGAGTATCGAGAGCGATTCGACAAAAGGGACAGTTGTGCATATCACCCTCCCACGGAAGCAAAAGGTCCTGGAGAGAATGGTGACCGGCAATGCGAGTCAAAGCGCCCACGAAGATTAAGGTACTAGTAGTCGATGACCATCCCGTCGTGCGCGTCGGCATCAGCACGATTATCGATACCCAGCCTGACATGACGGTGGTGGCGGAGACCGGGAGCGGGGAAGACGCGATCACGCTCTTTCGAGAGCATAGACCCGATCTGACCGTGATGGATCTTCGCTTGGAACGGATGAGTGGAGTAGCGTGCATTCGAAGGATTCGCGCAGAATTTCCAGAAGCACGCTTTGTCGTACTTACTACATATCGAGGAGATGAAGACATCCACCAAGCTCTCAAAGCCGGCGCGAGCGGTTATCTCATCAAGGGAATGCCACGCGAGATCCTGCTCGATGCCTTGCGGCGTGTTCATGGAGGTGAAAGATTCTTGCCTCCTCCAGTTACTCAGGTGCTTTCGGCACGAAAACCGAAAACGGAGTTGAGTGTCAGGGAGCGTCAGGTACTCTCGCATTTGGCTGCAGGGAAGTCCAACAAGGAGATTGCCGCAGCCCTAGGAATTGCAGAGATTACGGTGAAATGCCATCTGAGCGTGATCTTCCTCCGCTTGAATGTTACAGATCGAACACAAGCAGTCATCGCCGCTGTGCATCGCGGTCTCGTGCATCTGTAAGAACCTAAGCGCAGCCCATCCTGCGAGCGCCATCCGCGATTTGCATGTGCGAAGGCTGTCTAAACTTTCTTTGCCTTCCATACCTTTGTATGATTGCCAACCGTTAAATCTGCGGCATAGAGTTTGTGCTGTCTTCGAGAAAGCATTTTCAGAGGCATTTAGATTCTGCTGCCGAGGTATTAGGCGTCAGGTAAATCCATTGCTATGAAAACGTTACCACGCGGCCACGAAGCGCCTATTAGAGCACGTGAATGGGAGCCGCATGCAAACTCCAACCGGCAAAGAGAGGCCAATGTGAAAAACATATCAAAGCTGTTCCTCCTGGTACTTCTATTACCCGCCAGCATGTTGGCGGCGCAGGAGTTTACAGGACGTGTCACAGACTCAACCGGGGCAGTCGTGACCAAGGCCACGATCACGGCCCATAATATGGATACGAACGTAGATACCAAGACGGTCACTACGGATTCGGGGGATTATACAGTCCCTTACCTGACTCCCGGTAACTACACGGTTTCCGCTCAGGCAGAGGGCTTTGAGAGCGCCCTCCATAGCGGAATCGTCCTGCAAGTTGGCGAAACGTCGACTGTGAATTTCGCTCTGAAGGTCGGCAAGACTACTGAAACAATCACTGTCAGCGCCGACACGCTGCTGGATGCTGGAAAGGCGGACAACGGCGAAGTCGTCGAAAACACACGTGTCACGGAGCTTCCGCTCAACGGGCGCGATCCCGGCATGCTCTCCATCCTGAGCGCCGGTGTCCTCTGGACACAAAGTAGTACTCAATACCAGCGGCCGTTTGACGACACGCAGGCAAACCTTGCCGTAAACGGCGGCCAGTCGGGAAACATCGAACTCATGATGGATGGCGTTCCCAACAATGCCTCCCCCATCAATAATGCCGGCCAGGCAAACATCTCCTATGTTCCGCCGGTGGATTCCGTGCAGGAGTTCAAGATCATCACCAATCCTTTTGACGCGCTGTATGGCCTGATGGCCGGGGCCATCGAAGATGTCACGTTGAAGTCCGGCACAAACAAAATCCACGGAGACGTGTACGAATATGCGCGCCGGACGTGGCTCGACGCCAACACCTGGCAGAATGACTATGACATCCACGAAGCGTCGCCAGGCACGAATCTTAAACCGTACGAGACCCCGAACATGAAGTGGGACCAGTACGGCGCCGAGCTTGACGGTCCGGTGGTTCTGCCCAAACTCTACAATGGGCACGACAAGACCTTCTTCACCCTGCAATACGAAGACTGGAAGGAATTTGAGCCGAACACCATCAGCGATTCGGTTCCCGGGTCGGGGTGGGTCAACGGGGATTTCACCAACTTGGTCTATTGGAACGGCACCAGCCAGAGCTATCAACCGATCAGCATTCTTGATCCCTTGAACATCTCACAGAACGCGAAGGGGGCGTGGGTCCGCGTTCCCTTTGGTCCGACCGACACCATCAATCCGACTTCCGCTGCCAACATCATTCCGGCGTCGCGCATCAACACGATGGCGCAGACCATCCTCAAGTTGTACCCCGCGGCGAACACCCAGACGGCTGCCGGCTCCAATCCTTTTGCGAACAACTACACCGTGCCGGGAACCGATGAAGACCGCTATCGCAATGTGCTTGCCAAGGTGGACCAGAACTTGTCCTCGAAAGATCGCTTCAGTCTCCACTATGGATACTGGGAACGGGTCGAGGTCCGCAGCTACGACGGCTTTACCGGGCCCGAAACACGAGGCCAGTTGCCTCACGGAGAGCGCAGCCACACCTTTACCCTCGAAGAAACGCATACTTTCACACCGAACTTTGTTGCCGACTTTCGCGCCAACGCCGCGATAAGAGCGGATTACAGCTATAACGGACCGGCTTATAATCCAACAGCCCTTGGCTGGACTGCTGCGCAGACAGCCGCGATGGGTCCTGCTGCCCAATCTGAATTCCCGTATCTCGACATCAGTGAATTCAACAGCATGGGCACCAACAGCAACGGCCAGAACGTCAAGAACTCTCTCTCGTTGCTCCCGTCTGTCACCTGGATCAAGAACAAACACACCATCCACGCCGGCCTCGACCTGCGCTTGTGGCAGAGCGGGAACGACGTAATAGGCGGCGGCAACAATTTCTGGCTCGATCGTACCTGGACCCAGACTGAGTGCGGAAGCTGCGGCTCGTGGGATCCGGCCAGCGGCAACTCCATCGCCGCTCTTCTGCTGGGCAATCCGACGTCGGGCAGCAACGCCATTAATGTGAAAACCTACTGGTCTTCGCATTACTGGGCGCCGTTTGTTCAGGACGATTGGAAGGTGAGCAGAAAACTGACGCTGAATCTCGGCGTGCGCTGGGACTTTGTTGGGCCGGAAACCGAGCGGAACAACTACGCCAACGGCGGATTCGATTCGACAGCAGTCAATCCCATCAATTCCTATGTTACGGTTCCTGGCTACACCCAGATTCTTGGCGGCGTCACCTTCCTGGGCGTGAATGGGTATGGCCGCTCGGCTTATCCGCTGTCGAAGTGGGATATCCAGCCGCGCGTTGGCTTCGCCTATGCATTGAACGACAAGACCGTCGTTCGCAGCGGTTTCGGCGAGTCGACGAGAAGCCCGGAAAACGGTCCTAACAGCCTCGGCTATGCATCCACAACCAACTACGAGGCCAATGATCCAAACTACCCTGGGAGCGTCCGTCCGAATCTTGCCAACCAGATCAACAATCCCTACTCCTCAGTGATCCAACCGACCGGCCATTCGCTGGGGATGCTGGAAGATCTCGGACAGGGGCCGTGGACGATCAATCCGAAGTACATCATTCCAACCTTCTGGAACTACTCGTTCGGTGTGGAGCGTCAGTTCCTGAGCCATGACATGATCAACGTTTCTTACGTCGGAAGCCGCCTCTACAACGGCGACTGCGACAACAGCAGCTTCTTGGGAGATTGCCCGAACATCAACCATGAAAGCTCTGCCGCAATGACGAATTGCAATCCGGAGAACGGTGGCAGATACGAGAACTGCAACAACGACAACGTCGCCAATCCGTTCCTGGGAATCAGCGCGTTCAATGGATCAAGCTACTACACCTCCTCAACCATCAATGCACTCAACCTCACACGGCCATTTCCCGAATTCACGGATATGACCATGTGGCAGGCCAACACCGCGCACACCTGGTACAACTCCCTGCAGACCACCGTTACGCACAAGTGGAGCGACTCACTGGTGCTGCATGGCACGTGGACGTGGTCGAAGATGATGGACGAAGGCGGCGTCAACGATACTACCTACCTCGCCCCCTTCCGGCAGATCGACGAGAACGATCACTCGCACCGCATCACGATTTCCGGCGTTTATCTGCTGCCGGTTGGCCGCGGGCGTACCCTCCTGCCCAAAGCAAATCGGATTGTGGACGGTGCCATCGGCGGATGGGAACTCGGCAGCCTGTACGTTTATCAGTCGGGCGCGCCCTGGATACTTCCCAACAATCCGAATGAAGTCTATCTCAAGAGCGCGTATGTAAAACCGCACATCCAGAAAGATGACGGCTTCATCCGCCTCGTAGCCGCTTGCGCCGAGCAGTGGCAGGAAAACAACACCACAGGCGTGTACTCACTGGTCCAGTTGAACAACTTCGATTACGACGGAAGCTGCTCGGCGGGACCAAACTTCATGCAGGTGCCGAGCTATGCTCCGTATCCGAGCAACACCTACACGGGCATTCGGCTCCCGAGATCGCATCAATTCGATGCCAATCTCTCGAAGAACTTCTCTATCTACGAAAATCTCAAACTGCAGGTCCGCATGGAAGCCTTCAATGTTCTCAACCATCCGCTGTGGGCGGAAAATCCCGACAACAGCACCAATGATTCAACCTTTGGCATGATCGAACGGGGGCCTTCTGGGCAAAGCAACCAACCCCGCCAGATGCAGCTCTCAGCTAAGTTCGTGTGGTAATGCTCCAACACTGAAGATAAGTCGATTCCTGAAGAGATAGCTTTGCATGGCGCACGGCTATCTCTTTAGTTGGCTATTCCACTTGCTGTACGCATCCTAAAGTAGAACTAACTGCATCTTTGTGCGGTTTGATCGCGGCATTCCTCTCAACGCAACGCCCGGCTGGAAACAAGACGGCCTGCCCGGCTTAGTTTCGGCAATCGGCAGCCTCGCGCCGTGGAAAGCCGGACGGAAAGAGTTCAATTGTTGGAGATTAAGGTGAGATTGTGTTTATCGGCGACTTTATTGGGCATGGTTTTCATGTATTCCCCGACTATCTCTGCAACCACTTTCTTTGTTGATGCACATACGGGGAACGATGCAAACACTGGCACCACGCCTTCCTCTGCCTGGAGAACCCTCGAGCGAGTGAACCAAAACCACTTCGCCGCCGGCGATCGCATTCTTCTTCACGCCGGGAGCCGCTGGCAGGGACAACTCGTGCTTCGCGATTCCGGTTCGGCCGAAAAACCAATTCAGGTTGATCGCTATGCGAAGGGAGGGATGCCAAGAATCGATGGCGCCGGAAAAGTTGAGAATGTTATTGAATTGATTAATGTTGAAGAAATCGAAGTACGACACATTGAAATTACAAACCGTGGAGAGCTGCCCGGAGTGCGTCGAGGCGTCCTAATCGCGGTGGAGAACTTTGGCACAGCGCATCATTTATTGATCTCGGATCTTTACATCCACGACGTGAACGGAACAAACGAGCGCAAGGAGACCGGGGGCATTCTTTTCCGGACAGTGGGGGACAAGGTACCGAGCCGGTTCGATGACCTGGTCATCCAGCGGAACATCGTTTGGAAAGTAGACCGGTCCGCCATCGCGGGCCAGAGCTCCGAATCCGCGCGCTCCAGATGGAATCCCAGCCTCCACGTCGTCATTCGTGACAACTATGTTGAGGATATCGGCGGCGATGGCATCGTGCCTTGGGCGACCGATGGCGCATTGATCGAGCATAATGTCGTGCTGCACTGCAACAGTCGCGCCGGCAGTTACAACGCCGGCATTTGGCCATGGAGTACAGACAATTCCCTCTTTCGGCTGAATGAGGCAGCCTTTACGCAAACTACGCGCGATGGCGAAGGCTTCGACTCGGATTACAATTCCAGGAATACCCACTTTCTTTATAACTACAGCCACGACAATGAGGGCGGATTCATGCTGATCTGTACGCCCGGCAAGCGCGACCCGGCCGAGAACATTGGAAACACGGGGACCGTTATTCGGCATAATATCAGCCGCAATGACCACAACCGCATCTTCAATCTTAGTGGGGCAGACCAGACGACAGTGGAACAGAACGCGATCTACACATCCCCTAAGGACGATGTGCAGGTGCTACTTGTGAGCAGTTGGGACGGCTGGTCAAAAGGGGCTGTGTTCCGTCAAAACACATTTGATGTGGCAGGAACGGCGCACTACGGGCATGAGATTCATCGCAGTCAGGATGGGAAGTACGAGATCGCACCCGGATGGGGCGACGCAACGGATATTCAATTTGAGGGCAATCGCTTTTTCGGTCACAATGCTGATCTTCCGCTCGATCCAAAGGCTTTGATCGATCCAACCTACCATTCTGAGAGCCTAGACTGGAATGAACCGGTCTTCAATCCAGCTCATCCTGAAGAGTTCTCCGCATATCTCGTGGAGCACCGTCGGTGGATGATGCAGTTGTTCACCGCGCAATTCGGGCAGTTGCCGCAATTGGGCGAGTAATATCACCCGCGCTCGTGCTCCGGCCAGATCTGGACTCTGCGCGGCGTTTGGGTTTTGAAGAGGATGCTGTGAACCACTGCCGGATCGTGGATGGCTCACGCGACGCATCCTTCCTTTTCGCGTGGGTCGCAAGCGCTTCTGTGCAGCTCACGAACTTATCGCAAGTTGGTCATCTCGGCCAAGGGGAAGCCGACAATAATCATCTCGTGTTTATTCTGTGAGGAATTTTGAATGCTCCGTTCTTATCACCTTCTTTCCGGTGCCCTTTTCGCGACCGCTGTCTTTCTAATCGCTTGTTGCTCCGTTCCCTCGGGGGTTCACGCGGAATCTCCGGTGAATGACCACATGTTTCGGGCAGCGGAAACTGCGCGAAGCGCCATCGACTTCGACGAGCGAGGGTTCTTAATTCACGGCCGCCGAACGTTCATCGTTTCCGCCGGCATGGAGTATGCCCGGGTTCCGCGCGAACTCTGGCGTGATCGATTGCTCAGACTCAAACGCGGAGGATTCAATACAGTCGAAATTTATACGTTCTGGAATTTTCATGAGCCGCAGGAAGGTCAGTTCGAGTTTTCCGGCGACCACGATCTTGATGCCTTCCTCAAGCTGGTCCATGAACTGAATATGTATGTAATCGCTCGCGTTGGACCCTACTATTGCGCTGAATGGGACCAGGGTGGCTATCCGCTATGGCTGCGTTTCAAGCCCGATGTTCTCGTCCGGCAACCCAACGCTGCGTTCGAGCGCTACGTGGATCGCTTTTTTGACAAGCTAATCCCGATTATTGCGGCCAACCAGATCAACCGCGGCGGCTCCGTGATCCTGGTGCAGTTAGAGAACGAACATCCCGCGGGATGGGGCACTGATATGCCCAACTCCTATTTCACTCATCTCCGCGATAAGGCGTTATCACTGGGTGTTGAGGTACCGTATTTCTTCAGCGGGCTGCATCACGCGAGCGACCCCGCGGGCGATGCGGCGTCGTTTGACGATCCCGCTCGGCCCAATCCCTGGCTCAGCACAGAATTCTGGAGTGTTTGGTACGACCACTATGGTCCAGAGCCATCAGACGCGACAGTATTCGGCCGGCGGGCATGGAAAATGATCGCTCATGGCGGCAATGGATTCAACGTGTATATGGCGCATGGCGGTACCAACTTCGGATATACAAACAACCACGAAGACGCCGCCTCCTACGACTACGGCGCTGCCGTCGGTCAAGCCGGCGACCTGCGTCCTCTCTACTACACATTCAAACAGGCTGCATGGTTCGCCCGTAGTTTTTCAAACATCCTGGAGAACAGTATCGACGCGCCCCCAGCGACGCAGGCAACGGTCTCCAATCCTCAGGTGAAACTCACGGCTCGACGCAGTCCTTCCGGCACCGTCCTCTTTCTGGACAACCCCACTGATTCTGACCAGGAGACAGACGTAGTGCTATCGACTGGGGAAGCGCCAAAGAAGGCACATTTTGTGTTGGCTCCGAGCGAGATCGTTCCGCTCCTCTCAAAGGCCCAACTTACTGAGGGCGTTGCAATTGATTGGTCTGCGAGCCGTATTCTCGGGACAGCTTCCGCACGCAATAGCCTCACCTTGGTTGCGTACGGTCCTCCAGGGAGCGCTGCCACGTTCGATTTCTCCACGGAGGAATCACCGCAAATCCAAACGGGCGAAAGTGCATTCCAGAGGACGCCCGGCGGATTGCATCTGAGCTTTTCATTTCCCGAGGAACGTCCGGCAGAGTACACCTTCACAGTGGGCGCCAGGCGCGTTCGCGTTCTCGCTGTCAGCCAGCGTCGTGCCGACGCAACATGGTTCGTAGACCTTGGCGAGAACACCTACGTTATCTCCGGGCCGTCCTATGTAGGCGACGCCCGTATGCAGGCCGGACGATTGCAGTTCACTTCGGAGCGCCCGTGGCAGAGCCAGGATGCCCCGATGGACGTTATCGCTTACGGACCTGGTGACGCGCCACTGCAATTCTCCACGAATGTACAGCAGCCAGCGCACATAACATCACTACAGACTGCGACCTGGCAAACTGCGTCGGCGTCTCAGCCCGCTTCCATCCAATTCAATGATCGAGGATGGAAGCAGAGTGCAAACCCAGAGCAGATGGGCGCTGATGGTGATTTGACCGCCGACGCATGGTATCGGACCTCAGTAGACATTACTCGTCCAGGGAAAAAGCTATTGAGGTTTGACCGGGGTGGAGACCGTGCAATGATCTTCGTAGATGGCGTCGCCGCAGGCAAGATCGAATCGCATTCCCCGGCCTTCCTCGTCGACCTCTCTACTGGAAAACACTCCATCGCCATCTTTACCGCGCACGATGGCCGGAACAAACTCTACAATTTCCTTGGCTCACTAACCCAAACAGATGATAAGGGCCTTGATGGCGCCGCCATCCTCTGGGACGATGCTGTGATTCAAACACCAGTCTGGCGGACCGCACCGGCGAAGTGGTCCGATAACCAGCAGGCGCCTCCGGCAACTGATTCCCCTGCTTGGCAGAACTATCCAACGGGAGAAGATGTCTTCCACCGTAAGAACGGCCTCGCATGGTTCATGACTACCATCAATCGCTCGGCAGCCAAGCATCTCATTCTTGAGTTCCCGGGCCTGAACCAGGACATCACCGTTTTCCTGAACGGGGCTAAAGTCGGGAACCATCCACGATGGAGCGACCCCTTCTCTCTGACCCTCGATACAGCTTTCCAGCAAGGCCCTTCCATCAACGTGGCACTGCTGGCCCGCAATTACGATGCCGCGGGAGGGGTGAGTAAAGGTGTGCGTCTCATCAGCTATAACGACGAACACCCAGTATCAGGCTGGCGTATGCGTGGTGGCACCGGAATTGTTACAGACAGTGACTGGCGTGATTTAAAGCCAAATGAGCACTTTGATGGGCCGCAGTTCTTTCGAACCACATTCGACATGCCATCGACAGGTGCGCAGCAGACAACTTCAATCTGGCGCGTCGTCGTCGCAGGGATGGGCCATGGCAGTGTTTGGGTCAATGGCCATAATCTCGGACGATATCCTGAGAGGATACCTGTCAATGGTCTATATATCCCGGAGTGCTGGTTACAACCAAAGAACACGGTCGAGATTTACGACGATGATGGAAACATTCCGAACAACGTGTGTTTTCGGCAGAGTTGCGTAACTGAAGAGTCGGGCCTATTTCTTCTTGGCTGGAGCGGCGAGGATGCGGCGCACGGAGGTGCGGCCGATATTGAGACGGCGGGCGATCTCGGATTTGCTGAGG
>Ga0224555_1004358_pt1 | contig 13092 bp, 17 predicted proteins | sample 714S23034metaG_FD_180687 | JGI IMG/M metagenome (GOLD analysis project Ga0224555, IMG submission 180687) | Peat soil microbial communities from Stordalen Mire, Sweden - 717 S2 30-34 | ecosystem: Environmental > Terrestrial > Soil > Wetlands > Peat | place: Sweden: Norrbotten County, Stordalen...
GGCCTCAGTGCGCGCCAACTGCTACGACCTGGCGATGAACGGAATGGAGCTTGGCTCGGGTTCCATCAGGATTCATCGCAAGGATGTGCAGCAGCAGATCTTCAAGGCGCTGGGCATCAGCGACGAAGAAGCACGCGCGCGCTTCGGCTTCTTCCTCGATGCTTTGGAGTACGGCACGCCGCCGCATGGCGGCATTGCGCTGGGTCTGGACCGCATCGTGATGCTGCTGACCGGCGCGCCCAGCCTGCGCGAAGTGATCGCCTTCCCGAAGACGGCGAAGGCAATCGACCTGATGGCGGAAGCGCCGACTATGGTGACCGAGCAGCAGTTGAAGGAACTGCATATCCGTGTGGCGCTGAAAAGCTAGGATTGCGCGTTGAAAATAGAGCTAGGCGGGAGGTCTGCGCCAGGCACGACGCACGCCAAAGAAAACAAGCAATAGGCCCGCAACAATGACAGCGGCGGTGGCGAAATAGTACCCGATCCACTGGGTCTCATTGCTTGGCATGAGCTCTGGAGCGACGCCCCTTCGGTCAAGATTGCTGAGTCCAAGATTGCTGAGCCCGCCAATCAAGACCAGAAGGCCAAGGCCGAGCCTCCACCATGAGACATATCGAACAGTGGGCGAATTCATGCGTCGTTCCCTGCCCTGATCAAAAAGCGCTCAGCCAGCCTACTCCGCATCCGCCTCGTCCGTATCCGCCCGCACGCCGTCCTTTTCCTCGCCCTCGACGGAGATACGCAGCGACCGCAGGAAGTGGAGATCGTTCTGAGTGAACGGCGTGTCTTCGGTGCCCGGTTCGGCGCTGGTGGGAGCGTCCTCGCCATCCTTGGCAGAGACCTCGTTGAGGCCGATGGTGGCCTCAAGCATCAGCAGCACGTCAAACCCGTGCTTGCGGATATCCTGCACTACGCCGGCGATCTGCTCGCTCTCAATCACCGACTCATGAATAGCCTCGCCCAACTGCTGAATCAGTTCACGCATACGGGATGTCACAGATACCTCCGAGGGCGGCGGCCGGCGCGGTGAATGGCGCGGGTTGCAGCGCAGGATTCCTATACCTTACGTCCGCCGCCGCGTTGGAGCAACTGAGAAAGCCGCAGCAGGTGTTGAAAAGCGGGGCAGCAATGGTGCTGCTACCATCATAAACGGAATGAAACCACACTCCATCGGCCGCACCCTGGGAATCGGCCTGCGCGTTGCGGGTCGCATCGCGGGTCGGCACGCTGCCACCGCTGGACAAGCCGCGGCCTCAAGCAGCACCGCATCGCGCCAGTCGATTGTGGATGTTGCGGCCGAGAGCCGCGCCGCGGGCCAGACTGCCGGAAAGGCTACACGCAACGTCGCCCGCGGCGTTGGCGGCTTCCTGCGGCCCTTTGGCCGTGTGGGCGCGATTCTGTGGCTTGAAGTGATGGGCGTTTTCTTTTTCCTGCCCGTGGTGGTCTTTGCGCCCACATTGTGGCGAATCCGAGCCAGTTGGCTTCGCGGGCCCGATCACAGCACATTCCTCATCACCGCCGGAATCATGGCGTTGTTTTTCTACCTGAGCCTCAGTTCGTTCTGGCGCGCAAGGAAGAAATGATCCATCCGGCTTGCGCTTCTATTGTTTGGGCGATTGGGAACCGGGTTCGCGACTGAAAGCGTAGATTGCCACGCCGGCAAACACCAATACGATCAGGAACATGAAGGCGCCACCGCCGCCTCCGCCAAAGCGCATGAACGCCAATGCATCCGTCTGAGTAGCCAACATCGATTTCCTCCGCGGGCCGGGATCGCTCCCAGCCCGTGCATTGGGCTAGACACGGAATGCCCAGGCAAGTTGTGATCGAGAATTCAGGCCAACAAGCGGGTCATCTTTTCGGCAGTGCCGCGGAGAGAATGCCGCGAAGCTCCGTCTTCCGCGCCTCGGAGAGACCCGTAAGGCTCAACGCAAAATAGACCCGCGTATGCAGCACAAGAATGATCACGTTTTCCGCTTCCCGCCAGCAATCGTAAATCGTCCACGGCGTCCGCGAAGACGTTCCAGCCGTATTACAAATCGAAACTCCTTCTGGCGTAATTCCAACCGTGAATTCGCCCTGCATTAAAGGGTCCTTGGTGTACATCTTCTTGAGGCGCCCCGGCAAAATGACCTTGATGACAAAAAACCAGAATCCGACAATCAGAACTATAGGCGCGGCGTTGTAGAGCAGAGCGCGAGTGGGAGCCGCTTGATGAACAGGCTCGACTTCTGATGTCTGCGCCGGGGCCGGCTGTCCTGACGAGTCCGTTTGACGCCCATTCCTTTGCACGACCGAGAAAAAAACCATAAAGCAGAGCAGAACGAACAGCCAAAATACCACCGTCTTCAAAGTGGAACGGCTGGGAACTTTGGTTCCCAGCCTTGACGCACTCAGATACTCCGCTTCACTCACTTTGTATGAGAATTCCATGGCAACAGCGTACCACTGCCTTCCCGCCGGCAATTTTCGACGAAGCTACTTCTTCCGCCACCAAGCCCGCGGCACGAGCGCGTGGTTCAACTGCACCAGCACAATAGCCCCAATGCTGACCCATGTGTTGATGACGCACAGCGCCGCGCCAACCGCGTAGAGCGCCTGCGCGATGAGAATCCGCCGGCAGATGCTGGCGCGCACTTCGTTGGGCGTGTCGTCTTTGATCAGGTTGGCATGCGTGGCGTGGGTCCAGCTCCAATAGAGCATGGCGCCGAGTGTGAAGATGTTGAACCAATAAAGCAGCATGGCGCTGCGGTAGGTGATGAACTCGGCCAGCAGGCGTGTGGAGAGCGGCAGCAGCGTGACGGCGAAGAGAAAGCCCAGGTGAATCCATGTCAGGTCGCGCGTGCCTTCGCCGATGTGGTTGAGTTGGGTCTGCTGTCCTGCCCAGAAAATGCCAAGCGTGAGGAAGCTCATCAGGTAAGCCACCCACTGAGGGCCGAGAGCGCAGAGCGCCGCAAGCAACTCTCCCTCGCTGTGCACCTGCGCGGCAGTGGGGATGTGCAGATCGAGCACCAGCAACGTCATGGCCACGGCAAAGATGCCGTCGCTCAATGCGGCCAGGCGCTCGAGGCTGCGGCCCTGGATGCGATTGTAGAGAGTCGGCATCAGGTCACCAGATTACGCGCGGGGCCCGGGGACGCGCATTTGAGGCGCGGGGCGCGTCAGGTGCCATACCGCAAGCCCCAAAGCCAGCACCCCGAGCGCATAGCCAAGCAGCGCGGTTGACCCCGTGTGAATCTTCCAACCCTTGTAAAACGCGATGACCGAAGCAATCAGCATCAGGATTCCGCGAAAATGATTCATAGAAGTACCTTTCAGACGATCCTAACGGGTTTGACCCGGAAGGTACCGAATCCCTATCGTGAAAAGAGTTGAGCAACGCCGAAAGGAATCCCATGACCGACGCCACCGCTCCCGTACTCAAGAAAACTGCCCTCAACGCCACGCACCGCGCCCTCAAGGCCAAGATGGTGGACTTTGGCGGGTGGGATATGCCGGTCGAGTATCCCTGCCCCGGCGGCGGTCTCATCGCCGAGCACCTTGCTGTGCGCAACGGCGTGGGCCTGTTTGACGTGAGCCACATGGGCGAGATTCAGTTTCGCGGCCCCGGTGCCCTGGCCGCAGTGCAGCATATCACCATGAACGACGCGGCGCGGCTCAAGGACGGCCAGGCGCACTACTCCGCGCTGCTGACGCCCGAGGGCACATTTGTCGACGACATCCTGGTCCACCGGCTCAGCGACAACGACTACCTGCTGGTGGTCAACGCCGGCACCAAGGACAAGGACTACGCCTGGATTCGCAAGCAGGTGGGCACGTTTCCGTCCATCCACATCAGCGACTACTCCGACTACTACTCGCAACTGGCGCTGCAAGGGCCGCGCGCGCTGGAAACGCTACAGAAGCTGACCAAGGTGGATTTGGCGTCGATCAAGAACTACTGGTTCACCTGGGGCACTGTGGCCGGCGTGCCCAACGTGCTCATCGCGCGCACCGGCTACTCCGGCGAAGACGGCTTCGAAGTCTACCTGCCCGCCGACGAGCCCACCACCGTAAAGATGTGGAATGCGCTACTTGAAGCCGGCGCGGAGTTCGGCATACGGCCATGCGGCCTGGGCGCGCGCAACACCCTGCGCATGGAGGCCGGCATGAGCCTCTACGGCCACGAAATCTCCGACGAAATCAACGTGCTTGAGGCGGGCCTCGACCGCTGGCTCAAGCTCGACAAGGGCGCGTTTATTGGGCGCGACGCGCTGCTGGCCGTGCAGGCTGAGGGCGCACCCAAGCGCAAGATCGTTGCCCTGGAGATGGTAGACCGCGGCATTGGCCGCGACGGATACCCCGTGCTCGATCTCGATGGCAACGAGATTGGCGTCATCACATCCGGCTCACCCGCGCCGTATCTCAAGACCAACATCGCCATGGCGCTGGTGAAGGCGGAAGTGGCAGCCAGCGGCGCAGATGTGCTGGTGCAAGTCCGCGCCAACCAGGTGCGGGCGAAACAGGTGCCGCTGCCGTTCTACAAGCGGGTGAAGAGATAGCATGGTTCCAACGCACTTCAAGTTTTAGTTCCCCTACCCAGGAGTCCAGATTTGTGCCTTTGAAAAGGCGCGAGGAGATCGCCGATGGAGATGCTCTGTCACTTCAAGCTACTTTCAAAATCCACCACCAAATTTGTTTTACCGATGGCGGTGATCGCCATGGCGTTGGCCGCCACCGGAGCCACGGCAACCGCGCAGACGCCGGCTGGCGCGCATGCGGAGTTGAAGCAACTGGTGGACCAGAACGCGTCGAATTGGAAGCAGGTCTCCAAGCAGATTTGGGGCTATGCGGAACTGGGCTATCACGAAACAAAAAGTTCATCGTTGCTTCAGGAGCAGTTGAAAGCTTCGGGATTCCAAATCGAGGCGGGTGTTGCCGATGAGCCGACCGCATTCATTGCCAGCTACGGCGTGGGAAAACCTGTAATCGGAATCCTGGGCGAGTTCGACGCGCTGCCTGGACTCTCGCAAGAGCCGGTGCCCACGCGATCACCCGTGCAGGCCGGTGCGCCAGGCCACGGCTGCGGGCACAACCTGCTGGGCTCGGGCGCTGCGCTGGCCGCCGTGGCGCTGAAACAGTACATGCAGCAACACCACATCGCAGGCACGCTGCGCTACTACGGCACGCCGGCGGAAGAAGGTGGATCGGGCAAGGTATACATGGTCCGCGCCGGCGCATTCAAAGACGTGGATGTCGTGTTGCACTGGCATCCGGGCGATGGCAACTCAGTGAACGACGGCGGCATGCTCGCGGTGATATCGGCCAAGTTTACGTTTCATGGGATCGCGGCGCACGCGGCCATGTCGCCGGATCGCGGCCGCTCGGCGCTGGATGCGGTGATGCTGATGGGCAACGGCATTGAATTCATGCGCGAGCACGTTCCAAGCAACACGCGCATGCATTACATCATCTCCAAGGGCGGCGTGGCGCCGAACATTGTGCCGGACCTGGCGCAGATGGACCTGATGGCGCGCAGCCCTTCGAACACCATGCTCAAGGACATCTGGGATCGGATTCTCAAGGTGGCGCAGGGCGCGGCCCTGATGACGGGAACCACCCTCGAGGTGACCGGCATTGGCAGCGACGCTAACATTGTGCCCAACGATGCGTTGGCAGCCGTCGCGCAGAAGAACCTGGAAGAAGTGGGCGGATTCAAAATGGACGCCGAGCAGCAGAAGTTTGCGCTTGAATTGCAGAAGACGTTTGGCACGGAGACCGTCCCCAGCCTGGATCAAACCGACGTGGTGGAACCGCTGCGGCACTTCGATCCCAACGAGCCGGCCGCCTCAACGGACGTGGGCGACGTGAGCTGGAATGTGCCCACCATCGGCTTTTCCGCGGCTACGTGGGTACCCGGCTCCGCGGCGCACACGTGGCAGGCAGCGGCCGCGTCTGGCATGAGCATCGGCCAGGACGGAATGGTGATCGCGTCGAAGGCGATCGCGCTCACAGCGATTGATCTATTCACGAGCCCGGAACTGGTACAGGCGGCCAAAGCGGACTTCGCGAAGCAGCTCGCAGGCAAGAGCTATTACACCGCGATTCCGGCGGATCAGAAGCCGCTGATTCACTACCGGAACGACTAAGCGGGATCGAGGGCCGGGCCTTCGATCGGAAAACGGCGCAAAAACAAGTGCGCGACAGCCTGAGCTGCCGCGCCGTTCCTCAAGACCAACATCGCCATGGCGCTGGTGAAGGCCGAAGCGGCGGCTAGCGGGGCGGACGTGCTGGTGCAGGTCCGCGCCAACCAGGTGCGGGCAAAGCAGGTAGCCCTGCCGTTCTAGAAGCGGCCGAAGAAACGAAATGATTCATACCTTGACCCGGCGCTAATGAGAAAATAAGCGCATGAAACGCCTATGCATTGCACTGTTCATGTGCTGCTCACTGCCGCTGATGGCGCAGACCGCTGCCAATGCCGCACCTGACCCGTGGAAGGCTCTGAGCTTTCTGGAAGGCACCTGGGATGCAATAGCTCACGGCAATCCCGGCGTAGCTACGAGCGGGCTCTACTCCTTTCAGCGCGAGCTGAATGGTCACATCATGGCTCGGCACACCACTTCAGATCCGGGCTGCAAAGGCCGTGCCAGCTTTGATTGCGCGCATGGCGATCTGCTTTATATTTTTCAGGATGCGCCCGGCCAGCCACTCAGAGCGATCTACTTCGACAATGAGGGCCATGTCATTCACTACGACATCTCCACGCCGGAGCCAAACTGCGTGGTCTTCCTGTCAGAAGCAGGGTCGGGTCCGCAATTTCGCCTGGTGTATGAATTGAAAGCCGCAGTAATGACAGGCAAGTTTCAGATGCGCATGCCGGGGCAGAGCGAATGGAATTCTTATCTGGAGTGGTCGGGCGGGAAGAGGTAGCGGGTCACACCTGCATGACTTCGGCTTCTTTTTTGCGGGAGAGCTCTTCCATTCGGCGGATTTCTTCGTCGGTCATCTTCTGCACTTCTTCTAACGCGCGCTTCTCGTCGTCTTCGCTGATCTTCTTTTCCTTGGCGAGCTTTTTGAGGGCGTCGTTGCCGTCGCGGCGAACATTGCGAACAGCAGTCCGGTGCTCTTCGAGGACCTTGTTGAGGTGCTTGCAGACGTCGCGCCGCCGCTCCTCGGTCATGGGCGGAACGGGGATGCGGATCACCTTGCCGTCCGACTGCGGATTGAAGCCGAGATCGGCGCCTGACAGTGCCTTTTCCATCTCCTTGATCACGGTCGGGTCCCATGGAGAGATCAGGATCAACTGCGCTTCGGGCGTGGACACCTGGGCCAGTTGGCTGATGGGCGTCTGCGTGCCGTAATAATCCACCTTGACCTGGTCAAGCATGTGTACGCTGGCGCGGCCGGTGCGCGTGGAGGCCAGGTTGGCCTGGAATGTGGCCACGGTGCCGTCCATGCGCCGCTTGAGGTCGCCGTAAAGCGCTTTGGTTGCCGGATTGCCTTCCATGAACAGTGCCATCGTATTCCCCTCGCAAGTGCCGTACTGCCAACGGCTATTCTACAACCCGTGGCGGCACGGGTCGAGGTTCAGGCAGCTCTACGCCACAACCGTCAGCCCGGTCGACGCGGCCTGCTCATGCGCATGGTAGCTTGAGCGCACCAGCGGGCCCGATTCAACGTGGCGGAAGCCCATCTTGAGCGCTTCGGTCTTCAGCTCGGCAAACTCGCGCGGGGTGTAGAGGCGGGCCATGGGAAGGTGGTCGCGCGAGGGGCGCAGATACTGGCCGATGGTGAGAATGTCGCAGTGGACGGCGGCGAGGTCGCGAAAGACCTGGAGCAGTTCATGCGTCTCTTCGCCCAGGCCGACCATCACGCCTGACTTCGTAATGCCATCGGGACGCAGTTCCTTGGAGTAGCGCAGCAATTCAAGAGTGCGCTCATAGCGCGCGCCGGAGCGCACTACGCGATAGAGCCGCGGCACCGACTCGGTGTTGTGGTTGAGCACTTCGGGCCGCGCTTCAACGACGGTGCGAATCGCTTCCCGGTTTCCCTGAAAGTCCGGGATCAGCACTTCAACGCGGCAGCCGGGGGCCTGGCGGTGAATCTCCTCAATCACCAGCGCAAAAGCGCGCGCACCGCCCACCAGGTCGTCGTCGCGATTGACGCTGGTGACCACGGCGTGTTGCAGGCCGAGAATGGCCACAGCTTCGGCCACGCGGCGCGGCTCATCGAAGTCGATGGGCTCGGGACGGCCCTTGGGCACGGCGCAGAATCCACAGCGCCGAGTGCACAGGTTGCCGAGCATCATGAAGGTCGCGGTCTTCGAGTGCCAGCACTCGCCGATGTTGGGGCATTGCGCGCTCTCGCAAACTGTGTGGAGACCGAGCGAGCGGGCCAGGCGCTTGAGGTCGTGGTAGTTCTCGCCCATCGGTGCGCGGGCGCGGAGCCACTCAGGCTTGGGAGCGGGTGTCTTGCGCGCGGGAGCGATCTGGACGAGTTCCATCACGCTTTTCATTGTAACGGGAGTTGGTGTCGAAGCCGTTCCGGCAATCAGGACGCTGCTTGGTAGACTTGCCAGTGAGGGTGCATGGGAGGGTTTCATGCAGCGATGGTTGGCGCTGGTAATTGCGGGGGTGTTTGCAATCCCGATCGTGGGGCAGTCGTCGCACTCGCCTTACCCCGATGAGTCGAAGGACGCATTTGCAGCACTGCGGCGGCAATGGGCGCGTAATCTTCACGACAAACAAATTGACGCCTCGGTCGCGGAGTACATGGCGGACGCGGAGTTTATCAATCCTGAAGGAAGCCGCGTGCGCGGAACGGCGGAATTGCGTCACTTGTTTGAAACCGTGACAGCCATGTTCGACAGCGACATTGAGTTCGACTCAAAGCAGTTCGAGTTATCAGGCTATCTGGCGTATGACTCGGGGACCTATCAGGAACACCTTACGGTTCGAGCTACAGGAAAAGCGCAACGGGCGAGCGGGAGTTATCTCACTATTTATAAATGCACGAAAGAAGGTGTGTGCCTGATTGCGGAACAGGTTTGGACGGGCGCGGTAACGGATGCCGCGACCGCTTCAGAGCTCGACGCGCATCCGATCGTCGCGCTCACATTTGACGATCTGCCGGCAGCGGGCAGGTTGCCGCAGGGCGAGAATCGCAGCAAAATTGCGGCGGCTCTATCGGCTGAGCTCAAGGCCAATCACATGGAAGGCACCTATGGCTTTGTGAATGCAGTGAAGCTTGAGAATGATCCCGATGCGCAGCAGGCTCTGCACATCTGGGTGGATGCAGGCATGAACATCGGCAGTCATACCTGGTCGCATATCTCGCTGTCGGATAACTCGGCAGCGGCCTTTGAGCATGAGATCGCACTGAATGAGCCGGCGCTTGAGCAGTATGGCGCCGGGCGCGACTGGCACTGGTTCCGCTATCCGTTTTTGTGGGAGGGCGACACGCTTGAAAAGCGCCATGCCGTGCGGAGTTATCTCACGGAACATGGGTACCGCACGGCGCAAGTTACGCTGGACTTTGAAGACTATGCATGGAATGACGCGTACGGTCGCTGCGTAGCAAAACAGGACGATGCGGCGATTGCATGGCTCAGGCAGAGTTATCTCGAAAATGCGGCGGATTATGTAATGCTGGGACGCGAAGAAGAACGCATCGTGTTCGGTCACGAGATTCCCAACGTGATGCTGCTGCACGCCACGGCATTTACCACGCTTATGCTGCCTGAGCTGATTGACCAGCTCAAGAAAGAGGGTTTCGAATTTTCCGCGCTGGCGCAGGTGGAGCAGGATCCCGCTTACGCGCAGGACCCCGACGCGGCGCTGAAGTACGGCGGCACGCTTCCTGACCAGTTTATGGATTCACGGAAGCTGCCGTATCCACCCTTCAAGCCAAAGCCCTTCGACAAGATGAAGACTCTGTGCAACTGAGCTACTTCTTCGTTTCCGCGGCAGGCGCGGGCGGTTTCAGGTACTTATCCCACCATGCGAGCCAGCGCTCATAGCGGTCGCGGATGTAACTCGGGCGCGTGAAGCCGTGGAACTGGCCGGGATAAACCACTAACTCAGTGGGACGGCCCAATGACTTGAGCGCTTCGTACATCTGCTCGCCGCCAAGCAATGGCACATTCATATCCGACGTTCCGCCCATGAAGAGCATGGGGGTGTGGATGCGCTTGTCTATCTCAAGAAACGGATAACTCATCTTGATATAGAGTTGCAGGTTCTTCCATGGGGGACCAAGCTCATTGTCATACTGAAGAATGTATTGATCCACACCGTAGAACGACATGGGCGCAGCAACACCGGCGCCGCTGATGGCCGCCTTGAAGCGATCGGTGCTGGCGACGGTGTAATCGGTGAGGATGCCGCCATAACTCCAGCCGGTCACTGCCAGGCGGTTTGGATCGGCCACACCGAGGGCGACCGCCTTGTCCACGCCAGCCAGCAGATCCTGCACTTCATAGTGGCCCCAGTCAGCGGCGATGGCTTTTGAATAATCCTGGCCGCGACCTGAACCGCCGCGGTAGTTCACATTCAGTTCGGCGTAGCCCCTGGTGGCGAGCCATTGGCGAAGAAAGTCGAAGGTGTGCTCGTCCTGGCCGTTGGGGCCCCCGTGGATGAAGAGAATCATGGGCACGGGCGAGCCTGCCTTAAAGTCCGCCGGCTTGGTCAACAGGCCGTGGACATCGGTTCCGTCTTTGCTCTTGAACTCGATATCTTCGGTCGGCACCAGGTTCAGTTCGGCCATCAGCGCATCGTTGTTGTTGGTGATTTTGCGCAGCGCGCCGTTCTCGAACGCGTAGATTTCAGCGGGGTCGCTGTCGTTGGTGTAAAGCACGGCGGTGTGGCCTGCGGCGTAGGTCCATCCCATTACCGCGCCTTGCTGCGCCAGCAAACGCTTGGCTCCGTTACCGGTTAATTCGACTTCGGCTGGGTACTGGTTGCGATCGTCGTCGACCAGGTAACTCAGGTGACCATCAGCCAAGAAAAGCGGCTCACGCATGGCGCGGTCAAGCTTGGCAGCGGGGTAACTCACCTTGCCGTCCAGAGTTACGACCGCGGCGCGGGACTGCGAGTACTCCAATAACTTCAGTTCTGCGCCCTCAATAAAGGCGATGGATTTTGAATCAGGAGACCAGGCCACGCGTCCGCCGTCGGGGCCGGGCCAGGTGGTCAGCTTGCGCGGAGCCGAACCGGGCTTGGGCGCCACCACAAAGACATCGGTGTTGTTGCTGCGGTCGGGATCGGGGTCCTGGTTGCTTACGAAAGCGATCCACGCGCCGTCAGGTGACCACTCGGCGTTTTCTTCCGACACGTTCTTGCTGGTGGTCAGCTTTTCGGCCTTCTTCGTGGCCAGATCGTAGAGATAGAGCGCATCCCAGGCGTCGTCGCGCAGGTAGCCCTGTACATCCTGCTTGAAATGGTAGCGGTCGATCACGATGGGCTTGGGCGGCACGGGGGGCTTGCCCTCTTCGGCATCCGGCTCGGCCTTGGGATGGAGCGTGAGCAGCAGCTCTTTCGAGTCGGGTGACCAACTGTAGCCCTCGATGTCCTGGTCGGTAATTGCGGTAAGTTGCTCAGCTTCGCCGCCGCGCCGGTCCATTACCCAAACCTGGGAGCCCTTGGCCGGACCGGGCCGCGACGAGGTGAAGCTGATGTATTTGCCGTCGGGGCTGAATTTTGGCGACGAAGCTCCCTCTTTGCCATAGGTTAGCTGGATGCGCGCCGAGCCGTCCCATTTCGCCATCCACAAGTGAGACTGGCTCTTGTCTTCCTTAATGTCGATCTGGCTTACGGAGTAGAGAATCCATTCGCCGTCTGGCGAGAGAACCGGGGCGCTTACGCGCTGAATGCGGGCCAGGTCGTCGAGGGTGATTGACCGCTTGGTGGGGGCATCGGCGGCCACAGCCGGCACGGCTGCAAACAGCGGCAGCCCAAGACAGAGGAAGGTGTTCAGCAATTTGCGCAGCATGGGCAAAAGATTACCACTCCGCATCCAGATCGCAGAATCCTTCCGCGCTTCCTAACGCAGCTTTGCGCGAACCTCGGTGCGCACCAGGTAGAGAAAGAAGACCAGATTGAGAGATCCCTGGACCAGGGCCGCTCCCTGACGCTGACCGGAGAAGATCCACAGGTCGTAGACCGCCAAAAGCAAAACTGCGGCCAGGGCAAGCGCCCACGCCCAGCGAAACAGCAGCAGCAACCCGCCGCTGGCGGCGATGAAGACGGCCGCAAAGATGAGAAAGATAGGCGGATAGTGGCCGCCCGCAACGACTCCCACTACGATCACACCGGCCAAAACAAGAAGGTAAAGACTGATGAACGCCAGGGCGGGCAGCGGTAGGAACTCTCGACGCGGCGCTGGCGCGTTCTTCCCGGTGTCGGTGGTCATAGCGTGTGCAGATATGCGAGCAGATCGCTGAGCTGGTCGTCGGTCAGTTGCGTGGCGGGCATCGTCGCGCGCCCATACAAAATGGTCTGCGTAAGGCGCTCGTCGGTGGGCGGCGCGCCTGAGGGCATTGCTTTCACTTTGGTGAGCGCCTGCAACCCCGGCCCATGCAGGCCGTGCGTGGTCGTCGGGTAATGGCATTTGGCGCACTTCTGGCTGTAGACAATGGCGCCTCTACCCTCTTCGACAGTCCAAAGCGCCTCGGGTTTTGACGGAGGCAGAGAGCGGCAACCGGCCAGAGCGGCGGCAACGCCGGCAGCACAGGCTAGGAGAGTGATTGAAGCAGCAAAGGAACCGAAGCGCATCTGGCTCTGATGATACAGCGTTATTCCGCAGCGGCAATTGCTTCGGCGATGCGATCGATGGCCTGAAGCTCCACGGTGCTCCCAGGGCGGTGGCCATTGACCAGAATGGAAAACACCAGCGTTTTGCCGCTGGCCCCTGTCAGATAGCCAGAGAGGGCGTTGGTCTCACCTAACGTGCCGGTCTTGGCCCACAGGCGGCCCTTGAGGGGCGAATTCCTGAACCGTCCAACCAGTGTTCCATCCACGCCGGCGGCGGGTAGTGTGTCCCGCCAAGCCTGGCCCCAAAGCTGGTGTGAGCCGTAAGCCAGCAGCCTGGTAATGGCGCGGGGCGCGATGCGGTCGT
>Ga0224555_1004361_pt1 | contig 13061 bp, 11 predicted proteins | sample 714S23034metaG_FD_180687 | JGI IMG/M metagenome (GOLD analysis project Ga0224555, IMG submission 180687) | Peat soil microbial communities from Stordalen Mire, Sweden - 717 S2 30-34 | ecosystem: Environmental > Terrestrial > Soil > Wetlands > Peat | place: Sweden: Norrbotten County, Stordalen...
CCCGTATCGTCAACGCCATCGAGGATTCCTCCGGTCGCGTGTTTATTGAAACATTTGATGGTATCTATCTCCGCGAAGCCGGGGCCCCCAGCGACAGGTCTTCGTCGCTGGGGTGGAAAGCCGGGGCTTCCTCGGCCGGGTGGTACAGGGTTAAAGCCGTGGATGCCTTGCTGGGGGATTCCAGCAAGGTCTTAGGAGGCTGTATATCGCCCGACGGCGCGGCCTGGTTCCTGGGCAACAATCGGCTGGTGCGCTTCAAGGACGGAGCGTGGACTGCGCCGCCGATCGATGGACTGCCCGAGCTGCGTGGTGAGTTGCTGGCCGTTTCCTGCGCGCGGGATGGCGCGATCTGGGTTACCGGCGATCAAACCGGTACATGGCGTCTGACGGCGGGCGGGGTACGGATGCAGGCTTGGCAACTGGAACTTCCTCCCGAGCTGCGCACTCTTGCTCCACTGGCGATCCTGGTGGACCATCGCGGATGGGTCTGGGTGGGGGCCGATATGGGCCTGGTGGTGTGGAACGGCCAGAACTGGCGCCACCTCACCCAGGAGAGCGGGCTGATCTGGAACGATGTCAATGAAGGGATGCTGCGGGAAGCCGCCGACGGCTCGCTATGGATTGGAACCAGTAGCGGAGTCAGTCACCTGCTGCATCCTGAGTGGGTCTTCGACACGATCCCGTTGACCGTTTCGCTGACGGAGTTTAATCGCGGCGAAATCAATTACCTCGGTGCTCAGCGGATTACTATGCCATGGGGCGGTTTGCCGCTGCGCTTTCGTATCTCTTCGCCCACGATGCGCAACCTAAGCGAGCTGGTCTTGAAGATACGGATGGTGGGGTATCAGTCGGAGTGGATGGAAACCCAGACCGGCAACGCGACTTTTCCCAGGTTGTCTCCGGGGTCGTATACGTTTATGGCGATGGCCTGCAATCCGGGCCTGGATGCCTGTTCTGTTCCGGTGAAGGTTGACTTCAAGGTCCTTCCGCCCTGGTGGAGAACCTACTGGTTCTACGGGTTATGCATCCTGGCCTTTCTGCTTTTGCTGGCCGCCTCCATTCATCTTTACGTCCGGCAGTTGCGCGCAAGAAGCCTACACCTGGAGATGCTGGTCCGGGAGCGCACCAAGGAGTTGGAGGCTAGCCGCGAGCAGTTACGCATCCAGGCGACCCACGATGGGCTCACCGGAATGTTGAACCGCGTGGCCATCCTGCGCGCTCTAACGGCGGAGACAGACCGCGCTCTGCGGGAGAACCGTACCATCATTGTGGCGCTGGTTGATCTGGACCACTTCAAGCGCATCAATGATCGCTATGGACACTTGGCCGGCGATGAGGCGCTGCGCTGGTTCGCCGCGGCGGTCGGAGCCGCCATCCGCGCCTATGACCATGCCGGCCGGTACGGCGGCGAGGAGTTCCTGCTGACCCTGACCGAGGTTCCGCGCGAGGCTGTCGAGCAGAGATTGGTCAGCCTCCAGAACTCGATCTCCAACCTGAAGGTCTGCGCTCGCGGTTCCGAGTTCACACTCAACTGTAGTATGGGTGCGACCGTATTCGATCCATCCGATGGAAACGCAACTGTCGAGTCTCTGCTCGCTGTCGCCGACGATGCTTTGTATGCCGCCAAAGCCGAGGGCCGCAATTGCGTAGTCTTCCGTCCTGCCGGCAGTTCGGGGCCCCAGCAGGACTCGCAAGCAACCCTCCAGTTCCCTGTGAGGGAGCAAGCCTCGGAAAACGGCCACGAGCAGAATAAAGGGTAGCCTGTACCAACTCCGCTAACTTGCTGACTCGGCGCCTGTCACTCACTGCTGAAGGGATTGCCTTCTCGCGGCTTGAGCGTGGTTGGGTCGTGTCCCGGTGCGGCCTCGGTGGTTGGCTGGTTACGGCTGCTCGCAGCGCTGTCCATGAAGGTGTTGAACACCCGGTTGGGGTCGCCGGGCAACAGAGCTTGCTCCTCCAGCGCCAGCCGAACGCGGCGGCGAAACTCCCGCACAGGGGCGTATTGCTGGGTGGCTAGCGTCTTGAAGACCACAGGGAAGATCAGCTCCGAGCCTTTGATCGCATCCACGCCCAGAATTTGCGGGTCGTCCACAAAAACCTCCCGGAACTCCGCGCTATTGCGGATCTCCATGGCAATGCCCTTTAACAACTCCAGCACCTTGTCTGGGTTGGCGGAAAAATCCACGCTCACGTTGACGGTGGCCACCGAATAGCCCACGCTCAGATTGGCCACGGTGGTGATCTGCGAGTTGGGAATAATGTACAGCGTTCCATCGCCGTCGCGGACCGTGGTCTTGCGCAGGGTCATCGCCTCCACAGTTCCGGTCAGACCCGCCAGCCGTACCGTGTCACCCACGCTGAACTGGTCCTCGATCAGGATCAGGATGCCGTTGAGCACATCGCGCACGATATTCTGCGCGGCCAGGCCGATGGCCACTCCCGCAATTCCGGCCGAAGTGAGCAGAGGGGCAAGATTGACCCCCACGACATCCAGAATCTGCAATCCGGCGATTAATCCGATGATTGCCAGGCCCGTGGCGTGAATCACCCCGGAGAGAGTCTTCACCTGCGAGACACGGGCCGGCTCAGGCGCATGCCGCTCGGCTACGTGAATCATCCGGGTCGTCAACAGGCGCAGCATGCGGCTGAGAATAAAGGCGATTACTGCAATCACGAGCAGGTGAGGCAACTTGGTGTGAATGAATTCCTGAGCATCGACCGTCCACTCGTCCAACACTTTGCCCAGAAACCGCCCTTCCGCGAACAGGCCTGTTCTTGCCGCCAACAAAAATGGATGCATGGAGAAACTCCTGTCTCTAGATTAGATTGCCAGAAGGGTTTAGGTTGTTACAATCAGGGAAGTAAGTTGAAGTTCCCCGCAAGAGAAAAACAGTTTTTTGAGGAGTAAAGGAAATGGAACTGGTAGCTTCCAGCGTCCGTGAGTCTGTGTCGGCAGGCTCCGGCAGCCTAAGTCCTCGGCAATTGGTTGAAATCTACCGGCTGATGCTTCTTTCCCGCCGCGTGGATGACCGTGAGATCCTGCTCAAGCGCCAGCAGAAAATTTACTTCCAGATCTCCGGCGCGGGCCACGAGGCGCTGGGGGTGGGCGCGGCGCTGGCCATGCGTCCCGGTTACGACTGGTTCTTCCCGTACTATCGCGATCGCGCGCTGTGTCTGGCGCTGGGCTTCACGCCGGCCGAGATGTTGCTGCAAGCCGTGGGCGCGGCCACTGATCCGGCCAGCGGCGGACGCCAAATGCCCGCCCACTATGGCAGCCGCGCGCTGAATATTGTGAGCGTTTCTGCCTCTACCAGCACGCAACTGCTCCACGCCGTGGGTTGCGCCGAGGCAGGTCGCTACTTCAGCCAGTATCCCGACGCTGCCGCGAAACCCGGGGTCCCCGGCGACAGGTCTTCGTCGCTGGGGTGGGAACCCGGGGTCCCCGGCGACAGGTCTTCGTCGCTGGGGTGGGAGGGAGATTACCGCGCATTCCGCGACGTGACCTTTCATGGCGATGAGGTAGTCTATGCCTCGGTGGGCGAGGGTTCCACCTCTCAGGGAGAGTTCTGGGAGGCGATGAACACCGCCTCAAACAAGAAGCTGCCCGTAGTTTTCTGCGTGCAAGACAACGGATACGCCATCAGTACGCCGGTCGAGGTGAGTATGCCCGGCGGCAATATCTCCCGCCTGGTGGCCAACTTTCCCAACTTCTATTTTGCCGAGGTGGACGGTACCGATGCGGAGGCCAGCTTCCTGGCCTTTCAAGCCGCCGTGGCATACTGCCGCGCCGGCCAGGGGCCGGCCTTTGTGCATGGCCATTGCGTGCGGCCTTACTCCCACGCCTTCTCCGACGACGACCAGCTCTATCGCACCCAAGCCGAGCGCGAGGCCGACGCCCTGCGCGATCCGCTCGTCCAGATGCGGGCGCGACTGCTGCGCGAGGGCATCTTGACCGCCGAAGAAATCACCGCGTTGGAGCAGTCGCTGGACCAGGAAGTCGCCGAGGCCGCCGAACTCGCCCTTCAAGCGCCGCTGCCCGTAGTCGAAGAAATTACCCGGCACGTTTACTCCGAGGATCTGGACCCCACCAGCTCAGCCTTTGCCACCGAACAGGCAGCCGCGCCGGTTTCAACTACCAACAAGGAAAAGCCCTCGCAGGACGCGAAGTCCCGCACCATGGCCGACCTCATCAACGCCTGTCTCCACGATGAGATGCGACGCGATCCCCGCATCGTTGTCTTTGGCCAGGATGTGGCCGATGCCAGCCGCGAAGCCGCGCTGGCAGAGGTCAAGGGCAAGGGCGGCGTCTTCAAGCTCACCGCCGGCCTGCAATCCGAGTTCGGCTCCGAGCGAGTCTTCAACTCGCCGCTGGCCGAGGCGAACATCGTTGGCCGCGCCATCGGCTACGCGGTGCGCGGCATGAAGCCGGTCGTCGAGATTCAGTTCTTCGACTACATCTGGCCTGCCTATCACCAAATCCACAATGAACTGGCCCTGATGCGCTGGCGCTCCAACGGCCAGTGGGCCTGCCCGGCCGTGATTCGCGTGCCCATCGGCGGCTACCTGACCGGCGGCGCCATCTATCACTCGCAATCCGGCGAGAGCCTCTTTACGCACATTCCCGGCCTGCGCGTCGTCTTTCCGTCAAACGCGCTGGACGCCAACGGGCTGCTGCGCACCGCCATTCGCTGCGATGATCCGGTGCTGTTTCTCGAACACAAGCGCCTCTATCGAGAGACTCACGACCGCGCGCCCTATCCGGGGCCGGAGTTTGCCATCCCCTTCGGCAAAGCGCGAACGGTCCGCACTGGCGCCGATCTCACGCTCATCACCTATGGCGCTCTAGTCCCGCGCTCGCTTCAAGCCGCCGAGCGCGCCAAGCGGGAGCACAACATCGATACGGAAATCATCGACCTGCGCACACTGAATCCGTATGACTGGGAGGCCATCGCTGAATCGGTCAAAAAGACCAGCCGTGTGATCGTTGCCCACGAGGACATGCTCAGTTGGGGTTACGGCGCGGAGATCGCCGCCCGCATCGCCGACGAACTCTTCGACTCTCTCGACGCCCCCGTCCGCCGCATCGGCGCCATGGACACCTTCGTCGCCTACCAGCCCATCCTAGAAGACGCCATCCTCCCCCAACCCGACACCATCCTCAAAGCCATCGTCGATTTGAAAGCGTATTAATTGGCAAACCGATAGAGAGCTTTGTATCAGGGCACGACTTCAGTCGTGCCGATAAAGCAACAAAATATGTTGGGCTTTAGCCCGTGCGGTCTTTGTTTTCAACTATTTGTAATGGCATAAACATACTACGCTAACCAAAATTAGGTTGACTTTGTACGATATATAAAGGGGTGTGCGCCGACGTCCAATCCATCAATGCGCTAGAATTGCCAGTCACGGACTGTGAGAGATTCTGCGTGTTCATTACACTTGCGATAGACGACAGCGCCGATCAGTTTAGGCGGATTGCCATGGCCGCTGCGGCTTTCGCAGGGGATGATGGGCAATGGACAAGACTCTGCAAGGCATGGAACGAGCGTCTTAAAGAAGATGGGCTGAAGTATTTCAAGGCGTCTGAATACAACTCTCTTACTGGCGAATTCTATCGGTTCCGTGACCCCGTTAAGTATCCGAAGCCACTTGGGGGGCAGGCGGCGAGCAAACTAAGGGATGATTTAGACGAGATTATTCGCCAGTCCAATGTGACTGGCATGGGGATGTGCATCCCCCTTGCGACATACAACGATGTGCGTCTGAATTTTCCAGAAGCCGATGTGTACCTTCCCGAAGATGCGTTTGATGCTGCACTTCAAACCCTATGGCGCGAAGAGGCAAGAGAATTTATCAAGCATTTTGGGTACGAGCATAAGTTGGGATTTCTTTGCGATCAAAGTTCATCGTCCGACCGACATAACGAACACTATATAGCATTCAAGGCAAACCATCCAGAGTTAGCTAAGATCATGGGTCCGATTGCATTTGCGGACGATAAAGACTATCCCCAACTTCAAGCCGCTGATTTGCTCGTGAACATGCTTCGCCAGGAGTACGAAGAGTTTTTGAAGAGCGGGGGCTTAACCGCGCAGACTCGATTCAATTCGCACATTTTCACGATTCGGCATTGGAGTCGAAAGAACATGGAAGATATGGTTAGCTATAACCAGATTGTGCGGCAGAAATAGAGCCACTTATGAACGCTTGCCGGCAGCCTCCCACATACCGAGGGAAGCGCAGATTAACAAGGCACCCGCCATTAGGCGTAGAAAACCAACGTGTATATCGAGCGCCCAGAACGCGAGCGATCCGGCTAACAGAGACCCGATTCTGTATCCCCAAAGTTTCATATGGAGTGTGCCAAAATGCAAGTGATTACTCTTCTAGAAACTCTCGATACAACCCGCGAATCAGCGCAGAACCTTGAGTTTCGTTCCCGATTGCTTCAAGCAAGCTGCGTCGCTGCTCGACGGCTACTTGCTGAGGGCCTTCTTCCTGGGCAACCTTCTTTGCCATCTCTTTATACGGAATCTCTCGCCGACCATCAGGAGTATCTATTCGGTATTCGGTGAACACTCCTTCAAGGGCGGAAATATCCCGTTGCAGTTTGATGATGTAGTTTCCGAGTCGAATTACCATCTCTTGATCTGTCATTGCCTCTCCAATCGGCGGGTGGCCCTTGTCTCATACCGAATTTTATCAAGTGGAGGGTGCCCCGGGTCCCTCGGCAGGTGGCCCATTCATCAGGCAGGTGGCCCGCACATCAGGCAGGTGGCCCGCACATCAGCCCCGAAGAATCACTATGAGCCATGAGAAGCTGTGCCCCGTTCATCGCGGCTTTATCGCGATGAGCGGGCGGCGGAAGTGTGGGAAACCACGAACATCGATAGCCCTACTCCCTACACCCTATTCCCTCGCCTTAGTGCTCCCCCGGCGGCAGCTTGCAGCAATCCCCTGCGGCGACTGGCTCATTAGCGCCCGCATCCAGCGCCACCTTCCAGTTCCCGTCCGCCTGCTTCCGCCAGATGGTGATATACCGTCCCGTGACGGCCACTGGATTCCCGTTCACATCCTTGCTGTGACCCTCGAAGTGGCCCCATGTGTAGCCCATGTCCCCCGATGGCCCCATTTGGGCGTCGGTCGGCGTCCACGTCAGTTGATAGACCTTGGGATCCCAGTTGGCTGATTTTTGAATCGCCACGCGTCCAATCAGCGGTGCGGCTCCGTTACCCAGCGCCACGCCGTCCTCGACAAACCACTCGGCAAAGGCCGCTCCGCCTCGCGCAAGCACGTCTTTGGCAAAGCGCGCCTCCAAGTCGAAAAGCAGTATCTTGCCGGGGTTCATCGTTGTATCCGTCAGCGGATTGGGTGCGGCCTGCGCGTTCGCATCAGGAAACGCCAACTGCCCTTGAGCACTCTCCGAAGACAGGCCAAACCCCGCCCCCGTCAGCACCACCGCACAAAGAAAAACTCTCCAATTTCCAGCCATCTTCCGGCCCTCCCGCGACACATAAAGGTCTATCTGCCCATCGTACAACGAGGCGTTGCAGCCGCGAGCAAAGTGATCTCTCAAGTTTCGGAACGCGTAGGATTGATGAATTTCAGCCCGGCAAAATCCTTTTCGTTGTCGGTGACCACAATGCAATCGTTGGCCTCGGCTATGGCGGCTAGAATCATGTCCAGCGCACTGCGGGGCCGCCCGGCTCTTGCGCCCTCGGCCATCAGCCGCGCCCAAATCAGCCCAGCCTTTTCATCGAACGGTAAAACTCGCCCGGAAAACAAGGATTGTGGCCCCTCCGGTCCAGCAAACCAGCGTTCCAATTGAGCGCGATTCTTTCCCGTCGGACTGTTCAGTACTCCGAACCAGACTTCGGCAACCACCAGAGAGGCGATAAACAAATCCTGATCGTTCTGCTCCGACATCCAGGCAAGCAGTGGCTCCGATGGCGCCGGCTTGGTCACGTTACTGATGATGTTGGTATCGAGCAGATAGCGAGTCACAGGCTAACCTTTCGGCCAGCGATACGTGGACGAACGAGGTCGAGATCGGCTCCTACCAAAGGCGAACGGCGCAGTGCCGCCAGAATGCCGCCCCTTTTGCCCTGACTGGCGGCAACCTGCCCGACGGAGGCGCGAATCTCCTGTGCTTCTGGGCAATTCTCAGCCAGCCGGCGGGCCAGAGAACGAATCAGTTCGCGGTCCGTCGAAAGCCCCAGAACTTCAAAGCGGGCCATTCCGCGCTGATTGAGGCGTTTGCGGTAATTCTTTAAAGCGCGTGTTTGAGACATGCTGCCCATGATTGCCTCCTGCTATATCCAGTAATATACCCGGTAATCTGAAAAAATTCAAGCCGAACTGTCGATTACTGCTCTTGGAAGATGATTCGCCTTCTTCTCCGCGGTCCGATTTTGCGCCACTACTCTGCCGTCGCCCAAGCCGTCTGACCCTTCAGCGGCCCCATCCGCTCGTTGGTATACTATCGGTTGGCAAAGATGGTTTGCTTGGCCCCGCGTCAGGGGGCTTTTTTGCTGGACTGCCCGGCGCTTTATCGGGAGAAGGGAAACATGGGAACACTGCTGGAGTCGATTCACTCGCCCGCCGATTTGAAGCGTCTGAACTTCGCGCAGATGGCGGAGCTGGCCGAGGAGATTCGCGTATTCCTGATTCAGACGCTCTCGAAGACCGGCGGCCACCTGGGGCCGAACCTGGGAGTGGTCGAGCTGACCCTGGCCCTGCACGCGGTATTCAATACTCCCGAGGACAAGCTGCTCTTCGATGTCAGTCACCAGGCCTACATCCACAAAATGCTCACCGGACGCCTGGACCGCATGGATACGATTCGCCAGCCGGGCGGGCTGAACGGCTTCATGCTGCGCACCGAGAGCGAGCATGACTGCTACGGCGCTGGGCACGCCGGGACAGCTCTCTCTGCCGCGCTGGGCATGGCTGTGGCACGCGATCTGGCAGGCGGCAAGGAACACGTAATCGCCGTGGCCGGCGACGGAGCTTTTACCAACGGGATTACCTTCGAGGCTCTCAACAACATCCCTGAGCAGACCAAGCGCCTGATCGTGGTGCTCAACGACAATGAGTGGTCCATCGACCGCAATGTAGGCGCCATTGCACGCTACTTTCACAGAATCGTCACCAACGAGCACTACAAGAATCTGCACGACCAGGCCCACCGCATCATCGAGAAGATCGGCGGCAAGACGGCCATCGAAATGGCGCGCCGCGCCGAAGAGGCCGCCAAAAGCATGTTGTGGCCCTCTATCCTCTTCGAGGAGTTTGGTCTGCATTACTACGGCCCCCTCGACGGGCATAACATCCCCCTGCTTGTGGAGACCTTCAAGTTTCTCAAGGCGGAGAACCACCCCGTGCTGCTCCACGTCCTGACGCAAAAGGGCCGCGGCTATCAGCCGGCGCTCGACAAACAAAAGAAATTTCACGGCCTTGGCCCTTATGACCCGGAGACGGGCGAGACCAAGCCGGCCGGCCAACTCACCTACGCCGAGACCTTCGCAACTACGCTTACGCAACTGGCCGACAAGGACGAGCGCATCGTGGCCATCACCGCCGCCATGCCTAGCGGCACCGGCCTCGATCTCTTCCGTCCTCATCATCCCAAGCGCTACTTTGACGTGGGCATCGCCGAAGGCCACGCGGTGGTCTTCGCCGCCGGAATGGCCACGCGCGGCTTCCGGCCCGTCTGCGCTATCTACTCGACCTTCCTGCAGCGTTCTGTCGATCCCATCATTCACGACGTGGCTCTGCAAAAGCTGCCCGTACTCTTCTGCATGGACCGCGCGGGGCTCTCCGGCGACGATGGTCCTACGCACCACGGCCTCTTCGACATCGCCTACCTGCGCAGTGTTCCGGGTTTGGTCCTGATGGCGCCCAAGGATGAGGACGAACTGGCCGACATGATGAAGACCGCACTCCAGCTTCCGGGACCGAGCGCCATCCGCTATCCGCGCGGTGTTGGCCCTGGCGCGGCGCGCAAGCCCGAACCGGAGGTGATTCCCGTCGGCAAGGCCGAAGTGCTCAAGGACGGCTCTGACGTGGCGATTCTCGGCCTTGGGACCATGATGCCCTTGGCCGCAGAGCTCGCTATTCGTCTGGAGCGCGACGGCTACTCCGCCGCGGTCATCAACCCGCGCTTCATCAAGCCACTGGACCGCGAGGTACTCGCCGAATACGCCGGTCGCGTGGCCGCTTTTGTCACCTTCGAGGACCACGTGAAGATGGGCGGCTTCGGCTCTGCCGTTATTGAGGCTCTTGCCGAGCTGGGTAGCGCGGTTCCGGTCGTCCGCATCGGATGGCCCGACAATTTCATCGAGCACGGCAAGGTGGACGACCTGCGCGCCAAGTACGGCCTAACGGTTGACGAGGCTCAGACGCATGTGATGCCGCTCCTCATTCGCCGCCAACATCCCACGTTGGTTGCCAGCTAGAAAGCCCGCCACGCGCGGATGTTAAAGTAAAGTTTCAACCAATATGTTTGCTACCTCTCAGCACGCGCACTTCATCGGCATCGGCGGCATCGGCATGAGCGGCATCGCGGAGATTCTGCTCAATCTGGATATGAAGGTCTCCGGCTCGGATCTGCGCCGCGGGCCGGTGACCGACCGCCTGGCTCAAATGGGCGCCACCATCTACGAAGGTCACGACGCCGCCAACATTGCCGGAGCTACGGTTGTGGTTACCAGCTCCGCCGTTTCCGCGAGCAATCCTGAGGTGCTGGAGGCGCGCGCCCGCAAGATTCCCGTCATTCAGCGCGCCGAGATGCTGGCCGAGCTGATGCGTCTGAAGTATGGCATCGCCATCGCCGGCATGCACGGCAAGACGACGACGACTTCCATGGTGGCTTCAGTGCTGGCCGCCGGCGGCCTGGACCCGACGGTGGTGGTGGGCGGACGTGTGGATGCGCTCGGCTCGAACGCCAAACTGGGCAGCTCACAATACCTCGTCGCAGAGGCCGATGAGAGCGACCGATCCTTTCTCAAGCTTTCGCCCATCCTGGCCGTGGTCACCAATCTCGACCGCGAACACATGGACTGCTACCGCGATATGGCCGACGTAGAACAGGCCTTCCTGACATTCATTGACAAGCTGCCGTTTTACGGCGCGGTGACTGCCTGCGTGGACAATCCGCTGCTGGCGGCCATCCTGCCGCGCGCGCACCGCCGCGTCTTCACCTATGGAGTCGCTGCCGAGGCCGACTACCGGCTGGAATTTGTCGATGCACAGAAAGACAGCTCCACGGCAGGGAAGGGCAGCTTTGCGCGTTTCCAAGTGGTGACTGCTCTCGGACCGCTCGGACCCTTTGAGTTGCATGTGCCCGGCCACCACAACATACTCAACGCCACGGCCGCCGTGGCTATCGCCCACCAGCTTGGGGTTGACGCGGAGAAGATTGCTTTAGGGCTGAGCCACTTTCGCGGCGTGGACCGGCGCTTCCAGTTGCGAGGCACAGCGAGCGGCATCACCGTGGTGGATGACTACGGCCACCACCCCACGGAGATTCGCGCCACACTGGCCGCAGCCCGCGAGTGCGGCTACAAGAAAATTCACGTTGTATTCCAGCCGCATCGCTTCTCCCGAACCCTTGATCTTCTGGACCAATTCACCGGCGCGTTTCGAGACGCGGACACGGTCATCGTGCTGCCCATCTACGCCGCCAGCGAGGAACCCATCCCCGGCGTGACGGCCGAGCGATTGGCCGCAAGGATTGAAGGCCCGCAAGTCCAGTACGCCTCGGATTTCCCCGCCGCGATTGCCGCGGTTGCCACTCAGGCCAAAGAAGGCGACCTGATCCTCACCCTTGGCGCCGGCAATGTCAGCCAGTTAGGCCCACAGATTCTCGAGGCGCTGGAAACGAGTTAGACATTTGTGACCAAATTATGGTAAGATTTCCTTGTTTCCTTGAAAGGAGGAGATCATGCTGGCCAAAATGACTGTAAAGAACCAGCTAACCCTTCCCAAAACCGTGGTCACTCGTTTCTCTGGGGTGGAATACTTCGACGTCAGCACGGATGGCGCGTGCATCGTTCTGCGGCCACTACAGCGTAGCCGGGCCGAGGAAGTGCGCCAGCAACTAGCCCAGCTAGGCATCAAAGAGCAGGATGTTGCCGCCGCCGTTTCCTGGTCTCGTAAAACCGGGGCGTGTAAAACCGCGTGAGCCTGCCCTCCGTTCCACGCGTCGTCTTCGACACGAACACTGTTCTGTCGGCGCTCCTGTTTTCAAACGGGCGCCTGGCGTGGCTGCGTTTGCACTGGAGGGAAGGCGGTTGCGTCCCTCTCATCTCTCGCGCAACTGCCGCAGAGCTGACGCGGGTTCTAGGCTATCCCAAGTTTCGACTATCGCCGGATGACCGCATGGAGTTGATGGCCGACTATCTTCCCTACTGCAGGACAGTCGAGCCGGAGGAGCGATGCCCGTTATTGTGCAGGGATGCAAACGATCAGCCGTTTCTCGACTTGGCGCAAAGTGGCAAAGCCGACCTGCTGGTGACGGGCGACCGGGACTTATTGTCACTGGCCGGACAAACGGCCTTTCTGATCGAAACGCCTGACGCATATCGCCGCAGAATTCCCGGCGGTGTTTAAACCAAACTGCGGCATTTCCTCCCGCCGCTTCACCCGTAACAATACGGGTTCCCCTTGGCGTCCTCATGGAAAAAGCTGGTGCACCCGAGGTTATAGTGAAATCTGGCGACTCTCACGACCTTGCTCAGGCGTGACGACACAAAGCAGTAACAGAACCCGTTCCCTCGTTTGGGAAGACGAAGCGCCCGCGGAGCCCCGCTTCCGGCGCGTGCAGCAGGTTGTGCCCCCTTCGGGGCGCACATTGGCTGGCATGATGCCGGAGACGGAAGACCCTGACGGCGATGATTCGTCGCGCCCCGGCCCGCGTGGCGATTGGCAGGGTGCCGGCTCGTCGAAGAGGAATTCGCCGCGCAGTCACTGGTGGCGTCCTGCGAGTACGGCTGGCCGTGTGCTTTTGCTGCTGGTCACTTTGGCCGTGCTGGGCGGGCTCGGCACGTCAGCCTACCTTC
>Ga0224555_1004365_pt1 | contig 13051 bp, 10 predicted proteins | sample 714S23034metaG_FD_180687 | JGI IMG/M metagenome (GOLD analysis project Ga0224555, IMG submission 180687) | Peat soil microbial communities from Stordalen Mire, Sweden - 717 S2 30-34 | ecosystem: Environmental > Terrestrial > Soil > Wetlands > Peat | place: Sweden: Norrbotten County, Stordalen...
TGACGCTGACCCAGGTACGCCAGGGATTGAAGGGCGTGAAGGGCAAGAAGTACTGGCGGTCGGTGGACGAACTGGCCAATACACCGGAGTTTCAGGCGGCTGTGGAGAAGGAGTTTCCAGGCGCGGCGCAGGAGTGGATCGATCCTGTTTCGCGGCGCGGATTCATGAAGCTGATGGGCGCTTCGCTGGCGCTGGCAGGATTGGCCGGTTGCACCAAGCAGCCCGACGAGCCGATTTATCCCTACGTCAAGGCGCCTGAAGACCTGATTCTTGGCAAGCCGATGTACTTCGCCTCGGCGCATCCGTTTGTGACCGGTGCGGTGCCGCTGCTGGTGAAGAGCGATCAGTTCCGTCCCATCAAGGTGGATGGCAATCCCGAGCACCCTTATAACCACGGCTCATCGGATCCGTTTACGCAGGGGACGCTGCTTGACCTGTACGATCCGGATCGCTCGCAGCATGTCCTGTATCGCGGCGAGAATCGCGAGTGGGCCGAGTTTGCGCAGGCTCTGCGGGAAAAGCTTGTCGAGAGCAAAGATGGCACTGGTGTCTATTTCCTGAGCGCGACCGTTACTTCGCCGACGCTGGCGCGGCAGTGGAAGGCGGCGCAATCCGCGTGGCCGAAGGCGAAGTTTGCGCAGTACGATCCGGCGATTGCCGGGACGGCGCTTGAGGGCGGCATGGCCACGCAGTACAACCTGGCCGATGCCGATGTGATTGTCTCGCTCGATGCGGATTTCCTTTCCGGCGCGTCGTATCCGGGCTTCCACAAGCTGGTGGGCGATTACGCCAAGCGGCGCAAGGATCCCGAGAAGCTCAACCGGCTGTACGCGATCGAATCGATGCCGACCACCACAGGCATGAAGGCGGAGCATCGCCTGGGCCTGCGCGCAAGCGAGATTCCAGCGTTCACAGCGGAGTTGGCCAAGGCAGTTGGCGCATCGGGTGTTGACGCTCCGGCGTATGCGTGGACCGATCAGCAGAAGAAATTTCTCGCCGCACTCGCGAAGGACTTGAAGGCAAGCGCCGGCAAGAGCGCGGTGATCCCGGGCCTCTATCAGGATCCCTCGGTCACGTCGCTTGCCGCTGCCATCAACAGCGCGTTGGGCAACACCGGCAAGACTGTGCTGGTTTCAAGCGAGACAGCAAGCCCTGTACCGACCGATCAGATTGGCGATTTGAAGGCGCTGGTTGGGGATTTGAATGCGGGCAAGGTGGATTGGCTGGTGATTTTGAATGCCAACCCCATCTACTCCGCTCCCGCCGATCTTGGTTTTCTCGATGCCTTTAACAAGGCAAAGATTGTGGCGCATCTTGGCTCTCATTTGGACGAGACGGGCGAGATTGCTCACTGGCATGTTCCGTCGGCGCATTTCCTTGAGTCGTGGTCGGATGCGCGCGCGTATGACGGAACGGTTTCGATTGTGCAGCCGCTGATCGATCCGCTGTATGGCGGCAAGTCGTCGCACGATGTGCTGGAAGTGGTGATCAATCGGCCGGGACCGGGTTCTTATTCGTCTGGCATGACTGCGTATGACGCGGTGCGAGAAACCTGGCGCCCTGTGATCAAGGGTGATTTCGAAACAGGCTGGCGCAAAGTTCTGCACCAGGGCTGGATTGACGATTCGGCATACACGAGCGGCGCAAAAGCTGGTGCCGCTGGAACATCGCAGGCAAAGGTGCCCTCTCCTTCATCGAAGGATGCGATCGAGATCATCTTCCGTCCCGATGCGAATGTGTACGACGGCCGCTGGTCAAACGTTGGCTGGCTGCAGGAGTTGCCCAAGCCGGTAACCAACCTGAGCTGGGACAACGCGGCGATTATGTCGGGCGCAACCCTGACCAAGATTCGTACCGAGAAAGACGGCACGAAGTGGAGTCTCGAAGAAGACGACATTATTGAAATCACGGTGAATGGCTACAAGGTCAAGGCGCCGGTGATTGTTGCGCCGGGTCATCCGGATAATTCCGTCACCGTGCATCTTGGTTATGGGCGTCAGGCAGCGGGCCGCGTGGGCTCTGGTGCCGGCTTCAATGCTTACTTGATTCGGACAGCGGCTTCCCCGTTTTACGCCGTTGGATCCATCAAGAAGGTGGATGGCAAGTGGGGCTTGGCGATTACCAAGAGCCACTATCAGGATCATCGTTCGAAGTTATTCAGCGGGCAGGGCAACGGCAACAACTCGCTTGAGGCCGATGAGGCAATTGGCGAGCGCGGCATCATTCGCTACGCGACGTTGGATGAATACAAGGCCAATCCCGGATTTGCGAATGAAGGCGAGGGCCACGAGAAGACAAATCTGGATACCACGCTCTTCCCCAACTGGGAGTACAAAGACAATGCCTGGGGCATGTCCATCGACATGAACAGTTGCACCGGATGCAATGCGTGCATCGTGAGCTGTTATGCCGAGAACAATATTGCCGTCGTGGGCAAGCAGCAGGTGCGCATCGGCCGCAACATGCAGTGGCTGCGCATTGATACATACTTTGAGGGCGATCTCTCGGCGCCGCGGGCGCACTTCCAGCCCATGGCCTGCCAGCACTGCGAGAACGCTCCCTGCGAGCAGGTTTGCCCAGTGGGCGCAACGGTGCACACGCCGGAAGGCCTGAACACCATGGTCTACAACCGCTGCGTGGGCACGCGCTACTGCTCCAACAATTGCCCCTACAAGGTGCGGCGCTTCAACTTCCTGCTCTTCTCCGATTTTGAAACCGAGAGCCTGAAACTGATGCGCAACCCCGATGTCTCGGTGCGTTCGCGCGGCGTGATGGAGAAGTGCAGCTACTGCATACAGCGCATCACGGCAGCCAGGATTGAAGCCGACAAGGAGAATCGCCCGATTGCGGACGGCGAAGTTGTCACCGCCTGCCAGCAGGCGTGCCCGGCAACGGCGATCACGTTTGGCAACCTCAACGACAAGGGGAGCCGGGTAGCGAAATTGCGCGGAGACGAGCGCAGCTACCAGGTGCTCGCCGATCAGAATACCCGTCCGCGGACGACCTATGTGGCCGCGGTGTTGAATTTGAATTCCGAACTCGAAGACGCGCCGGTGGAACACGCACCGGTAAAGGGTTGAGGCCACGATGGCGACGACGGACCTGAAACCGAGTAGTCCAAAAGACCCAATCCGCAACGCGGGCATCGATCCCGCGACCGGCGAATACCGGGTGCTGGCGCAGGGGCAGACCTTCAAGTCGGTCACCGAGAAGATTGCGGGGATCGTGCTCACGCCCAGCACGCCGCTGGGCTGGTTTGCGATCTTCAGCGTGGGCGGCGCGGTAGCCACCTGCCTGCTGGTGGCAGTGACCTGGCTGTTTCTCAAGGGCGTCGGCATCTGGGCAATCACCCAGCCGGTGGCGTGGGGCTTTGCCATCATCAATTTTGTCTGGTGGATCGGCATTGGCCACGCCGGCACGCTGATCTCCGCGATTCTGCTGCTCTTCAAGCAGGGGTGGCGCAATTCCATCAACCGCTTTGCCGAGGCGATGACCATCTTCGCCGTGGTCTGCGCCGGCATGTTCCCGCTGATTCACGTGGGCCGTCCATGGCTGGGATACTGGCTGCTGCCGTATCCCAACTCGATGAACGTGTGGCCGCAGTTTCGTTCGCCGCTGTTGTGGGACGTGTTCGCAGTGTCGACGTATGCGACCATCTCGGTGGTGTTCTGGTACATCGGTATGGTTCCCGATTTTGGCACGCTGAGGGACCGGTCACAATCCAAAATCGGCCAGTACTTCTACGGTTTGTTGTCGCTGGGCTGGCGCGGTTCAACACGCCACTGGATGCGCTACGAGACGGCTTCGCTGCTGCTTGCGGGCCTGGCAACGCCGCTGGTGCTCTCGGTGCATACGGTCATCAGCTTCGACTTCGCGGTCGCAGTGCTGCCGGGCTGGCATACCACCATCTTCCCGCCGTACTTTGTCGCGGGCGCAATTTATTCGGGATTCGCCATGGTGCTCACGCTGGCCATTCCGCTGCGCAAGTTCTATCACCTTGAAGGCCTGGTCACCGATCGCCATATCGACAATATGGGCAAGGTCATGCTGGCCACGGGATTCATTGTGGCCTACGGCTACGGCATGGAAGTATTCATGGCCTGGTACTCGGCCTCGCACTGGGAAGCCTTCATGATGTGGAACCGCATGTTCGGGCCGATGGGCTGGGCGTACTGGGTGTTGGTCTCCTGCAACCTGGCGTTTCCGCTTACGACGTTGTGGGTTCGCAAGTTGCGCACCAACATGGCCTTCATGTTCTTCCTCTCCATCGTGGTCAACACGGGCATGTGGTTTGAGCGCTTCGTCATTGTTGTGACCAGCCTCTACCGCGACTTTTTGCCGTCGTCGTGGGGAACTTATCGCGCGACCAAATGGGACTATTTGACCTACGTGGGAACACTCGGCCTGTTTACAGCGCTGTTCCTGCTGTTTGTGCGCTTCCTGCCCATGATTCCAATGAATGAGATTCGCATGATGCTGCCCGGAGCAAAGATTACGCCTAAGAAGGCGGCGGAGGCTGCTGACTAATATGCCACCGAGAGAAGGAACTTACGGATTGCTTGCTGAATTCGATACGCCGAGCGACCTGGTGCGCGCGGCGCAGGCTGCGCGGCACGACGGATGGCGGCGTCTCGATTGCTACACGCCCTATCCGGTGGAAGAAGCGGCCGAGGCCATCGGTTTCCATCGCAACAAAGTGCCGCTGGTGACGCTGGTTGGCGGACTGATGGGCCTGGCGGCGATGTTTGGCATGGAGACGTGGGTCTCCGTGCTGGCGTATCCGTTGAATATCGCGGGACGTCCGACGTACTCGTGGCCGGCATTTATTATTCCCGCCTACGAGTGGACGATTTTGTTCGCGGGACTTTCCGCGGCCTTTGGCATGCTGGCGTTGAATGGATTGCCGTCGTTGTATCACCCGCTGTTCAATGCGCCGAACTTCCGCAATGGCGCGTCGACGGATAAGTTCTTCCTGTGCCTTGAAGCGCTGGATCCGAAGTTCGATTTGGTTGAGACGCGGGCCTATCTCGCCCGCTTTGCGCCGGTTTCGGTGGTGGAGGTGGAGTACTGATGACCAGGAAAAACCTCAAAGGCAGGGAACAGGGAACAGGGAACAGGGAACAGAGGATCGCCGCAGTTGCTGCGCTCGCAATGTTGTTCCTGGTCACCGGTTGCCGCCAGGATATGCAGAATCAGCCGAAGCTGATTCCGCAGCGTGGCTCGGAGATGTTTGCCGATCATCGCGGAGCGCGTCCGCAGGTGCTGAATACCGTGGCGCGCGGACAGTTGCGCGAGGACAGCTACTTCTACACGGGCGTTGTGCAGGGCCCCAACGGCTATCGCCAGGAGCAGAACCTGATGCCGTTCCCAGTGACGATTGATGTGCTGCGGCGCGGACAGGAGCGGTTCAACATCTACTGCACGCCGTGCCATTCGCGCGTGGGCAACGGGCTGGGCGAGATTGTCGATCGCGGCTACAAGCCTGCCGCCAATCTGCATGATCAAGTGCGGCTGGCGCAGCCGATTTCGCACTATTTTTATGTGATGACGAATGGCTACGGCGCCATGCCTGACTACTCGGCACAACTCACGCCAACCGATCGCTGGGCGGTCGCGGCCTACATTCGCGCATTGCAGTTGAGCCAAGCGGCTCCGCAACAGGATGTGCCGTCAGGTGTACAAGTGAAGGACCTCAAAGACGTCGCCAAAGAAAAGAATCTGCCCGAAGGATTTGCCGCTCCATGGGCGCTTCCCGCCACGGCGGTTCAGGCATATCCACCGGTAGCCAAGGAAGGAACTCCGGGTATGGCTCCGGCCAATCCGGCGGACCCGACGATCAAGATTCCCGTAAGCAAACCGGCCCCCGCGGCCCAGAAGTAAGGACTCAGGACGAACGGAATGGCTCACGAATCGCACGCCAAAACGCTGCCCGCTAATCTGGACGCCCCGGCTTTTGTCGACGTCTGGAAGACGCGGGCTGTGATTATCGGATTGGTCTTTTCGGTCATCGCCGCCGCGTTGGCCTTCGCCGACGGCCCCAATGGATTGGGCTTCGACCACTTGCTGCGCGCCTGGGTGCTGGGACTGATGCTCACCTTTGGATTCACGGTGGGCGGCCTGGCTATGCTCATGGTGCAGTACTGCTCGGGCGGCAAATGGGGCCTGTTGCTGCGTAGGCCTCTCGAAGCAATGAGCCGCACGCTCCCGCTGATCTTCGTTTACTGGCTCGGCGTCGTCATTTTCATGAAGCGGCTCTACCTGTGGGCTCGTATCGACGACCCGGCCGCGGCGTTAAAGGCTGGCCTCATCAATGAGGTGGAGGCCCATTGCATCCAGTTCAAGCGGCCCATGCTCAACCCTGAAATGTTCATCCTGGTGGGCGTCATCTGCTTCATCATCTGGTGGTTTTACACCTGGCGGCTCAATCGCCTTGGCTTGCTGCGCGATTCGGATTCGCCGGACAGCACCCCCATGTGGATCAAGAAGCTTGAGAACTTCAGCGGCCCAGGCATTGTGGTGTATGCGGTCACCATGTCCGCGGCCGTCATTTACTGGGTCATGTCGATGGACGTGACCTGGTACTCGTCGGTTTACGGCCTTCTGTTCCTCGTGGGACAAGGCTACTCGGTGCTGGCGCTCGGCATCATCGTCACGCTGTCGCTGTCAAAGGCCGAGCCGTTCAAGACCATCCTTCGTCAGACTGAACAGCACGACCTGGGCAAGTTCACCTTTGCTTTTGTGATGCTCAATATCTACCTGGCCTTCGGGCAGTTCCTCATCATCTGGTCGGGGAATTTGCCGGAAGAGATTCCCTGGTACCTCGACCGCATTCGCGGCCACTGGGGCATCATCATCACGCTGGACTTTATCTTCCACTGGCTGATTCCGTTCACGCTGTTGTTGTCGCGTGACATCAAGCGCAACAAGAAGCGGTTGATCCTTGTGTGCCAATGGATGGTGTTCGCCAAGGCATTCGATTTGTTCTGGCTGATCGAGCCGAACTTCAAAGATGCGGCGCGCAACCTGCATTTCACCTGGGGAATTCTCGAATATGTGGCCGTACCCGTGGCGATGGTTTCCTTCTGGGTTGCCTTCTATTGCACGCGCCTGAAACAGCGGCAGCTGGTGCAGACCAACGATCCGCATGTTGCGGAGATTCTGGAGCCTGAACATGCCCACGCATAACGAACCCGAATCCGGGCGCAGCATCTGGCAGCAGCCTGAAGATCATTCGCCGGACGAAATCGACGTAGAAGCCGGCTATGAAAAGACCGACGTAGGCGTGACGGGCATTGTGGTGTTCCTGGTGTCGCTGGGCATTTTTGTCGCGGTGACGGGTGTGCTCTGCTACGGCATCGGCTATGTCTTCAACGCGGAGTTGAACAGGGAAGATGGGCCTACCAACAAGTGGACGAAGACGGCTGATATTCGCCAGTTGGGCAACCTGCCCAACAACCCTGAGATGCAGCACAAGGTGGCGGAGATTACGCAGCAGTTCCCGACGCCTCGCGTGCAGGTTGATGACGGCAACCAGGATGTGGCCGACCTGCACCAGCGCGAAGATTTGCTGCTTGACAACTACACGTGGGTCGATCGTTCGCAGGGCAAGGTCAGGATTCCGATCGAGCGGGCGATGGAGTTGATTGTCGAAAGCAATGCGTTGAAGACGACAACGCCCACGCAGTCAGCGCCTCTTCTTACTGGAGACACAAAGCCGGGTGTTGTGACAGCGCCGCTGACCGATGGATTTGCGCGCACCGGCTATGAACAGGATCTTGAAGCGGCGGAAGCCACGAAGCGCCCGGAATAGGCGCAGCGGTTTTACAAGGTTCGGTTCGACCGGCCGATTTATAGCCAAGGGCCGCATCTTCTAACAGGAAATGGGAATCATGAAAAAGGCAGGGACAATGCGGAACGGTTGGCAAAGCGTGGCGAGGTTCGTGGCGATTGCGGCTGTGTTTTGCCCGGCTGTGCTGTTGAGCGCGCAAGTCTCAGGCTACGGTGACAAGGCAGCGGGTCCGGCCAACGACAAGCCGCCGTCGCTTCTGGACCACGTGGGCATTGCGCAAAAACTGAACGAGCAACTGCCGCTTTCGCTCACATTCACCGACGACGCCGGCAAGCAGGTCGAGTTATCGAGTTACTTTGGCAGGAAGCCCGCGATTCTGGCGCTCGTCTACTACCAATGCCCCATGCTCTGTTCTGAAGAATTGAACGGCCTCACCGGCGCCCTGCAAATGGTCGACGAGGTTCCAGGCCGTGACTTCAACGTAATCGTGGTCAGCATCGATCCCAGCGAAGGCACCGACCTGGCAGCCGCAAAGAAGCGCAGTTATTTGAAGCGCTATGGCCATCCGGAGACGGCTCCCGGCTGGCACTTCATGACCGGAACGCAAGCCAACATCGACGCGCTCACCAAGGCCGTGGGATTTGGGTATGTGAAAATACCTGGCCCGGATGGAAAGCTCACTCAGTTCGCGCATGCAAGCTCGATTCAGATCGTCACTCCGGAGGGCAAACTGGCGCAGTACTACATGGGCGTGGAGTATTCGCCCAAGGATCTTCGTCTGGGACTCGCGGAGGCTTCGGCGAATCGCATCGGTTCGCCGGTCGACAACATTTTGACCTACTGCTACCACTACGATCCGCAGACCAACAAGCACTCGCTGATCGTTGCGCGCGTGGTTCAACTGGGTGGCCTGGTGACTATGTGCTCGCTGGGTGGATTTATGTTTGCAATGTTCCGCAAGGACGCTCGTCAGAACATCGTTACCGGTGCAGGAAACACAGGAACGGGAACAGGGACAAAGGTGAACGGATAACGGAATGGATCACATCAGTCCAGTAATCTGGCAGTTTCTCGTCAAGTGGATGACGAACTTCGCGCTGTTTCCGCCGGAGGCGTCGAAGATCGCGCCACAGATGGACGCGCTGTACTTCTTCATCACGCTGGTGAGCCTGATCGGGCTGACCCTCGTTGTTCTGCTGGTGACGAGTTTCTCGATTCTTTACAGGAAAGAGCGGCATCCCAAGGCAGTGCAGATCGAGGGATCGACGCTGCTCGAAGCCACGTGGACCATCATTCCCCTGGGCCTGTTCCTGGTGATGTTTGTGTGGGGCTCGCTGATTTATTTCCGCGTGTATACGCCGCCGGCCAACGCCATGAATATCTACGTGGTGGGCAAGCAGTGGATGTGGAAGGCCGAACATCCGGGCGGCCAGCATGAAATCAATTCTCTGCATGTGCCCGTGGGCCGCGCGGTGCAGTTGACGCTGATTTCGCAGGATGTGTTTCACAGCTTTTCGATTCCGGCATTTCGCGTAAAGCGCGAGGCGATTCCGGGGCGATATACAACCGTGTGGTTTGAGGCCACGACGCCGGGCACGTATCATCTTTTCTGCACGCAATATTGTGGCACCAACCACTCGGCCATGATCGGCGATGTGGTGGTGATGACGCCGGACGACTTCAAGAAGTGGCTCGACAGTTCGACCAGCGGGAACTCGCTGGCGCAGAATGGCGAGCGCCTGTTCGCCAGCCTGAGCTGCAACGCATGCCACAACACGCGGCCCGATGCGCGCGGTCCGAGCCTGGCCAATGTTTACGGCTCGAAGCTGCCGCTCGCCGGTGGCGGAACAGCGCTGGCCGACGATGCATACCTGCGCGAATCCATTTTGAATCCATCGCAGCATGTCACTCAGGGCTATGCGCCGATCATGCCCACCTATCAAGGCCAGATCAGCGAAGATGGCGTGATCGCACTGGTTGAATTCATCAAAAATCTCAACTCCGACTACCGGATCCAGCAGACCACCAATACCGTCGATCTGCTGCCCGAGGGCGAAGGCAAGGCGGCTACCCCAGGAGAAAAACCGGCTGGGCAAGCTCAGCCCAAGCCCGCCAGCCAAGGGATGGTGAAGCAATGAGTACCAACACAATTGTCAGTCTTCCCGATCAGTCGACGGCCAGAATTCCGAAGGTGAACTTTCTCACGAAAGAGAACGGCCTTCTGAGCTGGCTGCTGACCGGCGACCACAAGCGGATTGCAATCCTCTATCTGATTTCGATCACGTTTTTCTTCTTCATCGGCGGTGCGCTTGCAGGGCTCATCCGGCTCGAACTTCTGACGCCGCAGAGCGATCTAATGGCCACGGACACCTATAACAAGGTGTTCACCATGCACGGCGTGATCATGATCTTCCTGTTCCTGGTGCCGAGCGTACCGGCCACTCTGGGCAACTTCCTCATCCCCATCATGCTTGGAGCGAAGGACCTTGCGCTGCCCAAGATCAACCTGCTGAGCTGGTATCTGTATGTGGTCGGCGGCATCCTGGTGCTCTACACCATGATCAGCGGCGGCGTCGACACAGGCTGGACATTCACCACGCCGCTGTCTACTCATTACGTCAACACAAACGTGATGAGTACGGGGCTGGCTGTTTTCATCGCGGGCTTCAGTTCCATCTTTACCGGCTTGAATTTCATCGTGACCATCCACAAGATGCGCGCGCCGGGCATGACGTGGTTCCGCATGCCGCTCTTTGTGTGGTCGCACTACGCGGCCAGCATCCTCATGGTGCTAGGCACGCCAGTACTTGCGATCGCGATTGTGCTGGTGGCTCTCGAGCGCACCATGGGCATCGGGGTCTTCGATCCCACCAAGGGCGGCGATCCGCTGCTCTTCCAGCACTTGTTCTGGTTCTACTCGCACCCGGCCGTCTACATCATGATCTTGCCCGGCATGGGTGTCATCTCCGAAGTGATTTCGACCTTCAGCCGCAAACGAGTCTTCGGCTACACAGCCGTTGCGTTTTCGTCTGTGGCCATCGCGGTGTTCGGATTCTTTGTCTGGGCGCACCACATGTTCATCATGGGCATCTCGAACTACGCGATGCTCGTGTTTAGCCTGCTGACCATGCTGGTTGCGGTGCCTTCGGCCATCAAGATTTTCAATTGGACCTTTACGCTCTACAAGGGCTCCATCACATTTGAAACGCCCATGCTCTATGCGTTCGGATTCATGGGCCTGTTTACCATTGGCGGTTTGACCGGCGTCTTCCTCGGCACATCGGGAACAGACATCCATCTGACTGAAACCTACTTCATCGTGGCCCACTTCCACTTCGTCATGGTGGGCGGCATGCTGATGGCGTTCCTCTCCGGCATACACTTCTGGTGGCCGAAGATGACCGGCCGCATGTATCCGGAAAAGATCTCGCAGCTTGCCGCCGTAGTCACGTTCATTGGGTTCAACTTCACGTTCTTCCCGCAGTTCATCCTCGGAACGCTCGGCATGCCGCGGCGCTATGCAGCGTATCCACCGGAGTTCCAGGTACTGAACGTGTTTTCAACCGCGGGCGCAACCATCCTTGGCGTAGGCTACCTGCTGCCCGTGCTTTATCTCACCTGGTCATTGAAATATGGCGAGATTGCCGGCAACAATCCCTGGCAGGCCACGGGGTTTGAGTGGCAGATACAGTCGCCGCCCTTGACGGAGAACTTTACGGTGACGCCCATCATGGATCACGAAGCCTACGACTACGAGTGGCTGGAAAATCAGAAAGCTAAAGAGGTAGCCAGTGTCGGATAGCACAGCGATCGCAAATGGCGCCCCTGAGGCGCAACATCACGAGCATCCGTCGTACCAGCGCCACCACTTCGAGTCGGTGGAGCAGCAGGCGGACGCGACCAATTTCGCCATGTGGCTCTTCCTGCTGACGGAAATCATGTTCTTCGGCGGTCTCTTCACCGCCTATCTTATTTACCGCAACTGGTATTACCCGGCGTTTGTCGCCGCGTCGCATCAGTTGAATATTTTCTGGGGCACAGCGAATACGGGCGTGCTGATCAGCTCCAGCTTCACCATGGCCATGGGCGTGTGGTGCGCGGAGACACGGCGCAAGAGCGGACTGGTGCTGTGCCTGGTGCTGACGTTTGTTCTCGGCCTGATCTTCCTCGGCATCAAGACTATCGAGTACTCGGAGAAGATCGAGAAGCATCACGTGCCGGGCTTCCACTACAGCGTGAAGAACTTTACCGACCCAGCATCCGATCCGGAGACCTACAAGGAATACAAAGACAAGCCCATGCCCCTGGACATGGCGCGTCACACCGAGCTTTATTTCTTCCTCTACTTCGCCATGACCGGCATGCACGCACTGCACATGATCATCGGCATCGCGATTCTCGGATTCATGATCTTCAGAGCGCGAGCCGGAGCGTATACCGGCGGCCATGTGACGTTCGTTGAGAACTTCGGCCTGTACTGGCACTTTGTCGACATCATCTGGATCTTCCTGTTCCCGCTTCTCTACCTCATCAGCAGGCATCAATAGCAGACACCAATAAAGGACCGGTCATGAACGAAATCACTCACCAACCCGCGGCAGAGCACGGCGAGCACGAGCACCACGTGACGCCGCCCATCGTCTATATGGTCATCTTCGGGTGCCTGCTGGCGTTTACGGCGCTCACCGTGGGCGCGTCGTACATTGAAATGGGCGTATTCAACCCCATCGTCGCGCTGGCCATTGGCGTGATCAAGGCAACGCTGGTGGTGCTGTTCTTCATGGGCGTAAAGTACAGCACCAAACTGACCAAGCTGACGCTTGGCGCCGGGTTGTTTACGTTTTTGGCGCTGATCGGCATGACGCTGGCCGACTACATCAGCCGGGCCTGGGGACGGTGGTAAGACAGTTTTCAGTTGTCGGTTGTCAGTGATCAGTTGCACCGGCAATGCGTATTTGAATTGGGCTGCCCGCATGGGTGGCCCTTTTCGATTCCTGCGCTGGAATCGATGACCTTGGAGGCTCTCCATGGGGCGTGAAGCAATTTGCAATTGCGACTGGGCTGGGAACACTGTCGAAGTCAAGGCGCTGCTTGAGACCGGCGAGATCATTTTGCGCGGCGCAATTCGCAAGCGGATCCCATTCAGCGGAATCAAAAGCGTGCAGGCAAAAGCCGGCCGGCTCTGCTTCACAGTCGGAGGCGAACCGGTCCAGCTCTTTTTGGGAGCGGCAGCAGCAGCGAAGTGGGCCTCGGCAATCACTA